>Ga0074046_10004991_pt1 | contig 10683 bp, 6 predicted proteins | sample BogForMeECP23OM3_FD_94441 | JGI IMG/M metagenome (GOLD analysis project Ga0074046, IMG submission 94441) | Bog forest soil microbial communities from Calvert Island, British Columbia, Canada - Bog Forest MetaG ECP23OM3 | ecosystem: Environmental > Terrestrial > Soil > Wetlands ...
GGGATACTTCTTCGCATACTTCGCCGCGATCTCAGGCAGACTTGGCCTGTAGTAGTTCCTGGCGATGATCTCCTGGGCGTCGGGTGTGTAGAGGTATTCGAGATAGGCCTTGGCCAGCTCGCTTGTTCCCTTGCGGCGCGTGACTGCGTCCACCCAGGCAACCGGCGGCTCCGCGAGAATGCTGATCGAGGGAACCACGATCTCGAACGCGCCCTGACCGAGCTGTTCGACGGCCAGGTAGGCCTCGTTCTCCCATCCGACGAGCACGTCGCCGATGCCTCGCTCGACGAACGTGGTGGTCGAGCCGCGGGCTCCAGTGTCGAGCACGGGAGCGTTGCGATAGAGCTTCTCGACGAACTCCCTCGCCTTCGCCTCGTCGCCGCCGCCCTTCTTCAGCCCGTAGGCCCAGGCAGCCAGATAGTTCCAGCGAGCGCCGCCCGAGGTCTTTGGGTTCGGCGTGATGACGGCCACCCCGGGGCGAACCAGATCGTCCCAGTCCTTGATGCCCTTGGGATTTCCCTTGCGGACGAGGAACACGACGGTCGAGGTATAGGGGCAACTGTTGTACGGGAGGCGCTTCTGCCAGTCCCCGGGCAGGAGCTGCGCGCGTTCAGCGAGCTGATCAATGTCGAAGGCCATCGCGAGTGTCACCACGTCGGCGTCGAGCCCATCGATCACCGCGCGGGCCTGCTTGCCCGAACCGCCATGGGACTGGTTCACGGTGACTTTCGTGCCGCCGTGGCTCTTCGCCCAAGAGGCCGCGAAGGCCTGGTTGACTGCGCTGTAGAGCTCACGGGTCGGGTCGTAGGAGACGTTGAGAAGACTGACCTCGGCGGAGAGAGCCGGAACCGAGAGGCCGGCGACGCAGAGCCATGCAGCCAGAACCTGCTGAACCCTCGACACGCGTACCCTCCCGTCCCTCCCCCGCGGTGCACGGGCAGCTGCGTTTCAGGGGGCCGGCACGCCGCTCGCAAGAGCAAGCCGCATGCCTGCGACCGGAACGCTTGATCCCGCGCTGGGAGCAGCGCGAAACAGCGTCAGCAGAAATCTATGAGATATGCTGGAAATGGCTGGCTATTTGACAGATTTTCCGTTTAATATGATAGTTCTTCGATATCATCTCACGGGATAGGGTGTCTCATGAATGGATTCATGCCTTTGCTGCTCGAGCTCTGGCGGGAAGCGTGCCGGCACATCGAGATTGAGCAGTCCCTCGAACGAATCGCGCCGATCCTACTGCGCGAGATTCCCGTGGACGTGCTCCTCGTGCGACGGATCGATCTCCCTCGCGCGAGCGTCGAGACGGTGGCCTGCGCCGCTTGCCAAGACGGAAGCCCACCCAAAAACGCGCGCAGCGATCTCACGCCCCGAGAGCTCGAGCGCTTGGTCTCCTGGTGTCGGCGCGGTGAGATCGCCCATGGCCCGGGGGCGGAGCTAGACGCTGCGGTTCCCGGGCTCTTGCCCGAAGGGCTCGCAGGAGATGTCCTTGCGGGGCCGCTCGTGTCACGCGACGGCCCGATCGGCGTCGTGCTGCTCGTGGCGCGCGCGCCGGGCAGCTTCGTCGCCGCGCACGAGGTGCTCCTCTCCACCCTGATCGAACCCTTCACGGTGGCGCTCGAGAACGATCATCGCTTGCGCGAGATCTCCACGCTGCGCGAGGCGGCAGAAGCGGACCGGCTCTCGCTCCTCTCGCGCCTCGGCCGCACGGAGCTGCGCGACACGATCATCGGCGCAGACGGCGGGCTGCGTCCCGTGCTCGAGCGTGTCGACCTTGTGGCAGGTCTCGATGTCCCGGTTCTGATCCTCGGCGAGACGGGCTCGGGCAAGGAGGTGATCGCCCGCGCGATCCACAGCCGCTCGCACCGCTCTGCCGGGCCATTCCTGCGCGTGAACTGCGGCGCGATCCCGCCCGGTCTTATCGACTCAGAGCTCTTCGGCCACGAGCGCGGCAGCTTCACCGGTGCGGTCGGCGAGCGGAAGGGATGGTTCGAGCGGGCCCACGGCGGGACGCTCTTCCTCGACGAGATTGGAGAGCTGCCCCTCGACGCACAGGTTCGACTGCTCCGGGTGCTGCAAGATGGCACGCTCGAACGCGTAGGCGGTCACCGCCAGATCTCCGTGGACGTTCGGATGGTCGCGGCCACCCACCGGGACCTTCAGGCGATGATTCTTGAGAGGCGCTTCCGCGAAGACCTTTGGTATCGAATCGCGGTCTTCCCGATCGATCTTGCGCCGCTGCGAGACCGCGTCGAGGATTTGCCCGCGCTGGCAGTCCACTTCGCCCTGCGCGCGGCCAAGCGCTTTGGCACGCCGCCCCTTCTGCCCTCGCCCAGAGATCTTGACCTCTTGATCCGCTATCCCTGGCCTGGCAATGTCCGCGAGCTCGCTGCAGTCATGGAACGTGCCGTGATCCTCGGCAATGGCCGGGCGCTCGAGGTGGAGCATGCCCTGGGACCCGTCCCTCCCCCGCGATCCGCGTCCCATGGTGCCGACGGCGTGGTGCCGCCGGTCTCCCCCGCTCTCCCCACGCCTCTCGCCCAGCCGGGCAGGATCCCGACCTTGAACGAGGCCATGGCCCTGCACATTGAAGCGGCTCTGGCGCAGACCCATGGCCGCATCGAGGGTCCCTACGGTGCGGCAGCGCTCCTGGACATCAACCCCCACACGCTGCGCGCGCGCATGCGCAAGCTCCGCGTGGACTGGCGGCGACACCGGCGGGGCCCGCAGGCCGCCCCCTCCTCCGCGCTCTCCCATGCCAACCACTTCAACGCGTAGGCCGAACGCCTGTCGCCCGAAGAGCTTCCCTCGAGCGGGTCAGACTATGCGTGCCTTCGCATCGCAAAACAGAAGCGCGGTCTTGGGATCGTAGAACAGCGCGTTTTCGATTCCGGCGGACCGGGGATTCCTACAGTGCTTTAGCACGATGACTCGCTTCGCGCGGTCCATATTGAGGATGGGCATTCCGTAAATTGGGCGGGACCGGTCCTTGCGTGCCACGGGGTTCACGACGTCATTTGCGCTGCCTGGGCTGTCCCACTGCCCTACCCGCCAGGCGGCCGTGCGGGTCGGTCGCTCTCAGTGGATGCCGCCCGAATCGCTCAGCTGCTTTACCAGGTCACCGATGATCGCCTTGGCGTCGCCGAAGAGCATCCAGGTCCGGTCGGAGAAGTACAGCTCATTGTCGATGCCGGCGAATCCGGGGCGTGTGCTGCGCTTGATCGCGTAGATCGTCTTGGCCTTGTCCGCTTCGACGATGGGCATGCCGTAGATGGGGCTCGTCCTGTCGTGGCGAGCCGCGGGGTTCACCACATCGTTGGCGCCAACCACCAGCGCCACGTCGCACTGCGGCATGTCAGGGTTGATCTCACTGGACTCCACGAGATCGGTGTAGGGAATATCGGCCTCGGCCAGGAGCACGTTCATGTGCCCCGGCATGCGCCCCGCCACGGGGTGAATGGCGAACTTCACCGTGATGCCGCGCTTCTTGAGCTGATCGTACAGGTCCCGGACCTTGTGCTGCGCCTGGGCCACCGCCATGCCGTAGCCAGGAATGATGATCACCAGGTTGGCCTGCTCCAGGACCTGGGCCGCGCCCTCAATGGTTTCGGGCTTGTACACCTTGCCCGGCTCCAGCTGCTTGGCCTGCTGCACCTGCCCGAACGCTCCGAACATCACGTTGGCAAACGAGCGATTCATGGCGCGGCACATGATGATCGCGAGGATGAAACCGCTGGAGCCGTCGAGCGCGCCTGCGGTGACCAGCAGCTTGTTGTCCACCACGAACCCCAGCGCGGCTGCGGAGAGACCGGCGTAGGAGTTGAGGATCGCGATAACGGTCGGCATGTCGGCGCCGCCGATCGGGACGATTAGCAAGACGCCGAACAGCAACGCGAGTCCGATCACCACCGGGAACAACTTCGCGGCCAGCAGGGTGGTGGGGTGCAGGATCACCCAGATCCCGATGAGCGCGGCTGCCACCAGCAGCCCGATATTGATCACGTTCTGTCCGCGATAGGTGAGCGGCCGCTGGGGAATCCATTTCAGTTCCTGGAGCTTGCCAGCCGCCATCAGGCTGCCGCTGAGTGTGAGAAAGCCGAGGATGTTTTCCGCGATGAGCGCCGTCGTCCTGAACGTCGTCAGGTGTTCCGGCGTCTTGCTCCACCACAGGTAGTAATACGCGGCACCCACCAGCCCCGCCGCAGCCCCCCCAAACGCGTGGGACAGCGCGGTCCGCTGGGGAACCGCCGTGAGGGGAACTCGCGCGAGCGGCACACCGACGGCGATCGCCGCCACGATCCCAAGGATGATCCACAGATGGTGGACGACGTTCGGCTCGATCCACGTTGCGGCCACCGCCAACAACATGGCGGAGACCCCCGCGAACACGCTGTGGCGCGCGGTCTTGGGATCGTTCATCCAATGCAGGGAGAAGATGTACAAGCCCGTCGCGATCAAATAGGCCAGGGGCACGATGAAGCCGATCATTGGCGGTCTCTCGTCTTGAACATCCTGACCATGCGGTCGGTGATGAGGAATCCGCTCACGATGTTCGCCATGGACGCGAACACGGCGACGACCCCGAGGAGCCGGATGACCGTCGGGTAGTCCGAGCCGGTGATGCTGATCGACTCGATCACGGCGATCGCCGAGATCGCGTTGGTGAGCGACATGAGCGGCGTGTGCAGCAATCGCGAGACCCGGCGGATCACGCCGAGCCCGATGAACGTCGCCAGCACGAAGACAAAGACCATGGACCAGTAGTCAGACGGGGGCGTCCCTCCGGAAGCCTCTCCCGTCCCCTGGGCCCAGGCCAAGGCGGCCCACAAGAACGTCCAGCCCAACAGCGCCAGACTCAGCGAGGTAGCGCGTCGTCGCATCCTTCGATCTCTCCTTTCACTCACGCTTTCTCGAGACGTGCGCGCGTTCCCTCGTGCACCACCTTTCCTTCGTGTGTGAGGAGCGGTGCGCGGGTCAACTCATCGTCAAGATCAAGGGTCAGCTTGCCGTCCTTCATCAGGTGAAGGATGAACGTCGCGACGTTGCGTCCAAAGAGCTGACTGGCGTGGTACGGGTGGGCGCTCGGCAGGTTCAAGGGCCCGCGGATCTGCACGCCGTGGGCGACCACGTCGTGGCCAGCTTGCGTCAGTGCGCAGTTCCCGCCTTGCTCGGCGGCCAGATCGACGATCACCGATCCTGGACGCATGGCTTCGACCGTGGCCTCGTCGATGAGCAGCGGTGCGCGCTGGCCCGGGACCTGGGCCGTCGTGATGACGACGTCCGCCGCGCGAACACGCTCGCCGAGGAGCGCCCGCTGGCGTGCGTAGAAATCCTCGCTCTGGGCTTTGGCGTAGCCACCACTGTCCTCCGCATCTTCCGTCTCGAGGGAAAGCTCGACGAAGCGCGCACCAAGACTTTGCACCTGTTCCTTCACCGCGGGCCGCGTGTCATAGGCCTCGACGACCGCGCCGAGGCGTCGCGCCGTGGCGATCGCCTGGAGCCCGGCCACCCCGGCGCCCACCACGAGCACCCGCGCAGGAGAGATCGTTCCGGCCGCCGTCACGAGCATCGGGAAGATTTTCGGGAGCGCCTGCGCACCGAGAAGCACGGCGTGGTAACCCGCGATGGTGGCCATGGAGGACAGGACATCCATGCTCTGGGCGCGCGTAATCCGAGGGATGAGCTCGAGGGCGAAGGCGGTGATGCGCCGCAGGGCGAACTGCTGGGCGATGCCGGGCATGTCGAGGGGACGGAGCAGGCCGATGAGCGCCGCACCCTCGCGCAAGAGATCGATCTCGTGGCCGCCGTGCTCGAGGGCGCGCGGAGGCTGAACCTTCACCACCAGGTCGGCGCGGCCTAGAAGGAGAGCCGCGTCCCCCACGAGCGTGGCTCCCGCAGCCGCAAACGAAGCGTCATCGAAGCCCGCGCCGCTGCCAGCGCCGGTCTCGATCGCCACTTCGATTCCCGCCTTCGCGAGATTCTTCACTGCATCGGGGACCAGCGCTACGCGGCGCTCGCCGGGCCAGGTTTCTTTGGGCACGGCGACGATCAACGGTGGACCTGCGTGGCGCGCTCCATGTCGCCCTCCTCCCAACCTCGGGCGCCGCAGGATACGCCAGACCCGCGCGAATTCGCACGGCTTCGGAAATGCCAGGGAGGGGGCGAACGACCCGGACCCTGGGTCCGCCGCGCCGGCGGGCTTCGCTTGGCACCCCTTCGAGATCCGAGCGCCTGGCGCTATCCGCAGTGCGTCTCTGCGCAGTCGCCGGCGTAGTCCGCGGGCGCCTCCACCGCCTCTCCCGCTCCGCGCACCAAGACCGCCACCCCCTTGCAGCCCTCACGGAAGACGGTGACGCCCTTCAACCCACGACGCCACGCGGACGTGTAGATCGCCTCCACATCCTTGGGCGTAGCGGCGGCAGGAAGATTGATCGTTTTCGAGACCGCATTGTCTACTTGCGCCTGGAACGCTTGCTGAATCGCAAGGTGCCACTCCGGCGCGATATCGGGTGCGGTCGGAAAGAGCTGTCGGATCCGCTCGGGTACGGCAGGGATCCCGCGCACACTGCCGCGGGCACGAAGCTCGGCCAAAAGGTCCGCGCTCCAACACCCTGTGGCACGGAGCGCCGATTCAAAGCGCTGGTTGGTCTCCGGGAGCCTCTGCCCGTCGAGCACGTGGCGCACGAAGGCGAGGGCGAAGAACGGCTCGATCCCCCCGGCGCAGTCGGCGAGGATCGAGAGGGTGCCGGTCGGCGCAATCGAAGTCACCGTTGCGTTGCGAAGCTTCCGGCCCTTCGCCTCCGCTCGCGAGCCGGGATAGTTGGCGAAGGTCCCGCGCTCGTTCGCCAGCGCCTCGCTCGCGCGCTCGGCGCGGGCACGAATGCGGCGCATCACTCGACCGGCGGTCTCGACCGCACGATCGCTGTCGTAGGGAACGCCGAGCTCGACAAGAAGATCGGCGAATCCCATGACGCCGAGCCCGATCTTTCGGTTGGCGCGTGTGATGGCGGAAATCTCTGGGTAGGGATACCGGCTGACCTCGATCACGTTGTCGAGGAAACGCACCGCGATTCCCACCGTCCGATCGAGTCGCTCCCAGTCGATCACGCCCTCCGCGGCGAAGGCGTCGAGACGGATGGAGCCGAGGTTGCACGCCTCGTGGGGCAGAAGCGGAAGCTCGCCGCAGGGATTGACGGTCGTGAGGGATCCAAGCTTGGGTGTCGGATTCTCGCGGTTGATCGCATCGAGGAAGAGGACACCGGGGTCACCGCTCGCCCAAGCGTGCTCGGCCATTTCGCGCAGCAAGCTTGCCGCATCCACGCGCTCTACCACTTGGCCTGTCCGGGGATTCACCAGCTCGATCGATCGACCCGAGCGGGCCGCCTCCCAGAAGGCGTCGCCCGTGGTGACGGAGAGGTTGAAGTTCGTGTACTTGGTGGGGTCCGACTTGCAGCCAATGAACTGGCGCACGTCGGGGTGGTCAACCCGCAAGACCCCCATGTTGGCCCCGCGGCGCCGGCCGCCCTGTTTGATCACCCCGGTCGCGGCGTCGAACACCCCGAGGAAGGAGACGGGACCCGAGGCGATGCCGTGGGTCGCCCGTACCACGTCGCCCTCGGGGCGAATCCGGGAAAAGTCGAAGCCTGTGCCGCCGCCGGATTGATGGATTCCCGCCATCCGCTTCACCGCCTCAAAGATGCTCTCCAGCGAATCTTCCAGGGGGAGCACAAAGCAGGCGGCGAGCTGACCCACGGACGTTCCCGCGTTCATCAGTGTCGGCGAGTTGGGGAGGAACTCGAGCCGGTGGAGAACCTCGCGGAAGCGTTCGAACCAGGGCTCAGGTTCTGTGTCGAAGGCTCGTTCGGCCTCGGCCACGGCTCGAGCGACCCGCGTGCACAGGCCGTCGAAGTCCTCGACCACGCGGCCGGTCTCGTCCTTCAAGAGGTAGCGGGCCTCGAGCACACGGATCGCGTTGGTGGATAGGGCGGGCACGAATGGCAGCGTAGACGTGGCGAGCGAGGCCCACCAGCCGCGCTCGGAGGGGAGTCGCCCCTTGAAGGAGACCGGGCTACGCGCCCCACGGACGTGGGCAGCGCCGCCAATTCGCAAAGCTGGCCGCTGTCCAGGATTTGCGCGGATCTCCTCTCCGAGTCGCACTTCTCTTGCAGCGCGCCGACACCTCGGGTATCCACGCTCTTCTCCCGAGGGAGGAAGCCCGGTCGCGCAGTCTTCTTCTCAGCATGGCTTGCCTACGGGCTTGCGGATCCCTCCTCCCGCTGACGCCGTCTTCTCTGCCGGCGCCTTTCTACGCGCTAGACTGGCAGCCCCAAAAGCAAAAGCGCCGTTGGAGAAGACCGTGTCGCAGACTCCCCGCGTCCTTCGAAAGATCACCGGACACCACCTGGAAGATTTTCGGCTTGGCCAGACCTTCCGGCACAAAGGCGGGAAGACGATCACGGAGGGGCTATTCAGCACCTTTACTGAGTTCACGATGACCACGAATCCGCTTGCCAAGAACGCGCGCTATGCGCGGGCCTATGGCTTTCGTGGACTCGTGGTGCCGCCCGGACTCTTGATGCTTGTGGCCTTCAGCCAGACCGTGGAGGACGTCTCCGAGAATGCGCGTGCGAACCTCGAGTACATCGACATGCGGTTCGGCGCGCAGGTCTACCTAGGCGACACGATCGAGGTGGAGACCAAGGTGCTCGGCGTGAAACCGTCCTCCAGCAACCCGAAGCTCGGGGTGGTTCATGTCCAATCGACGGCGCGCAAGAACGTCGGCGAAGAGGACGAGGCCATCGTCATGACCTGGCAGCGCAAGGTGCAGGTCTGGAAGCGCGAGGATGCGGCGTCTGTCGATGAAGGGGAGATCGCTCCGGACGAGGTGGACTGCACCCTCTGGCTCCCCCCCCACCAGGCCGGCCGCGACTACAAGGCGCTGGCGCACCTTTCGAGCCGCGACACCTATTTTGAGGATTTCGAGCCGGGGACGCAGATCGAACACTGGCGCGGCCGCACCATGACGGACGAGCATATCCATCTCACCGCCATCCTCGACAACACGAGCCAAGTGCACTGCAACCAATTCATGATCGATCAGAATCCGAAGCAGTATGTGGGCGGCCGCCTCATCGTCTTCGGCGGTATCCCGTTCGTGCTCTGCCTTGGGCTTTCCTGCCCTGACGTGGGAGACAACGCCTTGGCGGACCTCCTCTACAAGACAGGGAGGCATACGGCGCCGCTCTTCGCTGGGGACACCGTTTTCGCCGCGACCGAAGTGCTGGCGAAGCGCGCCTACCCGGGCCGCGCGGACGTGGGCGTCCTTTCCACCCGGCTTTTGGGACACAAGTTCGAGCGCGCAAAGGACGGCGAGAAGCTCGAGGGCGACGCGGCACAGGCACCTACTGGATTTAAGAAGACCCGGATCTTCGAGCTCGAGCGCGAGCTCGTCGTGAAACGGCGTAGCCACTACGCGTAGGAGCGTCCCGTGATCGAATGGTCTGAATCGCAGCTGATGATCCGTGACGCCGTCCGCAAGTTTGTCGAAGCGGAGATCAAGCCTCACCTCGAGGAGTTGGAGTACGGCGATACTCCGCCGTACGACGTTCTGCGCAAGATGATCCGGACGTTCGGCATGGACGAAATGGCGCGTGCGCGATTCCGGCACCAGATCGAGCGCGAGAAGGCCGCTGCCGCTACGCGGGAGCCGGGCGCTACGCCTACCGCGCAGGAGCGGAAGCCACGCGCGGACGGCGGCGACTCGGCCGCGATGCAGATCATTCCGATCATCGAGCTCTGCCGCTTCTGCCCTGGCATGGTGACCGCGATGGGTGTCTCGATGGGTCTCACGGCCGCGTCGATCATGAGCAAGGGTACCCTCGCGCAGAAAGAGAGGTGGGTGCTTCCCCTGCTCACCATGGAGAAAGTCGGCGCCTGGGCGATTACCGAACCCGGCTCAGGGAGCGACGCGTTCGGCGCGATGCGGGCCGTGGCCCGGCGGGATGGGAGGGGTGGTTACCTGTTGCAGGGCAACAAGACCTTCATCACCAACGGCCCCTATGCGGACACGATCGTCTTCATTTGCAAACTCGACGAGCCGGGCGTGGATCCGAAGGACCGCAAGATTCTCCACTTCGTGCTCGACAAGGGGATGCCAGGCCTTGTGCAATCGAAACCCATGCGAAAGATGGGGCTTCATAGCTCGCCCACGGGCGAACTCTTCCTCCAGGACGTCCAGGTCGGGCTTGACCGACTCCTCGGAGAAAGCGAGGAGCGCGCGGCGGCGGCGGGCCGTGCGGGGGCCAAGGACACCTTCTCGATGGAGCGCTCGGGCGTCGCGGCGATGGCTCTCGGGATCGTCGAACGTTGCCTAGAACTCTCGCTGGGCTACGCCAAGAGCCGCGTTCAATTCGGGCGGCCGATCGGCGAGTTCCAGCTGATCCAGGAGAAGATCGCCCGGATGGAAGTGGCGCGGATGAACGTCCAGAACCTCGTCTTCAGGCACATCGAGCTCGTGTCGCAGGGCAAACAGATGACCCTCGCCGAGGCCTCTGCCATGAAGCTCTACTCCGCCCGGGCCGCAATGGAGGTCTCACTCGAGGCGGTGCAGCTCTTCGGCGGAAACGGCTACATGGCCGAATATCAGGTGGAACAGCTCTGCCGCGACGCCAAGGTCCTCCAGATCTA
>Ga0074046_10004995_pt1 | contig 10675 bp, 7 predicted proteins | sample BogForMeECP23OM3_FD_94441 | JGI IMG/M metagenome (GOLD analysis project Ga0074046, IMG submission 94441) | Bog forest soil microbial communities from Calvert Island, British Columbia, Canada - Bog Forest MetaG ECP23OM3 | ecosystem: Environmental > Terrestrial > Soil > Wetlands ...
AACAGCTCGCGCCGCCGGGCAACTGACCGACCGGGTTCACGACGAGTTCCGAGGATCGGACGAATGACACCGCGATGGCATGCCGCTCGCCAGGATTCCCGTTCGTGGCGCAGGCGAGTTGGAAACTCTCAAGCGCGGCGGGAAGCACCGCGCTTGCGAAATCCAGTCGAACCCAGGTGGTCCGGGAGACGTCACTCGCGCCGCTCGCCGGCGCGCTCGAGAGAAGGGGCGGTGTCGCGGTCGGCACCGTGAAGCGCCGGCTGTCGTCGAAGGTGACCGCGTTCCCACCGCGCAAGAATCGAGCGTGCGCGACCAAAACGTGAGGTCCACCGGACGAGAGCGTGAGGTCCGCAGCCGCCCCGCCGGAGGTACGCGTGAACGCCTGGGTGGATGCGCCGTCGAGTGAAACCTCGAGCGATCCCTCGATGAAATCGGGCGCGAGGAGTAGCGGGACATGGGTCACCGGGCCGGGAGCGAAGGAGGGTGCCCCAATCACCACGGCCGCCTCGGGGCGACTGCACCCCGCCCCGAGGAGCAGCCCGAAAGCAAGGACCGCAGCCGTTCGACGTCGCGCCCAGGTGTCGCTCCCGCGCATCCCTACCTCGTCGCCACTCCGCCGGTCCGGGCTGAGCCCACGAGAGCTCGAGTCGGGTTCGCGCGGTCCGAGGGTGCCACCGGCAACGGGCCGAACTGGAGAACCCGATATCGTATCATACGGCGGCCCTGCCCCGTGATATGGTGAGGCCCCACACGCAGGGGACGCGCTGCCGTGCAAGAAGACCAACCACAGCGCACAGGCCATCGCGGCGCTCTCGTCGCACGGTTCTCGGTGACGCTCGCGACCATCGGGCTGCTCGCAGCCGGGGCTGGACCCTTGGCGGTTCACGCCGGGCTCCCGCCGGTCCGGGGTCTTACGGTCTTCTTGATCGGATTGCTGCTCGGATTTCTTGGCTTCCTGCTCGGCGTGGTCGCCCTTGTCCGTACGCGCGGGTCCAAAGGCATCCAGCGATCCCGCGCCTGGATCGGGACGTGCCTTGGCCTCCTGCTCCTAATTGTGTTCTCTGTGGTGGCTTCTCCCGGGCGCGGACTTCCCCGCATCAACGACATCACCACCGATCCGGACGACCCCCCGCCCTTCGCAGCTGCAGCTCGTGAGTCCGCAAACCAGGGCCGCGACCTTAGCTACCCGGCTTCATTCGCCGCGGAGCAGCGCGCGGCGTACCCCGACCTTCAGCCCATTGTCCTTGCTCAACCTCCCGGGGAAGCCTTCGTCCGCGCGCAACGCGCCGCCGGCGAGCTCGGGTGGAGGACGACCTACTCCGATCCTGGTGCTGGGGTATTTGAGGCGCAGCAAGTCTCTCCGACCTTTCTCTTTGTGGACGATATCGTCGTGCGCGTGCGGCCCGAGGGCGAAGGATCGCGCATCGACGTGCGCTCGAAGTCTCGAGACGGCAAGGGTGACCTAGGTGTGAATGCGAAACGCATCCGTGCCTTCGCGCAGGCCGTCGCAGAAGGCAAGTAGCAGAACGCCCTAGACGCCAAGCTTTTGCGTCGCCCGCTCTCTTGCCCAGCGGTAGTCGGCCTTCCCCGACGGGGATCGCACGATCTCCTCCACGAACACGAAGACCCGGGGCAACTTGTAAGGCGCGAGGTGCTCCCCTGCGGCCTGCCGGAGCTCGTCTTCCGATGCCGTAACACCCGTTCGCAGCTTGACGAGCGCGGTCACCTGCTGGCCAAAGCGCTCGTGCGGTGTCCCGACCACTACTGCGTCATACACGGACGGGTGGTGCTTCAGCGCTTGCTCGACTTCCTCCGCAAACACCTTCTCGCCCCCGGTATTGATCGTGACCGAGTCGCGGCCGAGCAGGCGCAGCGTTCCGTCCGCTTCGATCGTCGCCCGGTCGCCGGGGACCACGTAGCGTTTTTTCCCGATCACGGGAAACGTCTTGCGGGTCTTCTCTTCGTCCTTGTAGTAGCCGAGCGGAATCAACCCTTCCCGCGCCAGCCAACCCCGCTCGCCGCTGCCAGCAGCGAGCACACCGGACAGGTCCTCCCGCAACACCACGTTGCCGGCCGCCACTGCAAAATCGCCGGTGGTCGCCTTCCCCCCCCGCGCGGAAACCTGTGCGGCCTGTGCCCCGCTCTCGGAGGAGCCAAGCGCATCGAGGATGCGCAGCCCGGGCAAGCGCTCGAGGAACTGCTGCTTCAGCGCCGCGGTCAGAATCGCTCCGCCGGAGGTCAGGAGCTTCAGCGACGAGAGGTCGTAGGACTTTCGTTCGAGCTGGTCCAGCAGCGGACGACCGAAGGCATCGCCGACGATGGTGAGCACGTCCACGCGCTCGCGCTCGATCGTCGACCAGATGTCGTCGGCGTCGAGTCGGCGCGGTTCCGCCTGGACGACGACCGTGCCACCGACGTGCCAGAAGCTGAATGCCGCCCAGTGGGCGGCGCCGTGCATGAATGGCGGCGCTGGCAAGACGCGCTGCGGCGACTCCTGGGCACGCGTGACAATTTCCTCCACAAGACCGCGTGGCTGCGGACCCGCGAGGGCCGCCGCGTAGATGTCCGCCTGTCGCCAAAGAACGCCCTTCGGCATTCCCGTCGTCCCGCCGGTGTAGAGGATGTAGAGATCCTCCGGCGATAGATCACGCGGGGGGTCGGGCGTTGCGTTCGCGAGCGCCTGCTCGTAGTCCTGTGCGTCTTCGAGCAGCGCCTCCCCGGAGTCATCAGCGACCTGGAGGAAAAGTTCGAGCTTGGGTAGCTCGCGACGGATTTTGGCGAGTGTCGGCGCGAAGCGGGCGTGGTAGATCACGGCCCGCGCGTCGGCGTTCTCGAACAGGTAGCGCAGCTCTTCTTCGACGTAGCGGTAGTTCACGTTGAACGGCGCCACGCGTGCCTTGAACGCGCCGAGCATGCCCTCGAGATACTCGTTGCCGTTGTGGAGGTAGAGCGCCACGTGGTCTTGTCCGGACTCCCAGTTCCGAAGCCCGGCGCGCTCGGCATGGCAGCCAAGCCCATGACATCGGAGTACTGCAGCCAACCGGCGTGTGCGGTCGGCGACCTCGGCCCACGTGAAGCGCCGGTCGCGAAAGACAAGGGCCTCGCGCCCTGGAATGGCAGAGGCGATCGCTTCGTGGATGGTGCCGAGGTTCAGCGGCTCACTCATGGCTCCCCTTCGCGGGCGGAGCCTGCCCCGCCGCATCGTCTGTTGCAAGCTCTACCGCGGGGCGCCGCGCCAAGATCGCGGGCGCAACCTCAGCAACGCGAGCGCCGCCCATAGCGTGTCCGAGATGCGCAAAGGGATCGTGGGTGCGGGCCAGCCTCCGTCCGGGGATTGCGCACGCAAGAGCGTCGGCACGAGCTCGACCGCATCGAGCTTTGCACCCGGGAGTGCATGCGCGTCGCACAGCGTGAAGACGCGCGCTGCACGTACCGCGTCGAACGCGCCTGTGCGGAAGGCGCGCTCCAGCTCGCGGCCACACCACTGAAGAACGGCGTCAGAGATCTCGTGGGGAACATTTGAAAAGAAATGGGCGTAGCCGGAGATCGCGTGCCATGAGCCCGCCTGCACGAGCTCGGGCGACCAGTGGACCGCGAGATACCCTCCGGCGGCGCGAAGCGCAGCGCCACTGCTCCGGGCGGTGCGGCCGAGGTACGCCCCGAGCATCGCGGTCAGGAATAGAGCATCCCGAGCACCGACGGCCCGCTGGGCATCGTGCATGGCGGGGGGCGCTGCGCCACCGGGGGCGTGCCACGAACCGTCGGAGTGTTGGCTCGCGTGCAACGACTCCGCCACGCGGTCCGCGAGGCCACCCCGCAGACACCCGGCATCCGCCAGCGCTTCGAGCACCTCGAGGGCCACACAGGCATCTCCGCTCGTCGCGCCCACGAGGGGAGCCAGGGCCTGCTCGAGGGCGGAGCCCGGCCGCAGGCCGAGAAGCACCTCGAGACGCAGGAGCGCGAGGGGCGCGCTCTCTGCCCCGAGGAATCTCTGCGCACCTGCGAGGGCCTTCCTCGTGTCCTCGGCGGACGGCGTCTCCATGTCTACACCCGGAGGAGCAAACCCTTCAGGTAGACGCCTTCAGGATGATCGAGAGAAACGGGGTGGTCGGCGGGCGCACCGAGCTCGCGCACGACCTGTACCGGGCGTGCGGCGTCGAGCGAGGCAGCAAACGCCACCTGGCGCAGGAGCTTCGCATCCACGGAGTGGGAACAGGAGAAGGCAAGGACAAGGGCTCCGGGTGCCGCGCGGCGGAGCGCGAAGAGGAGCACGTCCTTGTGCGCCCGCGCGGCACGCTGTGCGTCCCCTGCGCGCCGCGCCAGGGGCGGTGGATCGATCACGATGAGGTCGTAGTGGCCAGCGTCTTGGCGAACGAAGCGAAAGGCGTCGGCCTCGAAGAATGCCGTTTCGGGAGTCTGGGGGGCTGCCGCGACATTCTCCCGGGCAAGCGCGAGGGCTTCCGCGGACGATTCGACGACCGTGAGCGACGCAGCGCCGCCCCACGCTGCGGCAACCGAAAATCCCCCCGTATAGGCAAAGAGATCGAGTACACGGCGCCCTGTCGCGAGCGTCTCGACGAGGTCCCGGGAATCCCGCTGGTCAAGGTAGAACCCGGTCTTCTGACCATGCACAAGATCCACCCGGTAGCGGCGGCGCCGCTCGCGGATCGAGACCCGCGGCTCGGGCGCCGCGCCCCAGAGGGGACCTTGGTGCACCGCGACACCCTCGCGCCGGGCCGCCGCTGCATCCGCGCGCTCGAAGCCTGAGGGCGCGGAGGTGGCTTCGCGCAGTGCGCTCGCCAGCACTTCGCGACGTGTGCTCATGCCGGCGGAGCCAAGCTTCATCACGACGACGTCGCCATAGCGGTCGACCACGAGCCCAGGAAGCCCGTCCGCTTCGCTGTTCACGAGACGAACCGCGTCCGTCTCACCGATCAGTGGATCCCCCGCACGCCGAGCGACAGCTTGGGAAACCCGCTCGACGAGGAGCGCGTCGTCGGGTGTGTCCTTTCCGAAGACGAGAATCCGCACGCGGATTTGCGAAGCGGGAGAGTAATGGCCGAAGCCAAGCGTCTCCCCTTCGGCGGACACCACCCGCACCCAGGCCCCGGTGGCGGGCTCGCCTCCGTCCAGAACCCGCGCCACGGCGCCTGACAACACCCAGGGGTGACGCCGGCGGGCGGACCTGTCGCGGCCGGGGAGGAGTACGACGTCGATCACGGGGCGACCATCGGCCATAGGGGGCGCCCCGTCCACCCGCGGTGAGCTCAACCCGACGACGTTTTGGAGTCTCGTGGCCCTCGTCTTCGTCCCTGGGGGACAAGCCACGCCCGAGAGGCCGGATCTCAGCTGACGGCCGCTTCGAGAGGCCGCCAATCCGATGAATATTCTTCATGTCGTGGGAAGGCAATCGCACACGACCGTCGCCTTCTCCCCCCTAGGCGCTGGACGCGGGGGACGAGCCTCGATACAAGGCTAGGCTCGTGATCGGGCCCCACGAAAACCCGCCACAGATGTCCCCGCCCACGGGCGATGAGCCGACGCTTTTCCAGCGGCTCCTCCGGATCCTGGTGGGGCGGCCGCGGGATCTCTCCGACCAATCGATCTTCCATCGAATCGCACTCATCCCCTTTCTCGCCTGGGTGGGACTCGGTGCCGACGGCCTCTCCTCGTCCTCGTACGGCCCCGAGGAGGCCTTCCGAGCCCTCGGGACGCACACCTCGCTCGCAGTGTTTCTCGCGGTGGCGGTCGGGATCACCGTCCTCCTGATCTCGGCCGCCTATAGCCGCATCATCGAGGAGTTCCCGCATGGCGGTGGTGGCTACGTCGTCGCCACGAAGCTCCTGGGCGCACCGGTCGGCGTGGTTTCGGGTGCCGCGCTCGTCGTGGACTACGTGCTCACCATCACGGTGTCGATCGCCGCGGCGGGCGACGCGCTCTTCAGCCTGCTTCCCCTCGGCGCCCAGAGCACGAAACTCGGGGTCGAGATACTCCTCATTGTCCTGCTCACGCTTTTGAACCTGCGAGGCGTCCGCGAGTCCGCCGTGGCGCTCACGCCGGTGTTCGTGCTCTTCCTGATCACCCACCTCGTGCTGATCGGAGGCACGCTCCTCGCGCACGTGCCCGACGTTCCCGCGGTGGCTTCGGGCGTGAGGCAGGGGGTTCAGGGATCCGCGCATTCGCTCGGCATGGCAGGGGTGCTGCTTCTCGTCGTCTACGCCTACTCGCTGGGTGGCGGAACCTACACGGGAATCGAAGCGGTCTCGAACGGTGTGCCACTCATGCGCGAGCCCCGCGTCGCCACCGCCAAACGCACTATGCTGTACATGGCCAGCTCCCTCGCCTTCACCGCCGCAGGTCTCGTGCTCTGCTACCTCCTGTTGCACATCGGCCCCGAAGAGGGCAAAACGATGAACGCGGTCTTGGCGGAACGGTTCGCGGGCAATGGGCCCTTCGGATTCGCGTTCGTCACGCTCTCGCTCCTGTCCGAAGGCGCGCTCCTCGTCGTCGCGGGCCAGGCCGGGTTTATCGATGGTCCGCGCGTGCTCGCCAACATGGCGATTGATTCCTGGGTGCCCCATCGATTCTCTGCGCTCTCCGACCGACTGACCACGCACAACGGCGTGATTGTGATGGCCGCGGCTTCGCTCGCCGCCCTGCTCTACACGCGAGGGGACGTGGGACACCTCGTGGTCATGTACAGCATCAACGTTTTCGTGACCTTCTCGCTATCGATGCTCGCGATGTTCTACCTGTGGTGGCGGTCGAGGCGCACCCGGAATGGCTGGAAGCGCAAGGCGGCGCTCTTTGCTTCGGGCTTCGTGCTCTGCGCCACGATCCTCACCATTACGGTCCTGGAGAAGTTCCGTGAGGGCGGCTGGATCACGCTCGCGGGAACCGGCGGGCTCGTGGCGCTGTGCTTTGCGATCCGCTCCCACTATCGGACCGTGGGCCAGAAGCTCGCCTCCCTCGACGCGACGCTGATCGACCTGCCCCCCGAGCCGGGAGTCCCCGTGCCGCGGGCCCTCGACCCCACGAAGCCGACAGCCGCCGTGCTCGTGACGAGCTACGGGGGCCTCGGCATCCATACCGTTCTCGGCATCCACAAGACCTTCCCGAACTATTTCCAAAACTTCGTCTTCGTCTCGGTCGGCGTGATCGATTCGGGCGAGATGAAGGGCGAAGCGGCGCTGCCCGAGCTCACCAAGCGCACGGAGCAATGTCTCCAGCGCTACGTGGGCTTGGCGACTGGCCTCGGCTTGCCCGCGGCTTACCGGATGCGCGTGGGGACGGAGGTGGTGGTAGAAGTGGATCGGCTCGCACGAGAGATCGCGGCCGAGTTCCCACGCACGACCTTCTTCTCCGGCCAACTCATCTTCCGCCGCGAAGCGTGGTACCAGCGCCTCCTGCACAACGAAACTGCCTTCTCGATCCAGAAGCGCCTTCAGTGGCGCGGGCAAGCGATGGTCATCCTTCCTGTCCGAGTGCAATAGCGGCGAGGCGGGCTAGCTTCGGTCCTCACCCCGCGAGGAGCCGATGAGCCATCCCGAAGGTCGTGCCGCCGCCGCCAGCAACCGCCTCGCCAACCAGACAAGCGCCTACCTGCGGCAGCACATGCACAACCCGGTGGACTGGTATGCCTGGGGCCCGGAGGCCTTCGCCCGAGCGCGCAGTGACGACAAGCCGCTGCTCGTCTCCATCGGCTACAGCGCGTGTCATTGGTGCCATGTGATGGAACGCGAGTCCTTCGAGGACTCCGAGACGGCAGCCCTCATGAATCGGCTCTTCGTCAACATCAAGGTGGACCGTGAGGAGCGGCCCGACGTGGACCAGATCTACATGGACACCGTGGTGCGTCTGACCGGCCACGGGGGCTGGCCGCTCACCATCTTCTGCACCCCGGACGGCAGGCCCTACTACGGCGGGACCTACTTCCCCCCTGAGCCCGCCCACGGCAGGGCCTCGTTCCGGCAGGTGCTGGAGGCTGTGGAGCGTGCCTATCGAACACAGCGCGAAGAGGTGGAGCGCAGCGCCGCGTCGATCCTTAGCGCATTGCGGCAGCGCCCTTCGGGCGTGGCCACCGAGCCCCCCGGCACGCACAACCTCCGCACGGCGGCGAGTGAGCTGCTCTCGAGTGCGGATGCCCAGAACGGCGGATTTGGGGGTGCGCCGAAATTCCCGACCCCGACCAACCTCGACCTGCTTCTCGCAGCGCTCGACGTGCTGCCGCCCGAAGACGCGCGCGCGGTCCTCGAGTTCGTGGGAATTACCTGTCGGGAGATGTCGCGGCGTGGCCTTTACGATCAGCTCGGGGGCGGTTTCCACCGCTACTGTGTCGACGCGGAATGGACGATCCCGCATTTCGAGAAAATGCTCTATGACCAGGGCCAACTCCTGCGGACCTATGCCGAGGCGTGGCGTCGCCGCGGCGCGAGCGAAGACGATCTGCTCTGGCCCATCCGCGAGACCGCGACCTACCTGCGCCGCGAGATGACGGGTCCGGAGGGAGGTCTTTTTGCCAGCCAGGACGCAGACAGCGAGGGGGTCGAGGGCAAGTTCTTCGTGTGGACGCCCGGGCAAATCGAAGCGGTGCTCGGGCGCGAGGCCGCGCCCGCGTTCTGCAAGGCCTACGGGGTCACCGACCTGGGGAACTTCGAGCACGGAACCACCCAGCTGATCGATCTCGCCCGCAAGCCTCGGCCGGAGTTTGCGGTCGAGCGCGCGGAGCTTCTCGCTGCACGCGCGAAGCGGGTACCGCCCGCGACGGACCGCAAGCGCGTTGCGGCTTGGAACGGTCTGGCCATTTCCGGCCTGGCCCGCGCGGGGAGTCTCCTCGGCGACGCGGCGACGCTGGCCGATGCAGTCGCGGCCGCGGACTTCGTGCTCACGCGAATGGTCTCACCCCAAGGGCAACTTCTCCGCGTGTTCGCGGAAGGACGCAGTCAGGTTCCGGCCTTCCTGGACGATCTCGCCGCCCTGCTCGAGGCCTGCCTCGACCTCGATCGCGCCGGCGCGGGAGAGCGCTTCCGGCGCGCCGCCTTAGGCTTCGCGACGGACATCGCCGAGCGCTTCTTTGACGAGGCGGAGGGAGATCTCTTCTTCACTCCCAAAGACGGCGAGCGACTGGTCTATCGGCCCCGTTCCGATCACGACGGTGCAACGCCCCACTCGACCGGCCACGCGGTGCTGGGCCTGCTCCGCTCCTCCGCGCTTTCCGGCCGTTCCGAGCTGAAACGCGTGGCAGAACGCGTGATCCGGGCCCACGCCTTCATGCTGGAGCGGGCCCCTGCCGTGTTCCCCACCCTGATTCGTGCCGCGCACCTCGCCGAGCGGGGCTTCTCGGTCGCGGTCGTGATCGGTGAACCGGACCATCCGAGGACCCGAGATCTCCTCGCTCGTGCTCGGCAGGTCTTGCTCCCTGAGGACGCCGTGATTGGAATCGTTCCGGGCGACTCAACCCCTTATGGTGTCGACCCCTCGTGGCTCTCGGGCCGTGTCGCGGTGGACGCAGAACCTACGGCCTACCTCTGTCACGGCACCACGTGCTCCCTGCCCGTCACGCATCCGGAGGCGCTGTTGTCGGCCCTCGAGAGGAGCTTCCCATGACAAAGCCCACGGCCCACCGTGACCTGCGCTCCGGCCACGACGACGGCCTCGTGCCCCTTGCCCCCCTCGACGTCGGGCAGCTCGGCAGCGTCGACGACCTGGTGCGCGGCATGGGGCGCACTGCCTTCGGTGGGCGGCGACTCGGGGAAGCTGCGGATGTGTTTGAGGCGATGGTCCGCGACCCTCTGTGCTTTCGCGTCGTCACGATTTCCGGCGCCATGACCATCGCGAAGCAGGGTCTCGTGCTGTGCGAGATGATCGACCGCGGCTGGGTTCAAGCGGTGATCGCGACCGGGGCCCTCATGACGCATGGCTTCGTCGAAGCCGCGGGGATGTTGCACTTCAAGCATCGTAAGTCGATGAGTGATGAGGAGCTGTTCGAGAAGGGGTATAACCGCGTCTACGACACGCTCGAGCTCGAACAGAACCTCGACGACACCGAGAAGATCGTCTCGGAGACGCTCGATGGCCTCGCGGAGGACACGGTGCTGTGCAGCTCGATCGTGACAGAGGCTCTGGGACGCTATCTTGCCCAGCACGCCCCGGGTCGGGCCATCCTGAAGAGTGCGGTTGCGCGGCGTGTCCCCGTCTACGTGCCCGCGTTCACCGATTCTGAGCTCGGCCTCGACGTCGCGGTCTACAACCGGCGCCGCGAGATGCAGGGGCGCAAGCGACGCCCCTTCGATCCGTTCCTGGACCTCGAGCGTTACACCGATCAGATCCGCGCCCACGAGACCATCGGCATCTTCACGGTCGGTGGAGGAGTTCCGAGAAACTGGGCGCAGCAGGTGGGTCCCTACCTCGATATCTCGCAGAAGAGGCTCGGCGTGGCAGAGCCCTTTCGGCGCTTTCGCTACGGGGTGCGGATCTGCCCGGAGCCCGACCACTGGGGGGGCCTTTCGGGCTGCACCTACACCGAGGGGGTGTCCTGGGGGAAGTTCGTGCCCGAGAGCGAAGGGGGCCGCTTTGCGGAAGTCATGGCCGATGCCACGATCGCCTGGCCGCTCGTGGTGCGTGCCGTGATTGAGCGCATCGAGCGTGGGTAGCCGAGCTCCAGCGCGTCGGGCGC
>Ga0074046_10004996_pt1 | contig 10673 bp, 9 predicted proteins | sample BogForMeECP23OM3_FD_94441 | JGI IMG/M metagenome (GOLD analysis project Ga0074046, IMG submission 94441) | Bog forest soil microbial communities from Calvert Island, British Columbia, Canada - Bog Forest MetaG ECP23OM3 | ecosystem: Environmental > Terrestrial > Soil > Wetlands ...
GAACTGTTGCGCCAACGTGGGCCGTCGAAGGTCTCCTTCCAACAGCAGTATCTTCTGCTCCTGCTTCGTCGCCAGCGCACAGGCCAAGTTCGCAGCAATCGTGCTCTTTCCCTCTTCAGGCATGGAACTGGTAATCAATAGGCGCCTGAGGAGACTCTTTTGCTGCAGGTGTCTTAGCCGGACGCCGAGATAACGGAACTTCTCCGCCGCCAAACTTTCCCCATCTTGACCACATACCAACTTGCTTTGGGACGGCACCAGGACTTTTGCAGACGTGAAGGGGCTGAACTGCCCGCCCTCCCAGTCCGCTGTCTGGGACTTAGCCTCTGGCAAATCTTGCGCAAGCTTCCGTTCGGCAGCCTCCAACAATTCCGTAGCGGCCGCGAACCTGCGCGTATCTACTCCTTGCCGTTCGGTCTCGGATCTGTGCAAGGCGTCAAATATTTGGCTCATGCTCGTTGGCTCGGGCTATCAGCGATACTCTCGGCTCTCCATCCCGTGAATTCAGATCTCTCAGGCGCGTGAAGAAATCAAGCAAAGTTTCTGCGGCCCGCCTGACATCGTCATCGCCCAATTCCGCTGGCTTCCCGATCTCCGGGGAGCTGACCACGCCCAGTCGGAGGTCCGCGGCTACGTCCTCCACGATCTCAGGAGTCACGCTCGACAGTTGCCGGGCATACGCAGTGATGAGCGCGTTTTCGCAAATTGTGTTAATCAACCGAGGTATTCCGCGAGAATAACGGAAGATTGTTTGGAGTGTGTCCTGGGGAAATAAAGTGTCGGCATTCAGTTCTGCCCCGGCTAACTGCAGGCGGCGCTTAATATAGCCTGCTGTTTCACCCGGATTCAGTGGTACAAGTTGCGCGCGATGAGCGATTCTTTGTTTGAGTTGTCGGAGCTCGAAGGAGTCCAGTTTTTCATCCAGCTCAGGTTGCCCAACCAGCAGGATTTGCAGGAGCTTGCCGTGCACTGTTTCCAGGTTCGTAAGGAGCCGGATTTCCTCGAGAATGTCTACCGAGAGATGGTGTGCCTCGTCCACAATCAGAACGGTTGTTAGCTTTCCCGACCCCCGCGCAACGACATACTTGCTGAGATCGGAGAGAATTTCGCTTTTGTTTTTACCCGCAACTGGAAGGCCGAAATCGCTCGCTACGTATTGCAGGAACTCACAAGGCGACAACCTACCGTTAAAGACGTAGGCGTAAGCAACGTCATCGCTTCGCGTAAGCTGTTCGAGTAGGCAGCGGAGCAATAGAGTCTTGCCTGTGCCCACGTCTCCGGTAAGTACGGCAAATCCCTTGTGCCCTCGCACTCCGTGATAGAGCGCAGCTAGGGCTTCGTTGTGCCGGGGCGTGGCAAAAAAGAAGAAAGGATCCGGAACGATCTCGAAGGGGCTGCGCTTGAGGTGATAGTAAGATTGATACATCAGAGTCGGAACTAGCCCTTTAAAAAGCTGAACGCAGATCCTGCCAGGATGACCGCGAACACCAAAACAGCCGTCGCCAACCCGAGCCATGTCTTTTTTCGTTCGGCCGTCTGATTGGCGGAATCGAAGATGACGGGAATCTCCGAGATCACCGAAACCGGCAGCAGCTTCTTCAACTCGGTTTCACTGTAGACGCAGTCGTCCAGTTTCTCGAACGCACCCACCACTCCCAGCCCCAATGCCAATCCAACCATCACTCCAATACCGCAGAATTTCAAGCGGTCGGGAAAGCTCGGCTTGAGCGGCAGACTGGGAGGATCCAGCACACGAAACCGCTCGCCCTGTTGGAGTAGCTCCATGCTGGTCGCCATCGCTGACCCCTTCTCCTTCTTGAGCAACTCGTCGTACGATGCTTTGGACTGGTCATAGCCGCGAGTCAAATCAGCTAGCTGTTGTTCGCGCACGGGTTCCTGATTCAGTCGTGTCTGGTAGTCGTTGATCTTCGAGGTTAGGGCTGCGATCGCTTGCTCCCGGTTCCTGATCTCGATCTGATTGGCTTGCAACTGGCTTTGCAGCTGCGGTACCAGGGATAGGTCCTTAGCTCCGGCGGTCTCCGGGGCAGGTGCCACGGCCTTAACATCGGGCTGAGCACTGCCATTCTTCGTCTTCGCGTCCGCCAGAAGCTGATCTCTTAGCTTTTCTGTTTTAGCAATCTTATCCTTCAACGCACGGAATTCGGGGTGTTGATCCCTTAAAGTAGTGCTCATCTCGCCCAACTCCGTCTTCAGCTTATCGAGTTCCTGATCGACAACCGCCAGGGTCGTATGGGCCCCCTCTGGAGTCTTCGAGGGTCCTTGCAGTGCTCGGTATTGGTTTAGCAATGACTCCAAATATGTGTGCTGCTGCCTGCTATTGTTGAGGCCATCCTCCTGAGCCTGCAATTGCGTTTGCAGGCCGCTGAGTATCTGCAGATTGCTTTCAACCTGGGTTGGGAGTTCCCCGGGATGCTGCCCTTTAAACGCGCGTATCTTGTCCTCTTGCTCTGCCAAGCTCTGCCGGGCTGTCTCGAGCTGATTCTCGAGAAATTTGGTTGTATCTTCAGACTGCTGCTGGCGGACCTCCAGATTCTCATCAATGAAAAGATTAGCCAGTTTGCTGGTGACCTGTTGCGCTATCAAAGGATCACGAGCGGAATAGTAAATGTGAAATGCCGACAGTTTGTTGTCTGTGCCGAGTACTAGCTCGATTTCGATGTCCTTTCGCATCTTTTCGACGGCCGCATCCGGGGTTAGCGGTGAACGGCCCTTCGTGTACAGATTCAGCTCGTCACGAATTTGCAACAGTCGCGAACGGCTGAGAATTTGTTCTGTGATGCTCTGCAGACGCTGTTGAAAATTCTCGTCCACGTTCGGCACAACATAGTCCTTTGGCATAGTGGGCTGTTCCACCAGGATTAGGGTGCCTGACCTGTAATGTGGCGGCAAAACCCAACTCGCTCCCCACACCGCAAGCCATCCCAGGAACATCGGAATCAGGAAGTGCAAGTGCCGGCGGCGCACGAGCGCCAGCCAGTGCCGAATGTCGAAACTGTTCTGGCTTGTTTGAGCAGCAGGCTGCGGCATGGCTGTCACTGAAGAGGTCTTGAGAATGTGTAGCTAATGGAAATAAATGCCCGGCTAGTATTGGGAAGGTTGGATATCGTCGTGCTTCCTGCGTAGTTCTGTTGTACCCAGCTATATCCGAAGTCTGCACGAAGATGCTCGCCGATCATGTGCTCGATCGAGGCTGTACCAGTCAAAGTGTGCCCGCCAGAGTTAGCGAGTACAAACATTGGGTTCAGCGTCTGGTAAAGTGAATAGCTACCACCTATTCCTCCGCTCCAGGTCCGAGCCATCTGCCATCTCGCCGAAGCATTCATGCTGTTCGAATGGTAGGCCCCATTCAATCCACCTGCCGCCGTAACGATTCGGGCGTAGCTGGCCGCCAAACTGGTTCGGTCGCCCTGCCAGCTTACGCTCGCCATTGTCAGCGGAGACCATGACGCCATGGCGGGTAGCGGCCCTTGGCTAGTGGTGAGGTGCTGTGGGCCAGCCGAGAACGAAACTGAGAGCGTCGGTTTCAGAAATATTGACAGGAAAAAAAAGATGGTCTGCGTTTGCGTGTGAGTATTGGTGAAAGTTTGCGTGCCTGGCTGGTAGGAGTCGAAGGTTTGGAATTGGTAATTCGCTCCCACACTATATCTTCCGCGCAGCTGACGAGAATAGAAGGCCGATCCTGCAACCGAGCTCGAGTTTGACAGGCCCAGGGCTTCCCCGGGGTTTGAGAAATGCAGGCTGGCAAATGTCCCGCTGGCCCCAATCATAGAGCCCTCGCCGACCTGGTACGTGAGCTGTGCATTGGCCGAATTACTGAGTTGGTTTCCAACCGGCGGCACGACGGCCTGGCTTGGGATTGGTGCTGAGCCGGAAACGACTGTGAACGAGAGCGGATCAGGCTGGTTGAATATGTTCGATGTCTTCACAAGCGATTCGTGCAGGCTGACAGTCGCGTTTGGACTCAGGCGATACTGCAAATCAGCGGCAACATTCTGGGAGCCTTGGTTTAACGCACTCGTGCGCGGGTAGAACGTAAAACCCGGGCTGTAGGTGAGCATGTAATGTCCCCGGCTGGTGCTCTTGTCGAAGGCGAGCGTGGGCCAAAGCGAATAGCTTGCGCCCCCGATAGGATTAGAGCTCCCGCTTCCAGCGATGTTGTTGGAATATGCGCCACCGATGGTCAAGCCGCCACGCAGGTAATTTGACTCCGTTTCGGACGTGAAGCCAGTGGCGTAAGCGCTTCCGCTCACTGGTGGAGGAGCTTGCAATGGGGCTGTATCATCTGGGCCGTTGTCGGCTTCTCGAACATTCGCGTCCGCCTGGGACCACAACGTGGTCGGCAAAAGCAGCAATAAGCCGAGGCACGCTGGCGCGAAAATGGCTGTTCTAAGGGACAACAATGGTGTCATGGGGTTGAACCATTATGTTCTGCTCAAGATTCTTCCCTTTGATCACATTCTGGTAATTGAAAGGAATGCGGGATTCCTTGCCATCGGGGTTTACCCTCAGAATGTAGATCGCCTTATTCTTGGCGAAATCGCGACAGCCACCGGCCAAGGCAATAGCGTCCAACACGGTTGTCGGGTCGGTCAGCGGGTACGTCCCTGGCTTTGCCACGCGGCCCAAGATGTTGAACTTTTCACTGTTGATCTTTTCGACAATCACCGTCACCTCTGGTTCGGTGAGATAGGCCTGCAGCCTGCCGGTGATATCCGCTTCGAGCTTCAAAGGAGTCCGTCCCGCTGCCTGTACCTCTCCAACCAGGGGCAGCGAGATTCTCCCGTCCGACCGCACCGGAAGGGAACGCGAGATATCCGGTTGCTTCCAAACGTTGATCGCCAAAACGTCGCCATTTCCAATTACAAAACCGTCATCGTGCGGTTTGGCCGCTGGCCGATTCATTGGCTGCGTCACCGAGCCCAACTCCGCAGGAACTGGGGATCGAGCACCGGATTGAGCCGCAGTTGGCGCCTGAGCGCAGACACATCCGGCAAGCATGACGCAAACCAGTGCCTGGCCGAGGCGTCCCTGCCAAGCCCGCCTCACTTCAGTTCCCGCAATCCAACTACTGAGCCCACTAATCCTTCGCATGATCCTGCTCGGCCGGCCACACCACTACTCGCCGAGGCCTCCTCCATTACCTCTAGATCCTCCGCCCGTTTGACGTAGGGCGGACTCAGTAGATTTCATCTGATACTGCTCGATCTTGTAGAGCAAAGTCCGATAGCTGACTTTCAGGAGTCGTGCCGCTGCTTTTCGATTCCAGCCGGTGGTGCGCAACGCTGCTGCAATGGCGTTTCTCTCAGCTTCCAACTTCACGGTCTGTATCACCGACCTGAGTGACTCAGGACCAGAAGTGTCCACGCCTGGCTGGTTCGACGACGAAAACGGACTGACGGCGACTGGCAATGTTAGAGCATCGTTTTCCGCCAGTTCCCCGGACTCGGTATTGTTTTCGAATGTTCCATCCTTGCTTCCCGCCAAAAGGTAACGCTTCACAAACGTTTCCATCTCCCGCAGGTTCCCGGGCCACGTATAAGCCTGGCATGCGTCCAACACAGCTGGGGAAAAGCTGCGGGCGGAGAGGGTATAACGCTTGGCCAGATGGCGCATGAAATAGTGCAACAGGAGCGGAACCTCTTCTCGGCGGTCACGTAAGGGGGGAACTTGAATCGTATAGGCGCTCAGGCTGTAATAGAGATCTTCGCGGAGTTTCCTGTCGGAGACCGCGGGTTCGACGTTGGTCGTGCTGGCCGCCAGAATCCGGACGTTGACTTGCACCGGTGTCCCAGTTCCAGGTCTGAGAAATCGCTTACTCTGCAGAACCTGCAGCAGCTTGGCCTGCAACGACATGGGCATTTCAGCGATTTCATCTAAGAGTAGTGTGCCTCTCTCGCAGAACTCCAGCTTGCCAGACCTGGATGGTGCCAGTCCGCTACCGTTACGTTCGTAGCCGAAGAGTTCGTTCTCCAGCAAGTCGCACGGGAGAGCTGCACAGTTCACCGTCGCGAACTCGAATCCGGATCTTACCGACAGTTGGTGAATGAGGCGGGCGGTGGTCCGTTTGCCGCTTCCGCTCTCGCCTAGGATCAGCACGGGGGCATCGCCCGCAGCGAGGGCAGCTGCCTGCGCGCGAACCTTACGCATGACCAGGCTAGCCCCGACGAAGAAGGCATCGCCGCCGATTGGTTCGACATCGGCGCTCGTAATGTCAGATTCCATCGTGTCGCCGTCCGCCGGAAGGTGGCGCCTGATCATCCTCTCTATTTTTTGGTGGTCCAGCGGCCTGATCAGGCAGTCTCTGGCGCCGAGCCGAATGGCTTCCTGTCTCTCAGGAGTGTCATCTGGTTCGCAAATCAGAATGATTGGCAGCTGGGGGCGAAGCCGGCGAAGCCAACGCAAGAAGTGCAACGCATCATTATCGCCGCTTGGCACGTCCAACATGAGAAGGTCTGGCGTTGTTCCTCCCTCCACTCGTTCAATCGCCCCCCATCCGCTCGTCGCGCTTTCAATCTGCCAGGAATTTGCTTCCGCCATAGAGACGAGTGGATGCAGCAGAGCAGATTCCTGGCTCACGACGAGCAGCCGTGCCATTGTGTTTAGTTTTTCGTCCACGATGTTAGTTCGAAACCGGCCAGAAACAGGCCATGAAGAGCGGAATCCTATATGGGTTCGACGTCATATCCCTCAATCCGCACACTTAGGGACTGATTGATTGCGTCGAGGGAGACAATCAGCGCACGTGCTCCGCTGCGCGAAACGAGAGTTCCTTCCACCCCGCTCAGTGCCCCATTTCGCACGCGCACGCGTTGCCCGATCTTGAGAAAGGGGAAGGCCGAAAAAGGAACTCGTTCCTCAACCACCGTTCGCACGGCATGGATCTGTGCGTCAGGGATCGGAATCCCCATTCCCCGCGCTCCGACAAAATTCAGCGCGCCGTAGGCACGAAGCACTCTTACCCGTTCGTCATTTCTCGGCGCAATTTTTGCGAATACGTAACCACTGAACAATGGCAGCTCGACCGTTTTCTGCCGATCACTCCAACGGTGGACTGATTTGACCAGAGGCAGGAAGTTGGTTACTGCTTTATCGCAAAGCTGCTGTGCAACCACTTTCTCGTGTCGGGAACGCGTCTGCACAGCGAACCACTGTTCGCTGCCTGCGTCGATACCAACCGCGGCAACCGACGGCGTTTCGGAAAAGCTGAAGATTTGATCGTTGGTATACATAGCTTCGCCCTCTGAGTCACATTGCTGCTTGACCCTGTTGCAACTCGACCGCTACGACCTCAAATTCACTGGCTCGCGCTTCCAAAAGCCGAGGCCATCACGACCGGAACATCAACGGCTGTCAGCTACTCCTGCGGACCTCCCGGTCTGCTGAATCACAAACCCGGGCGAGTGGGACTGGTTACTCAAATCGGAGGCCAGATGGAGCGTACTGCGAGTGATCGAACTTTAAGAGCAGATGCAAATTGCTGCAAGGGGCATACAGTCTCAGAGGGGCTTTCTCCTTTTACGACTGAGTCGCATGTCGCAACTTCCCGTAACATTTACTTAGAGACGGTTTTCTCATCGTCAAATGCAAAAGAAAGTCTATCTCTCATCTACTCAATCATTTACGAGAGCGCGACTGGATTTTCTGCCGCGCGATACTTATACCCACTTGTGTGCATGGCGGCTGACACTAAGTGTGTGCAGGGTGGTGGCACTATTGTCGCCTTGTGCTGGCGGGAATGATGCGGTACTGTTTGAGCACTGTTGAGAAGCGTTTGCTCTTCGTCTGATTTTGCAGGTTGCGATTCCTAGGGCGCGAGGGATGTTCGCGCGGCCGAGGCTTCTCGAATGATGTGCCACTTAATTTCACGGGGACCACGAAATGCGCCAAGACGTTTTGATTCGCGTACTCGTATGCGACGACACGCGTGTCCACACTCAGTTGCTCGCCGATCAACTCAAACGTGACGGCAGTTTGCAGGTAACAACTTCAGAATCGGGCGCTGATGGTCTAACCATGCGTCCCAACTTCCGCGATGTGGACGTTCTCCTCATCAGTTCAACTCTGGATGAACAGCCCGGTCGAGGTTTCGAGGTCCTCCGCAGCTTGCGAGCGTCGCACCCTGAGATTCGCGCCGTGATGCTACTGGATTCCTCCAAAAGCGGCGCGATGTTGGAAGCCTTCCGGGCCGGTGCGCGAGGGATCTTCAGCACGCACGAATCCGTGGAGACCTTGGGCAAGTGCCTGCGCAGAGTTTTTGAGGGCCAGATCTGGGCTAACACCCAGCAGATGGAGACCTTGTTGCACGCTTTGGCTTCTTCGCACCATATCCGTGCGGTCGACGCGCAAGGGTTGAGCCTCCTTTCAAAACGGGAGATGGAGGTGGTGCGCTGCGTGGCACAGGGGATGTCGAATCGTGAGATTGCCGAAAGATTGCACGTCAGCCAGCATACAGTCAAAAATAGTTTGTTTCGGATCTTCGACAAACTGGGCGTTTCAAACCGGGTTGAGCTTCTGTTCATGACTCTGAGCCAGGAACGCTACGCGCAGTCGGCGCTCCATCACTTCCTCGATGAGCGTGGCTACATGAGCTTAGGGGATGAAGCGACTTTGATGGCGTGTCAGAAGGCCGCAGATCAAGGATTGCTGATGACGCAAGTCGCTCTCGCGCAATTCTACGCGACCCGCCGGGCCAACAGCAGCGATGCCTTGAATGCCTACATGTGGTACTCGATCGCGAGTGAGCAGATGGCACAAGCCTACAAGGATGCGACCAAAAGGTTAACCATGGATCAGATCCTGCAGGCTGAGGAAATGGTTGCTGAGCGGCGGAGCAAGAACGGGGCAATCCCCCACCAAACGGCAAGAAACGCCGGCCCTGCGCACCTTGATGCGGACGAGACTCTCCGTCGACCGCAACTGCGCAGGCCCGCCAAATCATCTCAGCAAACGATTGCCGCACATGTGTGATGAACCTTGGGAGCCCCCATCATCCGCTCCGCGGCCTCTAAATCTCTGTTATGCGAAGGCTTAATTAGGCTGCAATGAGCGCAAGCAACGTCGGCCGGACATCAGCAAGGCCCGCATGCTGCTCGGCCGTGTGCCTGGATCGACCTGCGTATCGATTTGAAAATGTCCCTCGAGTATATTCGTCGGGCGGTGCTGCCCAGCTCGACGGCAGCCCCCAAATAGTCAGCGGCGGCAAGCTGTGGAATCCCCTTACAATGCGCTTGGTTCCTTCGACGGTCGCGGCAACGTTATCGGGTAGGCGAATCAGTATCCCCCGGCAGACCGGAGGTAGTACGATTGCCGGCGCTCAAAAGGGGGTTGATCGCAATCGGTTTAAGCCAAAAGCAAGAAGCTACCAGCGTAGTGTCCCGGTAGGTTGGTGAGCGGAAGCAAGCCTCCGGAAGGACTTCCAAACTTCTGCTTCCGCCTTGTCACTGCAGAGTCGGGACAAATCTCTACGTGTCACCCGATGCCGCCCATCGAGGTCGGGCGTCGGGAGTGGAACATGGCTCCAAAGCACGAGATCCCAGCCAGAAAAAGGTATGCCGCAGCGGAACCGCCCTCAGGCACCACTTCAAAGAATTCCTGCACACCTTGGCCGTTTTGAGTGCAATGCGCAATGCCATCTCCAGTGCAGCCAACCGGTGTGAAAACCAAAACATTGGAGTAATAACTGGCCGCTTCTGTGGGGGCAATACTCAACGCATTACTCACCAAACCTTGAACCAAGCCATAGCCGACACTATCTCCATAAGCAAGCATTTGTGTTTTTGTAGCGGCAGCATCAAAAACGTCCCAAATTGCGAATGTTAAATAAGCTGCCTGTGACGGATTATTGGCCAGTTGGATAGCCAGATAAGCCGCTGCCTGGTAGAGTGCAGCTGCGCCTGGGGCAGCGCCAAACATTACGTTGGTCGCCGAGCCTGTCTTGATGTTGCTGTAGCTGTTCACATTGAAGTTGTAGGGGACGCCGACATATTGGTCGTCCTTGATGTCGTCACAGATGAGCGACAGTTGGCCATTGTTGGCACTGTAGGGGGCGACGTATTCACCATCCTTAATCGGATTGTTGAGAGCCGAGCTATCTATGGACACAGCCACCGGGTTGTTGGCGAAACCACCAGGCACCAACCAGAATAGCGCAAACACCCCCACCAGACAGGAGTATCGGATTATGTTTTTCACCTTTCGTCCTTACTCGTGTCACAGGAATGGGGATTTCCGCGCACGCCCCACGGCTTTGCGGCGAATGACCGACCGCATTCGCATTTCAGCGGGAAACCTATTGCTCGTCAAGCCTGATAATTTTTGCGACCCCGTTGCAAGCGGTTGCAACTAGCGCGTAACTGATTGTTTGTAAACATGTTACGGAAATTTGTCGATTCGGATTCATTCTCAAAAAATGTTGCGGCGGCGCAGATATTCGAGCCCGGCCGCTTGCGCCGGAGATTCTCTCTCTATTGTTGGCAGCAACAGGGATTCTGGCAGCCTTCCTTGTGCCGCCCCTGCACCTCTGTACCTTATAATCCGGTAATACCATTTAGCTGGCCAATAGTGCGCCGACCTTGGGAGGTTATGCTGTGAGGTTTCCCGCCGCTCTCCGTCTGATTCTATTTCTAGTCCTGATTGCGGGTGTTTTTACCGCA
>Ga0074046_10004997_pt1 | contig 10672 bp, 10 predicted proteins | sample BogForMeECP23OM3_FD_94441 | JGI IMG/M metagenome (GOLD analysis project Ga0074046, IMG submission 94441) | Bog forest soil microbial communities from Calvert Island, British Columbia, Canada - Bog Forest MetaG ECP23OM3 | ecosystem: Environmental > Terrestrial > Soil > Wetlands ...
AGCGCGGCGACATCGGTGATTCCCCGAACCTCCCACTTCCCGCTCCAACGGGCAAGACTCGAATTGAGGCCCCAGTTCAGGAAGGCGAACCCGATCACGATCACCACTCCAAACATCACCAATCCCTTGTATTCATGATTAAGCACGTAGTGGCCCATCTCATGTCCCATGGTGGTCTCAATCTCAGGCAGCGTGCAGCGCTTGAGCAGATTATCGTTCAGCGAAATTCGCTGCGTATTGGCGAAGCCGCTGACATTGGCGCTGACGCGATTCGACTGCCGGGAAGCGTCGAACTCGTAGACGTCGGTGGCGGGAATTCCGTTGGCGCGCGCCATGCTGAGAATCGGATCTTTGATTCGTGCATCCTCTAATTTCTTGTACTTATTGAATAGCGGAGATATGTAAACCGGAGCGATCAAACTCACGAACGCGGCAAACACGATCATCAGAACCGCGCCCCACACCCACCAGTTCTTTCCCAGCCGTCTCACCAGCCCAAAAAGCGGCACTATCAGGACGGCTCCAAGCACTATGCTGGCCAACAGCCCCACCAGCTGATCGCGCATCCACGGGCCGAAGGTCTGATTCAGCAAGCTGTACTTGTGCTCGCGGAAGTAGCCTTCGTAAACGCCGAGAGGAAAGGTAAGCACAGCCGCAACGACAATGAACTGAATCCAATAGAGCAGCGTCTGGAGAGGCCGAAAGCGCGTGAGATGCTCGGCCAGATTGCGCATTCGCGCCGACCAGCGGAAACGCAGGAGCAGCCACATCACGATTACGGTGCAGAGGAAGTCCCACAGAATCAGCCAGTAGCCGCCCTCGAAATAGGCATCGGAGCGGGCGCGTTGTGCCGCCGGCATCTTAGCCAGGTACGTATCCACGGCTGCCTTGACGTCGAGCGGTTGGGCAGCCGCGGCCTGATTCGGCGGAGGCGAGACAGGCGCAGCAGCAGCCGCGCTGGTTTGCCCGAAAGCACTGACCGCGGACAGAAGAAGAATGCATAGAGCGAATCGGACTGCTCTAATCATGACGACCTCCTTTGATTTTGTGAGGAGCATACGGCGTTGTTCTCGCCGTTTCTGAACTGTTGCCACGGGCCTGGTTGGCCCTTATTCCGCCCGGTAGACGATCTTCCCGCCCACAATCGTCGCCACGACCTTCCCTGTAAGTTGCCAGCCGTCGAAAGGAGTGTTGCGTGAAAGCGAGCGCGACTTGGCGGCGTCGAAGGTCCAGTGCTTCTTGGGATCGAACAGGGTCACGTCCGCATGATTGCCGCGGGCGAGCGAACCGCGTCCATGCAGATGGAAGACGCGGGCCGGCCCGGCGGTGAAGAGTTCGACGATGCGGGTGAGCGGAATTCTGTGTTCGCGATGAAGCTTGGTGATGGCCAGCGCTAACGCCGTTTCCAGACCGGTGACGCCGAAGGCCGCGCGCTCGAATTCGACCTGCTTCTCGTGCAGAGCGTGCGGAGCGTGGTCGGTGGCGATGGCGTCAACCGTGCCGTCGGTGAGAGCCACGAGAATCGCTTCGCGGTCGACGGCGGAGCGCAGCGGCGGATTCATCTTGCAGTGGGTGTTGTACTCGCCAACGTTCTCGTCGATCAGCGTAAAGTGGTGCGGCGTGACTTCGCAGGTGACGCGAGCCTTGGCGCGCTTGCCGCGCCGCACCGCCTTGAGCGCATCGGAAGTCGAAAGGTGAGCGACATGCAGGCGCGATTCCCGAATCTGCTGGGCGAAAGTCACATCGCGATCGACGATGGCTGCTTCGGCTGAGGCCGGCATGGAGCGCAGTCCCAGGCGGAAGCTGGTCGGCCCCGCGTTCATGTGGCAATTTTCCGTCAGGCGCGTGTCTTCGGCGTGCTGCACCACCGGAAAGTTCAGCTCTGCGCCCAGGCGAAGCGCCATGCGCATGACCTCTTCGTCAAGAATCGGCTTGCCGTCGTCGGTGACAGCGACGGCCCCGGCACGCTGCAGAGCGCTAAAGTCGGTGAGCGTGGCGCCGCGGCTGGAGCGCGTTGCGGCGGCGACGGGAAAGACGTTGACCACGGCCCCGCGCTCCGGACTGCGCAACCACACGACCCACTCGGGCGTATCCACCACGGGCGCAGTGTTGGGCATGGTGCAGACCGAGGTAAAACCGCCCACCGCGGCGGCCGCCGTTCCCGAAGCAACGGTTTCTTTGTAGGCCTGCCCGGGCTCGCGCAGGTGAACATGCAGGTCAATAAAGCCGGGGGCAACGATGAGTCCGCGGGCGTCGAATTTTTCGTCGGCGCTGCCGCGGATCTTGTTCGGCGGCGCAACTTCGGCGACCCGGCCCTCGCGCAGAAGAACGTCCATGGGCGCGCTAATCTTCGCCGCGGGATCCATCACATGGCCGCCTTTGATCAGCAGGCTCTTGTTCTCGTGTCGGCTCATCCGCTGCTCCGGGGCAACTTCTTTTCCGCGGATTCACGCGGATTTTCTCTGTCATCCTGAGCGCGCTCTTTGCGCGAAGGACCCATGTACTTGCGCCGCTCCAAGAAAAAGTGCATAGGTCCTTCGCTTCGCTCAGGATGACAAGACTCCCGAGGATGACAAGGGACGTGGCTCATTTGGCCCTCCCTAACGCCCGCGCCAGGATCGCCATGCGCGTAGGGACGCCGTTCCGGACCGCATCCCGGATCACGGACTGCGGGCAATCCGCGACTTCGGACGTCAATTCGAGGCCGCGGATGATCGGTCCGGGATGCATCACTACGGCATCGCGTCTGGCCAGCTTCAGGCGCGCCGCGGTCATCTGGTAGCGCGCGATGTAGTCCTGCAGGTGAATTCTCTCGCCGGCGAGGCGTTCCTCCTGCACCCGCAGCAGCAGGATCACATCGGTCCCGCGCAGTGCGTCTTCGATGTAGCGCGTAACCCGCAGGCCTGGGACAAGCGTCGAGGCCACATCCGGCACCAGCTCGGGCGGGCCGCACAGCGTAACCTTCACGCCAAACTTGGTCAGCAGGTGGCAGGCGCTGCGGGCAACGCGGCTGTGCAGGATGTCGCCAATGATCGCGACCTGCAGCCCCTTGAACGACTTCTTGTGCTTCAGGATGGTGAAGGCATCGAGCAACGCCTGCGACGGGTGCTCGTGCATGCCGTCTCCAGCGTTGACGACCGGGATGTCAAGGTGCCGCGCTATCAGGTAGGGCGCGCCGGCCGCAGGATGGCGCATGACGATGCAGTCGGCGCCCACCGCGCGCAGCGTGTATCCGGTATCGAGCAGGGATTCGCCTTTTTCGATGCTCGATCCGGAAGAATGCACCAGCACGGTCGTTGCCCCCAGCGCTTTCGCGGCCAATTCGAAAGAGGAACGGGTGCGGGTCGAAGCTTCGTAAAAAAGAAGGACGATGCGCTTGCCGCGCAGCAGCGGGCGCGCCTTTAGCGGATTCATGCGGCGGGCCAGCTTGAGCAGGCCCAGGATTTCCTTCGCCTCGAGGTGTTCGATCCCGAGCAGCGAACCGCGTGCGGGGCTATTCATCGCATGAAGTGTGAACGGTGCATCATACGCGGAGGACGCAGGCGCCTGCAAGGGCCGCCCGGGCAGACGCGGCGGGATATCCAATCTGCGGAAACTTAGGATTTGTTGCGGCGGCCAAAGAGGCTTCCGCCCACAGCTCCCCCCAGAGTACCCAGGACGAGCGCAGCAACGAACCCGAAAACCAGGCCCATGACGATGAGCACTGCCAGCCCCGCAGGAGTCTTGAAGTAGTCGACCATCGCCTGTACCTGGGGGTCGTTCGCATTCGCAGCCGTCTGCTGCAACCTCTTGAACATCTCATCCCTTAACTCCGGCCCCTTCTGCAGAACCACTACCACCAACCCTTGGAGAATGAAGGACATCCCGAACCACAGCGAGCCAGCGAGGGCGCCCAGGCGGGCGCCAACGCCGGCGCTGATCGGAATTTCCGGCTGGCGCTGGCGATAAAAAACAACCGCCAGGAACCCGACGCTGAGCATGGCCACGAACGGGTTCAGGCCCAGGACCATCAGTAAAGATGCGACTACCGCCGCCAGCGCGCATGGCTTTAGCGCGTTCGACCAGCGCATCGGGAGAGCCAGGACTGGAATCGTCTGCGCTGCGGGGAAGGCGGCGGCGTGCGGCGAGGTTGAGTCGGCATCCGCCAGGAACGCGGGCACCGGCACCGGCTCAGTGATCATCACGCGAATCTGCGGGGCCGAACAGTGGGGGCAAAAAGCTACTCCCTCCTCTACCGCTTGTCCGCACTTGTAGCAGGGTTGTTCCATCATCGCCCGAGCGCACGCAACAGCATTGAGGGCGCGCCTTGAAGGTATCGCAGGGCGAGGGGCTGAAGCAAGCAGCAGCCAATTCATCGCTTAGAGCTGGCCGCAAATGGGTTTTGGGTAGGGCATGGCTTTAGCCGTGCCGATCGGGGCCGCGAATAATGCGGGCTTTAGCCCTGAGGCTCAGCGCTTGCCACCGCTCGAGCAAGCGGCCCTAGATGTCGCCCTGCTTCTCCCGGTTGTAGAGGTAAACGATGTCGAAGGCCGACCCCTTGCCTTTGTCACCTGGCTCGATAGCCACGACGTGCTGGTTATCCTCAGTTCCGACCTTCAGCTCGGTGACCGGGCCGGAGCTGTCGTCGCACTTCAATTCTTTGCTGCCTTTGGAGTCCTTGTTATCGCCATGCACTTCAACGTCGCCCCCGTGCTGCTGAGAGTGACACTCGATCACCTTGCCGTACTTCCTCAGCTTGTCGCGATAAAAGGCGATGACCTTGGCCGGTGCGTCATCCGATTCATATTTCGCCACTACCAGTTTTAGCCCCAAACTCTCGGTCAGGATGGCAAAGTTGAGGGGATCGGCGTCCTCCGAATGTTTGGGGCGCGCGCCGGGATACAAAGGAAGTCCCGCCTTCTGCGCATCGGCATCTTTGCCCACATGGAGATCGCCGATCGAGCTGCGAACGTCAAAGGATTTGTCCTGGGTATCGGATTGCTGTGCCAGGGCCGGCAAGGCCAGAGTCAGGCAAAGTGCGAGTGTCAGTTGACGAGTCATGATTGTTCTCCTACCGGAGAGACGTGACAAGCTGCGTCGCTGCGGAAAATCTCAAATATCCGCTCCCTTGCCGTGAGTGCGAACGTACACCAGCGAAAAGCTCGATCCCTTTCCTTCCGGCTCGACCGCCACAATGTGCTGGTTTTCCTTGGTACCGACTTTCAGTTCAATGTTGTTGCCGCTGCCTTCGCAGGTCAATTCGTGAGAACCGTGATCCGATTCCTTGATGTCCGTGTCCACGTCAAGATGGGTGGTGTGGCAGACCAGCACATCGCCGTACTTCTTGAGTTGATCCTTGTAGAAGGCGATGAGCTTCGAGGGCGAATCGTCCGACTCATATTCCAGGGCAACTACTCTCACGCCATATCCGAAACCGGAGATGTTCACGTTGGCACTCTTGCTGTCGCCTCCGGCATTTTTTTCCTTCAGCCGCGCGCCGGGGTAGATTGCGAGGCCGACCTCTTCCGGATCTACTCCTTTGCTGACGTGGATGCCGCCCACCGGCGTGTTGATATCAACCTGCTTATCTTCTCCGTTGGCCTCTTTCTTCACGTTCACACTGCAGCCGAGCAGGAAAACAATGGCCAGCGCGGCCAGCGCGCACTTTCCAGGAACATGAGACTCAATTCTGAGCATGTGGAGACCCTCCATTAGCGGCCTGCGCCGAACGCTCCAGTCCGGCGCCGCGTTGGGCGACGTTCGGGATCGTGACGGGCAGATGGCCGCGAACCGGAATCTCCCCGAACAGCGCCTTGACGGCGGCCTCTTCCGAAACTGTCGCATTGGAAAACGTGCACATGTAATTTTCGATCTTGGGGAAATCGCTCGCCAGGTACGGATTCCCCATTGCGACGACCTCCGTCTTGGCAGCGGCATGGTCGAGCAACTGCTGGAGCAGCGTGCCGGTGGCGTCCGCCATGGTCGTCGAGTTATTCACCTTGCCCGCAGTTGGAATCACGTAGACCGCGGCCACCACCGTCTCCGCTTCATCCACCGCTTTGAGCACCTCATCGCTCATGCCGGCGGCGATGCGGGGGTCGACATAAATCACCCGCGCATCGGGAATGCGGGCGCGGAATTCGCGGCCAAAGACCCGACCAGACTCGGTGCGCACATCGTCAGAAAAGAGGACGGCCACCACCTGGTTGTGCGTCTCCTCTCTTGTCATATACGGAAGCCCTGCCTTGGCGGTTCCGTTCGGCTTTAGGGGCAGCACCTTTCCGTTGTCACGCACCAGGGTGATCGCGGAGTCGGCAACTTGCTGGCCAAAAGCCAGGTTGTCGGGCTTGCCAACGGTGGTCGCGAGCGCGCTCAGATCCACGGTGCGTGACTCCTCAAGGCCGAGCGACGCCTTTAGTTTCAGCATCTTGAGGACAGAGTGGTCCAGGCGTTGCCGCGAAATCTCACCCGACTTGACGGCCTTGAGCATGGCTTCGTAAGAGGCAGGGAAATCGGCGGGGATCAGCAGCAAATCATTCCCTGCCTTGAATGCCTCGACCGCGGCGCGGCCAATGTCATTCGCAAAAAGATGAGTCAGACCCGCCATATCGAGGGCGTCAGTCACGATGAGCCCTTTGAATCCCAGTTGCTTTTCCAGCAAGTCGGAAACGACCGCCGGCGAAATCGTGGCCACGTGGTTGGGATCAGAATCGAGCGCCGGGACGGTGACGTGCGCCACCATCACCGAGTCCACGCCCGCAGCGATGGCTTGGCGGAAGGGCGGAAGCTCAATCGAGTCCAGATGTGCGCGGTCGCCATTGACGCTGGCCACGCCGAGGTGCGAGTCCGTCGCCGTGTCGCCGTGACCGGGAAAATGTTTGACCGTGGTCAGCATGCCGGCTTTGTGGGCGCCTTTGATGTAGGCCGCAACCAGATCGCCGACCTTCTGGGGATCTTCGCCGAACGAGCGCGTGTTGATGATGGGGTTGGCGGGATTCGAATTCACGTCGGCGTCGGGAAAGAAATTCCAGTGCACCCCGATCGCGCGGGCTTCCTCGGCGGTAATGCTGCCGAACATTTCGGCGTCTTCGGTTTTGCCATCCGCGCCGAACGCCATGGCATGCGGAAAGATGGTCGTTCCCACCAGCCGTGTCGCGACTCCACGTTCGAAGTCCGCCGCAAACAGCAGCGGCAGCTTGGAGTCGCGCTGCAGCCGGTTGAGCAGTTCGGCGGCTTCGTAGGGCCCGCTGCGCAGAAGGAACGGGCCGTCCACGTGCACCGTCATGGCGAACGAACCCACGTGGTACTTCTGCATGGCTTCGCGCAATTGCAGGTACTCGGGGCTCTCCACGTTGAGGAAGCTGGCGCGGCACCAGATCATGAAGACCTGCCCGATTTTTTCTTCGAGAGTAAGCCTGCGGAGCGTTTTTTCGGCCCACTTCTCGCGGTCGCGGGTGAGGCGGATGGGAGCCGCATGCGCAGGCTTGGTTTTCCCTGCGGCCAAGGCGGGCAGAACAAAGGTCAGAGCGAGGATCAGGGCAAGGATGATAGCGGATAGAATTCGGCGCATGCAGAAACGATAGCAGAACGCCATCTGGGGCCAATCAATAATTCCAATCCGCGTTCATCCGCGTGAATCCGCGGCAAAGAAGTTCTCAACGCGGGCGAGCGCTTCGGCTTGAATCTGCCCATCGTCCCCAAAGCCCTTCACCCACGTCACCTCCGGTTCCCGCCGAAACCACGTCATCTGGCGCTTGGCGTAGTTGCGATGGGCCTGCTGCGCCGCCGCCAGCGCTTGGCGGCGAGTGAGTTCTCCGCGCAAGAATTCGACGGCCTGTTTGTATCCGAGCGAAGCCAGCAGGCGCGTCGCCGCGCCGTATTTCTCAAGCAGCCGAGCGGTCTCTTCCACCAGACCCTGGTCGAACATTTCCTGCGCGCGCCGGTTGATGCGCTGGTAGAGCGCAGCGCGATCGGGATCGAGGCCGAGCCGCAGAATGCGGAAGCCGCGCAGCGGGTCCCGTCCCTGCTGCCAGAGTTCGGTCATCTTCTGCCGCGAGGCCAGGCAGACCTCGATGGCCCGGATCAGCTTAGGCGTGTCGTTGGCGTGGATTTTCGCCGCGGCCGCGGCATCAAGACGGCTGAGAATCCGGTGCAGGTGCTTTGATCCGCGGTTTGCGGCGCGCTCGCGCAGACGCTCGCGCAATTCCTCAGAACGCTGCGGGCCGGGAAACAGTCCTTCGAGTAGCGCCCGCAGGTATAACCCTGTGCCTCCGACGACGATGGGCAAATGTTCCCGCGATGCGATTTCCCCGAGCATCTGCCGCGCCTGGCGGGCGTACTCGCCGGCGGTCATCGACTGCGTCGGGTCCACACTGTCGAAAAGATGGTGCGGCGCGCGGGCACGCTCCGCCGCGCTGGGCTTTGCTGTGCCGACGTCAAACTCGCGGTACATGGCAACCGAATCGCAGTTGACAATTTCTCCCGCAAACTTCCCGGCCAGCGCGAGAGACAACGCTGTTTTGCCGCTGGCGGTGGGGCCAAGCACCACCACCAGAAGTGGTTCAGCCGAAGTGGTCTTGCCATCGTCCGCAGCCACGATCAGCGCAGGCTCCAGTGGATATCGTGCCAGTAGCGAATCAGCGTCAGGACCAGCAGCAGAAAGGCGATGAGCAGCAACCCGGTCGTTTCCGAGGCGTAGACCGCGTGGCGGTGCTGCTTCGCGGCAGAGTCGTCCTGGCGTGCGGGGTCGGGCACGAGGTTATTGTAGCGCTGGGCCTAGGTCTTAGGTGTTAGGTGCTGGGTCTTAGGCCCGAGTTCTGATGTCCGATGTCTGAGGTCCGAGGTCCGACCTTCCGGTGCTACACTACGGCGTCGTCCATGCCTGTGCCGCAAAACAACAGCCGAGTCGCGCGCTTTGGAGTTTTTGAGCTTGATCTCAACGCCGGCGAACTGCGCAAGAGCGGCGTGAAATTGCGCCTCCAGGGACAGCCGTTCCAAGTGCTGACACTGCTGCTGAAACGTGCCGGTGACGTGGTCACGCGCGAGGAGTTGCGGCAGCAACTCTGGCCCTCCGACACCTTCGTGGACTTCGACCACAGCCTGAACACAGCCATTAATAAAGTGCGCGAAGCGCTGGGCGATTCGGCCACCAGCCCGCGCTACGTCGAAACGCTGGCCCGGCGCGGCTACCGCTTCATCGCCCCGGTCGAGACCAACGGATGGTTCGACCATGCGAGTCCCGCGCCGGCTCCAACCGCTTCGGAGTCTTACCCATCTCCGGCTACGCTGCATCCGGAACTGGAAGTCCCGATCCCGCGCCGTGGCCTCACTCGCGGTCTGTTCGCGCTGATTCAGCTGATGTATCTCTGCTTCTATGTCGCGGCGCTGGTTCGCCTGCACGCCATCCAGAACATTGCGGACGGCTTCCTCCCGCTGTGGGCTGCCACCACCCTGGCCGGCGCCGTGCTGGCGACGGCGGGCGGGGGCATTCCGCTGCGGCTCTACCTGATCTCTGCCGTGGGCTTTGACTATCAGCGGCTGGGTGAGAAATTCCGGCAGATGTTTCCGTTTGTGCTGGCGCTCGATCAACTCTGGGCGGTGACGCCATTCCTGCTGATGCAAAAGATCGGTTTGGGTGCGGCATTCGCCGTCAGCGCGGCGCTGCTGTACTTGCCATTTTCCGAACGAACTTTGATCCGCATGGCGTATGTCAGGACGGCACCGCCCTAGGCCTGCCTCGACTGCACTTAGGGCAGGCTGGGACGGCTGTCCCTAGATGAGTTGTTTCCACATCAGGACCCAGGCAGCTTATGGTGCCAGTGAGATTCGTATCAGGGCACGCATTTTGAATTCAGCCCAATTCCGTTTGACCGCCTTACACGCCGCACGATAAGATAGTTGAGTTTGCCTGTATTCGCCGACCCGTTCTGGGGACGCCCGTCCTGGCTGCTAAAGCGCCGGGGCGGATAACACAGCAAGCACAGGAAATCAGCAAGTCCCGGAGAGAGCGCCCGTGTGCGCCCCGGGGTTCGTTTTCAAGTTGCGTTTTGGCGATCTAGGTACACGATATTTGGGATGGAGGCAAGGGTATGTACGCGGTCATCCGCGCCGGTGGCAAGCAGTACCGGGTGGCGCCCGGCGATGTGATTCAAGTGGAGAAACTGGGCGACGGAACCGGCGGCCAGGTGGAGTTCCCCGTGGTGGCCGTTTCCAGCGCAGAAGGCCAGGTAGCCAAAGAGTCGGGCGCACGCGTGGTCGGCCAGGTCGTCGAACACGGTCGCGGGCCGAAGTTGCTCGTCTTCCATTACAAGCGCAAGAAACAGTATAAGAAGCTGCGCGGCCACCGGCAGGGATACACGGCCGTGCGGATCGTCGAGATCGCCTCTGGCGGGCAGAGTTTCAAGGCTCCCGAATTGCCAAAGAAAGAGACGAAGCCCAGGAAAGTGCAAGAGGCCGAGCCCGAGGCACCGGCAGCCGAAGCGAAGGCGGCGAAACCGGCCGCCAAGAAAAAGGCTGCCCCAAAGGCAGCGGCGAAGAAATCGCCCGCGAAGAAGAAATAATCGGTAAGTGATAAGGAACGACGGGCGCGGCGCCCGTCCCGAGCGATAGCAACTGGCAACTAGCCACTGACAACTGGATTTCTATGGCGCACAAAAAAGGACAAGGCACTTCACGAAACGGCCGCGATTCGAAT
>Ga0074046_10004998_pt1 | contig 10672 bp, 11 predicted proteins | sample BogForMeECP23OM3_FD_94441 | JGI IMG/M metagenome (GOLD analysis project Ga0074046, IMG submission 94441) | Bog forest soil microbial communities from Calvert Island, British Columbia, Canada - Bog Forest MetaG ECP23OM3 | ecosystem: Environmental > Terrestrial > Soil > Wetlands ...
CAGGCGCCGGCGGCGGCCACGGTTACAGCTTTCTCCACATACTTTACTGGCTTATGCATGTCCTCTCACTTTCCAATTGCTTGGAATACGGCGGCAGCATCCATGTGCCGCGCACGGCCGAACCTGAAAGTAGCCTGTCCAAAACCCTGATTCCTGAAGTGGCCCCTCTCTGCGAACCACTCCGTGTTCTCTGATGGCCTTAGGTTATTGAATCGACAGAGCCAGGGCACGCGGAACCCAACGAACGGCGGAAAATGAGGGTTAAATGGTACGGCCTTTCATCGGATGGATGTAAATCGTTGAATACAAAGACCTATTAGCTGATCCTAGTCGCCCAATTTGCCGCCAGGATCATTGAATTGGTACCCGGCAGACGTAAACTGCGATTTCCAACATCGTGAAGATGGGAAAATCAGTCCGGCCTGAATCAGGGGACAATCTCAAATACCGTTCCCAGACCGTGGGCGCCACCGGTGAGGGTTGTACCGTAGATGTTCCCGGACTTATCCAACACCACTCCATTCGGCAAAGCGCCATCCTGCCCGTTGGTAAACTTATGGAGCACCGTATAGGTCCATTGGCCATTCTTTCCCGGGCTCAACTGGAAAACAGTACCGCATCCGAGTTGCTGGCTACAGGGTGGAATGATTCCTCCAGAGTTTGCGGACCCATATAGGTTGCCTTTCTGGTCGAAGACGAGCCGGCTCTCCGGACTACCTCCGCTGGGGTTTTCAAACATATGGAGGACGCTAAACCTCCAGCCGCCAGAGTGAATTTTCGCCAATTCAAAGATCGTTCCGCAGCCCCCGAAGCACCCAGACATTCCGCCTTCTGTGGCGGTCCCGTACAAGGTTGCCGGCGGCATCCGCGACGAGGTCCGCCACCGGCATGTTCCCATCCGTGCCGTCAAATTTGTGCAAGATTCGCTTCATCCAGGTGCCGTCGCCATTCGGGCTGAGTTCAAAGACAGTTCCACAGCCTTGCGGACAAGCCGAGTTTCCGCCAAAGCTGGTAGTGCCGTACAGGTTGCCGTCTGCATCCTGGATAAATCCAGCCTGAGGTTCGGCACCTCCGGGGGGCGCATACCCGCCGCCAAAATTGAGGAGAATAGACTCCTTCCAGCTCCCGCCACCGTCAGGGCTCAATTCGTAAACGGTACCGTTGCCCCCCGTGCCGCCGCCAGCGGTCGTGCCGAAGAGGTTCCCATGGGGATCGCGTAGGAGAATCGATCGGGGAGAGCCGCCGTCGTGTTTGCTATCGCGAAAACGATGAATCACTTTGTAGTGCCAGCCCGAACCGGCACGCATCAGCTCGAACACGCCGCCAACTTCTCCGCCGCCGACGTCGGTCACAGCGTATAAGTTTCCAGCTGAATCGAAGATCAAGTTCTGATCGGGGTAGGCCCCATGGGTCACGTCGAAACTGTGAAGCACGGCTTCGGACCAGGTGCCGTCGGCGTGTGGCGACAGCGCGAAAATCGTGCCGCAGCCGCCGCTGAAGCACGCCTTCGGGTTACCGCCCCAGTACGTCGTGCCGTAAAGATTGCCTGCACTATCAAAACTCATTCCCGCTTCGGGCGTGGAGCCGTCGGGCCCGCTGAAGGAATATAGAATCTTTTCCGTCGGCCCAGCAGCCAAGGCTTCACTCGCCAGTCCGAGAAAGGTAAGGAACAGCAAAGCGTGGATCAATCGAAGGCTGGTGTTCATCGAGTCGCCTCGTGTCCCGTGGCCGGGATCCTATAACCCGAGCACCACAGTATTATATGCGCTTTTCGCAGGCTGAAACCGCTCTCGGTACGCGGCCATTGCCCACATCTGCCGGGCCGCTCAAAGGCGTATACGTTTTATAGACTGACGGAATCCCGCCAAATGCGCCGCCGAGGACAGCACAGACTGCGCCCTCATGCGGCTTCTATTCGCTTACAATCCGCAGCACCCCGGCCCCGCGAATCTCACTCTTCTTCAGGGCCAGCAGCGCCTGGTTGGCGTTTTCGAGCTCGAAGACTTGAACTTCCGATTGGAGAGGAATCTCAGCCGCCAACTCTAGAAACTCGCGCGCATCCTGGCGTGTGCTGTTAGCTACGCTGCGAACGATACGTTCGTGATAGAGCAATGAGTAATCAAGCTGGGGGATGGCGCTCATGGTGATTCCAGCCAGAGCCAGCGTGCCACCTTTGCGCAGCGCACGCAGCGCATGGGGCACCAGTGATCCGGCAGGCGCGAAAATGATGGCCGCATCCAGGGGAGTTGGGGGATTGTCTTCCGCCACACCCACCCAGGTCGCGCCCAACTTCTTGGCGAGATCGTGATGAGTTTGGGCCCGCGTGAACACGTAGACTTCGCACTCCAGGTATCGCGCAAATTGAAGCACCAGGTGCGCCGAGGCCCCGAAACCATAGAGGCCAAGGCGGTCGCCTTTGCGCGCGCCGCTCAGCCGGAAGGAGCGGTAGCCGATAATTCCCGCGCACAGCAGCGGCGCGGCCGACTCGTCGGAGAACGCGGATGGAATGGCATAGGCGTAATCTTCCGGCACAACGGTTGCTTCGGCATACCCGCCGTTGACGTGTAAGCCAGTGAATTGGGCGAATTCGCAAAGGTTTTCGAGGCCCGAGAGACAGAATCTGCACCTGCCGCAGGTCGAGTGCAGCCACGGAATTCCCACGCGGTCGCCGGTCTTGAACTTGCTCGCACCCTCTCCGAGGGCATCGACGATACCCACAATCTGGTGGCCGGGAACCAGCGGTAACCGGGGCAGTTCCAGGTCACCTTCAACCGTATGCAGGTCGGTGTGACACAGCCCACAGCAGCGGATGCGAACACGAACTTCGCGGGGACCAGGATCAGGGGTGGGGAGTTCTTTCAGAACAAGCGGAGAGTTCTCGGCAGGGCCGGGCTGTTCGAGCACCATGGCGCGCATAGTTTAATTCTAGCCGCCGCTGGCTGGGCGCGGCGAAGGCATGGTCGCCAGTCCTCCTTGGTTGGTTTTCGTTGCACCGCAGAAACATTCTGTGAAATAGACCTCACACCAGGGGGAGAGCATACCCCGATCTCTCTATGAATTAAACCGGAACTTTCTTTTTTTCGGATTTTAGAACATGGGCAGAACGCAGCCATGCCGGTGCTGCGAATCTGCGGCCATTAGGCCATGGCATCGCGAGACTGAGCATTGCAAACTCGGCGCCTACGCGCCTTTCTTGCCCAGGATCTTCCGGGCTTCCTGCAGCAGCTTTTGCTTTTCCGGACTCACCTTGGGATAAGCAAGATCGAGCTTCTGCAAGGTATCCACGATGGCGGCTGAGACGACCACGCGCGTGAACCACTTGTTGTCCGCCGGTACGATGTACCAGGGCGCATGGTCGGTAGCTGTGTTCGCGATCATGTCCTCGTAAGCTGCCATGTAGTCATTCCAGAATTCACGCTCGCGCACGTCGGCATCGGAAAACTTCCAGTTCTTCTCCGGTTCGTCGAGCCGCGCTAGAAAGCGCCGCTTCTGTTCTTTCCGGGACACATTCAGAAAAAACTTGCGGATGACGATGCCGTTGCGCGTGAGATAGCGCTCGTAGGCGTTGATGTCCTGGAACCGCTCTTTCCAGATGTCTTTCGTGACCAGAGCTGTTGGCATGCGTTCGTTCTTGAGCAGTTCGGGATGGACCCGCGCCACCAGCACCTCTTCGTAATAGGAACGGTTGAAAATGCCAATGTGCCCGCGCTGCGGAACGCGTTGCATAGTGCGCCACAGGTAATCGTGGTCGAGTTCGTCCGACGAAGGCGCTTTGAACGAGTAAACCTGGCAGCCTTGCGGGTTCACGCCCGACATCACGTGCTTGATGATCCCGTCTTTGCCGGCAGCGTCCATGGCCTGGAAAATCAGCAGCACGCCCCAGCGGTCCTGCGCGTAGAGCTTGTCCTGCAGATCAGCCATGGCGGCGATGCCTTTTTGAAGAAGCTCTTCGGCCAGTTTTGGCGAGCGCAGGCCGCCGGTATCGGCAGGGTCGAAATCCTTCAGGCGGAACTTTTTGCCGCTTTGAACGCAGTATGGCTTTGACAACTTGCCTGCGTGGCTCATGCTGCCCTCCGTGTTTGCAACGAACACGGCAGTCTACACCATTTGGAGGATGCCGCCAGAGCGTGCGTGGGTAAGCTCCGTCCGCTGGCCAAAGGCGGCCGTAGAGCGAGTCACGGCAGATGTAGCCGGCGCGAAACAGCAGGTCCTCGGGAAGATACAGCCATTGCGGAACAACTCTAGACCGGTTTCATGGAAAGCGCAGACCGAATTCCCTCAGCGGCTAAAGCCCGAGTCGTTTTGCGGATTTGCGGCACGGCTGAAGAGGCTGCTGAAAAAGTCGCCCTTGTGACCTCGGGCGCTAAAGCGCGTGTCGATAAGAAAGCACTTATCGCAGCACTGAAGCGCTGCGCCACCCAAGAACCAGAGTTCTCCGGAGCCCGCTAAGTGGGGCGGCTTGGTAGGTCGGCGCACTTCCTCGCGGTGAACATCAACAGCGATCCAGCGCGGCGCAGGCGCTGGACACGGCGCGGCAGCGGGCTTCCGAAGGAGAGAACTTTTTCTGCCACGAGACCACATTCGCCCAGCAGGCGGACAAATTCTGCAACGTTGTACTGGTGGCGCGAATGTCGCACGAACGGCAGCCAGTCTTGCCCAATGCGAACGCCGAGGCGATGGCATGCGACCTGCGCCCGGCGAACCACGGAATCGCGGTTCGGCACCGAAGCCAGCAGCAGACCTCCGGTTTTCAAAACGCGGGCAAACTCCGCGAGGCAGAGGCGCGGGTCGCCGACATATTCGAGGACGCTCGAGCAGAGCACGCCGTCCATAGACGCATCATCTACGGGGAGGCGGGCGACGGTTTCCACTTTGGCGAATTTCAGTTTGTCCGAGTGCGGTTGCGTCTTGGCGAGTTGGGTGGCCATTTCAATCATCGAAGAAGCAGCATCCACGCCGAGAACGTAGCAACCACGCTCGGCGAGCCAGCGAGAGAGCGTTCCAGTGCCGCAGCCGGCGTCTAGCCAACTGGAGCCTGCCAAGTCCAGACCGTGCAGGCACTCGGCGAGCACCGCGTGACGGGCGCGGAACGACCGCTTGCGGTAGCGCTGCTCCCAATCCGCTGCGAGCTGCGCGTGAAAGGCAACCGGTTCAAGCGATGCTTCAGCCTGCGGCATGGTCATCGACGTTCCTGAAGTGCGCGCTGCGCCTGTTCCAGTTCGTAGATCTTGGCTTTGATGTGAAAGAACTGAATGCCTTGAGAAGCGCAATAAATCAGCCCCGGTACGCCGTCCAGGAAGCCCATACGAAAAATGTATTTGTACAGAAAGAACAACACGGATGTTCCCGGCAGGCGGAAAAACTTCTTCCTGAGCCAGCGGCGGCGTTGGGCCTGGGTACCAACGAGCGACGGCTGGATGTGGTCCCCGGTATCGCCTTCCAGCCAGACGCGCGCCTCCCAGTTGGAGTATTCATTGTGTTTCTCGATATAGCGTGAGAGTGACTCGATGTTGTGATGCAGCAGCGGGTTTTTCAGCTTGCCGGTCTCCCCCCGGACAATGATGTGTTCATGCACCTCCATGTCGCACATCGAAGCGGTCTGATCTCGCAGGCGGCATTCGAAATGGCCACGGCGGCGGCGGAAAAGAGAAAGCTTGGAAAAAGTCGCGCCGCAATGACGGAGGCGGCGTCCCAGAAAATACATTTCGAGCTTGATGAAATAGCCGTCGATGTGCGGGTCCTGTGCGGCCTGGCGTATTTCATCCTCCAGTCCCGGAGTTAATGATTCGTCCGCGTCCACCAGCAGAACCCACTCGTAGGCCAGCGGGAGCGCGTCCATGGCCCACTGGCGTTTCTTGGGCCAGCCGCCGTGGTAATGAAACTGAACCACGTTGGCGCCGTGGGCGCGGGCGATCTCGACGGTCTGGTCGCTGCTTTGCGAGTCGACGACGTACACTTCGCCTGCTCCGCGCAGCGACTCCAGACAGCGCGGCAGGTTGCGGGCCTCATTGCGCACTGGGACAATCACGCTCACCGGACAGGTCACTTGCCGGGCCACGGCGAGCGCGACAGCAGATGGTCGAGTTTCCGTTTCTGCGAGTTGAGGGCTGGCCAGTGCGCTCATGCGGCACCCCGAGAAACAGTCGATTGGGCGGCCGGAGAATGATCACCGTAGAAGCAATGTCCCATACGTCACATTCTGACGCGGATTGTGGCGGCTGGATATTACTGAGAAGTTTCCGCGGGTGCGAAGGCGCCGTGCCCACCGGCCATGATCAGGGCCCAAGCGGAGGCCGGGGCGTACCGCTCCCACAGACAGCCGGCAATGCGCTCGCCTGCCCTTCCGTCCCACAGGTCCGGCTTGAGTCCGATTTTGCGATCGCCAGCCAAAATGCGCCTGATTTCGGCAGCCAGCAGGTCCATGTCTCGGCCGACCAGAGTATTTGTGCCGCACGTAACGGTGACGGGTCTCTCGGTATTCTCACGCACAGTAAGGCAGGGAACGCCGAGGAATGTCGTCTCCTCCTGAATGCCTCCAGAATCGGTGACGACGCAGGTCGCGCCGTGTTGCAGGCCCAGAAACTCCAGGTAAGGGAGTGGATCCATCAGCCGCAGCCTTTTCTGGCAAAGACGGGCCATGCCAAATTCGTCCAGTCGCTGCCGGGTGCGTGGATGAACGGGGAAACGAATATCCATTCCATCTGTAAACTCTGACAACGTCTCCAGAATGGGCCGCAACATTTCCGGATCATCAACGTTGGATGGACGGTGTAATGTCAGCAAGCCGTATGGTTTCCTCAAGCCCGCGGGGACCGTCTGAACTGCCAGAGGCAGCAGACGCACCAGGGTATCGATCATGACATTGCCCACAAAAACGATCTTTTCGGGCGCAATGCCCTCGCGAGCCAGATTTTGATTGCCGTCCAGAGAAGGAGTCAGCAACAGGTCAGACAGTTGATCGGTTACCAGCCGGTTGATCTCCTCAGGCATGGTGCGGTCAAACGACCGGAGGCCTGCTTCCACATGGACGACCGGCACATTTAGCTTGGCGCAGACCAGGGCCGCCGCCACGGTGGAGTTTACGTCTCCGTATACCACGACCATGTCCGGCTTGCGCTGCAGCACAACCGGTTCAAAGCGGGTCATGATTTCCGCGGTTTGCCGCGCCTGCGACCCGGCGCCGACGGAAAGGTTCACATCCGGAGCAGGGATTCCGAGTTGCTGGAAGAATACGCTGGACATGTTGGCGTCATAATGCTGTCCCGTGTGAACCAAGGTCTGCTTCACAACCGGACGCGTTCCAAGCGCTCTTAGTACCGGAGCGACTTTCATGAAATTCGGTCGCGCCCCAACCACGTGGAGAATATGCGTTAGTTGGCTCGAGTGGGTCATCCGGCTGATGGGCGCGGGCGGGAATTGGAAGCCATGAAATTCGGCGTGTCCACAAGGACGGGTTGCACTGAAGAGCGTGACTCCGCTGCGCGCAAAGTCGCCAGCGTGACCGCGACGATGTCATCCAGCGAAATGGGAGGTTCGGCGCCAGTGCGCACTGCTGCTGCAAACGCCTCCAACTCGGCGCGATGCCCCTTGTTCTGACGGAAGAGCGACCGAAATCTCTGTTTGCGGCCGTGGCGCACAAGTTCCAGGCGGCGAAAATCTTCCAGCACAGCGACTGCTCCGCCGCTGAAGACTTCCACCCTTTCCTTGGAGCAGGCGCGGTCGCCGTTGGTCAGATAGCTGATCGTGCCCTGGGATCCATCGGCAAACTGCAGCGAAATGACCACATTGTCGCCAGAAGCAGGGCCGAGGTTGTTCAGGCTGCGAGCTTGCACCTCGATCGGCTGCGTGCCCGCCAGGAAGGTGAGAAGGTCCACGAAATGGCAGACCTCGCCCAGGAGCCGTCCGCCGCCCTGCTCGGGATCATTGGTCCAGTGATCGGGCGCAATGGGACCGGCATTCACCCGGTAATGCATGGCGAACGGTTCGTTACTTTCTTTGAGAAACTCTTTCATTCGCACGGCCATGGGAGCGAAACGGCGGTTGAACCCGACCATGAGAACCGGATGGCGCGGCGTCCAGCTTCCGTAAGCGCGAAGGATTTCGGCCAACTCCAATTCGCTCAGGCAAAGCGGCTTCTCGCAGAAGATGTGCTTGCCGGCTTTGATCGCGGCCAATACCTGCGGGGCATGCAGGTGATGACGGGTCGCAATCAGCACGGTGTTGACGTCAGGGTCAGAGAGGATTTTTTGCTCGTCGGTCGCGCAGTAGCGGAAGCCGAACTTTTCAGCAGCGTGGCGGGCGTGGGAGCCATTGGCAGCACAAACTCCAACCAACTCCACTCCCCCAAGCCGTTTGACCGCAGGCAGCAGCGTACCCATGGCAAAAGTGCCGGCGCCCAGAACGCCGAGACAAATTGGTTTCTCGCTGCCCTTGATGGCGGCGGTTTTCTTTTCGACTAACTCAAGCTGGTGGCTTTCTTCCGCCTGCTCAGGGTATGTGATCAGCACGCCGAGGTATGGCTGGCGCACTTTGCCGGTGATGAGGTCGTAGGCATCTTTGGCACGTTCAATCGGGAAGCGATGGGTAATCAGCGGCTTCACGTCGAGCTTGCCTTGCGAAAGCAGTTGAAGGAAAGCTTCCATGTTGCGAGTTTCGGTCCAACGCACGTAGCCGATGGGATAGTCGCGTCCCTTCTGCTCATAGGCCGAGTCGTAGCGGCCGGGACCGTAAGAGCGAGAAATCCGGAAGTCGAGTTCCTTGGCATAGTAGAGGTTGCGCTGGATGTCCAGGCCCACCGTACCCACCGCAACCACCACACCGCGATCGCGCGCCACTGCTCCCGCCAGATTTGCCGGATCGCTGCTGGGTGTTTCCGCAGTAATCAGAACCGCATCGGCGCCATGTCCGGCGGAGTGTTGCAAGCACAAATCGCGCAAGCCGTCGCCGGAAACGCTGACGGCATCGGCACCCATGCGCAAGGCAAGATCGGCGCGCTCCGGCACAATGTCTATTCCGAGCACGCGGCAACCGGCTGCTTGGAGAAGCTGCACAGTCAACTGTCCCAGGAGGCCTAGGCCGATGACCGCGACGACGTCTCCCAGCTTCACATCGGCTGTACGAATACCGTGCAACGCCACTGCGCCCACGGTGGTAAAGGCTGCTTCCTCAAAGCTCGCGGCTGAGTCGCGTGGGATTTTGGCAACCAGCAAGCGGGGGACGCAGGCAAATTCCGCGTGTACGGCATAACCAGCGCCGGCGCAGGCAACGCGGTCGCCGACGTGAAGGCCGGTAATGCCTTCCCCAACGGCAACAACGATTCCCGAGCTGCTGTAGCCAACAGAATTGGGCTGATCGAGCCGGCTGCGAACGGTGGTCACCGCGGACACAATCCCGTCGCGGCGAACTTTGTTTATGACTTCACGAACCAAGTCCGGGCGGGCTTTTGCTTTCTGCAACAGGTTCTTACTGGCAAACTCGTAAGAGGCGCGCTCCGTACCAGCCGAGACCAGCGAGGCAGCGATCCGCACCAGCACGCATCCTGGAAGGGGTTTGGGGACCGGAACATCGATCACCCTGATCTCGCCCGTGCGCGCATGCTGCAGCACTTGTTTCATGCTATGGTTCGTGTATACGGAACTAACTGCTGCTCAACATACTATCCCGGAAGTTTCCCGTCGCCCTGTGACAGAGTAGGTACAGCCTGTTGCTCAGGGACATTTACCCGATGCGTCAATCACTGATTTTTCTGCAACTGATGGGAAGATACAGGTCTCTATCATTCCGGGAAGCAACGATACGCTTGGGCGGGAGACCCGTTTGCACGTGGTCTGTTGAAGCGAAAGCACTTCTTGGCTTTGTTGATTTCTGTTGGGCGGTCGAAACTGATCGATTCGCCGCGCAATTCAGTGGAACGGATTCGCTACCAGAACTCCGAAATAGCTTTGCCCGGCGTTCAGGTCTTCGGACCACAACCGTTCACAGCCGGCACGCTCGGCAGCGGCGACAATCATGCCGTCCCAAAAATGTAGGCCATATGTTGCACGCGCCTCTACCGCACGTCGGACTATGCCGCCATCAACGGCTATGAGCCGGATGGGGCCTAATGTATCCAGAATTGTCATCACGTCCTCCGGCCGCGCCGCCGGAGAAAGCTTGTGCAGCAGCGTCGTGGCGAACTCTGCCAGTACTTGAGTCGATGCTAAGATTTCGCCAGCGACTGCACGCCTCACCAAATCTTGCGCAACACGCTGCTTGACGGGATCGTCCACGTCGTATGCGTACACCAGCACATTTGTGTCAAGGAACTCAGAAGCGCTCATGTAATTCTTCCCGGCTCCAGGTTTTCCTGCCGACACGGAATTGAAAGTGGCGGAAGCTACGCTCCAGGGCTTCTCGCTCCCGACGCTTTCGACCCGATCTTGCGTGTTCTACGGCGAGATCTTTCAAGTAGTCGCGGACCAGGCCGGTCAGGGTTGTGTCCCGCTCGACCGCAATCTTACGAACTTCCTTAACCAGATCGTCATCGATAGAGAGTGTAATGTTCATGTCCCCATAATAAGGGAAACCCTTAATATGGGCAAGGCGCGCTCGAGTTTCAACTGGTAACCTCTTGCTGGTAATCGGGAGTCGGGCTATAATAGAATAAAGGTAGACAAGTGGTACAGAAGGCTAG
>Ga0074046_10005000_pt1 | contig 10671 bp, 7 predicted proteins | sample BogForMeECP23OM3_FD_94441 | JGI IMG/M metagenome (GOLD analysis project Ga0074046, IMG submission 94441) | Bog forest soil microbial communities from Calvert Island, British Columbia, Canada - Bog Forest MetaG ECP23OM3 | ecosystem: Environmental > Terrestrial > Soil > Wetlands ...
AGCTCCCGCGGGCTGAAGGGTTTGACCACATAGTCGTCCCCGCCAATCTCCAGGCCGAGAACTCGATCCATTTCCTCACCCTTGGCCGTGAGGAAGATTATAGGCAGAGCCCTCAAGCGATCGTCGGCGCGGAGGCGCTTGCAAATGCCAAACCCGTCTTCGTCCGGCAAAAGGATGTCCAGAAGGAGTACGTCGGCAGGGTTACGACGAAGATAATCGAGCCCCTCACGTCCTCGCCCGAAACTTTCGACCTCAAACCCTTCCTTGCGAAAGTTGTAACGGACTAGCTCGACGATGTCTTTCTCATCTTCAATGATGACCACGCGTGGCCGCACACCAAAAGTATAGCATTCCTAATGTTACAGGAATGTTGCTTCTCGTTTGATTTTCATCACGAATTGCGGTTTGGACGTGTAGGGGGACGGCTTGCCGTCCCCCTCGGCGGTTGGTAAGGCGGGTAGGGCAAGCCCTACCCCTACAATTACAGCTCCAATGCCAGCCGCGCCCCTGTTCTTTCAGGGCCGCTTGGCCGGCGCATTTCGTGTTACTATGTTGTTGAAACGGCGGGCTTTGGAGTGCGGCAGCTTGCTGCCGCTTTGTCGCCCCGCGAGCTTGCTCGCGGGCTGGCTCAGTCATTCTCGATACGGGGATTGAGGTACGGCCAGCAAGCTGGCCGGGTCGAAAGCGGCAGCAAGCTGCCGCACTCCAAAGCGCATGGCGCCCGTAACATTTTCCGCGCGAAGCCCCATCAGGAATGACATGGAAAAAACTCTTCTCAGCCGGCAGTTGAGTAGCAAACTGCGAATTGCGGAAAAAGCCCTTCTGGCCTTCTTCGCCGCCCTCCTTATAGCTTCCCTCACCCTGTCTGTGCCTGGCGCTACGGTCGGGGTGCTGGCGGTATTGAACGTCATCGTTGGCTGTCTCATCGTGGCGTTAAGCAAGGATGATTTAGTCGAACGAAGCCGGATAGTCTCACCCATCCGCGATTGGCTCCCAGCCCTTCTCATGTTGCTGGCCTACCGCGAATCGGCATTGTTCATCAAGCCCGACCCTGCGCATCGGCTCGATCATCTGTTCATCATGTGGGACCGAACGATGCTTCACAGCCGGTGGGTGGAATGGGCGCTCCATTCGTGCGCTCCCTGGCTTCAACACTATCTCGAGATGTGTTATTTGCTCTGCTATCCCCTGGTCCCATTGGGCTTCGCGGCCCTTTATCTGGCGCGGAGATCGATCACGGCGCAGCGCGAACCCAGGGGCAGTGGCCCTGTGGCAGACCCTTATAACGAACCACTGCACGCCGCAGTAATGTTTGACAAGTTCTGGACCGCAGTCCTCCTCGCCACCCTATTCTGCTACGCTGTTTATCCCTTCTTTCCGCTGACTCCGCCGCGCATCTTGTTTGACGATGTTCCGGGGCCGACTGTTCCTCCGCTGCTACGAAACATGAACCTCTGGGTGCTGGACCGCTTGAGCGTGCAGGCCTGTCTCTTTCCGAGCGCCCACGCGGCGGCCGTCACCGCGACGGCGTTGGCCGTCCGCGCCTACCGGCCACGTCTCGGCATTCTTTTCTGCATCGCCGCGCTGAGCGTTGCTGCCGCCACCGTTTACGGCCGCTACCACTATATGGCCGACACCGTGGCTGGTGTGCTTGTGGGTGTCGTGGCATTTGTGGTCACCCGCCGAATTCATAAGGCTTAAGCCACGACCGCGCGGTAGCCGCGTGCGGGCGGTAATTCAATGAGGCTGCGCAAAGCTGGCGAATCGCCGTCCCGCATCGGCTTGTGCCCACCAGACCGAATCCTTCCCCGCGTCTTCGGGTAATGGGGGTCTATCGGCTTGGAGGACCCTGTTGCACTTCCCGGCAGTTCGGTCCTGAGCAAGGGTCCCGGGCCGACGCACGCGGTCTGTGAGGGGTGGGTGCTGGTCATTCTTCGTAAGGTCCCAGGAACCGCTCGCCGTTGAAATGGATAAGGTGGGTCGGTGCCTCCGCGACCCAAACCTCGGTCTCCCACGAGATGTCATCCAAGAACTTCATCATCGTATGTCGATCCAGGAACGCGGTCACGAACACTAACCCGGCCTTCGACCCCTTGAATAGGGTCTTGAGTTCGTTCCGTCTCTTCGGATTAACAGGCCCGTGGCTAGTGACCGCCTCGATCGACACAAGCCAGTTCTTCACAGGAATGTAAACCACAACATCGGGAATCTTTCCGTGCTCCTCGATCACGACCCCAAGCGACTTGAGGAGATTCTCATCGAAATAGGCGAACTTCTCGTCCGTGTCACCCACGTAGACGACCTTCGCGCCTCCGGTAAAGAATTCGCAGAAGTCCTTGATGATTCGTTCGACCAGGATGTTTTGTCCGCCCGGAGACAGCATGATGGTCTTACCCGGAGCAATCTCGATGGGTATTCGCTTCATCTCTCGCTCTTGCGCGTACTTCGCTTTCAAGGTTTCGACGGAGGCCAAGTACGTTGTCAGACCGTTTTCCCAATTGGCGGTGCCGTAGGTCCTAAGCAGTTTTAACAACCCGGCCTCGATACGGTAGACGGCGTAGGGGCTGTTAGTGGGACGGGAAGGGTCGTCAGGGTTGATGACGACGATGCCGGCGTCAAGGAACTGATGAACGGTCTGGCGTCTCACCGTTTCGCGGGTGTTCGGCGCGTAGTCCTTGCCGTAGTTTGCCCTGAAGAAATCCATCATCGGAGTGATGCCCATCAACGGGTCTGTCGCTTCCGACCAAGGCGTTTCCGGCTTAAGTCCGAGGAGGGACAAAAGGGTCAGCGCCGAGCGTTCGTTCTGCTGCTCACGCGGTACGCCCAAGTCTTTCAGTATCGCCACCGCCTCTTCAATCCTGTTTTTCGCCTTCACGGGATCCACTTTGGTCCTCGCCAATTTGAATACCTCCTGTTTAACGATTTCATCAATTGTGCTCTGGTCTGGAAACTCTTCTCCGAATCTTGAGCCTAGAGCCTCAATCTGCGCTCCAGTGGGGTACTTCAGGTTCCTCAAATCCGTGGCGTTCACCTGTGTGTGTCCGTTGAATTGTCGGAAGTAAAGGTCAATGAGGGTGGAGTTAAGGAAGAGCGCAAGCCCCCTTGCGAACGTCGCAGGAAGGCCGTTGCCGCGGCGGTGGAAGTAGTTGATATGGTTTTCGAATCCGATTTTTTCCGCACCTATCCGCTCGGGGTCGTAAACAGCGGCAACCACTCGCCGATCCTCTTCCTTGGAAGTGAACCGCTTAACGAGCACATACGTACCCTTCGGAACAAGTAACTCCTCGACGCCTGGCAGCACGGCCATCGCTTGCGCCTTTTTGCCACCTGGCTTCGGCCATTGGATATACCCGTTATCGAAGTTGCGCGGGTGGATCAAAGGCAGGGTGTCCGCGCCGGGGCGGTCCCGTAAGAATCTCGTCGCTCGAAAATCAACCACCCTGCCCGTCGACACCTCGACGTCCAAATCGTACAGGCTGGAGTGAAGTGACCGCACATGCTCTGCGACGGACGCTCCTATTTCGTCGGGGACAATGTGGATGAAGTGTTCGCGGTCGCTCGGGCGAACAACCTGCTGGTAGGGGATTTGCCGGACGGCAACCAATTCGTCTTCCGGGCCGACGCTTGAAGCGATGGTAACGCTCCCGTGAGTGTCGCCGCCTTTCACGCCGCGGAAGATCACATTCTCTTGCAGCACGTCGTCTTCTTTAAACGCGGTCTCTCTCGACTCGAACACGTGAATGCGGCGAAGGGCCAGCGTGACAAGCAGCAGTTCTCGAAACGGCTTGAAGTAAGGGCCGTTGCAGAAGCTGCGAGGGGTAATGGCGACAAGTTCACCCCCCGGCGCGAGGAGCGCGAGGACGACCGACAAGAACCCCGTGTACAGGTTCGACGTTTCTACCCCGATTTCTCGGAGTAGTAAGCGTGTTTCCGAGCCGCTGCCTATCTTTTTGTAAGGGGGGTTCAGGATGGCGCAGTTGAAGCGGCGGGGAGGGGCGAACATCTGCCGTCTCAGCATCCGTACGCCGTCCTCTATGAAATCGTGCCGGATTAGGTCCGATTGGAACTTAATCTGTGCCTTTTCGCAGGCGATCTGGCACTGGCACAGCGTATCAGTGAGATACCCCGCCAAATCGCTGTCGATCTCGTAGGCAGTCACGTGGATCAGCCTCGGTTTGACCGGTCGGCGACATATTTCCTCGATGAACGCTGCGGTGAGAGAACCCACCCCGGCTCCGGCGTCAAGAAGTTCTATGCTCTGGTGCTTTGCCTCAAACATCGAGGCCATCAGCCGCGCCGTCGCGGGCGGGGTCATGAACTGGCCCAAGGCCGACCGCTGCTCAGGTGCTAGCCTTCGGTTTGCGTCGAGGCGAAAAAAGTCAACGCTTTCGAGGAGCACGGGCGTTTTTCCCTCCATCCGGGATGCACGCTTGGCGTTGCCGTTAGATCTATAATCTAGACCTCAGGGCGTAAGTTTGCAACCGCACAGCCCGACCTCAAAGCAAAGGACCCCACGACCCGCATTTGGGTAGTGTCCTAATTCTGTGTTGCCGGAACTTCTTCTCTAAATGATCCACGATAGGATATGAAAATGCTCGCGAAAAAAAAGTTAGGTGCACGTGGAGGCGGCCTATGCACTCTGGTTTGCGTTTTACAACTTCTGCCGGGTGCATCAAACGCCGAGAGTCACACCCGCGATGGAAGCGGGCATCGCAGATCATATCTGGGCAGTACATGAACTGCTTTGGGCCGCCGTCAGCTAAGTTTATACATGTTCCCGCCTTGGCCTAAACAGGTCAGTAGATTACTTGACTTACGCATACGAAGTGGGGAATGATGAGCCGCCACAGCATAAATGGAGGCTCATCAAATGCCTGACGTGCCGGGTAGGCCCATTTGGCAAATCATCCAAGCCATCACCGGAATCTACTGCGCCGTGCTGGCAACGATAGCATATTTATATCCAAGGTTCCAATCGCATGGCGCACAGCCGATCGGAGGCGGCCCAGCTATGAATCTCTCCGCTTTGATTCTACTGGGGCTAGGCTGTCTTGGCATAGCTGTTGCTGTTCCTGCCCTGCAAAAGGTTTGGAAGTGGTGGAGAGGGTCTCCAGCCCCTCAGAGGTTAACGGTTAGAATCATTAACGGCTTTGTCGCACGCAAGCAAAACGAGTGGAGCACCATGCTACTTCTCTTAGAGGTCAAGGTGGACGGTCCACCAGCCGAAGTTGCTGAATGGAGACTTCACCTTAAATACGAGAGAGCCGCAAGGGCGGCTTTTCATGTCCCAATCGACCCAACCAAAATGAGGCTGGAATACTGCCCAGCAGGAGATAGAAACGTCTACAGGGCGGACCCAATACCAAAGGCGGTCCCTGACCGAGGCTGGGTTTTGTTCGGCATATCGCAAGCGTCGGATGAATTGTTTGACCACGTTTTCGGAGCGACTTTCGTTCTGAATGCAGTCGAGCATAATGAAAAAACATCAACTCTCAAACAGCCCCCGGAGTTTTGGCTGCACCGCGCGGACATAATTCAATGGAGTGAGCTGCGGGATTAGCCGCCTTTTTCGCAAAGCCGCCCAATAAATGCCAGCAACACAGAATTAGGACACTACCCGCATTTGAATGCGCTTGACTCCCCTTTCATTCAGGAATTAGCATGAAAGGTTGGCCTTTTCCCGAAATTCATCACTGTAGGTCTCAGGGCGAATGATCGAGCGGATTACGGTTCGTGGCGCGCGGCAGCACAACCTGAAGAACATCGATGTGGAGATTCCGCGCCACACCCTGACGGTGGTGACGGGCTTGAGCGGCTCCGGCAAGTCCAGCCTGGCGTTCGACGTGATTTACGCCGAAGGCCAGCGCCGCTACGTTCAGACCCTGTCGGCCTACGCCCGGCAATTCCTCGACCAGATGGAGCGGCCGGACGTTGACACGGTGGAGGGCTTGAGTCCCGCCATCTCCATCGAGCAAAGAACCACCAGCCGCAGCCCGCGCTCGACGGTGGGCACGATCACAGAAATCTACGACTATCTCCGGCTGCTTTATTCTTCCATCGGCGAGCCGCATTGCCATCAGTGCGGCCGCCCTATCTCCCGCCAGACCACGGAGCAGATTGTCTCCTCCATCATGGCGCAGAACCAGGAGGGCCGCTCCGGCGGAAACGGCGATGGCCAGCGCATCATGATTCTGGCCCCCGTGGTGCGCGGGCGGAAGGGAGAGTTCCGCAAGCTCTTCGAGCAACTGTCGCAGGAAGGGTTCGTCCGCATCCGGGTGGATAAACAATTGCGACAGGTCGATGAGGAAATTCGCCTCGACCGGCGCCGCAACCATACCATTGAGGTGGTCGTGGACCGCCTGCTGCTGAAGTCCGGAATCGAAAGCCGGCTGGGGCAATCCATCGAAACGGCCATGAAGCTTACCAAAGGCATTGTCCAGGTGGCCGTGGTCAATGGGGAGGAGCAACTCTATTCGCAGGAGTGGGCGTGCGTGGACTGCGGCATCAGTGTTCCCTCGCTCGAGCCACGTTCCTTTTCCTTCAACAGTGTCTACGGGGCCTGCGCCGCTTGCCGGGGCCTGGGCAGCCAGTACACTTTCGACCCCGCCAAGGTGATCGTCGATTGGTCCCGGCCGTTGCTGGAAGGAGGGCTGGGGCCGGGCGGCGGCTCGTCTGCCATACAGCGCGGCCTGCTGCGCGCGGCCGAACAGTACGGATTCGATTTGAAGACCCCCTTCGAGCGCCTTCCCGTGAAGATCCAGAACCTGGTTCTTTTCGGGCGCAACCCGGAGCAACCCAAGGCCCCTTCGGTGTTTCCCGGCGTGCTGCCCCTGCTCCAGCGCTGGTATGGCGAAACTACGTCTGAGAATTATCGTGACTGGTTCGAGCAGTACATGTCTGCGGTGCCTTGCTCCAAGTGCCAGGGCAAGCGTTTGAGGCCGGAAAGCCTGGCCGTGACCGTGGTTGACCTCTCCATTGCCGACCTCACGGCGCTTCCGGTAAGCCGAGTGCAAGGAGTCTTGAAGGAACTTCGCATGACGCCTCGCCAGGCGTTCATAGCGCAACGCATCTTGAACGCCATCTTCGAGCGCCTGGAATTCCTGAACGACGTCGGATTGGGTTACCTGAGCCTTGACCGGTCAGCCGCCACGCTCTCCAGCGGCGAGAGCCAACGCATCCGGCTGGCCACGCAGATCGGTTCGAAGTTGCGCGGGGTGCTTTATGTGCTCGACGAACCGAGCATTGGCCTGCACCCGCGCGACAACCAGCGACTGCTCGAAACCCTGGAACGATTGCGTGACCTGCAAAACACCGTGCTGGTGGTCGAGCATGACGAGGAAACCATACGCCGGGCGGATTACGTGGTTGATCTCGGGCCAGGGGCCGGCAAGCAGGGTGGTTTTCTGGTGGCCGCCGGCCCCCCCGGCCAGATCGCTGCCACCGAGGATTCTCTTACCGGGCAATATCTTTCGGGCAAGCTGCGAATCCCCGTCCCTGCTAAGCGACGCTCGCCCAACGGCAAATCCCTTTCAGTCCTCGGCGCGCGAGCTAACAATTTGAAAAATATCGATGTGCAGTTTCCGCTGGGCTTGCTCACCGTAGTCACGGGCGTCTCAGGCTCAGGCAAGTCAACCCTGGTGAACGACATCCTCTATCACGCCATCGCCAAGAAGCTCTACCGGGCCGTCGCGGAGCCGGGTGCGCACAAGGCCATCCTGGGATTGGAACACCTGGATAAGGTCACTGTGGTTGACCAGTCGCCGATCGGGCGCACGCCGCGCTCCAACCCCGCCACATATACAGGCGTGTTCACGCCGATCCGGGAGCTTTTTGCGATGTTGCCCGAATCTCGCGAGCGTGGCTATCGCGCCGGCCGGTTCAGCTTCAACGTCAAAGGCGGCCGCTGCGAGGCCTGCCAAGGCGAAGGCTTGCGCCGCATTGAGATGAATTTCCTGCCCGATGTCTTCGTGACCTGCGAGGTCTGCCGGGGCCGGCGCTACAACTCCGAAACCCTGGCGGTGAAATATAAGGGTTATTCCATCGCCGACTTGCTTGACACCACCGTTCGGGATGCCCTGCCCATTCTCGAGAACATTCCGCAAATCAAGCAGCGACTCCAGGCCTTGCTGGACGTCGGACTTGGTTACGTCCACCTGGGCCAGCCCGCCACCACGCTTTCCGGTGGCGAAGCCCAACGCATCAAATTGGGACGCGAGCTGAGCCGCCGCCAGACCGGCCGCACCCTCTACATTCTTGACGAGCCCACCACCGGCCTGCATTTCGACGACGTGAAACAACTCCTGGAGGTGCTCAGTCGCTTGACAGACCTTGGCAACACCGTCATTATCATCGAGCATCATCTCGACGTTGTGAAACAAGCGGATTGGGTCATCGACCTGGGACCGGAGGGCGGTGACGAAGGCGGCAGAATCGTCGCCCAAGGCACACCGGAAGAAGTGGCGCGCGTGAAGAAGTCGTTTACGGGACAAGCACTGGCAGCGGTACTGAACAATGGCCGGGGGTAGCAGATTCCGGAAGAAAAGACTCGCACCATGACTATCGAGCAACTAGTCCACGAGAAACGCGACGAGATTCAGCGCATCGGGGCAAGGCACGGCGCGAGGAATATCCGCGTGTTTGGTTCGGTCGCACGCGGCGAGGCTCGCAACGATAGCGATATCGATTTTCTGGTAGACACCGGCCCTGTGACGAGCTCTTGGTTTCCCGCCGGTTTGGTGCTTGACTTGGAAGACGCCCTCGGGTGCAAAGTAGAGGTGGTAACTGAGAAAGGACTCAGCCCCTTTCTCAAGGAACGTGTACTTCAAGAGGCCGTGCCCTTGTGAAGGACGATTCTGCTTATCTCAAGCATATCCTCGCGTGCATCGAGCGAATAGCCGACGCCACTCGTGAGGGATACGATTTCTTCCTCTCCTCCCATCTGCACCAGGACGCTGTCCTGCGAAATCTCCAGACCCTGAGTGAGTCAGCGCAGCATCTCTCACCGGTTATGAAGGCGCAACACCCCGAGATCGAATGGAAACGCATTGCGGCATTCCGAAATCTCCTCGTGCATGATTACCTGGGCATTGATATGGAGAGGATTTGGGAGATTGTACAGCGAGACCTGGAGGAGTTGAAGTCGGCCGCGACGGACCTATTGCACAGAGTCGAGGGGAAAATCTGAAAGACTCCTGGCGGGTCGGCGCACACCTGAAACGAAAGGTATGCGCCGACCGGCGCTTTTCGCGGTTTTTACGTTGTTCGCCCGCTTCGCGTTCTTTGCGCCTTTGCGTGAAACTGTCTTGCTGAACTCTGGAAGCATTCGCATTTGAGAAAGGCCCGCGGTGAGAAAAGCGCTCGCCGTGGCTTGTATCTACCCGCTTATCGAGGTCAGGCTAAATATGAGTTAGGCCCAACGCACATGGCAAAGTTCGAAATCACCTGGCTGGAAGAGAAGTCGGACGAAGCAGTGCTGGCGGAAATTCGGCGCGTCGCCGCGTTGGTGCCGGACCGCCGCTTAGGCATTGAGGCGTTCAATTCTCACTCTAGGATTAGCAGTAGCGCAATCGGGAGACGGTTCGGATCGTGGAGCGAGGCCACTAGGAGAGCCGGCCTAGCTCAAGTTTTGCCAGATTACTCCGACGCCGCGATTATCGAGGACCTGAGGCGGGTATCCGAGTCGTTTCCGAATGAACCGTTCACAAGCGCGTTCTATTCGACGCAGGGGCGGTACTCACGCAGCATTTTTAAGCGACGGTTTGGGGGCTGGCGCGAAGCTCTAGACGCAGCAGGGATTGGTAACCGATACGTCGGGCGGCCTACGACTGACCGTATGAGATCGCAGCCGCTCCGCGCTATGAGTGATGAGGACATACTCGCCAGGATACGCGACGTCTCTGCGCAACTTGGAAAGACTTCCCTCGCCGGTGCAGACATCGAGGCGAACTCTGAGATAACGCGAGACATGATGCATCGGAGATTCGGCAGCGTCTCAGAAGCACTCAAACAGGCGGGCGTCGAACAGGTTAATCATGGGCGCAGATATACTGAAGACGAGGTGTTCGAGAACCTCCTCGAAGTTTGGACGCACTACGGTCGACCGCCGAGCGTATCCGAGATGGACCGGCCGCCATCGACTGTCGGCAAGAATACCTACATCAAACGCTATGGTGGATGGAGAAAAGCACTGAAGGCCTTCGTGGAGCGCGCCAACTCGGAAGCCGATGGCGATCCGGCGCTTGATCCTGAACAAGATACCTCCAGGCTGGCCGATCCCACCGACCAAACGGAAAGTGCCACGACCGGCGCTGCCGGTACGAGCAGTCCAAAACCTGCAGGTCAAAGTGGCGTGCGTCCTCGCGTCACAAGGCGCGCGCAGGCGAACGTCAAACCCGAGGACAGGCGCGAGCCCAGCATTGGCCTTCGGTTAAAGGTACTTCAGCGTGACCGGTTTCGTTGCCAGCTTTGCGGGCAAAGCCCATCCACTGATCTCGGCTGTATATTGCACGTCGACCACATTGTTCCCTTCTCGCCGCCCTCCGGCTCCAAGCTGAGCATGTCCCACATTTTTTGCTGGACACCGGGGGTGCTCATGTTCTAAGCTGCCCGCATGCAGGTTTGCGGGCGGGAATTCGGTCCGCAGCTTCTGCAGCGCATTCAGCAGACCGTCGA
>Ga0074046_10005003_pt1 | contig 10665 bp, 8 predicted proteins | sample BogForMeECP23OM3_FD_94441 | JGI IMG/M metagenome (GOLD analysis project Ga0074046, IMG submission 94441) | Bog forest soil microbial communities from Calvert Island, British Columbia, Canada - Bog Forest MetaG ECP23OM3 | ecosystem: Environmental > Terrestrial > Soil > Wetlands ...
CGAAATTCTCACCCGCTGTCGGTATTCGCATAGTCAGGCGCGATAACGCGCCCTTAGACTCGCCGTTCGTTCTAATCCGTGGTCGGGCTCGTCCTCAGCGTCCCGGCGCGTGGGCCATCGAACAAGGCGCATAAAATGCCGGGAAATGGCGCATATGCTTTCACCGAGCCCGGCGATTATGAGGCGAGTGTCTGCGAAGCGAAGATCGAGCTTGTCGTCACCAGCGGCGGCCGATTCAAGGCCGCTTTGACCAGGGCCGAGTTGGGCCAACTCCATCTGCTGCGCAGTCAGGAGGATCTGGCGAGCATCGCCTATGTCGGGCTGCGAGCGGATATGGTCTTTGTCGGTTTCCCGACGCTTTTCAGTCCGCCGCCCGTCTGGGGCGGTCAGGAGTTGCGGTCAGGCGACATCGTCTTTCATGGCCAGGGCGAGCCCATGCACATGCGGACGGCCGGGTCTAGCGAAAAGAGCTTCATTGCATTGGAGCCGGAACACCTGACCTTTTGGAGCCGCACATTGACCGGAACGCAAGTTCTGCCGCCGACTTTCGCCCGGATTATTCGGCCCTCCCGGGCGATACTTTCACGTCTCCGATATCTGCACGCCTCCGCCTGCCGCCTGGTAGAAAAATCCCCGACGACGATCGCGCATCCCGAGGTTGCGCGCGCGATAGAGCAGGAGCTGATCCACGCGCTGATGACCTGCCTCAGGCCAGACGCCCCGCTGGAAACCCGGCCAATCAGATCTCGCCGCGCTGCGGTTATGAATCGTTTCGAGGGTGTGTTGGCGGCTCACCCCGATCGGCCCTTGCACATTCCGGAACTCTGTTCGGCGATCGGCGTATCGGAACGAACCTTGCGTGTGTGCTGTGCCGAGTTCCTGGGCATAACCATTGGCCGGTATCTTCGGCTCCGGCGATTGAAATTGGCGCGGACGGCGCTGCGAAATCCCGATTCCGCGACGACCAGCGTCGCCGAGGTCGCCAGACGGTACGGCTTTGGCGAGCTTGGTCGCTTCGCGGGCATGTATCGCGCCGTCTATGGAGAGGCGCCGTCGGCCACGCTGCGGCTTGGGCGCCACCAAGGACCGCACAAATAAATTCGTTTTTGTTGGATTCTGCATAGCGGGCCGCTTGGTCCGGCGACATCCTCCGCCCGCGCGCTTACGTCAGATCGTGGAGGAATACGCGCGAAGAGAGGATGCATGGGGCGCGCCTCAAGCGGGCTGACGCCATAAGGCGGCGCGTCGGTAAAGGTCGAGGGCGTCCTCAACCGTCGGCATCAAATCGGACTGGAGACTGCAATGAGTTTGTGGCGAACAACCCTCACAGCCGGGGCGGCGCTTGCCGCGTTGGCGACGGCGTCGACCCTGCCACCATCGAGCGCGGTGGCCCAGGCGCAGAAGCGGCCGAACATCGTCATGCTGATGACCGACGACACAGGCTGGAACGATTTCGGTGCCTATTCCAACGGCGGCAAAGCGCTCGGCCATCCTACGCCGAACGTCGACCAGATGGCGGAAGAAGGCGCGACCTTCACCAACTGGTACGGTCAGGCGAGCTGCACCGCGGGCCGCGCCTCGTTCATAACCGGGCGCATTCCGATCCGCTCGGCGCTCTCGATCGTCGTCGCGCCTGCCGACCCGAACTTCCTGCGCAAGGAGACGCCGACGATTGCCGAGTTCTTCAAGAAGAACGGCTATTCGACCTATTTCTCCGGCAAGTGGCATCTCGGCGACAAGCCCGAATCCTATCCGATCGAACACGGCTTCGACGAGATGAAGAATTTCGCTGCCTACTATGCCGGCGTCTACACTTACGACTACACCAACAAGTGGTTCCATCCCTGGTTCCCGTCGTACAATCCTGAATTTAAGAAGTATTTTAGCGAGAACGTGAACCTGTACGAATGGGAAGGCGTGGCGGGCCAGCCGGCCAAAAGCGTCGGCCGGATCGACTACGAGCGCTTCGCCACTTTCGACGAAGACCAGGCCGCCAACGCGGTCAAATACGTCCAGGCGCACGCCAATGACGCGAAGCCGTTCTTCATGGACGTGAACTATCTCAAGATGCACAACCCAACCAACGCTTCGCCCCGCTTCGCCGGAAAGTCGCGTCTCGGCGACTATTCCGACTCGCTGATGGAGCTCGACGCCGATATCGGCGCCGTCATGGACGAGATCCGCAAGGATGCGCCCAACACCATCGTTATCGTCACCGCCGACAACGGCGCCTGGCTCGACGCCTATCCGGATGCCGGCACGACGCCGTTCCGCGGCGAGAAAGGTTCGCCCTTCGAAGGCGGCTGGCGGGTGCCCGGCATCATGTGGTGGCCCGGCCATATCCCGGCGCGCGCCAAGTACGACGAGATGATGTCGCATATCGACGCCTGGGCAACGCTGGCGGCCATGGTCGGCCTGACGCCTCCCCCGCATGAATGGGTCGGCAACGACAACCAGCCGATCTATTTCGACTCGATCGACAACAGCGACTACATCCTCGGCAAGGCGCAGCATTCGGCGCGTAAGTCGTGGGTCTATATCGATGGCGAGACCTTCTGGGGCGCGCGCGCCGACATCGGGGGCGATCCCGAAGAGCCGTGGTTGAACATCGCCTGGAAATATCTCTACACCGCCCGTGACTCCTGGCTCGGCGTAGACTCGAGACTCGGCGCCATCGGCGCGGCCTACAACCTGACGATGGATCCGTATGAGAAATACGATATGACCTTCAACGGCGCAGCGCCGTCGACGGTGCAGCAGGCGTCGCCCGGCAAATATGCCGGACAGGACAACGGTTGGGTCTTGGCGCTGATCACGCCTGTCATGATCGAGTTCGACAAGACGGTGATGAAGTTCCCGAACGTCCGGCGCTTCGTCGGCGGCGCCTCGACCGACCTGATCCCGAACCTGCAGGATCCGAGCGATCCGGTCCCGCTCCTGAGGAAACAGATCGAGGACGGGAAGTTGGCGCCCGTCGAGGGCGGCGGCGGCTGATCGCCAGCGAACAGAGGGCGGCTTCGGCCGCCCTCCCATCGGCTTAAGAAGTCTCAAGCATGTTGACCCGATCCGCGAAGCCGAGCCAACGCGCCGTCGCTCCATTCGGCTCCGTCGCGCGCTTTGCAATGATCGCACTGCTCGCGATCATCCCCGTCACCATCACACGCGCCGACACGGCGCCGCCCTCGGCGCTGACGGGGTCAGCGTTCACGACCTGGGCGATGCACTGGTTCACCGAGATGATGGCCGGCCGAACCGATCGTTCGCAGTACGCGCCGGCCTTCGCGCCGCAAGTGACCGACGAGGCGGTGGCGCGCATTTCGCACGACCTTAACCGCTACGGCGCCGCGCCGCTGCGGGCAGAAATCGTGCAAACGAAGAAAGACGGCGATCAGACTTTCACCGTCCTGAAATTTGTCTTCCCGCGCGGCGACGCGACGAGCCTGCTGTTCGGCTTCGACGCCGCCGGCAAGATCACCGGCGTCGCCCCCGGCGGCCTGGCGGGCGATTAACCGCGGGCGGTCCTTAAAGGAGGCCGCACGTCCTTCAACAATTGGAGTTTAGGAATGCGCAAATATGTGAAAGCCGTCGCGGCGCTTGGTTTTGGGCTGGCGTGGCTGCTCGGCGTTGCCGGAACGTCCCAGGCGCAGCAGAATCCGGTTACCGCCATCGACATCGCGCTCGAACCGGACGACGTCATGATCCAGCATGCCCAGGCGGCAAACGCTCGGCTGCTGCAGGATTTCCCCAAGGGCTTCGCGCTGGACGCAACGCACCATCCCCACGTCTCCATGCTGCAGCAATTCGTGCGCACGGATGACCTCGACAAGGTCTATGCCGCGGCCGGGCGCGTCTTCGAAGAGGAGAAGCCGCTGAGCTGGAAGCTGAAGGCGTTCAAATATTACTACATCCCGTCGCCTCCGATCGGCCTCGCCGGCATTGTCGTCGAAACGACGCCCGATTTGCTGCGCCTGCAGCAGAAGCTCATCGCGGCGGTCACCCCCTTCACCGTGAAGGACGGCACGCGGGCCGCATTCGTGAGCACTGAGGACGGCCGCGACATCCAGGCCTTCCTGCTCGAATATGTCGCGGATTTCGTGAAGATCGCAGCCGGACCAAAATTCAATCCGCACGTCACGATCGGAGTCGGCACGGAAACCTATCTCAACAAGATGCTAGCGGAGCCGTTCGAAGCGTTCACGTTCTCGCCGGCCGGAGCCTCGGTCTATCAGCTCGGCAGTTTCGGCACGGCGCGGAAGGAACTCAAGGCGCTGACGCTGACGCCCTGAGGCGGTCGCCTGATCCGCGAGACACCGCGCGCGTTAACGCAGCAGTTGAGGAGAGCAGCATGTCGAGTTCTGGCTCCGACGGCCTGAGCCGCCGCTCGTTGCTCGGCGCGCTGGCCGGCTTGCCGGCCCTGCCTGGGCTTCTCGCCGCTTCCGCGCCGGCTGCGGCCCAGTCCGCCGCGCCGCTTTCGTCATGGAACGATGGGCCGGCCAAGCAGGGCATTCTCGATTTCGTCCGGGCGACCACCGGCGCATCGAGCAAGGACTTCGTGCCGCCGGAGGAGCGCATCGCCACCTTCGACCAGGACGGCACGCTCTGGGTCGAGCATCCGATCTATACCCAGGTCGTCTATTGCCTCGACCGCGTGCCGGTCGTGGTCAAGGAGAAGCCATATCTGGCGACAGTCGAGCCGTTCAAGACCGTGCTGACGGGCGACTTCGAGAAGATCGCGAAACTCTCGCTTCATGACCTCGAAGCGATTCTGGCCGCGACGCTCACCGGAATGGACGTCGACGCGTTCGCGGCCGAAGTGAGCGCCTGGATCGACTCCGCCAAGCACCCGCGCTGGAATCGGCTCTACACCGATCTCACCTACCAGCCGATGCAGGAGGTCCTGACCTTTTTCCGCGCCAACGGTTTCAAGACCTTCATCGTCACCGGCGGCGGGCAGGACTTCGTGCGAACCTATTCGCAGCGCGTCTACGGCATCCCGCGCGAACAGGTGGTCGGCAGCGCGGGCGGCGTCAAATTTGGCTACGACAAGGCCGGCAAGCCGTTCCTGACCAAGGAGCCGAAGCTCCTGCTCAACGACAACGACGCCGGCAAGGTCGAGGGCATCCATCTGGAGATCGGGCGGCGCCCGCACGCCGCCTTCGGCAATTCGACCGGCGACCGGCAGATGCTCGAATACACCAAGGCCGGCGACGGCGCGCGGCTCTCGATGATCGTGCTGCACGACGACGCGAAGCGCGAATACGCCTACGGACCCGCGCAAGGGCTGCCCGACACGAAGGTCGGCACATTCCCCCAGGCGCTCTATGACGAGGCGAAGAAGGACGGCTGGTTCGTCATCAGCATGAAGGACGACTGGAAGCGGATTTTCGCGTTCGAGGAGGCCTGACTGAGATGCTCAACGGACGCGCATGAGAGGACACAACCCATGAAAAGAAAATGGCCGTGAACACCCCGCAGAAACTGACCTTCATCGCCGCCGCGCTCGTTGGCGCGCTCGAATTCACGAGCGCTGAGGCGCAACAATCGTTGCAGGTTCCAATTCCGAAATCGGCTTCCGAAGTTTCCGGTCCGGTGTCCGGCACATTGATGACCAAAGAATATGTCCAGATGGTCGGCCGCACGGCCTACTTCTGGGGCTATCCGATCGTCGCTACGAGCAGCCGTCGCGATGCGTTCGCCAAAGCGCCCGAGCGCATCTACCTCGGCGGATTCCTGCCCATGGCCCCCATTGGCGAGCTGACGATGCTGCACGACTACATCAGCCCAGAGCAAACCTTCATCGTTTGCCCCAACCAGGACGTGGTGTACGGCGGGGGATTCGCTGCACTCGACAAGGAGCCGATGGTGTTCCAGGTGCCGGACTTCGGCAAACGTTTCTGGGTCTATCCGATCTACGACAACCGCACGGATGAAATCGGCAGGATCGGCCAGCAATACGGCACCAAGCCCGGTTTCTACATGATCGTCGGACCGAACTGGGAAGGCAAAATCCCCGAGGGCATCACGGCTATCGTGCGCTCTCCCACCGATCTGGCGTTTCCCATTCCCCGCATTCAGATGGACGACACCGCCGAGGACAAGCAGGCCATCCAGGCGCCGCTCAGCCAAGTGATGTTCTATCCCCTGAGCCACGTCAACGTGCCGCCCGAGGCCGTGTACTTTTACAACGACAACGACAGCGGCGGCACGCAGATGAACGGCCACAACCTGTATGCGGTGACGTTCGCCAAGGATCAGTTGCCGCCGGTCAAGGGCTTCTGGTCGCTGACGCTCTACAACGATCGTCACCTCTTCAATCCGAACCCATTACTTCGCTACTCGCTCGGCACAAAGAACAAGACGCTGCAATACAACCCGGACGGTTCGCTCACGCTTTATGCCGGGGCAACGTCACCCGGCAAGGACAAGGAAGCCAATTGGTTGCCGGCGCCCAATGGCGCGTTCTCGCTCTTCCTCCGCGGCTATTGGGCCGACACGGCGATGCTGGACGGCTCCTGGACGCCGCCCACCATCGAGATGGTGAAATAGACAAATCGAAACAACATACCGGAGGAACAGCCGTGAAAGCCAAGCGAATACAAACGCTCATGCTCGGCTGCGCGATAACCCTCGCGATGGTCGCACCTGTCGCGGCCCAGGACTCGACCGAAAGCCCGCTCGTGAAGCAGATGTACGACGGCCAATACCCGCCGAAGGAAGATTACGCAAAATTCAAGGACCGGTTGTTCTATCAGCGGGCGGTCGACGCCTACATGCTGACCTTGCCGGTCCTGAACACCATCGGAATGCGAGATGGCTCCGAGGCCAAATTCGGCGCCGGCTACAACATCCTTCCGGTCTGGAAAGACCGGATGAACGCCAAGACCTGGGTGCCCACGCCGAACGCCGACATCATCTACTCGATGAGTTACCTCGATCTGAAGCAGACCGGGCCGCTCGTCGTCAGCGCCCCGCCCCATGTGATCGGGATGTTGACCGATTTCTTCCAGCGCACCCTGACCGATGTGGGATGGTCCGGCCCTGATCGAGACGAAGGCGGCCTCTATCTGCTGGTGCCGCCTGATTGCCAGGGGCCTTTGCCGGCCGGCTACTACACGTTCCGCTCGCCGACCTACAACGTGTTCCTTTTCTTCCGCACCGTGCTCACTCAGGGGCCAGACGGCCCGGACGCGCGGGAGGCCGTCGCCCTGGCCGAGATGACTCGCGTCTATCCCTGGGGTTCGTTGGAAAAGGATCGGCCTGCGATGCAGTTCCCCAACGCTTCGAACGTGCCGGTCAACATGATGTATCCGACTGACTTCAGCTATTGGGAGAAACTCAAGGCGTTCGTCGATTACGAGCCGGTGGACGCCATTGCGCCCGAGACGCGCGGCATCCTTGCGTCGATCGGGATCATCAAGGGCGTTCCCTTCAGCCCCGATGCGCAAGCCCGCGAGGGCTTGACCCGCGCCGTGGAAGAAACCCCGAAGATGATCTTTGCCGCCAGGGTCGCGGGGCGGGCCGATGGCGCCGATCGCTACTACACCGATCGGCAGTGGCTGAACGCCTGGGCCGGCGCCGACGCCGGGTTCTTCAGACGAACCTATCTGGACATCGATCAGCGCGCCAGCTTCTTCCAGTATGTCTATTCCTCGGCGCCCGCGATGGTGAACGACATCATCAACCATGGCTCCAAGTATCCCGGCACGTACCGCGACGGCGACGGCGATTTGCTCGATGGCAGCGGCAACTACAAACTGCACTTGCCTGCGCGGATTCCGGCCGCGGCCTTTTGGGCCGTGACGATCTACAACCCGGCCGACGGCACAATGCCCCAGACGGACCAGCCGTTTCCGGGGACAAACGGTCTCGATAAGCCTCAGTACAACGCCGACGGCTCGATCGATCTCTATTTCGGCCCGACGAAACCGCCGGACATCAACGAGAAAAACTGGATCCAGACCCTGCGTGGAAAGGCCTTCATGGTCGCCCTGCGGCTGTACGGCTCCGAGACGGCGTTTTTCGATCAGACGTGGAAGCCGGACGACGTGGTCAAGGTGAAATGAGCGATAGCGCATTGAGAACGAACCAGGCCGGAATTTTCCTCAGTCGATCTAAGATCGAAACGCCGTCGCATGCGGAGATAGAGCATAAAATGAATGCGACGAAATATCGGTCCGCCACCGCGCTCGCGGCCTTTCTCCTCGCCTGCGCGCCCGCCCATGCGCAACAGGGTCCGATCGAATCCACCGTTGCGAAGCCCGCTGACGATGCTGCGCCCGGCGCCGACACGGCGGGCCAAAGCGCCTCGGACCTCGCCAAGAAGATCCAGAATCCGATCGGCGATCTCTACAGCTTCCCGTTCCAGAACAACGCCAATTTCGGCGCGGGTCCGCATGGCGGCGTGCAGGACGTTCTCAACATCCAGCCGGTGATTCCGATCCACGTCAACGACGACTGGAACATCATCACCCGCACCATCCTGCCGGTGGTCTGGAATCCGGATCTGTCGCCGCTGCCGAGCGTGCCGGTCGGCACGGGTCCGACCGATTTCTCCGCCTTCCTGTCGCCGAAAAATCCGACCGACGGCTGGCTCTGGGGCTTGGGTCCGATCTTGCAGATCCCGACGATCAGCGGGCCCGGTCTCGGCTCCAATGTCTGGGGCGGCGGCCCGACCGGTGTGCTCGTCTACATGAAGGGGCCGATCGTCGCAGGCGTCCTCGCCAACAACGTGTGGTCGTTCGGCGGCACGCATGGAGTCGGCGGCAACAGCTACAACGGCTTCCTCGCGCAGCCTTTCTTCAACTACAATTTCGGCGAGGGCTGGTACGTCGGCACGGCGCCGATCGTGACCGCGGACTGGCAGGCGAACGGCACGAAGTGGACCGTTCCGGTCGGCGCGAATGCCGGGCGGGTGTTCAAGGTCGGCAAGCTGCCGATCAACGTGCTCCTCGGCGCCTACTACAACATCGTGAAGCCGCAATACGGCGCCGCCTGGCAGTTGCGCACCCAGCTGACGCTGATCTTTTGAAAGTGGGGAGAACGCATGTTGGTCACTGGGTTCAGTATCGGACGCACCGGGACAAATGCCTCAGCGTCGATTGGCGCCGCGCATCCGCCGAAAGGACAGCAAATCGTGAAGCCGACGCAGAGACTCGCGCTGGCCATTGTGCTCGCAGCCAACCTCGCGCTGCCCGCGTTCGCGCAAACACCGGCGTCCATCACCACGCCCGACAAACTTCAGACGCGCCTTGGGCCCCTCGAATTCAAAGACGGCGCGCCGAGCAAGGAAACGATCGAGAAGGTCTATGACAATCTCGACTTCATGCACGCTTCCGAGACATTTCTGAATGCTTTTCGGGGCGCCTCGCTGGTAGCTGCGCGCAAGGGCTTTATTGACGCGGGCATTGAGGACAACGCGGTCATCATCTTCTCGGAGCTGATGGATTCGAAAACGCTTTTCCTCACTCCCAATGCCGACACCCCCTATTTCATCAGTTTCATCGACCTCACCAAGGGGCCGACGGTGGTCGAGACGCCGCCGCTGTCGCTCGGCGCCTTCGACGACATGTGGTTCCGCTGGGTCATCGACTTCGGCCTACCGGGCCCCGACCGGGGCGAGGGGGGAAAATACCTGCTCGTGCCGCCCGGCTACACCGGCGACCTGCCCGACAGCGGCTTCCACGTGGCGCGATCGCGCACCACGCGAGTGCTGCTGATGGGCCGGTCCTTCCTCGACAACAACGACCCGAAGCCGCCGGTCGAATTGATCAAGAAGACGCTCAAGATCTACCCATACCAACCCGGCGGCTTCGGCACGAGCATCGCGACGGGGCTTGATGGCAAGGTTCCTCTGCTTCGCTCCCCTGATGGCAAGCTGGATTGGGCATTCCTGCGGGCGCAGCCGCCGGCGAACTTTGTCGAAGGCAGCGGCAGGGTGATGAATACTGTTCCGCCCAACGACTACAGCTACTTCGAGACCATCAACGAGTTGGTTCAGGAGGAGCCGGCGGACGCCATGGACCCGGAGGTCATGGGAACTCTCGCAGCGATCGGCATCGTGAAGGGCAAGCCATTCGCGCCCGACGCGCGGATGCGCGGAATTCTAACGGATGCAGTCGCAACGGCGAACGCGACTGCAAGGGCGCTCGTGTTCAATCCGCGCGAATCGGAGGGGTTCTACTACTACCCAAATTCGGCATGGCAGAACTCGTTGTGGGTTGGAGGCTACGACTTCGAGACGCCGCCGCCACAAGTGAGTTCAGACGGCGTCATCACACCCTACCCGCCGACCGGCGCGCGCACGCTCAACTCGCGCACGGCTTGGTTTTACTACGCGACCGGCATTACGCCGGCCATGATCATGCGCCTGCCCGGCATCGGCTCGCAATACGTGTGGGCGTTCACGGATGCGGACAAGAACGACTTGGATGGCTCGAAGACCTACAAGGTCACACTGCCGCCGAACATCCCAGCCGAGAGGTTCTGGTCGCTCACACTCTACGACAATCAGAGCCGTTCGATGCTCCAGACTCCGCAACGCTACCCCCGCGCCGGCAGCCAGAGCTATCCGACCCCGGCTGCGTCGGCGAACCCCGATGGCTCCACGACCGTGTATTTCAGCGCGACCAAGCCCGCTGGCGTGAGTGACGGCAATTGGATTCAGAC
>Ga0074046_10005004_pt1 | contig 10663 bp, 10 predicted proteins | sample BogForMeECP23OM3_FD_94441 | JGI IMG/M metagenome (GOLD analysis project Ga0074046, IMG submission 94441) | Bog forest soil microbial communities from Calvert Island, British Columbia, Canada - Bog Forest MetaG ECP23OM3 | ecosystem: Environmental > Terrestrial > Soil > Wetlands ...
CCGGCGACGAGCCCTTCGATGTTACGACTGTCAACGTCTGCCACCACGCCTTCCACGTGAACATCCGAGTTGATGCGCCGGAGTTTCGCTTCGGCGGCCACGGCCTTGGGCAGACTCTCGGCTGCGTCGGCTTCGTCAAACAGCATCTGGCGCTGCAAGTTACTCTCTTCGACGTAGTCACGGTCGACGAGGCGCAGCGTGCCCACACCGGCGCGCGCCAATTGATTCGCCTGCGCCGTACCCAGTGCCCCGCAGCCGATGATCACTGCTTTGGCCCGTAGCAGCCTTTCCTGGCCCTCGCTGCCAATGGGCTGGAAAAGCATCTGGCGGGAATAGCGTTCTCGGTTCACCTTGGGACCGTGGCTCATTCCGTCGTCCCTTGTCTCGTCGATCGAAACCGCTCTGCCGGCATTATAGCGCTTCTATCGGTGGCTTCGGGTCTGCCTCTTCTGGTCTGCATTCGGGGACAAAACACTTATATACTACCAGTCATGGCGGGAACGCCCTACGAATCGCAACGGCGAATCATGATCGAGGACCAACTTCGCCGTCGCGGCATCTCCGACAAGCGTGTGCTTGAAGCCATGCTGGCAGTGCCGCGTCACGAATTCGTGCCCATGGCAGCGGTTGACCTTGCCTACCAGGACCGACCGGTGCCGATCGGCGAGGCGGAAACGATCTCGCAGCCTTATATGGTGGCGGTGATGACACAGGCGGCCTCGATCCAGCCGGGCGAGAAGGCACTCGAAATCGGCGCCGGCAGCGGCTATCAGGCGGCGATCCTCGCCCACCTGGGCGCCAAGGTTTACGCCGTGGAGCGGAGCTACCGCCTGGTGGAGTTGGCGCGCGCGCGTCTGGCTCGTCTCGGCTATGAGGGAGTGGAGATCATCTGGGGTGACGGGACGGAAGGCTATGCGGCCGCCGCGCCCTATCAGGCGATCCTGGTGACGGCGGGCGCCCCGCGCATTCCCGACCCCCTGCGCGACCAATTGGACGACGGTGGGCGACTGGTGATTCCGGTGGGCGACCTTCGGCAGCAGGCCCTCTATCTTGTTACAAGACACGGCAGCGAGTTTGCGACACAAGTCCTGGACCCCTGCCAATTCGTCCCTCTCCTAGGCCGATATGGATGGCCGGCAGACCCGGAGACTATTCAATGAAGAAGAAGTTCTGAGTAAAGAAGTTGAAAGTCGAAAGTCAAAAGTCGAAAGTCAAGACCGCTTCCACTTTCGACTTTCGACTTTCGACTCTCCTAAGACTATGGCTATCTACCTGAGACGGCTTAGACTGCTACTCAAAACTAGTTGACACTCGACCATGGCTAGTGAAAAATCGTTAGTGTTTGATGCCTGAACCATTTCTGAGCATTGTCATACCGGCTTACAACGAATCCGCCCGCATCGGGAGCACGATTGACAGCGTCTGGCGCCACGTTCAACCGAAGTCGTACCCCACGGAACTGATCGTGGTCGACGACGGTTCCAAGGATTCCAGTCCGCAACTTCTGAGCGAGTTCGCGGCCCGCTATCCCCTGATGCGCGTCATCAGGAATGAGCCCAATCGCGGTAAGGGCTTCAGCGTGCGCCGTGGAGCGCTGGAGGCGAGGGGCGAGTTCGTCCTCTTCACCGACGCCGACCTCTCCGCGCCCATCGAAGAGGTCGATCGACTCCTTGCCGCCTTGGAATCGACGGGCGCCGACGCGGCGGTGGGGTCGCGAGCCATGCAACGAGAGCTGGTGGGGATTCACCAGCCGATGTTTCGGGAATATGGCGGGCGCCTTTTCAACCTGCTGGTGCGGGTGTTCACCGGCCTCCCGATCAGGGATACGCAGTGCGGCTTCAAGCTCTTCCGGCGCGCAACTACGCGCCGCGCATTCGAGCTCCAGCAGGTGCCGGGCTTCGGCTTCGACCCGGAACTGCTGTTCCTCATCCAGCGCCTGGGCGGCAAAATCGTGGAGGTCCCGGTGCGCTGGAACGACAACCCGGCCACCAAGGTCCACTTCCTGCGCGACTCAGCTCAGATGGCGATGGATCTCGTTGCCGTCCGCTGGCGGGCGCTGACTGGAAGGTACCCTCGATCTTGAACGGACGCTGAGCTCACCATTGCCCGTCATTCTGAACTGCACAGAGAAAATGAGCTACAGGGAACCTTCTCCCATTGGTCCTCGTATTTCGTTGCAGGGAAGGCACAGTGCAAAACGCGAACCGTCGCTTAGGAACCCCGGAATGCTTAATCCTCATTGGTGCGTTCCTGTTCGTGGTCGTGTTGGGCTTATCAGCTTGGTGGGAATCAGACATCCGCTGGCTTCACTTTTTTCAGGCATGGATGTACGTCGCAGCGATGGTTTTGAGCTTCCGAAGTAATCGATGGGGATACTTCATCGGAGCCTCTGCGGCAGGCCTATGGGACTACGCAAACATTGTCGCAACAACCTTTTTCTTGAACGGCCTTGAACAGATATCGCAGTGGGTCCATACAGGACATCTCGCACGCCCCGACATCCTCATTGCCGTGCCGGCATGGTTCTCCAATCTCCTGGTCGTTGTAGGGTGTCTCTGGGCCTATTTGCGTCTGCGGGTCAAACAACCCAGCGATATCGGCAGGTTTTTGGTTGCTTTCGCCCTAGCCACCGGCTTCTTCGCCGCCGACATGGCTATCTTCCAACCTCGCTACCTCGGCATCTTTCCTCGCATGTTGCACCCGCATCTGCCGTAAGGCTTCCGCGCTTTCCCAGATTGACTCACGTCTGATCCTGGCCGCGTGGACGTTCTCAGAATGCGTTTCAAACCTGCAATAAAGAATTTCATAAGGCTTTACCTTGGCGAGAATTCGTCTTGGGCGTCTCGCTTTTGCCAGCTCTGACAGGTCCCCAGTTCCGCCTTGGGCCTCGCCAAAAAAAATTTGGCAGGGGCCGCAGATTTTTCTTGACTCCGGCGCGTCGGAGATTCTACTATCGCCTCATCGCTAGAAAGGAGGTGATCCATGGCAAAGGTTAGTGACTGTAGTCTTAGCGAGGGTGCTGAGGCTTAGGCGTTCGCTAGCGCTTGGTATGGGACCCCCTCTCTAGCGAAGAGGGGCATGGTTTAGGCGCTGGTTGGCGCCTGTTACTCGCAGTTGGGCGAGAAGCCAATCCCATCAGCAACCCGGGCCCCTGGTCTCGTGAGTCAACGCGAGGCCAGGGGCTTTTTGTTTGTCTGCCGACTCTCATCGCGGCATTCTTTGACTGGGGTATAATCACAACATGCTGAAGGAAGTCCGGCTGAAGAATTTCAAGCTCCATGAGGACACGACCATCGAGGTCGCGCCGATCACGGTTTTCATCGGCCCCAACAACAGCGGCAAGTCGAGTATTTTTCAGGCGTTGCTGGCGTTGAAGCAAGCCACACGGAACACGGGCAACAACACGGGGTTTCTACAGACGACACCTCCGGAGCGACGAGTCAAAGAGGATCCTTATGTGTTGCCGGGCCTGGAGAGTGTGGACTTGGGCAGTTTCGAGGACATTCTGAGACAGGGCGACAAAGGCATCGAGATCGGCGTCACAGGCGATGTTCAGCCCCCGAAGGACCTCAGATATGGTGTTCCTTTGCAGGTGGGTTTTGATCTTACCATACGCGGTAACGCACTCACTTATAATCACGGGCGCTTGGAATCGGGCTACGGAACAGTGGATTGGAGTTGGTTGGCGGGACCAACTGCGCACCCTTCGCAGCAAGCGGTCGCGGTTCAAGGGCTTTCACTGCTGTTCGTAGGAGCGAACAGTTTTCGCCTCTTGGAACCTAGGGGGATTCAGAGCAACGCCGGTTCATCTCCCCCTCCAGAACTGGTTCAAGACTTGAATGAGCTGTCGTGGTTTTTCGCTGGTGCACCTGCAAAATTACTCGACTCGGTTCATCCCGTCCTGCCTCTGCGAGGCTTCGAGGAGTGGGGATATCCGCTGCCCGATCACCCGCCGGCGAGCCTGGAGAAGCTGATTCTTCGTGACAGGGCCACGGCGCTCGCTGCAACACTGCAGTATGATCGTGACTTGGAAGAGGACCTTTCCGAGACGCTGGAAGAGCTCATTGGAGTGAAGCTGAAGGTACGTCTGATTCCTGGGAGACGGGTGACCCTCCGCGCGAGCGAAGCGCCGTCAGCCGGAAACGGGGCTCCTTCACAAAAACTCCTCAGTAACGAAGGAATGGGCGCGAACCAGTTACCCTTCATCTTGGTCCCGATGGCCCTCGCATCTCCTAACGAGACAATCCTGCTGAGTGAGCCCGAAGTGCATTTGCATCCGGCGCTGCAATCGAAACTCGTTTCCATGCTTCTGACCCTGGCGCTAAAGCGCAGCCTCCAGCTAATTGTGGAAACGCACAGCGAGCACGTGCTGCACAAGCTTTTGCACGCCGTTGCGAAGGCCGACCTACCGAAGGAAGACCTTGCCATCTACTATTTCGAGAATCAGCAGGGCACGGCAAAGGTCACTAAACTGGAGGTGAACGACCAAGGACAGGTCAGCGACGGGCTGCCGGGCTTTTACGACCAGAGTTTGGCCGAACTCTCCGAATACCTCGATGCACTCAAGAAAGCGTAGCCCGTGAAGCATAGATTCCTGCTCGATTCCAACATCATCTATTTCGCGGTTAAGGAGGAGGACAAATGCGGCGATCCTGACCTCACAAGTGCTCGGTTGCTACGTCTCATAGGTGAGAACTGCCACACGGCGGTTGTGGACGATACTCTTCTTGAACGCTACGAGCACCACATCCGCGAGCTTTTGAAGCAGCCCAGATTGCAGTTCCAGATGGTCAATTTTCTGACGAGCATTCGCTACAAGGCCGCAAAGTTGAGTCTCGAGACCGCCAAACCACCGGAACTTCCGTCAGGAGTTCGAATCCCGCCCGAGGATGAACACGTGGTCCGAGCGGCTTTGATCTCTAAGCCAATTGTTGTGACTGATGATCAAGACCTTTCCAAAGCCATCAAGCGCCACCAAGCCGTACTGAGCCTGACAGTGATGAACCCGAGTGAAGCCCTCGAACTCGCCAAGGACAAGTAACTTCTCATCCCAACATTGAGGGCGTCCGCGGCGAAAGCCTCGACGCATTCCCCTTATTGAGGTATTGAAACGCGCCGCGGATGACGTGCGTCGCCATCTCGGTGAGGTGGTATTCCGGAAGGTCCTCGCGCCGCACCCACCGCGCGTCGAGCACATCGGAGGCGGGCGCCAGCTTCCCGCCCTTAAGCCGGCAGACGTAATCGATGATGACGTAGTGGTAGCGCACCCGGCCGCGACCCTTGAGGCTCCAGCCGTCCTGCGCGCCGGTGTCGCGCAGGATGCGGTCGAAGACGGCGATCACCTCCAGCGGTTCTACGTCGAGGCCGGTCTCTTCCTTGATCTCGCGCCGCGCGCCGTCGGCCAATTCCTCGCCGAGCTCGAGCATCCCGCCGGGAATCGACCACTGATGCTTCAGCGGTTCGGTCCCGCGCTTGATCAGCAGAACGCGCTGGCGGTGGATCACCACGCCGCCCACCCCGACCAGCGGTTGCCTGGGATATTCGCGTGTCATGGTGCTCTCCATTTTAACCTTACGCTCGAAAACCCAAACTCGAAAATCTGAACCCGAGGTGAGATACCCGGTGTCTCAAAATAATTACGTTGACAATTCGGTGCCTGTGCAATCTGCGGATTCTATTGCTTTTGTCAAATGACACCAGTACCGAAGCGCGGGGCCTTGCATTTTGCTAGCCAAAAGCTTTATAGTGAATTCGGTCCGAGCATCGCACGAGCAGCACCGCCGGTCAGAACCGCAGGATGTGGGATTCTTCGCTACGCTCAGAACGACAAGCAGAGGGATTCTCCGCGGCGCTGTGAACGACGGACCCACGGGCAAATTCCAACCTTGGGTAAACCGAACACACCTCGCATCTTTGCCACCCTGGCATCCTCCACGCTCGCCGGCCTCGAGGCCCTGGCTGGCAAGGTAGATAGCCCAGAAGTGGGGCTGGAGCTGCGCCTCGACCACTTGAAGGAGCCCAACGGCCTGGAATCGGCGCTCGACCAGATGTTCTCGCGCTTGCATTCACCGCCGATCATCGCCACCTGCCGGCGCACCGAGGCGGGAGGACTGTTTGGCGGCACCATCGAGCAACAGGGGAGCCTGCTGGCGGCGGCGGTGCGCGCTGGTTGCCAGTGGGTGGACGTCGAGATCGAATCGGTGGAGCGCGCCGGCGTCGCCTGGCTGGAACAGTTCAAGCCTGCCAAGGTGATCGTTTCCTACCACAACTATCGTGCCGCCCCGCCGCTGCCGGCCATCTATCGACGGTTGGCGCGGCTGCCCGTCCAGTCGGTCAAAGTGGCGTGCCACGTGCGGCGCCTATGCGACAACCTGCGGATTCTCGACCTTCTGAAATCCCACCGCAACCGCGCCCGCAAGTTGGTGGCGCTGGGCATGGGCGGGACGGGCATTCCGTCGCGAGTGCTGGCCTTGCGGTATGGTTCGGCATTTACTTACGGCTCCGCCGGCAATCACCTCAGCGTGGCGCCCGGCCAACTCCCCTCCGAGGTCATGCGCACCGTTTATCGGGTGGAGCATCTCGACCGGCGCACCCAGCTCTTTGGCGTGGTCGGGTCGCGCGCTTCACTCTCCCTTTCGCCGGCGATGCAGAACGCGGCCTTCCACGGCAAGCATATCGACGCCGTTTACCTGCCCTGCGAGACGGACCGCCTGGCGGACTTCCTGGCCTTCGCGCGCAAGCTGAACTTCCAGGGCTTCAGCGTCACCATGCCGTTCAAGCGCAGCATCATTCGCGCGCTCGATTGGCTCGACCCTCTGGCGGCGCGCATCGGCGCCTGCAATACAGTGGCGGTGCAACGCGGCAAGTGGCTGGGCTGGAACACGGACGCGGCGGCGGTAGTAGAAGTGCTCACGAAGCGCCTCCGGCTGGCCGGAAGCCGGATTCTCATCCTGGGCGCGGGCGGCGCAGCGCGGGCAGCGGCTTACACGCTACGCGCGGAAGGCGCAGTGGTTTTGATCGCGGCGCGCCGCGACTCGGCGGCGCAGCGCTTGGCGCGAGGCATCTCGGCCCAGGTGGTTCCCTGGGAAAGCACCGAGGTCATCGATGTCGATGCCGTGATCAACGCCACTCCGGTGGGCATGACGCCGCAAGTGGACGCGAGACCCATCGATCTCTCGCGGGTGCGCGCGCGTGTGGTTTTCGACATGGTTTACCATCCGCTCGAGACGCGGTTCTTGACGCAGGCCCGCGGCCGCGGCCTCATCACGATTTCGGGCCTGGAAATGTTGGTGGCCCAGGGGGCCCGCCAGTTTGAGATCTGGACCGGCAGCACCGCCCCGCGCGCCCTCATGGAGCAGGCGGCGCGCCAGGTCCTAAGCCACGCCGGCGCTTGACGCTGTGGCTTGGAAGCTCAGAAGAACTGCAAACGGGCTTCCAACGCAGGAAGGCAGAGGTACAGAGAGAGAATGGGAAAGGCCAGGAAAGAAAGGTCGTCTATATTTCGGGCTCCCGTTCTCGTCTCTAAGATTCGATGCGTGAGAAGCTGTGAGTAATTGCGAAGGAGCTTCCAACCCAGAGACATAGAGGCACAGAGAAAAATGAGAAACGTCGAGAAACAAACGACATCTTCATGTGATCCTCGTTCTGTTCTCTCGGTCTCCGTGCCTTTGTGTTTAATTCTTCACAGCTTCTGAGGGTTTAGTTTCTTAGAGGAGGTTCGCGAATGGCTAGCGCCCAGTCGGTCCACGGTTCTCTTTGGACGCTTTCCTTTCTGGCGATCGGTCTCGCGGGCGTCGCGGTAGTCTCCGCCGAGGGGCCGAACGTGGAAACGCCGCCCGCCACGCGAAGAGACGACGTGGTCGACACACTGCACGGCGTCAAGATTTCCGACCCTTACCGCTGGCTCGAAGACCAATCGAGCCCGGAGACGCGAGCCTGGATCAAGGCGCAGAACGACTACTCGGAGCCGATCCTGCACGCGCTGCCCGGCCGGGAGCAACTGGAGCATCGGCTCACCGAGCTGCTGAAGGTCGACGTCGTGAATGTACCGCTCGAGCGCAATGGCCGCTACTTCTTTGCCAAGCGCCACGCCGACCAGGACCAGTTCGTCATCTACATGCGCCAGGGCTTGCAGGGCGCGGACGGAGTCCTGCTCGATCCCCACCCGCTGAGCGCCGACCACACCACGAGCGAGGACTTGCTGGACGTCTCGCAGGACGGGACAACTCTCGCTTATGGGATTCGTCAGGGTGGGCAAGACGAAGTTGAAATCCGATTTCTCAATGTTGACACGCGCAAGGATCTGTCCGACCGCCTCCCCAAGGGCCGCTATTTCGGCGCCGCAATCAAGCCGGACAAGTCCGGTTTCTACTACAGCAAGCACACCGATGAAGGTCCCCGCGCCTACTATCATGCCATGGGAACTGATCCGACCGGCGACTCAGAGATCTTCGGAAAGGGTTATTCAACAGACTACATCCTCGAGGTTGATCTATCCGAAGACGGGCGCTACCTATTACTGACTATGATACACGGCTCGGCCGCGGACAAGACGGAACTATACGTCCAGGACTTGGCCGCGAAGGGCTCCATCGTCCCGGTGGTCAACGACATCAGCGCGCGATTCTTCGGGCAGATTGCAGGCGATAAGCTGTACATGCAGACGAATTGGAAATCGCCGGACGGGCGGATGCTTCTGGTTGACCTCCGCAACCCGGCGCGTGACCACTGGCGCGAGATCGTTCCTGAGAGCGACGCGGTCATCGAAGGATTCAGCCTGGCGGGCGGCAAGCTGTTCGTGAACTACACTCAGAACGCGAACTCGCTGGTCAAGGCATTCGATCCCGGCGGCCACCCGGCGGGCGAAATCGCTTTCCCTACCTTGGGATCAGTGGGCGGAGTTGCAGGCCGGTGGTCGAGCAATCAGGCCTTCTTCGACTTCAGCTCCTACTTCGTTTCGCCCACCATCTACAGCTACGACGTGCCGAGCGGCCGCCAGGGAGTGTGGGCGCGACAAGACGTACCCGTTAACGCTGATCAACTCGAGCTGAAACAAGTTTGGTACGAGTCGAAGGACAAAACCAGAGTCCCGATGTTTCTTGTTTATAAGAAGGGACTGAAGCCCGACGGGAACAATCCCGTTCTCCTAACAGGCTACGGTGGTTTTAACGTCAGTGAAACTCCAGCGTTTTCGCCGCGCGCCGTGGCTTGGACCGAGTCCGGCGGCGTCTACGCCGCGGCGAACCTGCGCGGCGGCGGTGAGTTCGGCGAGAAGTGGCATCGCGCCGGGATGCTTGCCAACAAGCAGGAAGTCTTCGACGACTTCATCAGTGCGGCGGAGTGGCTCGTAGCCAATAAGTACACTAATCCCGCGAAGCTTTCGATCGCTGGTGGAAGCAATGGTGGGTTGCTGGTCGGCGCGGCTCTCACTCAGCGTCCGGATCTTTTCCGCGCGGTGGAGTGCAGATACCCTCTCCTGGACATGCTCCGTTACCAGCAATTCTTTGTGGCTCGGTATTGGGTTTCCGAGTACGGCTCGTCCGAGGATGCCGCGCAATTCAAATATCTTTACGCTTACTCTCCCTACCAGCACGTGGTGAAGGGGACGAAGTATCCTGCCGTGCTCTTCGTTACCGGCGACGGCGATACTCGCGTGGCGCCGCTGCACGCCCGCAAGATGGCGGCGCTGGTTCAGTGGGCCACCGGATCGGATCCGTCGGAGCGGCCGGTGTTGCTCAAGTACGATACGAAGGCGGGCCACACCCAGGGCATGCCCGTCAACCGGCAGGTGGAGGATACCACCGATGAGCTGGGGTTTCTGTTTTGGCAAGTAGGAATGACGCCGCGGTAGGAAAAGAAAGGCAAAAGGCAAAGGGCAAAAGTCAGAAGAGAGAACCATGGCTGATGGTGAGCGGATCGAGGAGCTTTTGGGCGGGCCGCTTCCTGACGCTGCACGCCGGCACCGTCCTTGGTGGGCAAATGACTTGTCCCACGTCCAGGCAACTGCATGGCTTGCAGGGGGTTGGAAAACAGGAAAAGTCCTAATGGAGGAGGGGCGAGTTGGGTTCACTCGAACTAAGCGTGCGGGTGCGTAGCCGGAACTTTGTGGCTTTCACCTTTGCCTTTTGCGCTTTGCCTTTTGCCCTTTGATTTTCTTATGTCTTCCTCCGTCATCCCAGGCTTCTCTGACTTCGCCCGCCTCGCCCGCCGGGGCAACGTTGTCCCCGTCTACCGCACCGTGGTGGCAGACCTGCTGAGTCCCGTCTCCGCTTACCTGAAGCTTGCGCCGCGAACGGCAAGCGAGGCTGCGGCCCATCCCTACAGCTTCCTGCTGGAAAGTGTGGAAGGCGGCGAGCGCGTCGGCCGCTACACGTTCTTCGGCATCGATCCCTTTCAAGTGGTCTCGTCGCGCGGCGATCGGATCAAGGTGGTGCGCGGCGCGCAGGTACGGGAGGAGACCGGCAACATCTTCGACCTCCTGCGCCAAATCGGCGCGCGTTATCGTCCGGTCACGCTTCCCGACTTGCCGCCCTTCTCGGCCGGAGCGGTGGGTTATCTCTCGTACGAAGTGGTGCGACTGCTCGAGCGCCTGCCGCCGCGCGTCGAGCCGGACGTCGACGTGGACGAGGCGGCGTTTATGTACTTCAGCAGCCTGGTGGCCTTC
>Ga0074046_10005005_pt1 | contig 10662 bp, 3 predicted proteins | sample BogForMeECP23OM3_FD_94441 | JGI IMG/M metagenome (GOLD analysis project Ga0074046, IMG submission 94441) | Bog forest soil microbial communities from Calvert Island, British Columbia, Canada - Bog Forest MetaG ECP23OM3 | ecosystem: Environmental > Terrestrial > Soil > Wetlands ...
ATGGCGAACATTCCCCAGCCGGAATCTTTGGCATACGTGCTTTCCGGGTGCGCCGCAATTAGCCGCTGGGTGAGCACCTGAACGAACGCCTCGGCCTTGCTGGGGGAGACATCCGGCCGGGCGCGGGCGACGACGAAAAAGTTCTCGTTGAAGTAATTGTCCGGCGCATATTCACTCGGCGCTAAACCGAGCGGAACCCACACCTCGGCCCGGCGGGGCCAGTCGAAGTCCGGCCTCATCACACCCACCACGCGGTAGTCTTGGTGATTCAACTGGATGCTCTTTCCGACGATCGAGGGATCGCCGCCGAACAGGCGCTGCCAGGCGCCGTAAGCAAGAACCGCGACCTGATTGGCGCGAGGCTGGTCCTCCTCAGGCTGGAAGACGCGGCCCAGCAGCGGCCGGACTCCGAAGACGTTGAACCACTCCCAGGTGACCTTGGCCACCATCAATCGCTCGGGACCACCCGGCGCGAGGTAGTTGAAACCCTCTTCGTCCGAGGCGGCGGTCGACGAGAAGATCTGCCGGCTATCACGCACGTCCGCGAAATCCGGGGCTGAGACGACAATGCTCTGGAGATTCAGCTTTTGGTATTTGACCCGGATGGCGAAGACGTGGGCCGGGTCCGCAATCCCTGCAGGATGCAGGAACAGCGCGTTGATCACGCTGAAAATCACGGCGCTCGCACCGATACCGAGCGCCAGCGTCAGCACCGCCACCGCCGTGAAGCCGGGATTCTTGGCCAGCATGCGCAAGCCGTATTTCAAATCCTGCATTAGTGTCCGCATCGAGCTTCTCTCCTGTTTGAACTAATTGCCGATTGTCGATTGACTCGCAAAGGACGAAACTCGAAATTCGAAACTCGAAACTCGACCGCCGACTCGCGATTTTCGAGTTTCGAATTTCGATTTTCGTTTCTCGCGCAATCGACAATCGGCAATCGCAAATCGGCAATCATTCTCACCACCGGCTCCCGAGTTTCGGATTTCGATTTTCGAGTTTCGTTTCTCGGGCAATCGGCAATCGTAAATCGGCAATCATTCATACCGCAGCGCCACCATAGGATCCACCTTGGTGGCCCGCCTGGCCGGAACGTAGGTGGCCAACGCCGCCACAGCGGCGAGCAACAGGGTCGCGCTCGCGAAGATGAGCGGGTTCGTGGCCTCGAGGCCATAGAGCATGCTGGAAACCAGGCGCGTTGCGGCAACCGCCAGCGCCAGCCCGAGCACAACGCCCGCCGCGATCAACGTCAGGGTCCTGCGGAAAATGAGCCAAAGTACCGCGGAGGGCGAAGCTCCCAGCGCCATACGCAACGCGATTTCGCTGGTGCGCCGCGCTACCATGTACGAGACCAAGCCATAAAGGCCCATGGCGGCGAGGCCGGCCGCCAGCGCCCCAAATGCCAACGCCAACCACGCCACCATCCTATCGCCGTAAATCGACTGCTGAATCGCGGACCTCACGGTCATCACTTCATTCAAGGGCACGCTGGAATCCAGGTCGCGGACGGTGTGCCGAATGTTTTCTGTCAAAACCACAGGACCGCCGACTGCTCGAACGTAGTAGTGCGATGATCCGGGGCCAGCGTGGGTGTCTTGCAGGTACGGGATGTAGATGAAGCGCTGCACCTTCTCGCGCAGGTTGTCGTGGAAGCTGTCGCGCGCCACACCCACAATTTCAATGTCGAGTTTCACGTCGCCAGCGCCGAAGGCCAAGCGGCGCCCTATGGGATTCCCGCCGGGAAAGAAGAACCGAGAAAACTGCTCGTTGACGATGGCTACTTTGGGGGCATTACTTCCGTCAGCCTCCGAGAAGTCGCGCCCCGCGAGCAACGGGATCTTGAGGGTACGAAAGAAGCCCGCACTGACAGCGTCTACCGCGCATTCCATGTCCTCGTCCTGACGCGCGCGGTAGCCTTCTACGGTTACGTTCGCTCCCCGGTCCGAGCCGCTAAAGACCCCGCCGCGAGCCGCGCCCACATCGATGGCTCCGGGCAATTCTTTTAGCCGCCGTTCGAGTTCCTGGAGGAACGCCATCTCCTTGGGGCCGCTGTAGCCGCTCAGTTCCGGGTTCACCGAGAAGGAGAGCAGGTTCTCAGGCTGAAAGCCGGGATACTCTTGCAGAAGATTCCTCAGGCTCACCGCAAACAAGCTGGCCGTGACCACCAGTACGATCGAGAGCGCCAGTTGTCCCACAACCAGTGCCCCGCGCCAGCGCGCTTGCGCATGGCGGCCCGCGACGCCAACTGAGGATTCCTTGAGCATGGGGGCTGTATCCACACGCAGAGCTTGGCGGGCCGGGAGCAGTCCGCAAACGAGGCCCGCAAGCACCGAGACGCAGAGATTAAAAGCCAGAACTCGGCCATCCAGCGCGGAAGAAAACGTCGCCGCAGTATCCTGCGGCAACAGATAAATCAGCAGCCTGCAACAAGCCCACGCGACCTCCAAGCCTACAATCCCGCCCGCCACGCCCAAGAGCAAGGTTTCTGCGACCAGTTGGCGAATGATTGCCCCACGGCTTGCCCCCAGCGCTAGCCTGATAGCGACCTCCTTCTGCCGCCCCGTAGCTTTGGCAATCATCAGGCCGGCGACGTTGGCGCAGGTGATTAGCAGCACCAGCCCCACGCAGCCCGCGAGGACCAGGAGGGGCTTGGCCCAGGTCTGGCTGAGGAGGTTGATTCCCTGCGCTGCGGGGTGCAGTGAGATGTGCTGCCGCAAGTACCTGTCGCGAAAAGTGGCCCGCGGGTTCGTGGTGGAATGGATTTCGCTCTCGAGGATCGGGCGGTAAGGCGCCTGAATCGCGGCTTCCGCCTGCTCGCGGGAGATTCCTGCTTTCAAGCGTGCGAAGATGTTCAACCACATGATGTCGCGTTCGACCAGACCATTCCATTCCGGTGTCAGCTCGCGCTTCATTGCGATGGGGACGAACACATCCACGTTCTGTCCTTTTAGAAGACCGGCAAAACCCGGCGCCGCAACACCTACAACCGTGAAGGGATACGCATTCAGTGAGATCTTCCGGCCCACGACACTCGCATCGCCGCCAAAGCGGCTCTGCCAATACCCGTAGCTCAGCACCGCCACGGGGCTGGCTCCGGGAACGCGGTCATCTTCCGGAACCAAAACCCGCCCGAGCGCGGGACCAATCCCCAGGACCGAGAAAAAGTTGCCGCTCACCACATTGCCCCCGGCCCTCTCCGCCACGCCCCGTGACTCGACACTCAGGGGCACGTGGCCTCGCGCAATCACCCCATCGAACATCGGAATCTTGTCCCGAACTTCCTTATAGTGTGGGTAGGAGTAAACCATCTCATTGTTGTCCGAGGTCGACCACCCACCTCTGTATTCGGAGTCACTTACAAGCACCAAGCGGCCTGGGTCTTTCACTGGGAGCGCGCGGAGAATCGCCTGATCCAGTAAGGAGAAGATCGCGGTATTCGCCCCTACGCCCAGCGCGAGCGTGAGCACCGCTACCGCCGTGAAGCCGGGACTCCGCGCCAGCATGCGCAGGCCGTATTTCAAATCCTGCGTTAGTGTATGCATGGAGCTTCTCTCCTGTTCGAGCTAATTGCCGATTGTCGATTGCCGATTGACTCGCAAAGGCCGAAAATCGATGATCGAAATTCGAAAATCGAAACTGGAAATTCCAAGCTCGAAATCCGACCACCGGCTCCCGAGTTTCGGATTTCGATTTTCGAGTTTCGTTTCTCAGCAATCGGCAATCGCAAATCGGCAATCATTCATACCTCAGCGCCACCATGGGATCGACCTTGGTGGCGCGCCGCGCCGGGATGTAGCAGGCGACGAGCGACACCAGGCATAGCAACAATGCCACCGCGGCATAGGTCAGTAGGTCGGTAGCGCCGACGCCGAAGAGTACACTTTTCAGATAGCGTGTCAGCGCCAATGACACCGCGATGCCGACGGCCAAACCAGTCAGTGTCAAAAGCAGACCCTGTCCCAGCACCAGCCAGAAAACCTCGGCCCGCCGGGCTCCGAGGGCGATGCGAATGGCAATCTCATGGGTGCGCTGGCGCGTCGTATAGGCGATCACTCCGTAGATACCTACGGCCGCGAGAATCAGAGCGAGTAATCCAAAGGCGCCCGCGAAAGTTCCCGCGATCCGTTCGAAGATGCTCCCCATTTGCATACTGGACTTTAGGGTGGTGACGCCGAACACCGGCAAATCGGCGTTGAGGTCATGTACAGTTCTTTCCACCGCCGCGGCGTAAGCCTGAGGACTGCCCGAAACCCGCGCGTGAATGATCACCGGATCCATGTGATCCTGGAACAGAGGCAGAAAAACCGCCGGGACCGGAGCATAAATCAAGCGGCGGTACTTACCGTTGCGAGCCACGCCGACCACCGTATGCCACTCGCCCCACATGTGGATCCTCTTGCCGAGCGGGTCCTGACGCGGCCAATAACGGTCACAGAACTCCTGATTGACAATGGCCACCGGCTGGGACTTCTCGCCATCTTGTGCGGTAAACTCACGCCCCGCAAAAATAGGGGTCCGCATAGTCTGAAAGTAATTCGGGGCTACGTTGGCCCGATCGATTTCCATCGATTCGCCGCGCTGGGGAACGTAACCATCGACTTGGACGATGTCCGAGTGAATGGTAAAGTTAAGCGGGGAGAAATCCGCCAGGGTCACCGACTCAGCCCCGGGCAGGGCTTCAAGTTTCGAGAGCACTTGGCGGTGGAAGGCGATGCCTTGGGCATCCGAATAGCCAATGGGCGCCAGCTCAAAGTAAGCCAACAAAACATGGTTGGGGTCGAAGCCCGGATCCTGGCGCTGGGCGTTCTGCAAGGTACGAATGAACAGACCGGCGCAGATCAGCAGGAGCAGCGAGAGGGAGATTTGCGCCACGACCAGCGCGCTCGAGAGCCGCAACTTTTGGGGTCCGCTAGAAATCGTGCCCGCCTCCTCCTTCAGCACCGCGACGGGGGCTAGGCCGGAAGCGCGCAGCGCCGGGAGGATTCCGAAAATGCTGGCAGTAAGAATCGCGAGGGCCATCGTCGCCAGGAGCACAGTGCGGTCGGCGTGCCCATTGAGCGTGAGGGGCAAGTTTGGGGTGGGGGGAAAGAAAGCCGCAAACGTCCCGGCCGTCCAGGTGGTGAGCACCATAGCGACTGCGCCACCCGCCAGGGCGAGCAAGAGGCTTTCAACTAGCAGTTGACGCACCAGCCGCCAGCGGCTGGCGCCCATGGCCATGCGTAGGGCAACTTCGCGCCGCCGCGTCACCGAGCGCACCAGTAGAAGATTCGCCACATTGGCGCAGGCCAGCAAAAGCAACACCGCCGCCAGCGCCAGCAACATGAACAGGCTCTTGTACATGTAGACGTTGGGGCCAAAGGGCGAGCGCCAGAGCGGGTCCAGCGTAATCTGGTTGGGGCCGCGATGCGAGTCGGGAAACTGCTCGACGATGCGCTGCATCTGGAGGTTGAGTTCCTCCTCGGCTTGCCGGCGGTCCACCCCGGGCTTGAGCCGGCCGACCGCGTTGAGCCAGAAATTGTCGCGTTCGCGAATGTCCTCTGCCCGATAAACCAGGGCAACCCAAAGGTCTAAGCGTATACCGGTCGAACATCCCTGGAAATCCCGAGGAGCTACCCCCACAATCGTGCACAAAATCCGGTTGAGCTGGATGGTCTTGCCAATGATGGAGGGGTCGGCGCCGAAGTGGCTCTGCCACAGGCCATAGCTGATCACCACCGACGGCGTACTTCCAGGCTTTTCTTCTTCCCCCGGCAGGAAGCCGCGACCGAGGATGGGTTTCACGCCCAGCGCCTCGAAATAGTTCGCGGAGACCATGTCCGCGTAAATGCGCTCCGGCTTGCTTGTGCCAGTGAGGGACACGAAATCCTCGTGGTGCGCCGCGAGGCCGGACAAGCTCCGGGTCCTCGCGCGTAGATCCACGTAGTCCAGGTAAGAGAACGGCGGATGGGGATGTTCACTCCGCTCCCCCCTCATCAATGTGACCAGATCGCCGATGTGGGTGGCCCCCGGAATCGGGTCTAGCAGCGTCGAGTTGATCCAACTGAAGATGGTGCTATTCGCGCCAATGCCGAGTGCTAGCGTGAGCACAACAATGGCCGTGAAGCCGGGACTCTTGGCCAGCATGCGAAGGCCGTATTTCAAATCCTGTGTTAATGTCCACACGGAGCTTCTCTCCTGTTCGAGCTAATTGCCGATTGTCGATTGACTCGCAAAGATCGAAACTCGAAATTCGGAACTCGAAATTCGACCGCCGACTCGCGAGTTTCGAATTTCGATTTTCGAGTTTCGTTTCTCGGACAATCGACAATCGGCAATCATTCGTAAATCCCACTACCGGCTCCCGAGTTTCGAATTTCGATCTTCGAGTTTCGTTTCTCGGGCAATCGACCCGCCGCGGCGGGGCAATCGTAAATCGGCAATCACTCATACCGCAGCGCCTCCATGGGATCGACCTTGGTCGCCCGGCGCGCAGGGATATAGCATGCTGCCAGCGCGACCAGGATCAACAGGCCCGCCACCCCGGCGAAGCTGAGCGGGTCATGGGCGCTGACCCCGAAGAGCATATTCGCCATGAGGCGTGTCAGCCCGAAGGCGGCCACCAAGCCGATGGCGACTCCAACCAGCGCCATCTTCGCCCCTTCCCCAAGGACCATCCGCAGTACGTCCCGCCGCTCGGCGCCGAGCGCCATGCGTACTCCAATCTCATGCGTGCGCTGGCTGGCGAGATAAGAGATCACACCGTAGATTCCCACGCATGCCATGAGCAGCGCGAGGGCGGCGAAAACTCCCAGGAGAATCATCGAGAAACGCCGCGCCGCAAGCGATTCGGACATGATTTTGTCCATCGTCCGGATGCTGTACATCGCCTGCTGGCTGTTGATCTGGTCTAAGGCGTGGCGAATCAAGCCGACTTGAGCGGCAGGTGACCCTGCCGTACGGACGAAGATGCCGGTGCCGCTGGCATACAGGGATATGACCTGATCCGGAATCTGCGCCAAGCTGACATACATTTGAGCTTGCGTGGGCGCGGTAATGCCTTCGTCCAGACCCCATTGTTTCACATGCCCGACTACCCCCACGATTTCCGCCGTGAGGTTCACGCCGATGAAATTGATACGCTTGCCAATAGGATCTTGATTGCCGAAGTAGAGCTGCCCAAAACGTTCGTCAATCACGATGACGACGGGGGAATGTTCGGTATCCGCAGTCGAGAGAAAGCGGCCCCGCCGGAGCGGAGTCCGCAGGGCGTTCAAATAATCCGGCTGAACCAGGTAAAGTAGCGCCACCTTCATCTCAGATCGGTTTGCAGGCTTGGGCTGACCCTCGAGCCAGAAGGGGGCAGAGGAATCGTTCCCCAAAGGCACGGAACCTGCCGTGAGAGACGCGGCAACGACCCCTGGAATGGAGTGGAGGCTGTCATCCATCCTGCGCCACGTGGCTCGAATGGTATCCGGAGAGGTGAGGGGTGGGAACGAGCTGTAGAAGCTCAGAAGGTTGTGAGCGTCGAACCCGGGATCGACCTTCGAGAGCCTGGCTAGACTGCGAATCATCAGTCCGGCGCCGGCCAGCAGAACCACCGCCAGCGCCATCTCGGCGGCCACGAAGATCCTCTGAGCGCGATGCCGGGCGCCGCTCAACCCCCGCCCTCCCTCCTTGAGCGTTTCGTGAAGATTGACCTGCGAATTCTTCAGCGCCGGGGCCAAGCCAAACAAGCTTCCAGCCAGCACGGAGGCGGTGAGCGTGAACAGCAGCACGCGCAAATCCACGTGGATCTCCTCGACTCGTGGAAGCGCGGTGGGCAGCACCTTGAGCGCCGCCCGGGTCCCCCAGGAAGCCAGCAGCAAACCCAGGCTGCCGCCCGCCGAGGCGAGCAGGATGCTTTCGGTCAGGAGTTGCCGGACGACCCGGCCCCGATTCGCACCCATTGCGGAGCGGATAGCGAACTCCCGGGTTCGAGCTGTCGAGCGCGCCAGCAACAGATTCGCCACGTTCACGCAAGCGATCAGCAGAACAAAACCTACGGCGGCCAGGAGCAGCAAGAGAAACGGCTGGATGTCGCCTACCATGCTCTGTTTCAGCGGAATCAGCGTGACCCCGGTGCCCTTATCAGAGTCGGGATACTGTTCGGCCTGGTGTCGCGCCAGCGCATCTATCTCGGCTTTCGCCTGCTCGAAGCTTACACCCGGCTTGAGCCGTCCCACCGCGTCCATACCCATGCCGGTTCCGCGGTTGCGGAACAATGGTTCGTTGAACTGGCCGATGGGAGTGTACACATCGCTCCGATGGAAGTTGCCGCCGATATAACGGAAACTTTCCGGGATCACGCCGACGATGTTGTGCGTCACACCATTCAACGTCAGAGTCTTCCCCACCGCATCCGGGGCTGCGCCGAATTTGCGTTTCCAAAATCCGCCGCCGATCAGAGCCACCGGCGTCGCACCCAACTGGTCCTCTTCGGGAAGGAAGGTCCGGCCGACGCTTGGCCGCACACCGAGCACCGGGAAGAAACTCGCGGAGATCATCTCCACCGGCACACGTTCAGGCTCGCCCCTGCCGGTCAGGTTAAAGTCGTCTCCCCGATAGGCCGCAAGGGCGGAAAAGGAACGATTATCGCGCGCCCAGTCGAGGAAGTTGGGATACGAAATGGACGCCTGGGTGTAATTGGCATAATGCGAGTAGAGCGCCACCAGACGGTCGGGCTCCGCGTACGGCAGCGGGTTAAGCAATACGCCATTAACCACCGAGAAGAGCGCCGTGTTGACCCCGATGGCCAGCGCCAGTGTCGTCACCGCTACCGCAGTGAAGCCAGGACTTTTGGCCAGCACTCGTAAGCCGTATTTCAGGTCCTGAAGAATTGTCCCCATATACCACCTTCACAGTTCGCAAGCTGTCAGCCGGCAGCTTTCAGCTGGCAGCAATCAGCCCACCCGCCTTCCTTTAGCTGGCCGCTGACGGCTGAAGGCTCACACCTGACACCCGATACCTGGCGCCCGACACTTGGCGCCTGACACCTATTCATACCGCAGCGCCTCCATGGGATCGACCTTGGTCGCCCGGCGCGCGGGGATATAGCAGGCAACGAGCGACACTAGGCACAACAGAAATGTCACCGCCGCATAGGTCCCCAGATCGCTGCTGGTGACCCCAAAGAGCAAGCTCTTGAGGTAGCGTGTAAGTGCCAGTGATATCGCAATGCCTACCCCCAAGCCGGTGAGCGTCAGCCACAGGCCCTGCCCCAGCACTAGCCGGAGGACCTCCACTCGCTGTGCTCCGAGCGCCATGCGAATGGCAATCTCATGCGTGCGCTGGCGCGTGGTGTAAGCGATCACTCCGTAGATGCCGACGGCGGCGAGGACTAGCGCTAGTAATCCAAATGCGCCGGCGAAGGTTCCGGCGAGCCGTTCAAAAATGCTCCCAAGCTGCATGCTGGACTTAAGCGTGGTCACACCAAAGACGGGCAAATCAGCATTGAGTTCGTGGACGGTTCTTTCCACCTGTGCGGCATAGCTTTGCGGGTCGCCGGAGACCCGCGCGTGAATCGTAACCAGATCGCGATAGCACTGATAAAGCGGCGTGAAGTAAACGGGCTCAGGTGCATAAACCAAGCGGCGATACTTGCCGTTTCGAGCTACGCCCACAACGGTAAACCACTGCTGGTCATTTTTTACCCTTTTCCCAATCGGGTCCCGCCCAGGCCAGTATCGGCTAACAAACTCCTCATTAACGATGGTGACGATCTGTGACTTGTCGTTATCCTGCTCGGTGAAGTCGCGCCCCGCAATGATAGGGGTGCGCATGGTACGGAAGTAGTTTGGCCCCACGATGGCCCGGCTCACTTCCATCGACTCTCCGGGTTGTGGAACGTACCCATCGGGGAGGACATCGTCGGAGTGGATTGAAAAACTGAGGGGCGAGAAGTCCGCCAAAGTTACCGACTCGACCCCGGGGAGGACCGAGAGTTTTGCGAGCAGATCGCGGTGGAAAGCTTTGCCCTCGGCTTCCGAATAGCCGGAGTTCTCAAGGTCATAAGAAGCCAGCAGGACGTGATTGGGGTCGAAACCGGGATCCAGGCGCTGGGCCTTTTGCAAACTGCGAGCGAAGAGACCGGCACATATTAGCAGAAGCAGTGAAAGGGAGATCTGAGCCACAACCAAGGCGCGGGAAAGTCGCGACTTGTGAATTCCGCCCGAGATACTCCCGACCTCGTCTTTCAGCACGGTGATGGGCGCCAAGCTCGAGGCGCGTAGCGCCGGCAGAATACCGAACACCATGGCGCTGAGAATTGAGACGAGAATCGTCACGGCAAGCACTCTGTGGTCGGCGTGCCCGTTGATGCTGAGCGGCAGGTTGGCAGTGGGTGGAAAGAAAGCTGCAAGGGTTCCAGAAGTCCATTTCGTAAGCAGGAGGGCAACCCCGCCCCCAAGCAGGGCGAGGAGCAGGCTTTCCACCAAGAGTTGACGTACCAGTCGCCAGCGGCTGGCGCCCATCGATAAACGCAGCGCGATCTCGCGGCGCCGCGAAACGGAGCGCACCAGCAATAGATTGGCGACGTTGGCGCAGGCCAGCAACAACAGTACTGAGGCCAACGCAAGGAGCATGGGCAGCGACTTGTACATGTAAACATTGGCCCCAAAGGGCGAGCGCCAAAGCGGGTCGAGCGTG
>Ga0074046_10005006_pt1 | contig 10662 bp, 10 predicted proteins | sample BogForMeECP23OM3_FD_94441 | JGI IMG/M metagenome (GOLD analysis project Ga0074046, IMG submission 94441) | Bog forest soil microbial communities from Calvert Island, British Columbia, Canada - Bog Forest MetaG ECP23OM3 | ecosystem: Environmental > Terrestrial > Soil > Wetlands ...
AGCGGAGCCAAGCGGTAGCCCTTCTTGCCCGGCGAGGACTTCTCAAAGCTCAGGCCTTCGTTCTGGGTCAGGTGCGCTGTTACTTTGCGCGTTGTGCCTACAAATGCATTCGTTGTTGCCATCAACTCCTCGAATCCTGCAAAAAACTGCTTACCGCGCCGCAGCCGCAACCGGAACATCCGCCAAAACAGTGGCTGCTGCATCGATCTGTTCCTTCGTTGTCAGTTCCGTCGCGCACCACAGCGTCGCATTGCCCAGCTCCGGATACCACTTCTTCAGGTTCAGTCCGCCGATAATTTTCTTCTCGAGAAGTCGGGCATTCAGCTGCTCCGGATCCTCATCCGTCTGAAGCACGAACTCATGGAAGCGCGGCGTCTGCCCGAACAGCAGCTTGCTTTGTGTTCCCAGTGTGTCTGCCGTATACTTCGCCTTGGCCAGATTCTGCACGGCCAATTCGCGGATTCCCTGCTTTCCATACACCGTCATGAAAATCGTCGCCATCAGCGCGACCAGCGCCTGATTGGTGCAGATATTCGACGTCGCCTTCTCACGACGAATATGCTGCTCGCGCGTCGACAGAGTCAGCACGAATCCGCGCCGTCCTTCGGTGTCCTTTGTCTCGCCGACGAGCCGGCCCGGCATCTGCCGCAAATACTTCTCCTTCGCCGCCAGCACACCGCAGTAAGGACCTCCATAGCTCAGGGCCACGCCAAACGACTGCGCTTCCAACGAAACGATATCCGCCTCGACCGGAGGCCGCACGATCCCCAGCGACACCGCCTCGGCAATCGACACGATCAGCAGCGCGCCCTTACTGTGAACGATTTGCGCGATGGTCGGAATGTCCTCGATTACCCCGAAGAAGTTCGGCGATTGCACCAGCACGCACGCCGTCTCATCGGTCACGGCCTTCTCAAGCGCCGCGAGATCAACACGGCCGTCCTGCCCGTACGCAACCTCGCGCGCATCGTGACCCTGATGCTGCGCATATGTGTGCATCACCTCGCGATACTCCGGATGCACAGTGCGCGCCACCAGCGCGCCATCGCGGCGCGTGATACGCACCGCCATCATGACCGCTTCCGCTGCGCCCGTCGAACCGTCGTACATGGACGCGTTCGCGATATCCATGCCCGTCAGCTCGCAGATCATCGTCTGAAATTCGAAGATCGCCTGCAGCGTGCCCTGCGTAATCTCGGCCTGGTACGGCGTGTACGAGGTTAGAAACTCGCCGCGCTGCACCAGCGAGTCGATGACCACCGGCCGATAGTGCCGGTACATGCCCGCGCCCAGGAAACTCGCATAGCCGTTCGCATTCTTCGCCGCCGCGGCTTTGAAGTAGTCGATAATTTCCGACTCGCCCATCTGCCGCGGAACCTTCAGGTCGCGCGTCAGCCGGTACTCTTCCGGAATGGCGGTAAAAAGATCGTCGATCGACGAAACACCGATTTCCTGCAGCATCGCCGCACGTTCGGCATCGGATTTTGGCAGATAACGCATGCTTTTCCTTTTGTTGGAACCTGATTACTTGCCGGTCTCTTCCGCGATGAACTTCTCGTAGTCTGCGGCAGACAGCAGCGCATCCAACTCAGCCGGATCGCTCAACTCCACTTTGATGATCCAGGCGCCGTGCGCGTCGGTATTGATCTTCTCCGGCGACGACGCCAGCTCTTCATTTATTTCTGTAACCGTGCCGGTTACAGGTGAGTAGAGATCGGAAACCGCCTTCACCGACTCCACGCTGCCAAACACAGAACCCTTTTCGACCTTTGTACCCACCTTGGGCGCATCGACAAACACAATATCGCCGAGCGAGTTCTGAGCATAGTCCGTAATACCTACTGTGCCGATATTCCCGGCTATTTCAATCCACTCGTGCTCCCGCGTGTACTCGTAATTTTCCGGATAAGTCATTCGACCTTTTTCTCCTCTGTCCAGACTCGTTACGCTGTCTTCTTTGGCCTGCGATAAAACGGCGTTGGCACAATGCGCGCCTTTACCGGATTTCCACGTATCTCAACCGCAACCTCGCCATCCACCACCGCCAGTTCGCGCGGCACATACGCGAGCGCGATATTCTTCTTCAAAAACGGAGCAGGCGAGCCGCTCGTCACCACGCCAATCTTCTTTCCGCCCTCATCGAGCACTGCATAGCCGTCGCGCGCGATTCCCCGCTCCACCATCTCCAGACCCGCCAGCTTTCGCGCAGGGCCGCCCTCGGCCTGAATCGTCTTCAGCGCCTCCGAGCCGATGAACGGTCCTTTGTCGAGCTTCAGAAAGCGATCGAGATGAGCCTCGAAGACATTGATCTTGTCGGAAATCTCGTGGTCGTAGAGAGACATCGCCGATTCCAGCCGTAGTGTGTTGCGCGCGCCCAGCCCGCAGGGCAGAATGCCGAACTCCTTACCGGCCTCCAGCACTTCATTCCACACTCGCTCGCTGGTAGGTACGTCCGACGGTACATAAATCTCGAAGCCGTCCTCGCCTGTGTAGCCGGTGCGCGCGATGAGCGTGTTGGCCAGCCCGCAAACCGTGCCCCACTTGAACCAGTACCCCTTGATCGAACTCAAGTCTACTTTCGTCAACTTGGCCAGAGTCTCAGCGGCCCTCGGCCCCTGGATTGCCAGCTGCGTGTAGTAGTCGCTGTAATCGTTCGCGTGACAGTTAAAGCGCTGGACGTTCGTTTTCACCCAGTGGAAGTCTTTCTCCCGCGTCCCCGCATTGATGACGATCAGATAATCGTTGTCGCTCAGCTTGTGCACGATCACGTCATCCACAAACGTGCCCTGCGGATACAGCATCGCCGAGTAATGCGCCTGCCCCACCTGCAGCTTTGAGGCGTCGTTCATCGAAATGTGCTGCACTGCGTCGAGCGACCCGGGCCCGCGCAGCTGAATATCGCCCATGTGGCTCACATCAAAGAGCCCCACGCCGGTGCGCACCGCCATGTGCTCGGCAATCAGTCCCGAATACTCGACCGGCATATCCCAGCCGCCAAAATCCACCATCTTCGCGCCGATGCGGCGATGCATGACGTTCAGGGGAGTCTTACGAAGCGCAATTGGAGCAGGGGTAGCCACGGCGGGAATCCTTCCGGCAGGAAAGTCTGGAACTTTTTACGTTAGCACGCCAGGGCCAACGGATGGGGACCGGAGACGTCCCCCAAACTCCCGTCACAGGACGTGCCGGGCCGGTCAATCGGAGATCGTGCCTTCCAAGCCTTCCTGAAGCAGCACCTTGAGCTTCGCTTTGCCCACCGTAGAAATGAGCGTGTCGACTGTCTCGCGGGCGGCAAGATCGACAAAGCCCTTGCCAATTACGCTCTCCAGCAAAGGAGTCGCGACCGCGTGCAGGCGGCTTACAACCCAATCCAGGACCTGGTCGACGCGGGCTGTGCTGATGGTCGCGCGGGCTGGCTCCGGAACCTCCGTCGAAGCCGTTCCGACGAGCGGTATGATCGGTAACGAATTTGCCTGATTGGGATCGGCGCTGGCGAAGTTAGCGACGATTGCTGCCCGTGTAGCATCGTCAAACGTTCTCAGTCCCTTGTCAATAATGGGGTTCGAGATAGATAGGCGGAAATGGTCTCGCAGAAGCTTTTGGCAATTGCGCCGTCCCAGTTGATAATCGTGCGCGCGAAAGCCTCGTTCGAAAAAACCTCCAAAGGCGCTGAGGGACCCGCACTGCAGCGCCTCAGTGTTCGGCAGCCCAGTGTCCGACGGAGCCAGCACAAACCGGCTGTATGAACTGCCGCTCATCACTGCCGCCAGAGACTCGCCCAGAAAGCGCGATTGCGAAATCAGGGCTGTGAACAAATTGGGCAGCATGCCGAACACGCTGCTGTTCTTCGCAAAGTCGTACTTTGGATCGAAAAGGAAATCAGACGGGAACGGAGCCACCGTCAACACGGCACAATTCGCCTTATCCGAATCAGGCGGATTCGCAAGTTCTCCCGTCTTCGGGTTGACCGTCGCCTTCGGATTGTGGATCGTCAGGTAATCGTGCGCCAGTTGAAACGGATCATTGTCTGTGACGCCGCCGTCCACATTGAGCGTGGTCAAGGTGTCTTCCGGATTCAGCGGCCAATGTGGCGGCACCCTTGTGGGACTCGGATCCGAAACCGGCTCCCATGGAGAGTTGTAATAGTCCTTCGCAGCGCGGTCGATCTTGCGCGGAGCCAGGAAAAGCGGAAAAGCTCCCGTAGCCTTAGCAGCCTCTTTGAGAAGCGGCCACGCCCCCGCGTTCACTCCGATAGGAAGCGGCTTTGCCAACGGCGCCAGCGGAGTCGTGCCCAGGCCCAGCACTGTCTCGAACTGCAGTTTGTCTCCGTAGTAAGCCGTATCCTCCTCTGCCGACCCGCTCGCGTCGCCATTCAGCGAATACGGCGTGCCGCGCACATTGGTCAGCGTAAGAAACAGCGTCAGTGATTCTGCGATGTAGGGACGTGGCGTCGCCGGACCCGGCGTCAGCGCATACTCAGCGATCTGATCGATGATCGTCGAATCCAGCAGCGAGATCACCGGCGCGCCATCGGCCAGGTCCTTCTGCTGCAGCAGCCACTCGATATCAATCTTGTTCACCCAACTCTCATAGAAGCGGTTATTCGTATCCACGACCGAAGGATCGGACGGATTTCGAATATGCTCAAACTCGCCCTGCAGCATCACGGAAGCAATCGCCGCGCACATGCCACCTGCCGAGGCCCCCGAAAAGACGTCGATCGAAACGTCGTGCAGGGGCACGGGATTAGCGTCCGCCTTGGCCGCATACCACTGCTCGAGAGCCTCGGTCAGAAAATGGAGCACACCGGCCGTATACGCACCCGCCGACACCGCCCCCGCCATGTTGATGCCAAGGTGAAAGGTACCATCCTCCTCCCATTTCCGGGGATTCCATTGTCCGTTCATAGAAATGTCCTCGTTGTGCAGAAAAGAATCGATTGAAAGAATGCGGGGCCGCGGAGATGTTTAGAGGAGCCGTGCGAGCGCGCAGTTTTCGCGGCCAAAGTATAGATCAAATCGCACGACGCGCAATAGGAAAGGTTTGGGGAAAGGTTTTTGGCCCGATCCACTTGTTCTTTGTTCCGTCGTCCAGAAAAAATGCGCGCCGCTCCTGCAGCGCGCATCCGCAATTTCCAGATCGCTCTTATCGACGAACTTTGTCCCGGCCCAGACGATAGACCAGCCCCACCGAAATCGCGAAATCCGCCTTAATGCCGGAGCTGCCGAAATCCGTCAGAATCGCGTCGGGAGAAATCCGGAAAGCCAGTTTTGGCGAACGATTCAGGTCCAGTGAGCCACCGAGTGCGCTTGCGAACGCCACCTGGTTGCTGAAGAAGCCCACCGCTAACGGAGGCACCTTCTGCCCATGCTGGTCGTAAAGCGCCGACTCGAAATTCCCGTGATCTCCGCCGAATAACGCATGAAATGTCGTCGTAACGTGCTGATTGCTCGGTCCGCGATACTCCGGACCACCCATAAACAGGGTTTCGCTTACAAAAGGCCCGCGAATGCCGTAAGGATTCGGCTGCGCCCCGCTGGTTCCGTAATATCCTCGAACATTTCCCGTCAGCCCCAGGCGCGTTGTAAACCATCGCGTTCCCTGCACGTCGAAGCCGCCCAGGTTCGACCCCTGGACCAGCTGCGGACCCGCGGTGAAGCGCGAATAGGCGAATCCGCCATAGACTTCCCAGCGATTGTCATACCGCACACCGGACAAGGGTGCGCTCGGCGCCACCACCGGCTGCTTGTACTGGGCCTGAGCCTGATTTTGAAAGCATGGCAGCAGAGCAATCGCCGCCAGAATGAACACAATCTTCCGCACGTCCTTCAACAGACACAACCTCCAAAAACCTGGCTCTGGTGGGGGACCGGTCCTGCCAATCAGAATAGCCCGCGATACCTCTCAGGAATGATTCCACGATACATGGCGAAAGGGCCTTCTGTCCCGCCAGACATGAATCCATCCGGGCTTCGCCGCACGTATTCATAGCAGAAAAACGCAATCGCTCGGGCACGATGCATCCCTCTACCACCCTGTGCGACAATGACAGCAGCGAAAAGGATATTCGCCTTCCGGCAGGGTTCGACGCCTGACGGATTCGGGAGACGACATTATGCTCGATAACCTGTTTACACCCACACACCTCATCATCATTCTGGTCATCGCCCTGTTGATCTTCGGCCCGCGCAAGCTTCCCGAGCTCGGCAAGGGTCTTGGCGAAGGTCTCAAAGGCTTCAAGGACGGCATCAAGGGAGCGACCAGCGACCCGGCCAAGCAGGAGAACGTTGCCAAGTCTGAGGCCACGCCGCCAGCCAAGTAATTTTGCGGCGCCCAGATCTCGTGCCGGAACTCAGACATATCCGCTCTGAGTTCCCGAACCCTATTCCTTTTCAGGCAGAAATCAACGCAACCGCCGCAAGTGCCAGAACCATCCCCGTCATCTGGCTGCGCGTCGCGCGCTCTTTCAGAAACCACGCGGCCAGCAGCATCGTCCCAGCGGGGTAAAGCGAAGACAGAACCGCCGCCACATCCAGTCGTCCCGCCAACGACGCAAGCACATAGAACAGGTTGCCGGTCGTATCGAGAAGGCCCGCCAGGGCGGCGGGCAGAATCACGTTCCGCAACGAAAAGGACGCCTTCCCCGCCGAGCCTCGACCACGCATCCATAGCGAAAGGCCAAACGCGCCAGACACCCCTGTGCTGGCCACTCGCATCAGGGCGAGTGCCCACGGCACGCTCTGCACGGCCGCTACATGCAGCAGCACAAGCGATGTGCCGCAGCCTAGACCTGCCAAGACAGCCAGGCCCAGACCTCGCGGATGCGGCTTATCCCCGGGTGTGTACGCGATAAGCCAGATCGCGACCGCCGCGACGGCGAATCCGATCAGCCTCACTACACCTGCGTGGCCTTCCAGCAGGTAGGAATAGAGCACCGGAAGAGTCGCAGTCACTACACTGCAGGTCGCCGCCGCCAGCCCCATGGATCCCAGCGACAGCGCCGCGTAAAGGGCCATCAGCCCAATACTTCCTGAAGCGCCGGCCATCAGACCCAGAAAAATATGCGCGGGAGGTGGCTCATGGCGCGCCGCAACAATTCCAAGCAGAACAATGAGGCTCAGGCCATGCGCTACGCAGACCACGAAAGCCGGAGTGGCTCGTTTGGTGGCCAACCCGCCGGAAAAATCAGCCGCTCCCCAGATCGCCGAAGCAGCCAGGCCGAAAGCAACGGCCTGACCGCCGACCGGGGTCACGGCGTGACGTCAGCCAGCGAAGGATAGTAGCCCTCTTTGGCTGTTACATCCAGACCGAGGATGCCAACCACCTGCACCTCGATCGAGTGGTGCTGGCCGCTGATCGCCTGATTGTGGCTGTAGTAGCCCAGCGTGTACTGCGTGCGCACCGACTCGGTAATCCTGGCAAAGCTGAGCTGGATGCCGTTCTCGAAGAGTTCAGCATCGAGCGATCCGCCCGTCTGCATAGCGTACTTCGGCAGCACGTTATTGGTCGGCAGCAGAGGCAGATGAAGCTTGTCCAGATACCCGATGCCCCACGTGGCCGAGTCACCTACCAGGGTTCCATACACGGAGATCTTGTTGGTCAGCAGATAGCGGACAACTTCCTTGAGCGAAGCCTTGCTGCCCGCCTCCTTGCCGTCGCTGATGACGTAGAGAATGCGGCGTCGTCCCTTGGGCTGTCTCGCCAGTGCTTTGGCTGCATCGAGAATCGCGTCATTGAGCGGATGAACCTCCTTGGGCGCAGTCAGAAAAGCACCCCCGGAGTTACGTTGCGGGTTCAGGTTGGGATCGACCGGTTTTCCGTTGATCACCGGACCGGTCGCCAGTGGTCCGCTCGTGATCGGCATGCCCATCTGGCGGCCCTCCCGCTTCGCCCTTTCCAGCGCCTGGGGCAGCAGTGGCCCCTGAGAACCGGTAAAGTCGGTCACCATTTGCGAGCTGGTGTTATACGTGAAGACAGCGACCGTGTCCGCTGGAGAAAACGCGCCCGTCAACGCCGATAGGCTCTTGTTGACTTTCTTCATCACGTCTTCCGGAAGGCTCTGGTCGATCACGAATGCAACCGAAAGCGGGAGCGGGTCGACGGAAAAGAAGGCAATTCGCTGGCGTTGCCCATCTTCATAAATCCGGAACTGACGGTAATTGAGGCCGAAAACCAGATTGCCCTTCTTGTCGCGCACCGTCACCGGCACATCGATAAAGTTGACCGGCACATGGATCAGGAAGGACTCGGTCTGACCCGCCTTGGGAATCTCCGGCGGCTCCTGCTGCACCTGGTCGGCGGTGGGAGGCGTGGCCTGCTGCTGGGCGGGTGGCTGGCTCGGAGGGGTATCCTGCGGACCCTGCTTCGAGTCGGCAGTGGTTCCGCTGCCCGGGGTGACCTGGTCTTTGAGATCGGAAAGTCCCGAGGGCGCCGGCGCATCCGGAATGCTCGGGGCCTGCGGTTGCTGTTGCTGTTGTTGTTGCGCGGCTCCCAAAAGAAAAAGGGATAACGCGATTGCCAAGGCGCCTTGCGTCACCAGAACTCCTCCAACTACCTGCTGCGACTGGCCTTCCTCGCAGCGCGACCATTATCACAGGAATCGGCTGCACCTGGCTTTCATGCCCTGAAACAGCCGTCTATCAATCTGTTTTCACTCTCGTTAGACGCGCCCGAACTCTGTCAGTCAGTCGCCCCAAGCGTATGCTCAGACTATCAGATTCATGCTTTGACACCGGCGTTTCACACAAGTCTCCAGATTGATGTCATCGTGCAGAACTTTCCGTCCTGAAACCCGTCTAAGAGGTGTTTATGCCACGCCTACGCCGCCCGCTCGCCGCCCTTGCCGCGCCCGCCCTCCTGCTTCTCCCTGCCCTGCTTCTCTTTGTCTCGCTCGCTGGCGCTCCCCTGGCCCACGCTCAGACGGCCCCTTCGCCCGACGCTCCGCCCGTGAGCACCGTGCCGGATGCGCCCGAGGAGGAACAACCGGCCGCCACCACCCTCAGGGTCAACGTCAACCTCGTCAGTCTCTTCTTCACCGTGCGTGACAAGCACAACGGCCTCGTCTCGACCCTTACCAAGAAGGATTGCGGCATCCTCGAAGACAAGCAGCCGCAGACCATCAAGAATTTCTCATCCGAGGCTGACCTGCCTTTGACGCTCGGCATCCTGCTCGACACCAGCGGCAGCCAGCAGAACGTCCTTTATCTGGAACAACAGGCCGGCGGCAATTTCCTTCGCGACATCCTCCGCCCGAAGGACGAAGCCTTCCTGGTGACCTTCGACGTCGGTGTCCACCTCGAGCAGGACTTCACCAGCAATGCCAATGAACTCATCCGCGCCATGGACAAGGCGGAGATCAACACCGCCGGTGGTAACGGCTCTATGGGGGTTCCCGGCATCGGTCAGGGTCCCATCCCCACCCAGGGCGCTCCCAAGGGCACGCTGCTCTACGATGCCGTCGCACAGGTCTCGAATGACAAGGTGCGCTCCGAGACGGGCCGCAAGGCGCTTATCCTGCTCACCGACGGCGAGGATGAAGGCTCGGTCACCAAGCCCAACCAGGCCATCGAAGCCGCGCAAAAGGCCAACGCCATCATCTATGTCATTCTGATCGCTGACCGCCCGTTTTATGCCTACCACGGCGCCTTCGGCTACACGGGCGATATGCAGATGAAGAAGCTCACCGAGGAGACGGGTGGCCGGACGATCAACGTCGGCAACAACGGTAAAAAGATGGAAGAAGCCTTCGCCCAGATCGAGCAGGAGTTGCGCACCCAGTACCTCGCTAGCTACACCCCCACCAACAACAAGCTGGATGGAGGCTACCGCAAGCTCGATGTCTCCTGCCAGGGCGACGGCCTCAAGGTCCAGACGCGCAAGGGCTATTACGCGATTGGAGAGCCCCAGTAGCAGCGCATCTGCCTTCCAGGTATCCTTCCGGCAGAACCGCGTTGAACTGAATTTTCGGCAAGTCTTTCACTACCGCCTCAAAGAGCGCTCAATACCACCAGGGGCGGAGTCGGCCTCCCAGCTCCTTTGCTTAAAACCCATCGAGAGCTTTTCAAAAATAGATAGTAAAACTGTATCCGAACACGCAGTCACCTACTTTCGTCGCATCTTAATATCCGCGCTCCCGCTCCTGAACTGGCCGTCCATTCCCGAAAAGAGATTATTCTGAGACTTCATCGATGCTGATTCGCCTGGGTTACGACCTTCAATTCGACCTGCCCGCTCCCGTTTCCTTTGTGGCCATGCTGCACGTTCATCCCTCGCGCGTTGACGACCTGCGCGAGCCGGACATCCTGCAGATCGATCCCGTCCTCTCACTCCACAGCTATATCGATAGCTTCGGCAACATCTGCACGCGCTTTGACGCTCCGGCCGGCTGGTTGCGCCTTACCAACAGCACGCTTATCCAGGACTCGGGCGAGCCCGATCCCATCGATCTGTCCGCCATCGAACACCCCATCCACGACCTGCCCAGCGACGTGCTCCAGTTCCTGCTCAGCAGCCGCTACTGCGAAGTCGACCGGCTATCGAATATCGCGCTCGATCTCTTCGGGCATCTCCCGCCCGGCTGGTCCCGAGTGCAGACCATCTGCGACTGGGTCCACAACAAAATCCTCTTTGGATACCAGGACGCGGGCCCCACCGAGACCGCTC
>Ga0074046_10005007_pt1 | contig 10662 bp, 11 predicted proteins | sample BogForMeECP23OM3_FD_94441 | JGI IMG/M metagenome (GOLD analysis project Ga0074046, IMG submission 94441) | Bog forest soil microbial communities from Calvert Island, British Columbia, Canada - Bog Forest MetaG ECP23OM3 | ecosystem: Environmental > Terrestrial > Soil > Wetlands ...
CGGAGTGTGGCTGCCGCCGTCGCAATTCGAGGCAGCGTTCCTGAGCGCCGCTCACACGCAAAGCGACATTGACGACACCATCGCCGCGGCAAGTGAAGCGCTGACGCTGGTGTGATTGTTTCGCGTGTCATCCTGAGCGAGGAGCGCAGCGACAAGTCGAAGGACCCCTATTCCTGAGGACACATTTGTCGCAGTATAGGGGTTCCCTCGGCTGCGCTCGGGACAGGCTCTTCGACTGCGGTTCCTCCGCTTCGCGGACGAACCTTCGCTCGGGATGACAAATAGTTGGTGAAGGTTGCGGCGGCGCAAGCCGCCTTAGGCGGGCAGTTCGCCCACGATTGCTGACATGAACTGTTTGTGTTTGACGCAGCGTCCTTCCTGAGAGAGTTTCCAAAACGCGTTCTCAACCAACATCATCAGTTTTTCGGCCAGTGCTTCGGACGGAGCAGAGTTGCGGGGTTCCGGACATGGCGCCTGGTTGCGAGCGGCAATCGGTGATTCTCTTTTTGACATATTCCTCATGCGGCCTTGAGCTGTAACCTTTCCACAATCTCCTTCGCGCTCTGGTCGGCTGTCCTGCCCGCGGTGCTCACCGTCAAATCGGCAGTGCGATACTGCGGCAACCGCTCGGCGTACAGGGCACGAAAGGCCTCGGGATCGGCGGCCAGGGGCCGCAGGTTCTCCGTCGAGGCATGGCTCTCGGGGCGGCAGCGCTCGAACATGTGCTCGACCGGCGTCTCGAGGAAGACAACACGGACACCAGAGCTTCGCAACAGCTCGGCGTTTGCGGTCTGGATGAAGGTGCCCCCGCCGAGAGCAATCACCGTGGGCGCAGACACCTGTTGCAGCATCCGGCGCAGGGTCTCGGTTTCGACTTCGCGAAACTGTGGCTCACCGTGCCGCCGGAAGAGTTCTCGAATGGGCGCCTTCTGGTGGAGTTCAATCTGATGGTCAAGATCGAAGAAGGCCCAGCCCAACAACGCCGCCAGCGCACGGCCAACGCTGGTTTTGCCGGCGCCCATGAATCCGGTGAGTGCCACAATGTGCGTGGCGGGCGCGTGTTCGCGCGTCCACGCTTCGGAAACCGCTTGCCCCTTCGCGATGTCGTCAACCACCAGGATCAACTGGTGATCGTGGTCGCTGTAGAGAACTTCAATGTTGACTCCCGCCTCGGCCATCCGGCGCGTGATTTTGCCGAGCTGGCCTGGCTGCGCCTGGTTCAGCCGTTGGATGAGCACGTCCCTCTCGGCGAGAACGCGGATGCCCGCCGCTTCGAGCGCGCTGCGGGCGGCGGCCCCGTCGTTGAAGAGGAAGTGCGCGACGCCCTGGCCGTTGACTACGAAGGCGCCTCCACCTTCGATACTCACTCCAGCACGGCCCAAAGCAGCGCCCATCTCGGCGAGGGCGCCAGGGCGGTTCTCAAGCGCGATGGTCAGGTCTTTCATGCTCGTATCCGTTTCTATGAAAGCACAATGCGGAAAATCCTGTATAGGCTAGGCGAGGCTGCGCGGTCCGCTGGCGACTCGAACCAGGTCCGTTTGTGTGGCTGATTCCCTCGCGCCGAAGGTGGTAGCCATCTGCGACCTATTGGGGATTTGCTGGGTTCGTGCTGTGGATTACTCTGTCGGGCATGCAACTCATACAGATTGGCGCACCCAGACAAAAAACCGTCCTCGATCTGGTGATGGAAATGGCAGAACGGCAGTTCTCCGAGATTGAGCAACTGAAAACCACAGCGCAGAGCCGAGCGAAACGAACGCGGTCGCGGCGCTCGCATCAACACTGCGCTTTCTCGAAGCGGCAAGGCTAGGGCAACGCCCCCCCCCACCCCATTACGCGCAAAGCGGCGCGTTATAGGGGTCCTTCGACTGCGTTCGGCCGCTGCGCGCCTCACTTCGCTCAGGATGACAAGACCCTAGGCGCACCCACTCATCACTCCTCACATCCATACGCCGTTGCCGCAAATGCTGTAGCATCGCAGGGAGGAGATTTCATGTCATTTCGCAACGGAGACAAATCGCGCGAGAACCGCCTACGCAAAGCCCGCCAGAAGATGCGCGAGAAGGTCCAAGCACTACAAGCCAAGAAAACCGCTACGGCGCCAGCGCCCGCTGCCGCCGGCAAGAATTAATCTCGAACTTGGGGCAAGGATTGGCTGGGAAGTGGCCCATCGCCTGCCGGCCTCTGGCTGTGTAGAAGCGCGACGATGGCCTGGTACAGCCGGGTCCGAGCCTCATACCGCTTGTGCGCGTTGACGACGTAGCGCACCACCAGATTGACTCCCAGGTTGGTCGGCCGGACATCGATCGCCGGTACGGAAGAAAACGTCTGAAATGAAGAACGTGCGGCCGCGCGCCGCCACTCCTGCTCGGCCGCCGTCGCGTCCTCCCGGGTTTGCTCGGTCACCAGCTTCAGCACCGCGTTGGTCAGGTAGTAGGGGTCTTCGCCTGCCGGGATCAGTACGTCAAGCTCATCCCATAGCCACTGCCCGGCGGTGGTGAAGTTGAAGTAGTGTCCTTCGATAGCGAAGCTGTTGACGCAGGAAACTTTGCGTCCAGTGGGGTGGCCCGCGTCATTCCAGTTGCCGGTCTCCAGCAGGATGGTGCGCAGCAAGCCGACTTCAACCACTTCGCCGCCAACGCCGTTGATCTCGACCCAATCGCCGGCCCGAATGCCGTGTCGTCCCATCAGCACGAACCAGCCGAAAAAAGCCACGAGGAAGTCTTTGAGGGCGACCGTGAGCCCCGCCGCTCCCAGGGCCAATACAGTGGACAGTTGGCTGGGAGGCCCAAACAGCACCAGCAGAATAATGAGTACGCCGATGACTTGGGAGACGAAGCGCAGGACCAGCCGCATGGTCCCCACACGGCGGCGATCGGCCCCCAGCCGCATGTAGTAGCGCTCGATCAGCCCTTCCGCCACCACCAGAAAGATGAGCGCCAGCAGGATCCACAGCAGCGAACGCAAAATGGCGTGCAGTGCTACGCGGCGCTGGGCAGCGAGAATATCAGCCCATTGGCCATACAGCGTGGCGAGTTGCTGCTCGGCATGAATGCGCTTGTCGTACCCCGCCAAGGCTTTGGTGTTCTGCGAGAGGCTGTTGAGCTTGGCCAGCTTCGCGGCGTGCTGGGTTTGGTCGGTGGGGGCGGTGGGCGGCGCTGCGCCTTCCTGCGAGTTGGTATCAACGTCGTCGCCGAGGGTGTCGCTTACGCCCTTCTCCAGGGCCTCGTGTTTGCGGGTGAGAGTTCCAGCATAGGTTTCCGCCTGCTGCTTGGCTTCCAGCAGGCGCATCTGGTTGCCACGCAGGCGCTGCCAGGTGCGGAACTGGCCTACCAGATTTCCTTCAACGTTAAACAATATCGGCTTGGGCCCCGAGCCTGCGGTCGAAGTGCTGTTGGCGTGCTCCAGCGCCTCGTGCTCTTCCAACTCCTGCTTGACCTCAGCCTGAGGATCGCCTCCGGCCCGCACCAGGTCCTGCTGGGCATCGTCTAAGGAATCCTTCAGGAGTTCTACTCTGGCCTGCGCGACTTCCAATTGCTGCTGGATGGCGTGGGCATCAGCCTTGCCGGGATTGGCCGCAAGTTTCGTGAGCTGGCTGACTTGCTCCTGCACCTGCTGCAGCCGATTTTCCAGCAGAGTGATGCGCGCGTTGAGTTCTTTGGTCTCGCTGCTCACCGTCGGCGGGTGTAGTTGCACCAACTGCAATGCGGTGGCGAAAGTAATATCCACTTCATGATCGGCAAGTCGTACGGCGTCCGCGGCATGCTGCTGTTCCGCGGCGGTACTAGCGATGTTGGAGAGGCTGTGGGCGGTTTGCAGCGGGCTTTGGTCCACCAGCTTCGCGGGCGCGGACTCCGCCTGTCCGGCGGGTTTAGACACCACCGGGGTTGCGCCCTCCCGGGTGAGCACAAATCCCATCAGCGCTGCGATCAGCAGCAGCGACAGGCCAACGAGTGTCAGGTTCCTTCCGCTGATGGGCATAACGCGAAATCAGAGTTACGTGGCCTCCTCGAGCGTGTATTCCAGGGCGTAGGAATGTTTTCCTTCCTCGATCTTGATGGTCATTCTGCCGGAAAGGCCTACCAGTTGGCCGGTGCCCGAGTCCGGCACAACGGCGATCTTCAGTTGCGGCTTGCCGCGCGCCATGGTGCCGCTGTGCTGGAGCGTGAAGGCGCCGCTGCGTCCGTGCAGCGTGCCGCTGACCCGCTCGATGGCGACATAACCGGCCGAGCCCTTAACGCTGGCGCCTGCGGTCAACATCTGGCCTTTGCTCGTCCCTTCGATATCGCCGTGAAACTGCTTATCGATCGACATTCTGCCGAGGGTCGCGTCCGCGGCGGGGTCGCCCGAGGGCTGAGGCAGCAGCTTCACTTCGAAGGTTCCGGTTGCGGTCATGGTCGCCTCCTTGGCGTGGGTGGTTAGAGTCGACGACAGGCTGCCCTACAGACTGGCCATCAATTTGTAGCGTCGGGCTATCGGCTCGACAATCTTAACTCGCCCGTGACCCGGATTAACCTGCTCGCGCGTCCTGAGCACGCCAAAATATTCCAGCTTCGAGACGTCGCGACGGACTGAGCGGGTATCCCGGTTCAGAGTCGCTGCCAACGCGCTCATGGTGAGAGGTTTGGATTGGAGCCGCTTCAGCAGGCGCAGGCGTTCAGCGGTGAGCACTTCAACCATGGCCAGTGGGTCTTCGAAGGTGACGGTCAGCTCCGCCTTGATTGGAATTTTGCGGTCGAGTTTGCGCGCTCGCACCAAGGCGCGTTTGGTATAGGCTTCAAATCCGTCTGTGCGAATGGTTACGTGCATATCGGCTAACTCCACTTTCTCATTTCGCGGACCTCATCAAGAAACTGGCGCAATAGCCGTTCATAAGAATGGAAGGCAACGGATTCCTGCCTGCCCATAAAATGCCGGTGATGCTCTCCGTGCTTGTTGTCATAGCCAGGCACCCGGCCGTTGTCGCCCGGATACATTTGGTGATTGATGAAAGCAAGGTTGTATCGGGCAATCGCACCGCGCGAATCTACCCATACTTCTTCGCGAATCACCCCTCGGCCAAGTATGCAGGAGCTTGGGTCGCCTCGTCCACGATTTTTCGTAGTCGAGGCTTCAAGGGCACAAGAGTTATCCTATCACAGATAGGGCATGTAATGCCCTATCTGATTAGATCTGGTTCCCCTTGGCCAGCGCGGTGATGCGGTCAGACGCACGGAAGGCCAGCGCCTGAATCGTCTCCGTCGGCTGGCCGCGCCCGCTGGTGACGAAGCTGGAACCGTCGCACAGAAACAGGTTGGGAACGTCGTGGGTGCGATGGTCCGGGTTGATCACGGATGTCTTCGGGTCATTGCCCATGCGGCACGTCCCCAGCAGGTGAAAGCCGTAGGTCGATTCCTCCACGGGATAGGCCCACTTCTCCTGTGCGCCGGAGGCTTCGAGGATTTCCATCGAGCGGTCCACCATGAACTGAGTCGTCTTGAGATCGTCAGGATGGTCCTTGTAAGTGACCCGCATGGCGGGCAGTCCCCACGCGTCTTTCACCGTGTCGTCGAGAGAAATGCTGTTGTCGGCCACCGGCAGGGAAGTCGTATGGCCTGCCAGCACCATGCTGCGGGTGAAGTACTTCTGCAGCGCCTGCTTGTATGCGCTGCCCCACTGCGGCACACGCGGAGGCAATCCGTTGAACGCGAAGGAAATGGGCTGCCACAGGAAGCGCGCATCAATGCCGCCGCCGCCGTAGAAGCCGAGCTTGGGATCCATCTCGTAAAAGTCATGGATGATGCGCGTGACCTCGATGCTCTTGTACTCGTTCAGGGGATGCTCGTACAATCCGCCGGCCAGCGAGTCGGTGTTGAACATGAGGTACTTGCCCACCAGGCCGCTGGAATTCGCCAGCCCGTCGGGGTAACGGTTCGACTTGGAGAGCAGCAGCAAGCGCGGCGTCTCCGAGCCGTTGGCAGCCAGGATGACGGCGCGGGCGTGTTGCAGATTTTCCTTGCCGCTCTTGTCGAAATAGATGGCGCCGGTGACGCGGCCGTTGTTGTCAAGTTCAATCTTGCGAACATAGCTGTGGGGGCGGATCTCGCAGCGGCCGGTGGCGATGGCCTGCGGAATCATGGTCGGCAGTGGGCTGGACTTGGCGCCCATCTCGCAGCCGAAGCCCATGCAGAAGCCGCAGTGCGCGCAGGCCATGCGGCCCTGGTACGACTGCGAGATGACCGCCATGGGGGCAGGGAAGGGATGATAGCCGAGCTTCCGCGCGCCCTGCTCGAAGAGAACGCCGCTGGACTTGACCGGCATCGGCGGCAACGGATACGGCTTGGAGCGCGGCGGATCGAACGGGCTGGCTCCCGCCTGGCCGGAGACCCCCAGGTCCCACTCCGCCTTGGTGTAGTACGGTTCCATGTCGGCGTAGGTGATGGGCCAATCGGCGAATCCAGTTCCGGCGATCGTCCCTTTCCTGCTGGCCTCGATGAAATCAATTTCGTGAAAGCGCCAGAAGTTCGCGGTGAAGTGGACAGGGCCTCCGCCCACCATGCGGCCGTAGGTGAGCGCCGGCTGCTTCACGGCTTTGTCCCTCGGCGTTTTGCGGAAGGTGGTCGGCTGCTTGCGGAAGTCGTTGGTGAGCGCGGAGTGGCTCCAGTTCATATATTCGTCGTGCTTGAAGTCTGCGGTGGTGAGCCACGGCCCCTGCTCCAGCACAACCACGCTGAAACCGTTCTGCGAAAGCTCGCGCGCCAGCACACCGCCCGAAGCGCCCGAGCCGACGATGACGAAATCAACCGCGTCAGTCAGTGGGTAATGTTTCTGCGGAGGCGTCGCGGCGCTCATGATTTCCCCTTATCGTATTGGGCATCGTAGTAGCCGAACGGCGGCTGGTAGTAAAACTTGTCTTCGAAGCCGATGAGTCTCCAGCCGACCTGGTTCTTGTTCCCGCCGCCCAGCGCCGGACTGCCGAAGAATCCAGTGATGACGAAGCCCCGCAGAATGTTGAAGTCCGGTGTCTTCTCCATCGCCTTCATGACTTCGATCTGCTGCGCGGAAGTAAGCGCCGTAAACGAGGTCGCGCCTGGAACCGTCTTCGCGACCTGGGCCTGCAGCGCCTTGAAGGCGTCCTCGACGGGTTTTTGCTGGTCTTTGTCGATGGTGCTCAGCAGGTAATCGGTAAAGTGGACGACGTTGGCCTCGCGCGCTCCGGGCGTGCTATCGGTGGGGATGATCTGCGCCGCGAAGGCGTCGAACGCCGTAGCCTGCTGCGGCGTGAAGAAGCGGTAGGTCTTTGTTCCGCCCGCCGACTGCGCGTAGGTGTGCGCTTGCGCCAGTAAGTCAGGCGTCAACGCGCTGAGACAGAGCAGGCCGAAGACAGCGCCCGCCTGTCCTAGAAACATGCGCCGTGTTTCGTCGATGTCCAAGGAATCCTCCGTAATCGGATATTGTGCTCCCGATTGTTACACGGACCGGCGGCCCTCTCATAGCGATGCATGCAGGTGGAAGCGCCAGGCTTTAGCCCGGCGAAACTGTCAACCTCTATTTGATGGGGCTTTGAGCCCTGGTTCTTGTGCCCGCCGGGGCTGGAAGCCCTCCTATTTCAACGCGTCTTGTCGACGGGCTAAAGCCCGTCGCTTCCACCGTTCGCATAATCGCGTTCTGGACGGCGTGCCGGACGAGAGAGTCATGCTTACCGTATCTGCCTCAGCAGCAGATTGCTTTGCAGGTGAAATTGCCTCAAGCCCTAAAGCGCCCTGCTCTAGGCGCTTGCCGCGCGCAGCTTGCGCAGGTGCAATTCCGTGCCGCGGTGGAGATAGTTCACTTCGTCCATCAAGCTGCGCATCAGGAAGATTCCTCTGCCGTAGGTGGTGAGGTTGGTGCCCTCCTCGGTGGCCTGGGTGGCGCCGTAGGGATCGAACCCTGGTCCGGGATCGCGGATGGTTATGACAACGGCGGAAGGATCGATCTCAATCCGGCACTGGATGGTCTTGGAAGGATCATTCTGGCAGCCATGAAACACGGCGTTGGCCAGCGCCTCCTGGAGAGTAAGGAAGAAGTCAATTTCCTGGGCTTCATTGGAAAAATACGGCGTGAGGAAGTCCATCATCGCTTGGCGCGACGACGCCAGCGACTCTGCGTCGCCGGGAAAGGCGAACTCCTTCGAGATCCGCTGTTGTTCTTCCGTCCGCGGTGTTACGTGCAAGGAGCTTTCCTGAGAAATCAAGCAGTCATGTAACGCCCCGCAAAACACGAGCCCTTTCTGTCGCCGTCCAGCTCCGCCTCTTCGCAATCCGAGACATCCAGAACCGCATGCAGACTAGTCAGTGCCATCAACTCACACACCGGCCGCGAGGCACGGACGATGCGCAATGCCTGGTTGCGGCGCAACGCCATGCAGTGCAGCTCCGCCAGAAGGCCCAGTCCCGCCGCGTCCATGGTATGGACCTCGCTCAGGTCGAGGATGAGGCTGGCTTCCGAGCGCGACTCCGCCATGCAGCGCAAAGTCTCCGACTCCATACCGAGCACAATTCTGCCGGTGCAGCGGAGCGTCGCAGCTTGCGGTAGCGCGTGAATGTCGACCCTCAACATACGTTTTTTCCTGAGCTGTATTCCATTGCCATTGGTTAGGCCGCAGAGATTCACGCCTGCAAGTCCCATACCTATAGAGACGCAGCATTCCCTCAGCGGGTAGCACCAGTATGCGCGAATATGGTTTCAGGATGATGAAAACGCGGATGAAAAACGCGTAACCAGTAGGGGAACTCCGTCGAAAATCATTCACCAGGAGACACGGAGTTTCTTGAATCTAGTCTCCTCCGTGATCTCCGTGCCTCTCGAAAATGGGTTCAGCCAGATCCTGAATCGGGTTTGTATCAGGGCATGACTTCAGTCGTGCCGAAAAGGTCGGCTATGGAGTTGGGCTTCAGCCCCTGGCAGCCCCGGACAGGGGCTGAAGCCCGGTTTCCATCCCGAGCTTTTAACGGCACGTCCTAAAGACGTGCCCTGATACAAAACGGCTATTTACTTTCCCGGTTGTGAGCGCACCCGCTCATGGGAAACTCTGTGGTGAAATGTCGTTCTTACGGCGCCTTCAACCCTGTCGAGCCCGTTCGCGCAGAGCGGTGACTAGCCCTTTCTTGCGAATCTCGGTGACCGGAATGGAGATTTTTGGTCCTTTGGCGGCCGCAAGCAGTTGCTGCTCAAGATCAGCCAGACGCCGCTCCTTGTCCTGGCGAATCAATTCGCGAACGTATTCGCTCGGCGTGCCCCAGTCGCCCGAGGCCACCTGATTCTCCACATAAGCCTTCAGCGCTTCCGGCAATGAGATGTTGAGAGAGGTCATCGGCATGTCGTCATTTTATGTCACCTTATGACGGTGTCAAACCCTAATCCGCGAACACTGGCACTTCTTCTTCCCTCCGCGCGGCCTTGCTGCGCCGCCACGGCGTGATTTCCACGATCCAGTCCTTGAAGCGGTCCATATAGAGATAGACCACGGGCGTGGTGTAGAGCGTTAGTGCCTGGCTGACGATGAGCCCACCGACAATCGCAATACCCAGCGGGCGGCGAATTTCCGAACCGACGCCCCGGCCAAATGCCAGCGGCATTGCGCCCAGCATGGCTGCGGCCGTGGTCATCATGATGGGCCGGAAGCGAATCAGTGCCGCTTCGTGGATGGCTTCCTCCGCCGACTTGCCGGAACGCTCCACTTCGAGCGCGAAGTCGATCATGATGATGGCGTTCTTCTTCACGATGCCAATCAGCAGGATGATGCCGATCAGCGCGATCACGTCAAGCTGCATCTTGAACAGCAGCAGCGCCAGCAGCGCTCCCGTCCCCGCCGACGGCAGGGTGGAAAGAATCGTGATGGGATGGATGTAGCTTTCATACAGCATCCCGAGCACAATGTACACGGCAACCAGGGCCGCCAGAATCAGGATGGGTTCTGACGACAGCGAATCCTGGAAGGCGGCGGCCGTTCCCTGGAAGCTGCCGTGGATCGAGGCCGGCATGCGCATCTGGGCCTCGGTGTCGGAAATGGCCCGCGTCGCCGTTCCCAGATCGCCGCCGGGCGCGAGGTTGAAGGACAGGGTCACGGCAGGGAACTGGCCCTGGTGATTGACCGTTAGCGAAGTGTTCGACGGTCCAATGTGAGCGAACGCCGACAATGGCACCTGTGCGCCCCGACTGGTGATGACATACACACTCTTGAGGGAATCGGGCGTCAGCTGATATTTCGGATCGACCTCCATCACCACGTGGTACTGATTCAAGGTGCGGTAGATGGTCGAGATCTGCCGCTGTCCGAAGGTGTCATAGAGAATATTGTCAATCTGAGACGGCGTGATTCCCAGCCGTGAAGCGCTGTCACGATCGATGATGACGTCGGCCTCAAGCCCGCGGACCTGCTGATCGCTGTTCAGATCTTTGAGCTGGGGAACTTTCTTGAGCTCCTGCAAAAGCCTCGGCGCCCATTGGTAGAGCTCCGTGAGATTCTCGCCCGACAGCGTGTACTGATACTGAGCGTTCGACTGGCGTCCGCCGATCTGTAAGTCCTGCACGCCCTGGAAGTAGAGCGTTGCCCCGGGCACATGCGACAGCTTAGGACGCAGGCGCGCAATGATCTGGTCCACACTGATCTTGCGCTGGGCCAGCGGCTTCAGGGTGACGAAC
>Ga0074046_10005008_pt1 | contig 10662 bp, 7 predicted proteins | sample BogForMeECP23OM3_FD_94441 | JGI IMG/M metagenome (GOLD analysis project Ga0074046, IMG submission 94441) | Bog forest soil microbial communities from Calvert Island, British Columbia, Canada - Bog Forest MetaG ECP23OM3 | ecosystem: Environmental > Terrestrial > Soil > Wetlands ...
GTAGACTCGATAAGTACACCATACGTCACGTTCGTTTCGGAGGCTTGTGCTAGCTGATAGTTCATGTCCACTGCTTGAATTCCAACGTACGGGTGCTTGTCGTATCTTCCGGTTGAGATAAGATAGGGCAGTTCGCGTAGTATCGTGTCGGAGGGTATAGCGAACCCGACTCCTTGACCGCTACTTGCAGTTGCGGATGTGATTCCGACCACGAACCCGTAGGTATCCAGCAAAGGCCCGCCAGAATTACCGGGATTTATTGGAGCGCTGAACTGAATTATATCCGCGATCGTGAACGTGCTCGATGTTGATTCGTACTGCACTGTCCTGCCCAGCTGACTCACGATACCGAACGTGACTGATCCGGAGAGACCGAAGGGATTCCCGATTGCTACTACGGGCATTCCTACGCGAAGTGATGAGGATGATGAGATGTCGAGTGAGTGCAGGTCGATAGTGGGAGCGTTGAACGATAACAATGCTAGGTCACTTAGTGCATCGTTACCAATCACCTTCGCTGGGTATGCGTCACCATTCCAGAAAGTTACTGTGATGTTCTCCGCCCCGTCCACTACATGGAAGTTGGTAAGTACATAGTCTGAGTTAGCATAGTTTACAACGAAACCCGAACCGACGATGCTGTCAACGGATTGCTGAGGGCCAAGTAACGTTAGAACGGTCACAAGCTTGGACCCTTGAACGGTAACTACGCTCTCGTTTGCGCTGTCATAGATCGCCACCGCGTTAAATCCAAGAACGGAAGCGTTGTAGGAGGATTGATCCAGTGATGATAGGCGCTGTTCCAGCTGCGCATCCTGCCTCTGCAGTTCACCATTCGACTGCTGGAGCGCAGAAACCTTCGTAACCTGCACGAGCAATGTCGAATTACAATATACGGCAACAGTTCCGAAGACAATAACCAACAAAAGTAATACGACCGTAAGTCTCTTGTGAATTACCGTTGACATCTTCGCTCCCCTCAAACGATCCATGTAGTCTATTTGCACGAGAATAACTGCACTAAAAACCAAACCCATACGTGTCAAATAACAATGCAATCGCGAGTCCATTGAAATGCGGAAGTGGAACAGTTTAATACTGTTCAGAGGTTTTGACGACACTGAAATATTAGCGTCCTCCAACAATAAAGAAAAAATGTTTCATACCTTCGAAGACCCGATCTCCATTGTCTAATGGTGGATGGAATGAAGCTGAGATTGAAGCGAATTGGCATAGACACTCACAGAGAAAACATAGCCTTCCTGGCCCGTGACGACCTAACGAGTCGTGCACTCGGCCTTCACCCGATGGATAGAATTGAGATCTCAGCCAACCCACGACATCTCGTCGCTGTCCTTAACATAGTGGCGGGAAACGTGCTTCCGGTTGGCGCAATCGGCCTCAGCAATGAGGCTTTCGACAAGCTCGGAGTAAGCGACGGTTCGTTAGTGGATGTGGCACCGGCAGAAGCGCCTGAATCACTTGACCTGCTCCATAACAAGCTCACTGGGCAGCAGCTTAATTCGCATGATTTTGAAACGATCGTCGACGATATTGTTCAAGGAAGATATTCTAAGGTTGAGTTGGCCGCATTCGTAGTCAGCGCGACCATCAACGGTCTCAACAACGATGAGACCATGTGGCTAACAGAAGCCATGATCAGGAATGGCGATCAACTCAAGTTTGATAGCGCGATTGTCGCAGACAAGCATTCCATAGGCGGGGTCCCCGGCAACCGAACAACCCCCATCATAACCTCCATAGCTGCAGCGGCAGGCTTGCTGATACCGAAGACATCCTCACGTTCCGTAACGTCCCCTGCAGGCACCGCGGATACTGTGGAAACACTCATGAACGTTGAGCTCGACGCCGAGCGGATTTATGACATTGTCAAGAAAGAAAACGGTTGCCTCGTTTGGGGCGGTGCGGTTAATTTGGCGCCAGCAGATGACATGATAATTCAGATTGAGCACTCGCTGAATATCGATGCGCAGAGCCTGATGATCAGTTCCATACTGGCAAAGAAGAAGGCAGCAGGAGCAACGCACGTTGTCCTCGATATTCCGGTTGGGCATGGAACTAAGGCTGAAACCACCGAAAAAGGCGACTCTCTCAAACAAAGATTCCAACATCTTGGAGTTCGACTTGGGTTAAACATTCGAGTTATGTTAACTGACGGATCCCAACCAATAGGAAATGGGATAGGTCCTGCTCTCGAAGCCATAGACGTAATCAAAGTGTTAACTAATGATTCGGATGCCCCGCTAGACCTTAGAGAGAAATCATTGTTCTTGGCTGGTGAATTACTTGAACTCACTGGAATGAGTATTCAAGGTCAAGGACGTTCAACGGCGCAACAGATTCTAGCTTCAGGTAAAGCATTAGAAAAGTTCGAAAAGATCAGAACGCTCCAAGGCCGACATGAAATTCCTACGTTAGGCTCACACACGAAAGACATTCTCGCTGAAAAGTCCGGTAAACTGAGGACAATAGATAACCGAATAGTCTCGCGTGTAGCGATACTCGCGGGAGCTCCGCATAATCCTGGAGCCGGAATCTATCTTGAGAGACACGTGAACGACGTCGTCGACAAGGGCCAACGTTTGCTAAGAATCTTCGCGGAAAGCGATGAATCGTTAACGTTTGCCGCGCAATACTGGGAAGAAAACTCTAGAGCTGCGATTTTAATGGATTAGTAAGAGTGGAACTCAGTCCCTTCGCCATGATCCTTGCAACCCTGATTGGCTCTGGGAGGCGTGAGATTACCGCAGTTCGCGAGATGATGTTTCTAGCATAGTCTGGCGTTGCGCCCTTGACTTCAAAGTATAGCTTTGGTTCATCCTTCAATGGTTTGCACGTGTAAAGCCTGCCAGCGGATCGGACGCATCGCCAGCGCGTCTCCCAGTCTGGAAAATGGTCTTTGAGAGCTTTCTTTACGGCACTATTATCTGGCCGGTCACCGCTGATTGCAATAATCGGTTTCTTCAATTCATGAGCCAGTCTGGATATGTCGATGACGTTGAATCCTGCGAATGAAATCCCAGACAACATAACAAGATCGGAAGAGAGCGTTCTTAGAAGTGATTTGAGTACGGTTCGCGCATCAGTGCCGTCTACCTCAATGGTCCCAACTCTCACCCCTCGGATCTTTGATCTTCGCATTAGAACTGCTAACAGGAGCGCGCGTGCTCTGATTGCCTTACTTGTAGGGAAGGATCCGTCGTCTACCCCTACCACGTTCAGGTCAAGTATGTCCGCTCTTTTGAAGCGATTTTGGTACGTATCCAAACAGTCTTCCAGCGAGGTTGTCTTCCGCATACGTGTCAGCGATTACTCGTGGGGATACTCCGATCCTGATCTTCTTTGTTCGGCCATATCTCCCAAAGCTGACGACTCTAGCGTTCAGAATGCCCATCACATCCAGCTCGTTGATCAACCCGCTCACCCTTCGTTGCGTTAGGGGTTCTAGGTCACTCACGCCGCATAGCTCATGATAGACTTCGTACACGTCTCCTGTTATTGCTCCTCCCGGAAGATGATTGCTGAGTAGGTATGCGCCGACCAGGAGTATCTTTGAGTGAGCAGGAAGGGATTTGAGAACTTCAGAAACCCTGTCATGTTCAATCTTCTGCTGCGCCAGTCGCACGTGCTGCTCCTCCACGCTCGAACCTCCCTCACGCTCTGCGAGTTCGCCGGCTACTCTGAGAAGGTCCAGTGCCCGTCTTGCGTCCCCATGTTCTCCTGCAGCCAGTGCCGCGCAGAGTCGAATGGAAGTATTATGCAGGGCGCCTTCCAGAAAGGCTAGCTTTGTCCTTTCCGAAAGAATGTCAAAGAGCTCGTCAGCAAGATACGGTCGAAATACTACTTCCTCCTCGCTGAGCGAACTCAGTACCCTAGGATCCAGGAATTCTTTGAAGTGTAGATCATTAGATATTCCGACTATGCTTATCCAGGAGGAATTCAAGTTTTCATTGATGCGCGTGAGTTCGTACAACAATGAATCGTCGGCGCTGTGTTTTATTAAAGCATCAATCTCATCGAGTACTACAAGAAGCGCAGTCCTGCCCGCGCTCATTCCACTTGAAAAACGATCAAGAAGTTCGCCTACAGCGATTCCAGTAAACGGAACGTCCACGCCAATCGCTCGACATATCTCAGCCAAGACGCGATAGTTTGTTCCAGTCATCCTACAGTTTATGTAACTTATCTTCACCGCGGCTCCCATTTCTTCAGCCTTCTTCTGCAATTTGTCCAAGACGAACTTGGTAACAATTGTCTTGCCAGTTCCAGTCTTACCATAAACAAACACATTGGAAATCTTCGATTGATGGAGGGCGGGAGCCAGAATACCTGCAAGTCTCTGAATGTGTTCGTCTCTATGAGGAAGATGCGTTGGCATGTAATCATGCCGCAGCACGTCCCGTTGTGCGAATATTTTCGCGGTAGTAAGATATTTGTCAAAGATACTTTCCAATACATCCGGTGTGGACGCGCGCATGAACTCATCCTCCAATGGCAATTGTGCCATTGCAGCTCGAAAGATAACTAACCGTTCTTGTACAAGAAAATCATGTTATTCAAATGAAAGTTGACACTTGATCAACCCACAGTAGTTTGGAAATTTAGTCTCTTACCCTTGGGAAGATCATCATGATACGCCCACACCCCTAAGGTTCCATTCGAGATTGAAAAAAAGTCCGTAGTGAGTGTGAGTTATATTTTGCTGAAAGAAAAGCCGTTGGTATTTCATCGCGAAGTTGGATAAATTGAAGTGCATCTAGAAATCACGACATTATACTCAAAACAAACAATTTGCCCGAAGCATGAGTTGATTTACCAACTAATGCAAATTTGTCCAGTCGAAATCAAGGGGTTAGGGTGCGATCACGAAGAAATAGGGACTATCACATGTTGACATCTGTTGAAGAGACTGTTAACCCCTCTATTTCCACTGTAAGGGCGAATTTTCCGGTGTACATGCTTGTTTGAATGCGTCAACATCACAAATCAACTTATTACATGTTGATAGAGTAATGGTGTAGACTGCTTTGAAGAAGAAGATTCGGCTCGAGTTCTATGATAGGACGGGGGTCAGACATAGCGTAGCCATGGAGGGCGAACTTACTCCTGATAAGGTTCGTAGATTGCTGGAATACGCTGAGATTGTGTCGGGCCATGAATCAAGTTCAATCCTCCCAGAGCCACAAGAGAGTAAGATGAGTAGACTGCTTGATGTCATCAACACTAGACACTCAGATCAAGCATTTGATTCCCGCGAAGTGTGGAAAGAGTACCGCGAGACGTGGGGTGATGATTTTAGCCTTGGCGCTGTGTCAACATATCTATCGCGACTATCTGACCGCGGTACTTTAGAGAGGTCAGGATCGGCAGCTCACTGGCAGTACAGGCTCAGACATTCTCCGGCCGTGACGGGCTAACAGGAGCTCCCAAACTGGAACGGAGCTTGTCATTCAACTTGTACCGAAATGGTGGTTGATCGGTCTCGCGGTCCACGTAACCTTCCAGATACAGCCTCTTCATGAGGCGCGCCATGTGCTCCCTTGATTTGTTGACGCGTCTGCCTAATTCGGGGGCATGCAACGGGCCTTCCTTTAGGATCTGAAGCGTCTCGCGCTCTGTCGCAGTTAACCTATCCAAGATAGGATCTTCTTGGAGTACGGGTCGAAGTTCCGCAACCGGCGGGACAGGTTTTGATCGAATACTCTCCAATTCTTGGAGTATCTGCTTGTACCGAGTTATCATATCATCAACAGATTTCTCTAGTTCCCGGCACCTAGACTCGAGGCTCGCGTCAGAGCTTCGGAGCCCTGTCGATTCAGCAGTTAAAGCTCCGATGGCGTCTCGCGCTTGATTTGAGATCTCTTCTAAGGATTCAATGCGAGGAGAAAGCGCTGCAACTATGACGCTCACGTATGAAGCAGCTTCCCGAAGGGCCTGTTTACTCTGTTTGAACCCTTTCAGGGTCCATCTTGCAGTAATGATGACGATTACTAGAAGGATGGAGGAGATTAGCGTCGAATAGATTGTTAAATCCAACTTATGCTCCCTCTAGGCGTGATATCACAATGCCTTCATGATATCACAATCATGGTGGGTGATGTTCTTTTGGGTCACGCTAATGTCACAGATAGTCTATGAAACAACGTTAAAATGTAATAAACATTGCATTTTGAACCGATTTATTTCTCGAGTGGAAATCATCATCTCACAGAGGCGTCACCATGTCATTAGATCACGTGATATCACATGGCTGTGCTCAAAGCTGGTCTTTGAAGCTCTCTCTCTTGGCCAGCGCGGATGCAAACTCAATGAGTCTCGGCTTAAGTTGTTCAGTAACCGACCGCTCGTTTCCTGAGGCTTTGGCTTCCTGAATGTACGAGTTGATAGTGTCGGATAATTCTAGGAATGGCTGTAGTGAGGCGTTATCGAATAATTCTAGGTAACCAAGAAGTAAAATGGTGAATATTGAACGAATCACGTTGTTCTGAGCTTGTATTAGTGTTCTATTATATGCACCGCGGCTAATACGCGTCTTAGATGGCCTGAACATGCGTTTCTGAGACTTTTTCACTGCTACGTTTGACGTCAGAGAGTCAGTTATGAGAGTTTCCAACTGTGTGATAGTAAGCTGACTATTGGCAAGGAGCATCTTGGATATGGGGTCGCGGGTCAGGTTTCGAACGGATTCCCGGACTTGCAAGAGATCATTTTGGTCGGACAGATGACCCGCCCTGTGGATACGTTTTCGTATTCGCCATTAAGGCTTTCGAATGTCGTGCAATCTTGAAATAAGTCGCTACTCATTCAAAGAGTAGCTGAAGGGCGGGTCAAAATGGGAAGACGAAGACGCAGAGTTATCAAAGTCGTCAAGAAGAAACTCCCATCTGTTTTCACTTGTCCGTCATGCGGTGAAGAATCTATACGAGTAATAATGCCGCAAGGTTCTGGTCCTGCTATTGTTCAATGCGGGTCGTGTGGAATCAAACAGGAATTCGAAGCTACACCCTCCAGTCAGATCGTTGACATATATTGTAAATTCACTGACGCTTTCTACACGAGCAGCAAACCAGCTCAGCAGGCACCCACTTCCTAGAATTGTTAACCTCTTACTGTTAAATCGAGGCAAGCGTCTCTGTAGATCAGGCCCTGTCGATTGTCGACGTCTCCTCTAAATGATCATGAGGTGTACTTTCGCAGGCTTAGAGAAGAATTTGATAAAATATACACGGTAGCTAAGCTCGCTAGATCTAAGGGGCTGGATCCGTCATTTGAACCGGAACCCTTGGTAACGCATGACGTGGCAGAGCGGGTAGAGAAAGCGGTAGGACCCGTAGGAATAGCAGAGAGGATTCGCGAGCTCTCTACACTTCTAAAATCCCGTGAGTCAGTCTCTCTCTATCGCGAATTGACAGCTCTGAAGATTGCTGAGGAGATTGCTCTTGGAGGTCAGGGAGATAATGAGGAAGAGGCTGCTGAACAGGCAGTTCGTACGGCATCAGCTATTCTAGATGAGGGCGTCACTGCGGCACCAATCGAGGGTATCTCGCGAGTGCGCGTTAGATCCAACATGGATGGAAGCAAGTATCTGGCAGTCTATTTTGCTGGTCCCATTAGGTCAGCAGGTGGAACCGACATGGCGCTGATTGTTGTGATTGCGGATTACGTCAGACATCAACTTGGTTTGGGTCGTTACAAGGCAACGGAGCTAGAGGCGAAGAGGTTCGTCGAGGAACTCAGACTGTATGAGAGAGAGGTTGCGCGCTTCCAGTTCAAAGTTTCAGATGAGGAGCTATTCAACGCAATAATGCGTCTACCCGTTGAGGTCAACGGCGTAGAAACGGACCCATTCGAAGTTACCTCGTACAGGAACGTTCCGAGAGTGGAAACCAATCGAGTGCGAGGCGGGGCGCTTAGAGTTGTGCATGACGGGTTGATAGGGAGAAGCCACAAAGTGCTGAAGATGATTGACAGCCTGGGAATAGAAGGCTGGAGTTGGTTGAATGATATCAAACCGCCTGTAGCGGAGGCCGACGAAGCGCGTGAATTCATGTTTATGGAAGATGTCCTCGGCGGGAGACCGATATTTTCATTCCCGCAGATTCAAGGCGGATTCAGGTTAAGGTATGGTAGAGCACGTAACACTGGCCTAGCAGCAGTGGGTATTCACCCATCTACGATGATAATCCTAGGCCGATTCATAGCCGTTGGCACGCAACTTAGGCTGGAGAAACCTGGAAAAGCAGGCATCGCGGCTGCGGTTGATTCGATCGAACCACCTGTTGTAAGACTAAAAGACGGATCAGTTCTCAGACTATCTGACCCTAAGGAGGCGGAAACGCTCCTTGACTCGAATAAGATAGAGAAAGTGCTGTTTCTAGGAGACATCCTAATCGGGTACGGCGAGTTCTTAGAAAACAATCGACCGCTTCTACCTTCAGGATTCGTAGAAGCATGGTGGCAGGAGCTGCTCACACTTGAACTCACATACTTTCCGAATATTGACGAGTTTTCCAAGCACGTGCGAATAGGCATTCAACAGATCAAGGCCTTCCAAACTGGAACCGTCCCAACTGCTGAGGAGGCAATCGCTATTTCAAAGCTGTCAAGCATCCCACTTCATCCCCATTACACGTGTTTCTGGGAAAACATTGGATCAGAGCAGTTTGATTATCTTCGCTCTAAGCTACTCGACCCTGTTGTCGCTAAGATTTCTAGAACTCAAATACGGATTCAGCATGATGATAAGATCAAAGAGATTCTCGACGAACTCTGTTTGCCGCACAAAGTGGATAGTGGGCTTTTTGTCCTAGACACAGAGCAGAGTACCGTTTTGTATGACTGTCTGGGTTTGGGGGTCGATTCCACCGACGTCGAAGGAAAAGATGTTTTTGAAAAAGTGCTGAAAGTTTCCGGGATCCACATGATGAAGAAGGGTCCAGTATATGTTGGAGCGAGGATGGGACGACCGGAAAAAGCTAAACGGCGAGAAATGCGTCCAATCGTTCATTGTTTGTTTCCAATAGGATTATCGGGTGGGCCGCGACGAAGCATAGTCGAAGCTGCCGCGAATCATTCACTGATCTCTGTTGAAATAGCGAATCGCAAGTGCGGGCACTGTGGGAACATCTCACACACGTTACTCTGCGACAAATGTGGAGAGAAGACCGAGCTCAAACCAGTATGTCCAAAATGTGGCATCGAGGCGAACGGAAAAACTTGTCCATCTTGCAGAGGGCAAACTGAACTTTTCACTAGACGGAGTATTGCGATACGAGAACACCTCTCTCGTGCAGAAAGAAAATTGGCTCTCACGGTCGTTCCGGAGTCAGTGAAGGGTGTGAGAGGGTTAACGAATGCAACTAGGACACCGGAACCTATCGAGAAGGGATTGATCAGAGCAAAACATGACGTATCAGTGTTTAAGGATGGCACCGTGAGATTTGATGCCACCAATGCGCCTCTAACACACTTCACTCCGGCGGAGGTAGGAGTCGAAGTTCAGAAGTTAATCGACCTCGGATACGATTACGACGTGGATGAGAAGCCGCTCAAATCTGACAGGCAATCTTTGAGCCTAAGAGTGCACGATATTATTGTACCCGAAGGATGTGGGGACTACTTCGTCAGAGTTGCAAAATGCCTTGACGAGATGCTTCAAACATTCTACGGAGTGCCGCCCTTCTACGGAGTCAAGAACAGGCAGGACATTGTCGGGCACTTGGTTGTGGGGCTCTCTCCACACACCTCTGTGGGCGTGATTGGCAGGATTGTAGGATTCACTCGTGCCAGTGTTTGCTTCGCCCACCCATTCTGGCATGCAACCAAGAGAAGAGACTGCGACGGTGACGAAGATTCAGTGAGTCTCGCCTTGGATATACTCCTGAACTTTTCGAAAAGCTTCCTACCCTCTAGAATCGGTGGCATAATGGATGCCCCAATTCTGCTCACAGTATCGATCAAGCCAACTGAAATCGCACGTCAAGCCTACAATCTAGAAACTACCGAACAGTTACCCCTACGATTCTATCAGGAAACACAGCGTCGCAGTGACCCCAAATCACTAAGCGCTATAATCGAGACAGTCAACGCAAGATTAGGCTCAACCATGGTACTAGATTCCTTAGGTTGCACGCTCTCTGTGACCGATGTCAATAACGGCAACCTGGAGAGCACATACAAGAAACTTGGCAGTATGCTAGACAAGGTAACTGAACAACTGAAGGTTGCAGAAACCGTTAAAGCAGTTGACGCGGCCGAGGTTGCTAGACGTGTTCTATCCACCCACTTCATGCGGGACCTGACGGGAAACCTCAAAGCGTTTGCTGCACAGCGATTCAGATGCACTAAATGCAACGCGAAGTTCAGGCGTGTACCCTTGAAAGGGGCGTGCACTCGATGTGGAGGGAAACTCTCATTGACGGTGTACAAGGGCGGTGTGGAGAAATATCTCACGGTCGCACAAGATCTGGTTGACAGATACAACTTGGGGAAATATCACACTCAACGCCTCATGTTACTTAGACAAGAAATCGACTCAATGTTCAGCGAAACAGAGGACAAAAAACAACCTTCGCTAGCGCAGTTTGTGTGAGATGGGAATATGAGTCGTCAGGGAGCTCTCCATCCAAAAGCGTATCTCAC
>Ga0074046_10005009_pt1 | contig 10661 bp, 10 predicted proteins | sample BogForMeECP23OM3_FD_94441 | JGI IMG/M metagenome (GOLD analysis project Ga0074046, IMG submission 94441) | Bog forest soil microbial communities from Calvert Island, British Columbia, Canada - Bog Forest MetaG ECP23OM3 | ecosystem: Environmental > Terrestrial > Soil > Wetlands ...
AATTTTCGCTGCGAGCGGTGGGCATCCAATGGCGGGCAAGGCGTGCGAGCGCAGGGTATCCTGGCGGTTGACCATTGCGTAAGCATGGCATGAAAAATCTGCCGGGGGCAGGCTGAACTAGTTCATCCAGTCATCTCATCGAAACTGAACCGGTAGCGCGGCTCTGATAATTCCGCTGCTGCGTTGCCGAATTAACGGCAAGCGCTGGTCATGACAAACGCCTTCCTTATGCCCGGCGTCCGCCAACGGGCAGGAAAAGGTTTATGTGAATCGAGCAACGAGGGTGGGCTTAGCCCTTCCGCGGACGGGTGGCCGCCTGATGGCCAGGAAAAATCGGCACTGGTTCAGTTTGGGCTGCAATGGCCGCAGGTAGTCCAAGCTGCGAATCTATACTCGCCATATTTTTGATTCGCCCACTCTTTAGCCTCTCCTAGAGTCGCGAAAAAGTATTTCGTATATCTGTCAGGCCAACTTGTGATCACGTATCCGCTCGTTGCCCTATGGAGCTTGACCCCGTCCTCGCGCTCATTAAGGATGTACCTACGCGCTGAATCGATAATCGAATCCAATTCCTGCCTGTTTCTGACGATCTGCATGGACCGATTGCCCCTCGTTTTGTTCAAACTGAACCAGTGCCAAAAAACCCTGGTTCGCATCCCGGCGCAACGCAATTGGGCGGATCGGCGTTCGTCAGTATACCGACGGTTGCCTGCATTGTGGCTGTGGCTGTGTTACATGGACCGCATGAAGAATCCCGCCAAAAAACCGCCATTCATAATTGCTGCCGCATCATGTCCGGAGACGCGCCACCAGTATCCTAACAGCGACGAATACAACGGCTATCAACGGAGCATCGGCAAAGCTGCGGGACTGCTCAAGATTGGCGTGAACCTGATGCGGCTGCCGCCTGGAGAACGAAGTTCCTGGCCTCATGCTGAGGAGAAAGAGGAAGAGTTCGTATACGTTCTTGAGGGTGAGGTTGACGCTTGGATAGGCGGCTTTCTTCACGCGATGCGGTCCGGGGACTTTGCGGCCTTTCCTGCAGGGACCGGCATCTGCCATTGCTTCATAAACAACAGCGAGCATGAGGTGCTGCTACTTGTGGGAGGAGCGGCTCCAAGGCGCGACAGTCGCATCTACTATCCGCTCAATCCTCAACGCCGCAATGACATGCCATGGAGCGCATGGTGGGAAGACGTTCCGAAACACCGCTTGGGACCACATGACGGGATGCCCGACGCGCTTCGACGCCGATCCGCCAATCGAGGGTCTCGCGTACGCGCGCAACGCAGGAGCTGACGAAACTACTCGACCACCGCGGGCAGAGCGCCAAGCCGGCGGCGCGCCGCCGCGCATCGGTGATGCCCCTGCCCGTTTGAATCCCGCCGCCAGCCTCCATATCATCTTTCGCGCACCAGTGAAGCATCGAATCACGTATCTCACATATCAATAGAAAAAATTATGGGACTCAGAAAAGTAACTCTGTTCGACAAGGAAGGCACCACCCTCGTTCCAGTGGATGAGGACGGTCAGGCGAAACCCGCCGTGATGGGCGTGCGATGGGTCAATCCCGTCACCTTCGAAACCATTCGCGTGCGCGGCGGCAAACGCACCGGCCCCAGCAACGAAGTCCTGATGGAAATTCCCGCGACGCTCGACACCGGCGCGTTCGCCATCGAGGACTTGCCCCCGCCCAAGGTCAAGCAAAAGCTCGCGCAAATCGAAAAGTCTGCCGGCGCGGGAAAATCGGCGAAAAAACCGTGACCGAGCCCGCTGCGCTCGCGGGCCTGCGCGTGCTCGACCTGACCGGCCATCGCGCACAACTTTGCGCGCGGCTGCTGGCCGACATGGGCGCCGACGTAATCAAAGTCGAACCGCCCGCCGGCGACGACGCGCGCCGCATCGGCCCCTTCCTCGACGACCTCCCGCATCTCGACCGCAGCCTGTTCTTCTGGTTCTACAATCTCAACAAGCGCTCCCTCACGCTCGATCTCAACCATTCCCGCGGCGCCGACATCTTGCTCCAGCTCGCCCGCTCCGCCGACGTCGTCATCGAGAGCTTCGCTCCCGGCACCCTCGACCGGCTTGGCCTCGGCTGGGATACTCTCCATCGCGAGAACCCCGCGCTCGTCCTCTGCTCGATTGCGCCGTTCGGCCAGACCGGCCCTTATCGCGACTTCATCGCCGACGACACCGTGCTGACCGCATTGGGCGGGATGCTGTACATCAACGGCTTCCCCAATCACGCTCCTGTTCGTCCGCTCGGTCTGCAGGCTTACCATTCGTCGGCGTACTACGGCGCGATTGCCGTGATGCTCGCGCTGCTCGCGCGCGATCGCACCGCTGAAGGCAATTGGATCGACCTCAGCATGCAGGAGGCCACCGCGGCCGCCGTCGAGCACGTCGCCGGTGCATTTTTCGAGCGCAACGAGGCCGAGCCGCGCCGCGGCACTCTGCATTGGAGCCGTTTCTTTCGCGTCGGCAAATGCCGTGACGGTTACATCATGCATTGCACGCTCGGCGACTGGACCTCGCTCATCGAATGGGTCAAGTCCGATGGCAAGGCTGGCGATCTCGACGCGCCCGACTATCAGCAGGTGATGTATCGCTATCTCATGGCCGAGCATCTCTTCGACGTGCTCGACGATTGGGTCAAGGACTATCCGCGCGACGAGCTGCTCGAGCGCGCGCAGCTTCTGCGCCAGCCCTACGCGACCGTCCGCCCGCCCGAGGCGCTGTTCGACGACGACCAGCTTGCCGAGCGCGGCTACTTCGTCGAGGTCGAGCATCCCGAGCTCGGCCGCAAGTTCCGCTATCCGGGCGCGCCGTATCTTTTCAATGGCACGCCGTGGCGAGCGTCGCGCCGCCCGCCGCTGATCGGAGAGCACACCGGCGAAATTTTGCGCGACGAACTCGGGGTGGCTCCCCAAGCGCTCGCCGCGCTCTTCGCCGAGGGAGTGATCTGATCATGCCGGCGATGCCGCTGGACGGCGTCCGCATCCTGGATTTCACCTGGGTCGTCGCCGGCCCGGTCGCGACGCGCATCCTCGCCGACCACGGCGCGGAGGTCGTCAAGGTCGAGCGCAAGGAGCCGCCGCAACTCGGCAATCGCAAGCTCGGCCTCCAATGCGACCTGAATCGCGGCAAACTTTCGGTCGCGCTCAATATGCAGCACCCGCGCGGCGTCGAACTCGCCCGCCGCCTCGCCGCCAAAAGCGACGTCGTGATGGACAATTTTTCCGCCCGCGTGATGCGCAGCTGGGGGATGGACTATGAAAGTCTCGCCGCCGTCAAACCCGACATCATCTGCATCAGCATGTCCGGCCTGGGCCATACCGGCCCGCGCTCCAGCTATGTCAGCTACGGACCGACCCTGCAAGCCCTCACCGGCTTCACTATGCTGATGGCCGAACCCGACGGCACGCCCGCCGGCTACGGCTATTCGTACGCCGACACCTGCGGTGGTTACACCGGCGCACTCGCGGCGCTCATCGCCCTTTGGAATCGCCACCGCACCGGTCGCGGCCAGTTCGTCGATCTCTCGCAGTTCGAGGCCGTCGCCAGCGTGATCGGTCCCGCGCTCCTCGACATCTCCGCCAACGGCCGAACGCAGTCCGCGCCCGGCTACAATTCGCAGGAGGATCCCGCCGCACCGCACGGCGTTTACAAATGCCGCCCGCTTGACGGCGACGATGACCGCTGGGTCGCGATCGCCGTGCGCACCGGCCCCGAGTGGCGCCGATTCGTCACCGCGATTGGTTCTCCCTCGTGGGCGAGCGACCCGAAGTTCCGCACGCTCTACCTGCGCATGCACAATAGCGCCGAGCTCGACGCCGGCGTTTCACGATGGACCGCGGAGCACAGCGCCGAAGACGCGATGGCGATCCTCCAACGCGCCGGCATCGCCGCCGGCGTCGTCGAAAACGGCATCGATCTCTGCGCGCGCGATCCTCAACTGAAAGAGCGCGGCTTCTGGCCCGCCGTCTCGGCTGCAAGGGGCGCGACGACTAACGTCACGGGCATCCCGTTCAAGCTTTCCGGCGGGTCGGGAAAAGTTCGCTCGATCGCGCCTGAAGTCGGCGAGAATTTCGACTACGTGCTGGGCGAGCTGCTCGGGCTCGGCCGTTCAGAGCGCGATGAATTGGTCGCCGCCGGCGCCGTCTGGCCCTGACCGCTCGCGAATCCGTGTTACCCAGGTAGCAATGTCCCCCAAATAACACGCATCGCTCGCAGCCCCTTATTGCGCTAGTGTCAGCGACACTGGCTGTTAACAGTAAACAGCCGGTCGGGGCAATTATTGCACGCAAGCGTAATATCGAGTGCGTTGGTTGGCGTTGACGCGTTCCCGGTCGAAGTCGAAATCGACATCGGCGCCGGGATGCCGCCGCATCGTCTGGTCGGCCTGGCCGAGGGCGCGGTCAAAGAGGCGCTCGATCGCGTCAAGTCCGCGCTCAAAAATTCCGGCTTCGATTTCCCCACTCGCAAGATGACCATCAACCTCGCGCCCGCCGACACGCGCAAGGAAGGCTCGGCGTTCGATCTTCCACTGGCGCTTGGAATCCTCGCCGCGCAAAATGTGCTGAAAGATCGCGCACGCCTGCGCGCCTATCTCGTGCTGGGCGAACTCGCCCTCGACGGCCGTATCAAAGGCATCAGGGGCGCGCTGCCGACCGCGCTGCTCGCGCGCTCTGCCAGGTTCGCGGGCGTGATGCTCCCGCGCGAGAATGCGTCCGAGGCATCCGTCGTCGGCGAGGGCACCGCCGTGCTCGGCGTCGAGAGCCTGCGCGAGGCTTTCGAATTCTTCGAGGGCCTGCGTCCGCTCCAATCTGCGCCCGTCGATCTCAGCGCCGCGTTCGGCGCGGCAAATGTTTACGACGTCGATTTCAGCGAGATCAAAGGCCAGGAGCAGGCCAAGCGCGCGCTGGAAGTCGCCGCCGCCGGCGGGCATAACGTCCTGATGATTGGGCCGCCCGGCTCGGGCAAGACGATGCTTGCCAAGCGCCTGCCCTCGATTCTGCCCGCGATGACCTTCGAGGAGGCCATCGAAACCACCAAGGTGCACTCCGTGATGGGCCTGATGGACGGCCGCGCGCTCATCGCCACGCGCCCCTTCCGCTCTCCCCACCACACCATTTCCGACGCCGGCCTCATCGGCGGCGGCTCGATTCCGCGCCCCGGCGAGGTCAGCCTCGCCCATCACGGCGTCCTGTTCCTCGACGAATTGCCCGAGTTCCGCAAGAACGTGCTCGAGGTCCTGCGCCAGCCGCTCGAGGATGCGCGCATCACCATCTCGCGGGTGATGGGCACGCTCACTTTCCCCGCCTCCGTGATGCTGGTGGCCGCGATGAACCCGTGCCCGTGCGGCTTCTACACCGATCCGCAGCACGAATGCTCCTGCTCGCCAATCGTGATTCAGCGCTATCGCTCGCGCATCTCCGGCCCGCTCCTCGATCGCATCGACATCCATATCGAAGTGCCCGCGGTGAAGTACAAGGACCTGACCGATCGCGTCGCGCGTGAGCCGTCGATCGCGATTCGCGAGCGCGTCAATCGCGCGCGCGAGGCGCAGCTCATTCGTTTCAAGGGGATGCCGTTTTTCTGCAACGCGCAGATGCGCGCAAGCGATCTCCGCCTCCATTGCCAAATCGAGTCGGGCGGCGAGCGTCTGCTCGAGCTTGCCATCAACCGCCTCGGCCTGAGCGCGCGAGCCTACACGCGAATCCTCAAAGTCTCGCGCACCATCGCCGATCTCGACGGCGCCGCTTCGATCGCCGCCCACCATCTAAGCGAGGCCATTCAGTACCGCTCCCTCGACCGCACCGCCCCCTAGCCCGAAAACCAGGCGGGCGGCTCGAATGATCGAGCCGCCCGCTGTCAGATTTGCGCGATTTCCAGGTTTAGTGGATTTCGTACCCAGCCACGAATTGGTCGAGGGTATCCGTCTTATGCTTCACGACGAACGTGCCCGAGGCGACCGTGTTCGCAGTGAAGTAGTTCTTCGGATGCACCACGGCGTTGCCCAGCTGGTCGGTCGCTATCGCTATACCCGTATCCGTGTCACCCGAGTTGTCGAGCGGCCGGAAGAACAATTCGTAGTTCGTGCTCGGATTCGCGCCCGCCAATGTCACGCTGACCTGGCCGCCTGCCTCCACCTTGTAAGAGCCCTGATCCAGCGGATCGCTCCCGCAGTTCCCAAGGATCGGATCCGTTACGCTTCCGCACGGCTCCAGGCTCGACTCCGAAACTTTGGGAGCCACGAACTTCTGATCCACCTTGAATCCGGACACGAACTCATTGGTGCTGCCGCTCTGGAGCACGACTTCGCCCGAACCGATCGTATTCGCCGCGAATGCAGGGTCCACGATCAGCTTGCCCGACCCCTTTTTGTCGGTCGGCCCAAGTGTTCCGAGCGCAGTTGCAGTTGGCGCGGCGCCCGGCGAACGCAGGATCGCGGTGTAGCTCGAACTGGGGCGCGCACCGTTCACACGGATCAACAGAGCGCCGTCGTCGTTTTCAACATCGACATGGCCGCTGGTCAGCGGGTCGCTTCCGCAGCTTGAAAGAGCTCCTGGCACTGTCACATCGGTGCAACGCACCAGCCCCGGCTGGAAGTCACGACCCGATTCGAGACCGTCGCTCGAGATCGATATCCCGGTGACGAACTCCTCGCTCCCGCCGCTTTTCAGAACCACGTTGCCGGCGCCGACGGTTCCTAATTTGAAAAATGCATCCTTACGAAGAAAGCCGTCTCCATTGGCATCGGTCCTTAGATTATCGATCGAAGCGGACTGAGTGCCGTCGTTCGAGACGAAACTGACGGCGTACGTAGTGTTGGTCGCCGCCCCAACGACGATCACCGTCACGTCGCCTTGATTGCTGATCGTGGCGCCTCCCCGCTGGAGCGGATCCTGGGTCGCCGCGCAGGTCGTAAGCACGGCCGGCGTCGCAACCGATTTGCATTTAATCAGCGGCGCGTCGAACGTTTGCGCGCGCGCCAGTCCCGATGCCAGGCAAAGCGCCACTGGCGCGGCGAGCAATGCTGCCCGCCATTTCACTCGTAATTGAAGCATACAGACTCTCCTCCTGGGTCTTCGTCGATTGCGCCCCTTTTCAACATACGCCATAAACACGACGGCGTTACATAACGCAGCCTCTCCCTGTCGCTAAAGAGAGGCAAAAATTCTGGCCTCTGGCAGCACTACCAGGCAGCCGAGCTACCGCGACATGCGAGATGACAATTGACCTCACGATGGCTACCGGCTAGTAGGTATGCCCTGCTTGTTGCGCGAGCCGGCCTGAAAGGAGAGGTTGATGTATTGCCGAAGTCGCAATGCACGGTTTCTTTTCGCAATCGCATTCGCAATGGCGCTGTCGGGATGCGTTACCAAGGCAGGATGGCAGTACCAACCAGGGCCCGCTCAGGTAGCGCCAACCCGGGTGCCCGTCAGTGTCGGTGTCCTGCAATTTCAGGATCAGCGCGCCACCGATAACTCCACATATTTCTGGCTGTGCATAATCCCGGCCGTCCCGTATTGCACCGCCGATTACCATCGCCTCGAGAGCGCCAACGGCTTTTTGACTGCGGCTTCATACAATTTCCGTCCCGGCGATGACCTTGCGCAGGCAACCGCCGTCGAGCTTCGCCAAATCGGCTTGTTCCGCGACGTATTCGTGACCGACCGCGCCACCGATCCCGGCGCGCAATTGCTGCTCCGAGGAACGATCGTCAGCACCGATTGGGACGGCACGCGCTATAGCTATCTGCTCGGCCCGTATGGCTCTCTGTTGTATCTCTTCGGCCTGCCGTTCGGCTCTGCACAGGACACTCTCAAGCTGAAGCTGGAATTGGTTGACCCCGCCAGCTCGCAGGTGTTGTGGACAGCGGCCATCGATCAGGACTACGCGATGACCGAGGGAATCTACTACAACTATGGAGATGATTTCGGCTATCCGCAGATGTTTCGCGAAGGCATCAGGCCTGCCCTGGCGTCGCTCGAAAGCTACGTCGCCGGCCAGCCACCTGGCGTCTGGCAGCACCACCAGGCACCCGGTCAGCCGCCCGCCGCCGCCCGCTAGCGCTGAATCACTTCAACTGCCGGCTAGGGGTACGGTGCCTCGTAGGCCATGTAACGCGCTATCTTCCAGCTTCCATCCGGTTGGCGCCGGAATATATCCAAGCCAGGTTCCCGTTTTGTCTCCTCGGCTCCGTTTTTCGGGCGCAGCTTCAGAGTCCAAACGAGCCTTACGACCGCGAGATCGCCCGACACGATGATTTCTCTGATTTCCAGGTCGTAGTGATATGCCTTCGCCGAGTCCCCCAACGCCATCTGCAAATTGGCGCACAGGGAATTATAGGTGTCTTCGGGCTCCCCCCGAAAATTTGAAATCAAATCCGGCGCAAACAGCGAGCAAACCTCCGACGCATCGCCGCTATTGAAGTCTCGCGTCCACTTCTCCAGCTCGTCGCGAATCTCATTGCTCGCGGCGGTCGTGGAATCCGCTTTCGCTGCCGGCGCGTACAACGCGGACATCAGCAGCGCGAGAACACCCGCTGTGAATGCTCCTACCCGAGCGCGCTTCATTCTCATAACCCCGGTTTCTCCTTCTCACGAACGTCAGACCTCTTGCAATCGCGGTGTCTAGCCCGCCCTATGGTTTCGCGATGCTCGCCATCCTACAAGCAAATTCGCGTATCTTTACGCAAATACGCGCCCTGCCATCACTCCATCTTGACAACTTGTCGACATCGCGTTAGCTGGCCTACCAGTGATGTCCGAAATCGCGGAGAGACCGGCCTGTCAGCGGCTTTCCGCAAGGGGAGTCGGCGATGAACAGCACCATGAAGAGTATGGCTGCATTCGTTGTCTTGGGAGCGGTATTCACGGTCGGAGCCCTGATGGTAGCCAGCTACCTTTCCACCTTCGCAGGTTAATCCCAACCGCCGCCCGCCGCATCGGACCTGACGGGCGCGAGGGGGTGACCCCTCGACCCAGTGATAGGAAAGACGCGAAAGCAGTGCGGTCTGGTTCCGGACTTTCCTTTTCAGCGGCTCGTCGAAGCCGCGTGCAGCGGTCTTATGCCCTGACGATTTCGTGCGCGCGTCCTCGTTATCTTAGCGCCGGGTGCACGGTTCACCCCTGCCGAAAGAGCCAATTTTCGTTTTTTCTTTGCTATTAGTTCTACAGCTGCTGTCGCAAAGATTGTCTTATGGATGCTTTTCTGTTAGCCGTGGGTCCTCTTTGCTGTGATTTGTGCCCTGCTCGGAAATAAAAGGAGATGGCCAATGAAACAGTCCAACGGAAAAACTCGAATCGGTGCGATCGTGACCCTGAGCACGATTGCATGCGCGGTGTTGGTCGTCATGACCCTCACCGCAACGGACGCGGCGGCGCAAGTAGGATGTGTGTCAGCCAACGGAACCGTCACCCAACCGGATCACCTCAAATGTTACAGAGTTGGGAATGATCCGTTTATCAATACCGACCTGCTCTCGCTCGATTCACCGCAGTTCGGGGTTGAGCCGAACTGTCAGGTGAAGGGACATGCAATCCAATTCTGCGTGCCGGTGTGCAAGACTATCGTCGGTCCCGTCCCGCCACCCGCCGGCACGGGGTTCAAAGCTACGACGCCCCTGACGGACGACGAACTCTGCTACTCCATCACCTGTACTACCAACAACGCGCCAAGGAGGGTGGGCGTCGAGGACCAGTTTGCGGCGCGGACGATCCCGCTGGGTAATGCGGATCTCATCTGCGCACCGGCGGCAAAGCTGCCGGCGCCGCCGTGCGGCTTTGTTCCAGGAGCGGTACAGACGGCAGCGTTTTGCGGCGGAGCGTGCCCTGCGGATGAAGCCTGCAAATTTACGCCGCCGAAAAGGACTTCTACCGGCGTGATACCCGCCAGCTGCGCCTGCGCCAAGACCCCCGCGCCGTGCGGGAATACAGCGCCGCCTACAGTAGCGCCTATGTGCGGAGGGTCTTGTCCGCCGTCTTCCACCACCGGAGCTTTGCAGCTCTGCCGCGACCTCGGCGGCGCCTGCACCTGTACGACGTTCTGATCGCCGGCCCGGCGGGCCCGCATAACGCGAGCCTGACCGGCGCGGGAAGCTGAGCGGCGAGGGCGAGATCTGCGCCCTCGCCGGCTCGCCACGCGCTTAGGATGACACGAAAAAAGTCCTAACCGGGCCCTTCGAGTACCCAGGGTAAACTCCGCCCACATCTTCTTCCCTCAAACCTTTCTAACAGGGCGAAGCCCGCATCTTGTCCTAATACTAAGGTGCAGGGGTCACCCCTTCCTTCTTAACATTGGGTTCAGGGGTCACCCCTGCCGCTGGCGTTCGCGACCAGAGCCTGAAATGGTCCGTCGTCAGGACCAGGCGGAAGCCGTTGCTCCACAGAAAGTCTTCGGGAACCAACACCAGCGGGACCAACTGAATCGGTGAATCGCTGATGACGGCCGAGACTTTTCCACCCGCAATCGCGTCGCGCATCTGTTCGGTCCAGAAGTGTCGGGTATCCGAGATGAGCTCGAAAAAATCGGCCGCGCCAAGGCGGCGGCGCGCGGCGAAGAAGCCGTCGCGATCGTACTCGGCTTTCGCTTCGCGATACACGCCGTAGGTTTCAGGATAGCGGATCAATTCGCGGCGTCCGGCCTCGAAGCAT
>Ga0074046_10005010_pt1 | contig 10659 bp, 9 predicted proteins | sample BogForMeECP23OM3_FD_94441 | JGI IMG/M metagenome (GOLD analysis project Ga0074046, IMG submission 94441) | Bog forest soil microbial communities from Calvert Island, British Columbia, Canada - Bog Forest MetaG ECP23OM3 | ecosystem: Environmental > Terrestrial > Soil > Wetlands ...
ATTTCGCTATCCCGGCGGCTGCCTCGATTTGGCGGTCACAATCGCTTACTTATAGGAGGCACCTTATGCATCATGCTAACTCAAAGCGGCGGTTCTGCGTGCTGAGCGGAGTAGCGGGCATTGTGCTGCTCATCGTGTCATTCGCGATCAACAGTGGCCCGCCGCCGGACCCGAGCAGCGCCGAACTGGTCAAGTTCGGCCAACAACACTACGCGACCATACTTTGGGGAGCCTGGTTGCAGGCGGTTGGTCCGATGCTTATTGTGCTTTTTGCGTTTGCGCTGGATCACCTGGCTGGAGCGACCCTGCGCCTGGCGGGCTGGATGACCTTTTTCGGAGCCGCGATCCTCATGACAGTGAGCCTGATTGAAATCACTTTTTACATCAGCGCTTTGTCCCCTGAGCCGGCGATCATGCCGTCAATCAGTCTGAAAGTCATTTATGCCGTTCAGCACCTTTATTTCATAGTAGCGGCTCCCGCACTGTTCTTGCCGCTCGGTATTGTTCTTCTCAACTCCCCCGTACTCCCACGAGTGTTTGGACATCTGGCTCTCATCTTAGCGACGGCTTTTGCGGCCATAGGGGTCATTTTTCTGTTCAGTCTGACGCTGCCTGGCCCAGTTACGGCATTTGCTGGAGTCCAGGCGCTGTGGTGATTGGCCGCCGCTATCACGCTTATTGTTCGCAGTGGAAAGATTCCGAATAGCTTGGAAACTAAAGAGGTCGCGGTTTCACAGGTGGTCTAACGTCAACCCACGCCTGTTGCTAATCCGCGGGCTCCTAACTAAGGAGTCGTTTGTTTACTTTAAATAACACTCCTGGCGCATTCTCGCTTGCAATTCTCCCATAACCGATTGTGGAAGAGCTGCCCGTGACTCGGGACGATTACACCCATATTCAACTCGAAGAGCGGTGTTGATCTGTGGCTGTTCTGCTCGGACTGTCGGCTGCAGATCGGCAGAATACCGCTGGGCGCATCCCCGATTTCTAGCCAGTTAGTGCCTTGTCTTGCTGGCGTGAATGGGCCACAATATGCGGCACCGTGCAATGCCGGCGAAGCGCTTCGATCTCGGCCCGCTCCGCATCATGGAGTTGTTGAAGTTTCGTCTCGATCTCTTCCCGCAGCGCACGCCACTGCTCGCGAGTTAGGCCGGCTTCCTCGTGCGTATCGAGCGCATGCGCCTGCTCGGATGCCCGCGTGCGGGCCCGCTTCATCTCGGCTTTTCTCTTGTCGCGCGACGCGGTGAGATCTTCGACGAGTTGGCGGTGACTCTCGACAATGTTGAACATCTCGCCGGCTGTCCAAGCGAGAGCGAAGAGGCCAGAGATCGCCATCAAGGGGCTGAGTTCTCGCCAGTTGTATGGCAGAACCATTTCACCATAGCCGATGGTGGCATAAGTGTTGACACTGAAATACATGGAGTCGCGAATGTTTCCGATGAGGCCAGTGCCCCTGAGCGCAACACCCCACACGCAAATCTCGACACGTGCAGGAAAAGCATGAAGAGAATCGCACCGGCGAAGATGTAGGTCCCCAGGTGAGGATGCCACGACGTGCGGCGTAGTATTTCGGATTTTCTCTTGTGACGGGCAATGATGCGATCGAGCCCGGCGCCATGAATCAGGACAATGATCATCAGCATCACGCTGCCGAAGCTTAGGACCTCAATCGGAACCTGGACCGGCACATCTAGGTGGACCATTTTCGGGAGAGCGAACATTGATGGTTTATCTCGTGTTAGTCACCCTATACGCTTCGTAGCCGCTGCGCGGGGTGATCCACCAGGTGCTCCACCCGTCCCGCTGGTTCTGCGAGAGGGTGGCGGCCAATCGCGCGGTCTGACCATCCTTCGCTATTTGGGCATGAACGTGAACAACCCAACCACTGCGCTAGCCAGCACCAGTAGTGCCGGGTTGATCTTGTACTGCAGCAGGATCAACAGAACAGCCACAGAGATTGCCGCTGTTTCTGTGCCGGTAATGGCGCCTTTGGCCATGCTGAAACAACCAGCCAGCAGGAGACCGATCGACACCGGCGCAAGGCCCTGTTGAATAGACGTCCTCCACGGCCATTTCTCCAGCTTCCTCCACCCCTTGGCGACGAGGAAGGCCAGTATGGCTGTAGGCCCGAAAAAGGCGATCAGTACAGCGATTGCGCCCAGCGTCCCACCCGCCCATTGTCCGATGGAGACAATCATCATCATGTTGGGGCCGGGGGCCATTTGCCCCACGCTATACAGATGGATGAGTTGCTTGAAGTCGAGCCACTGGTGGACATCGACCGTCAGGATCTTCATCTCTGGGAACGCAGCCATGCCGCCGCCGACGGTCAACAGTGAGAGATATGAGAACACGCGAATCAGCGCTGGAATCTGGTTCATGGCGTCGCACTCGCTTTCTGCTCTTTGCGCGGATAGTGGAACAGAATCGCCATAAGCCCGACCCCGATCAGAGTGCGTGGCACTCCCAGATGTAACCGGTTCACCGCAATTACCGTTATCGCTATGAACACGAAGTCGAACTTATGCGACAGCGACTTCTTGCTGAGATTCACGACCGTGTACAAGAGTAGGCCAACCGCCGCGGCTGCCACGCCTTTCAGCGCGGCCGTGATCCAGACGTGGTCGCCATGGATGCGGTAGAAGATGCCGACAACGAACATGAGCAGAGCGCCCGGCAGGCACATCCCCAAAATGCCGGCGATTGACCCCATTGCGCCGCGCAACTTCTCTCCGACAAGAACAGCCATATTCGTCGCGTTCAGTCCCGGAAGGCTCTGGCTGATGGAGAGCATCTCGACAAATTCCTTGTCGTCAACCCAATGGCGCTTGGTGACAAGGCTTTCGCGGAGATACGGCACCACCCCGCCGAAGCTGGTGGCCCCGATGATGAGAAATTCGAGGAAGATCTGGAAGATCGAGACTGCAGCCGGCGCTGCAGTAGCGCCGGCCGTGGTTTGTAGTGCGGGTTTCCCGCCCGGATCACTCATGGCTTTGAGGCTCATTTCCGTTGAGGCGGTACACCATTGCTGTCTTCGTAACGCCCAGTGCCAGCCAGTCCTGCACGTCCTGCTGCAGGGAAATGTAGAACTGCGCGGCCAGCTTCTTCTGCTTGTCGCCGACGCTTTCTCTCTTATCGAACTGCACCTGGAAGGCGAACTCGCCCACCAGCGACTTATGTTCGCCGCGGGTGCGCCACAACCCGATGTCACACTTGCCGACCAGCCCTTTGCCGAAGTCCAGTTGACCAAGCGGAAGTAGCACCTCTTCGACGATGCCCCCGTTCACCAGGCTCAGTTTCTCGTCAGTTGCCTTTTGCAATTTGGCGAGCGCCGGGAACACTTTTACCAGAGTGGCCATTGAGGCCTTGCCAGCGTCGTGCATCTGGCTCAGTCCGAACTGGCAGTTGTGCGAATACAGGATGCGGTATCCGCCGACCTCGTCCTTCAGAGGCAGGGCTTCGGCTTTGAACTTGATGCGGTACTTACCGGCAATCTTTGGCCGGACATCCAGCGCGGTTGCTTGCTTTTCATCCGGATGGCGGAACTTGAACACGATTTCGGGATCGCCTACCGGAAAGCCGTCGACATAGGCGATGCGCCGCCGAAGGATGAAGGCGTTATTGTAGAGGCGAAAATCCGAAGTGTCTCCGAAGGTGATCTCCCGGACTTGCGGCCTCAGCCCGGCTTCCACGTCAGGGATGAAACCGACGCCAACCCTCTTCGCCGTCTTCTGCACCAGCTTGCCGAAATCGCGGAAGGCTTGCACCGACGTGAACCGGTCTGGCTTCAGGATCAGCTTGGCTTCGAGGTACGTCACCCGATCCAGCGGCGCACCGTCGGCATAGGATTGTCCGGGTGCACATATCTGCGCATCGGGCGTCTTGATCTGAGATGCCTTAACCTTGTCTTTGTCTTTCTTGTCCTTGTCTTTCTTCTTCGCTTCTTTATCCTTCTTTGACATCGTGATCTCCAAAAATGTTCAATGTTGGCGGCAGGGGAGAAACCGCTTCAGGATCACCGCTGCCATCGATGAAATTTACAACCTTCAGGGCGGCTGTCGCCCGCGAGGCCAAGGCCTTTCGGCAATCCTGCCTGCTGCGCCCATTTGTAACGTAGCTTTAATTTTCTACTCCACCGGCGGTGGGTTCGTCACTAGTAAAATTCCACCCGGACGATCCGACAATTGCTAGTGGAGATGACCGCAGGTGCTCCAGCCGGCAAGAAGCCGCAAGGGTGCCCTGGCCGCCCATCGTTTGGGCGACAGGGTGGGCGCAGCACCACCGCTCCAATTGAAGTATCGATGTCCCCCGGCCCCGGTTCCGATAAAATCACGGGTTGCACGCATCTCCTTGCGCGAGCTACGAGGTTGACGTTCACAAAGAGAAACCGGCAGCGGAATGAGCCGGATTTGAGGAGTCAGTATGAGTGCTCAACATTCGGATGCCCTGGTCTTCTTCGGCGCCACTGGCGACCTGGCATACAAGCAGATCTTCCCTGCATTACAGGCCATGATCAAACGCGGGAACCTCACCGTGCCTGTGATCGGTGTGGCCAAGGCCGGGTGGAATCTCGATCAGTTGATCGCGCGCGCCAAGGATAGCCTCGAAAAACATGGGGGGCTCGACCCAGCGGCGTGGCAGAAGCTGAGCGGCCTGTTGAGGTACGTGGATGGCGATTATGCCTCCCTCGCGACCTTTCAGGCGGTACGTAAGGAACTCGGTTCATCTGAATATCCAGCACATTATCTGGCGATACCTCCGATGCTCTTTGAGGAGGTAGTCGAACAACTCGTGAAATCGGGCTGCGCCAAAGGCGCTCGCGTCGTGATTGAAAAACCATTCGGCCACGACCTTGCTTCGGCCAAGGAACTTAACCGGATTCTGCTGGCAGCTTTTCCTGAATCCGCAATTTTCCGCATCGACCACTATCTCGGCAAACGCCCGGTCCACAACATGGTGATCTTCCGCTTCTCCAACGCATTTGTGGAGCCTTTCTGGAACCGCAACTATGTCGACAGTGTGCAGATCACTATGGCAGAAAATTTCGGCGTCCAGGGCCGAGGCGCGTTCTATGATCAGACGGGCGCGATTCGCGACGTCATTCAGAATCACCTCTTCCAGGTGCTCTGTAATCTAGCGATGGAGCCTCCGGTGCGGTCAGACAGCGAGTCGATTCGTGACGAGAAGGTGAAAGTGCTCAAAGCGATCCCGCCTCTGAGCGCCAGCAATCTCGTGCGCGGACAGTTCGAGGGATATCTTGACGAGAAAGGTGTGGCGCCGAATTCGAAGGTCGAGACATTTGCGGCCCTACGGCTGGAGATCGACTCCTGGCGCTGGAAGGGCGTGCCTTTCTTCATTCGTGCCGGCAAGAACCTGCCGGTCACATGCACGGAGGTTATGGGGCGCTTGCGCAAACCGCCTGCAGTGGTGCGCGAAGTTACCCCGGAAGAGAATTATTTACGATTTCGCATCAGCCCCGAGATGACGATAGCGGTGGGCACGAACGTAATGGCCCCCGGTTCGGAGACGTCAGAAGAGACGGTCGAAATGGTGGCCAGCCGGCACCCGCGTCCCGATGAAATGGAACCCTATGAACGGATCCTGGGGGACGCTATGGCGGGAGATTCCAGCCTGTTTGCTCGCCAGGACTACGTGGAGGAAGCGTGGCGCATCGTCGACCCGGTGCTCAAGGCATCGACGCCCGTCTATTCCTACAAGCCACAGAGCTGGGGTCCGCAGGAAGTTGGTTCGAGCGTGACGCCTCCGGGCGGATGGGACGAACCCGTATCTTCTGACCAAGAGGATTTCCGCGTCGCGGAGCAGGCTGCAAAGTAGGCCGCAGTCGCGCAGGCCGCGGTAGGCCTGGCTCGAAGCTGGCTAGTCAATTTGCACGAGTTGCCCGGCGCCGACCGAAGTTTGCGGAGCTTGCCTCGTCTGCGGGGCGCGCCAAAAATCGAAGTACGAAACTTGGTGAACACACGATACCGTGCAGTGCGGAGCACAACTTTTTTCTGTCAGATACTCGCGCCGAATATCTTCGACCGTGTATTGCTCCAGAGGGACGCCGGGATAACCGCGCTGTTGTGAGCAGTAGTGCACCAGCCCATCTTCGCAAATGTAGACGTAACGGGCTCCAGCACGGCATCGCCACTGGTTTGGCTTGCCGTGCGCAATATTGTTCTGAAACCAGTTGAGACGCGAGTAATTTTTCTTCTCCAGCTTCTTCATCTTGAGAAAGACTTCGCGTTCGTCGTCGGCCAGCGAACGCAGCTGACCGTCACCATCGTGGATGATTCCGATGGTCGAAGTAAAACCCAATTGCACCGCACGCCTTCCCACGACCAGGGCATCGTGCGGATTGCGGGTACCACCGCCGACCACGGAATTAATGTTCACGTGAAAGTCGGCGTGTTCGGCTAGCAACTGCAGCTTCTTGTCGAGCACCTTGAGCGACTTCTTGGAGACATCGTCGGGCATCACGTTGTCGATGCTGATCTGGAGATGGTCGAGCCCGGCACGGTTGAGGCGCCGGATGCGATCTGCGGTCAGCAAATAGCCGTTCGTGATCATGCCCACGATGATCGGGTACTTCCGCATGTGAGCAATGATCTCGTCCAGCTCGGGATGAAGTAGAGGCTCGCCACCGCTGAGCGTGACAATGGTCGTTCCCAAGCGTGCCAAGTCGTCGACGCGACGCTTCATGGTCTCCAGTGGGATCGGTTTGGAGAAGTCGTCGTATTCGTTGCAGTACTTGCAAGCCAGATTGCAGCGTCGAATAGGGATGATGTGCGCCATTACGGGGTGGTCGGTTGAGGCCACTCCTTTGGCGATCATCTTGATCTCGCGAACCCGGCGTTTTACGGCAAGAACGCGCCGGCGTACCCCTGTAAGCGTAATCGACATACCTTACTCTATTGATTACAACACATTGACTAACGACTCAGGGAAGTCCCCGCCCTTGTTCGGGGAATAATCGCCCCCGAGTGGTACTGCTGGGCCACCCGACGGGGCTGCGGAACAACGCTGCCTAACTTCGTGATATGCGGCACAGTCTCACGGCACGGGTACTGGTTTATAATGAGGGATTGGGTCATTTAATCCTGGAGTTTGGTACAAGCATGCTTCGATTTCTGCAAACCCCCGGCCCAATGAAGAAGATCATCTTGGGCGGCATTCTACTTGTCATCTGCGTGATGATGGTGATCACCCTTGTTCCCGGCGGATTGTTCGGCGACTACTTTGGCAGCAGCGTGACTACCGCTGGCGTGCTCGCCAAGGTGGGCACTGAAGACATCAATCTGCAAGAGGTTGCCAATCGGGCCCGGATGATTGGGCGCCAGCAGTTCCGGGGAAACATTCCCCCGACAGTCATGCCGTTTCTCCTTCAGCGCGCTGCGGACGGCATGATCACCCAGGGCGCCCTGGCTTACGAAGCCGACCGCATGGGTTTGGGCGTAAGTGATAAGGAGCTTGTTGAATACTTGCACCAGGGCCAGTTTGGCCAGTTGTTTTTTCCGGGCGGAAACTTCATCGGGCAACAGCAATACGAAGATTTTGTGCAGAACCAGTTTGGGCTGAGTGTAGCTCAGTTCGAAAGGGAGCTGAAGAACCAGATCGCCCAGCAGAAACTGCTCGCGGCAGTGAGTGCGGCTGCAACCGTAAGCGACAAGGAAGTCGCTGAGCAGGTTAAGCAACAAGGCACAAAGGTCAAGTTTGAATACGCTGTCTTGACGCTCGACGATGTGAAGAAGCAGATAAAGGTTACCGACGTCGAATTGAAGGCGTTTTACGAGCAGAACAAGCAGCAGTATGTGAACTCCATTCCCGAGAAGCGTAAGGCACGTTACATCCTCGTTGATACTGCCAAGCTGGCCAATTCGATTCCGGTCACGCAGGCCGATTTGCAGGCGTTTTACAACCAGCATCAGGATGAATTCCGCATTCCCGAGACGGTTACGGTCCGCCACATTCTGATCAAGACGCCGACTCCGGGTGCAGACGGCAAGGTCGATCCCAAAGGTGTGGAAGCTGCGAAGGCTAAGGCCGAGGATGTCCAGAAGCAGTTGAAGGCAGGTGCGAGTTTCGAGGAGTTGGCGAAGAGGTATTCAAACGATCCGGGTAGCGCGCCGAACGGTGGTTTGCTGCCTCCAATCACAAAGGGGCGTACTGTTCCAGAATTTGAGCAAGCCGCATTCACCACGCCCAAGGGTCAGACGACCGACATCATTCGCACCAGCTACGGATTCCACATCATTAGGGTTGAAGACAAGCAGACGGCCCGCGTCAAGCCGCTTGACGAAGTGAAGGCCCAGATTGAGCCCGCGATCAAGCAACAGAAATCCGCGGCTGCCGCACAGAGCCTTGCCAATTCCGTACAGAGCTCGGCACGTTCGGTGGGCATGGAAAAGGCTGCGTCCGAAAAGGGTCTGTCAGTGACTACGACCGAGATGCTGGCCCAGACGGAACCGCTTCCGGGAGTCGGGTCCGCCCAGGAACTGGCGAATGGCCTGTTCTCGGCCAAGAAGAATGATCCTCCGGCGATAGCGCAGACGCCACAAGGTTTTGCGATTTACCAAGTCACCGAGATCCAGGCCCCACAGACCCCAACGTTTGAGCAAATAAAAGCGCAAATAGAGGAACAGTTCAAAGCGCAGCGGGCACAGGCGCTTCTGGCGCAAAGAACGCAGGAACTGTCTGATCGTGCTCATGCCGGGCACGATCTAAAGAAGGCGTCGACGGAACTTGGCGCGACGGTGAAGACCAGCGACCTTGTTAACGCGACCGCACAAGTTCCTGACGTCGGAGCCATGAGCGGAGCGGCCAACGTGGCCTTCACTCTGGGCATAGGCGAGATCAGTGGTCCGCTGCAGGGCAGTGCGAACAGCGGCGTAGTGCTCGCTGTGGTGGAGAAGCAGGAGCCGTCGCCTGATGAGGCGAAGCAAGCTTGGGACCGCGCAAAGGAAACGTTGCTGGATCAAAAGCGACAGGCGCTCGAAGGTCTGTATGTACAAAACCTCCGCGACAAGCTGGAGAAGGAAGGCAAAATCAAAGTAAACAAGAAAGAAATGGAGCGCCTAAGCCGTTTGAGTGAGGGGTCCTAGCGCGCCTTTAGCCATCAAGTGTGCGGCCAGACAAGCGAATCGCTGGCCCACTGTTTTCTTGCTGGGCCAGTCAGCGTGTGAAAACCAGCCTCCGCCACCTTCTTTCGCAATCCAATTTTCGTTTAATCGTCATTCATGTTCACGAAACGCTCATCTGGCATTCTGATGCATCCCACATCCCTGCCCTCCCGGGGCGGGATCGGCGATCTTGGCCCTGCCGCCTATGAGTTCGTGAACTGGCTGGCTGCCGCCAAGCAGACGCTGTGGCAGATCCTTCCATTCGGTCCGGTAGGCTACGGCAACTCACCGTATTCGTGCATCTCGGCATTTGCCGGAAATGTGCTGATGATCAGTCTGGAGCGTCTGGCGGAGCGCGGATACCTGGATCCCTCTCGATTGTCCGAGCTTCCCGATGGCGAGTCTCATGTAGATTTTGAAACCGTCCGGGCGCGCAAGCCACCCCTGTTGCGTGAGGCGGCCCGTAACTTTCTTCACGGCGCACAGGGTGCGGCGCGCGCGCGTTACGATGCCTTCTGCACCCAGAATCAATGGTGGCTGGAAGACTACGCGCTCTTCAGCGTATTGCGCGAACATTTCGGCGACAATCCCTGGAACTCGTGGCCCGAAGAAATTGCCAGGCGAAAGCCAATGGCACTATCACAATTGCTCACAGACTTGAAAGACCAACTGGCGCTGGAGCGCTTCCTGCAATTTGCCTTCTTCGAGCAATGGAAAGCGCTGCGAGCGTATTCCGCTGACCGTGGTATCCGAATCATCGGCGATGTCGCGATCTTCGTCAGCTACGACAGCGCCGACGTTTGGACACATCCCGACATCTTTCGCTTGCAGGAGGACCTCTCGCCAGAATTTGTGGCGGGTGTGCCTCCTGATGCATTCAGCGAGACTGGTCAGCGCTGGGGCAATCCACTTTATAACTGGGAGACCCTGAAGTCGCGCGGGTACGACTGGTGGATTCAACGCATGCGGTGGGCTGTGGAGACCTGCGACATCGTGCGGCTCGATCACTTTCGCGGTTACGAAGCCTGCTGGGAGATTCCGGCGGATGAACCAACCGCAGTGAACGGGCACTGGACGGCCGGGCCCAACGAGGACCTGTTCAAGGCTCTCCGCAATGAACTCGGCGAACTGCCATGTATTGCGGAGGATCTTGGATACATCACACCTGAGGTTCGTGCACTGCGCAAGAAACTCGACATCCCCGGCATGAAAGTCATGCAGTTTGGTTTTGGAGACCGCGGCGCACACATTTATTTACCGCACATGTACACAATCGATTCCGTAGTCTATACCGGAACTCACGATAACAACACCACAGTGGGTTGGTGGGACAGCGACGCGACCAAGGATGAAAAGCGGTGGGCGACTGAGTATCTGGGGAAGGTAGATGACGGAATCCACTGGGCGTTCATTCGGGCTGCCTTCACCTCGGTTGCAATTCTTGCCGTCATTCCTGTGCAGGATGTCCTGGGATTGCCTGGCGACGCCCGCATGAATATTCCCAGCAAGCCAGGCGGCAACTGGTCATGGCGTCTCCGTG
>Ga0074046_10005012_pt1 | contig 10658 bp, 11 predicted proteins | sample BogForMeECP23OM3_FD_94441 | JGI IMG/M metagenome (GOLD analysis project Ga0074046, IMG submission 94441) | Bog forest soil microbial communities from Calvert Island, British Columbia, Canada - Bog Forest MetaG ECP23OM3 | ecosystem: Environmental > Terrestrial > Soil > Wetlands ...
GCCGGTCTCCTCGTTAGGCTGGCCCATGAGGACGATGGGCGCGCCGGCCTCGCTGGTGAAGAGCCCCTCCATGGCGGCAATAGCCGCGGGCTGATTCTTTGCAACATACTTGCCGGCCAGGTCACCGGTGGGAAAAATGATGAGGATAGATGAAATGACGCCCGCAACGACGCCCACCTTGAGGAAAATGCGGCCGTATTCCTCGCATCTGCCCTCCAGCAGATAGAAGGCGCCCACGGCGGCCATGACGAACGAACCGGTGATGACCGCGCCGGTCATGTTGTGCATGTATTGGAAGAACGCCCAGGGATTCATCAGCAGTTGCCAGAAGCTGAGCATCTCGAAATGCCCGTCGGGCGCGCGCGCGTAGCCCACGGGATGCTGCATCCACGCATCGGTAACGATGATGAAGAAGCCGGAGATCCACGAACCCAGCCAGACCATGACCGCTGAGAACCAGTGCAGGCGTTGCGAGATGCGCTTTTCGCCGTACAGGAAGAGGCCGAGAAACGCCGACTCGAGAAAGAAGCTGAAGACGCCTTCCATGGCCAGCGGCTGGCCGATGACGCCGCCCGAAAGCCGCGAGAAGCGCGCCCAGTTGGTGCCGAACTGGAACTCCATGGGAATGCCGGTGACCACGCCCATGATGAAGTTGATACCGAAAATGCGGCCCCAGAAACGCGCCGCGCGGTCCCAGATTTCGCTGCCGCTGCGGAGAGCTGCCGTCTTGAGCACGACAATGAGCAGACCCAGGCCCATGGTGAGCTGCGGAAACAGATAGTGAAAGGTGATGGTGAAGGCAAAATGCAGCCGGTGGATGATCTCGGCACTCATCGAAAACCTCCTGCTGTGAGACGCGCGGTGGACGTGCAGAGGGTGCGCGCGGAGAAGTCAAGTGCAGCCGACGTAAGACTTGTGGCAAACGTGCGCCCATCGTGGCGCGAATGTTTATAGGCTTCCGGTTGGAATTGTGCCTGCACGCTCGTAATTCACGATAATGACGCCTTTCGAAGTGACTGCGCTTTCCGTCACCTTGAATGCCGCCTGGGTCGTGCCATCGGCAAACAATCGTTTCCCACCGCCCAACGTGATCGGAAATATCATCAGCGACAACATATCGACCAAATTGTGCTTGAGGAGCGTGAGAACGAGATTTGCGCTTCCCCAAACGTGCAAATCCGGCCCTTCCTGTTGCTTGATTTTGGCAATTTTTTCCGCAATATCTCCGTTCAAAAACACCGACGGCTGCCATTCGGCTGAAGTCATCGTATTCGAGGCGACGTACTTGGTTGCCGTGTTGACGGCTGGCCAAATGTCATTGTGTTGCGGCCAGTACTGTGCCCAAAGCTCAAACGTTCTGCGCCCTAACAAAAGGTCAAAGGGCTTGTTCATCCTCTTTTGAACGGCCGCTTGACTTACAGGGTCGGAATGCATCCGGACCCACCAGGGAGGGCCGTCATTGATATTTTCCCCTGGCCTGGCTGGGGCATCAATGACGCCATCCAGCGAGACAAATTCAGCCACTATGATTTTTCTCATGCTCAATTCCCTTTCGAGTTCTATCTGATTTTGCCCGACAGACCGGCATCGGCGGCGGAGGTGCCTCGAAACTCGCAAGATTTTGAGGATGGCGGTAAACAGCAGCTTGCATCCTCGCTCTCTATTGCCGCTCCTACGGTGATTCAAATCACTTGCCGCGTGCGGGCCGCGCCTTGATTCTATTAGAGACTGCTGTGAACCGGCATCTCCGGCGAGGCCCCGCTTGTTTCCCCTCCCGAACACAATCGTGCCGGAGCTTGCGGTAAAGATGGAGCGAGGTCAAAGGAATGCGGATTGCGATCATTGGCGGCGGCATTGCAGGATTGGCCGCGGCCTATGAACTGGAAAAGGCGCGACGGGCCGGCGCGGCGATGGAGTACACGCTCTATGAGGAGCGGCCGCGGCTGGGCGGTTCACTTGCCTCGGAAATTGTGGGCGGCGCGGTGCTGGAGCGCGGGCCCGACTCGTTCCTGACGGAAAAACCCGCGGCAGCCGAGCTTTGCCGGGAGTTGGGACTCGGCGGCGAACTGATCCCTTCGAACGACGCCGCGCGCAAAACGTATATTGTCACGCGCAATCGCCTGGTGGCGCTGCCTGACGGGTTGATGTTCCTGGTGCCGACCAAGCTGGTGCCGACGGCGCTGACTCGGCTGTTCAGCGTGCGCACCAAAATGCGCATGGCGCTGGAGCTGCTGCATCCTCCGCGGCCCAGCGATGGCGACGAGTCTGTGGCGGCGCTAGTGAAACGGCATTTTGGGCAGGAGGCCGTGGACCGGCTCGCCGATCCGCTGCTGAGCGGCATCTATGGCGGCGACGCTACGCAACTGAGTGCGCAAACTGTGCTGCCGCGGCTGGTGGAGATGGAGACGAAGTATGGCTCGCTGACGCGCGGCATGCTGGCCGCGCACCGGAAGATGCGGGCGATGGCAAAGAGAACGAGGCAGCAGGGAGCAAGGGAGCAAGGGAGCGAGGGAGCGGCGAGGTCCATCTTTACGGCGCTGCGCGGAGGCATGGGCCAGTTAGTGAACGCGATCACGGAGCGCCTTGATGGCAACAGCGTCCGCACGGCGACGCCAGTGAGCGGAATCGAGAAGACGGCGCAGGGCTGGAGAATCGCGGCGGGCGGAGCAAGCGAGGAGTTTGATGCGCTGATCGTGGCCACGCCCGCTTGGGCTGCCGGTGAGTTGTTGACGCCGGTCGATGGCGCACTGGGCGTTGAGCTCAGCGGCATTCCGTACTCTTCGTCGATCACCGTGAACCTGGTTTACGACGAGGGGAAGATCGGTCCGCTGCCGGAGGGATTCGGTTTTCTGGTTCCGGCTATGGAAGGCCGCGACCTGCTGGCCTGTACTTTTGCGCATCGCAAGTTCCTGGGGCGTACGCCGCCGGGGAAGGCCGTATTTCGCGCATTTCTTGGCGGCATGAAGCGCACCGATTTGCTCGCCGAGAGCGACCAAGCTCTCGTGGAAGTTGTGCGGCGCGAGATGCGGGAGATTCTGGGCGCGAAGACGTTGGGCGCAGAGGTTGAGCCGGAGTTCGCGCAGGTGACGCGCTGGCGCCGCGCCATGGCGCAGTATGCGGTGGGCCACAAGGCGCGCATGCAGCGGGTGAATGCGCGCGTGGCTGCGCTGCCCGGGCTGCGGCTGGTGGGGAATGCGTATGACGGCGTCGGCGTGCCCGACTGCATTCGTCTGGGGCGGAGGGCGGCGCGGGAGCTGGCGGGTGTGCCCGAACAGGCAGCAATCACCAGACACTAACACTGAGTCCCCGTATACTTTGCGTAGAGTATGTCTACGCGCACTGACACTTTTCTTGCCACGATTCTGGCCACGACCCGCACCACACTGGATGCGTCGAGGGCAGCCGTGCCAGTCGCGGAGTTGGAGCGCCGGGCCGCCGAGCACCGCCCGCGCGGATGGGCTGCCGCGCTGCGCCGGCAGGCTGCGCCCCAATCCGCGAATCGCGTGGCCGTGATCGCCGAAATCAAAAAGGCCTCGCCTTCAAAAGGCCTGATTCGCGCGGCCTTCGACCCCGCGTGGCTGGCCCGGCGTTACCGAACCGGCGGCGCCGCGGCACTTTCCGTGCTCACCGATGAGCCGTACTTCCAGGGCAGCCTGCGCAACCTGGAGCTGGCCTCGGCCGCTGCGCCACTGCCCTGCCTGCGCAAGGATTTCATCGTCGACGAGTACCAGATTGTCGAGGCGCGGGCGCATCGCGCAGACGCGATTCTGCTGATTGCCGCCGCGCTGAGCGCCGCGGAGTTGAAGCGTTTTGCCGAGTCGGCGCACGCGCTCGCGCTCGACGTGCTGGTGGAGGTGCATACCGCCGATGAACTGGCAGAAGTGCTCGCCGCGTTGGGCGAGACGGGCGCTGACGCGATCGGCGTGAATAACCGCGACCTGAAGTCCTTCGACGTGAGCCAGGAAACCTCGCTGGCGCTTGTCGATCAAATCCCTTCGAGCGTGGTGCGCGTGACGGAAAGCGGCATTTCGACCGCCGAGGACATCGCGCGTTTGCGCAAAGCTGGATTCGATGCGTTCCTGATCGGCGAGAGCCTGATGCGCCAGCCCGATCCCGGCGAGGCGTTGGCGGAGCTGTTGAAGAGCGCCGCATCGCAGGGGGAATGATTGCAATGATTGCAAAGCGGGATTAGAATGTAATCATTGCAATCATTGAGGGGAGGTGCGAGGTGGCAACTAACCTAATTGTCAGAAACGTAGACGCAGAGATCGTCAAGTCATTGAAAGAACAGGCTGCACGCAATGGCCGGAGTGCGGAAGCCGAACACCGCCTCATCCTGGAAGCTGCGCTCAGGCGCCCGCGTAAGCGGTCACTTTACCAAGTTCTGGCTTCGATGCCTAACGTTGGCCGCGATTCCGATTTTGAGTTCCGGCGGGAATAGGCGTGTATCTCGTCGATACGAATGTGTTCAGTGAAAGACGGAAGGGGCGGAAAGCCGACCCGGGAGTGGTGGAATTCTTCCGTCGCGCAAAGAACGAGATCTTTCTGCCGGTGCAGGTGGTTGGCGAGATCGAAGGCGGTATCGAGCGCCTGCGGCAAAGAGGCGATCATCCTCAGGCGAAGCTTCTGGAGAAATGGTTCGGGGCCTTACTCGCTGAGTTTTCAGAGCATATTCTGGCGCTTGATTTGGAATGCGCCAAGGTATGGGGCGTTCTGATTGGCGTAAACGAGCAGCACAGTATTGACAAGCAAATCGCTGCCATTGCGCTCATGCACGACCTCACGATCGTCACCCGCAACACTGCACATTTCTCGGGCACGGGCGCCCGGATTCTGAATCCCTTCCTCGCGGATTCGCGCGCAACGCCGGTCAATTGAAGCATGAGCCTCTGGATCAAAATCTGCGCTAATACCTCGCTGGCCGATGCGCAACTGTGCGCGGACGCGGGGGCCGATGCGGTGGGATTCGTGTTTGCGCCGAGCCCGCGGCGTGTGACGGCGGAACTAGCGGCGACAATTGTGCCGCAACTGCCGGCGGCGCTCGAAAAGATCGGGGTTTTTGTGGATGCGGAGTATGAAGAGATTGCGGCCACGGTGGAAGCGACGGGGCTGACGGGCGTGCAACTGCATTTTGACGCGCCGGCAGCTTTGGCGGCGCAATTGCGTGAGAGATTCGGGCCGAAGCTGCGCATTCTTGGCGTGGTGCACTTCGATGCACGAGCCGGCAAGCGCGTGGCGGCGATTGCGCGCGATACACATATTGATGCGCTGCTGGTGGACTCGCGCACGGCCGCGGCGGTGGGCGGCACGGGCATCGCGTTCGATTGGGATGCGGCACGGGGATTGATTTTCGACGCGGTCGGACCCATGAAGTTCATTGCGGCGGGTGGATTGACGCCGGAGAATGTGGCGGAGGCGATCGCAACGCTGCGGCCATGGGGCGTGGACGTGGTGAGCGGGGTGGAAGCAGCGCCGGGGCGCAAGGATGCGGCGAAGGTGCGGGCGTTTATTGAAAGGGCGCGGGCGGCAGAATCTGCGCGATCTGCCGGCGAACTCGGTTCCTAGTACACTAAAAAGTTCCCCATTTTTCTGGGCAAACGAGCAGGAGTTCCTCATGGCATCGGTCATTCTTCCGGCAAATCCCTCGGAGTCGCGGCCTGGGCGCTTCGGCGTCTACGGCGGGCGCTATGTGCCGGAGACGCTGGTGGCGGCGCTGGACGAGTTGGAGCACGCCTACGAAGAGGCCAAGGCGGATGAGGCGTTCCAGGCCGAGCTGAGTTCGCTGCTGACCGACTACGCGGGACGGCCGACACCGCTCTACTTTGCCAAGCGGCTTACGGAATCGCTGGGCGGGGCAAAGATTTATCTGAAGCGCGAAGACCTGCTGCACACCGGCGCGCACAAGATCAACAACGCGCTCGGCCAGGGACTGCTGGCAAAGCGCATGGGAAAGAAGCGCGTGATCGCCGAGACCGGCGCGGGCCAGCACGGCGTGGCGACGGCGACGGTGTGCGCGCTGCTGGGGCTGGAATGCGTGGTCTACATGGGCGATGTGGACATGGAGCGCCAGGAGCTGAACGTGAAGCGCATGCGGCTGCTGGGCGCGGAGGTGCGCGGGGTCTCCTCGGGATCGAAGACGCTGAAAGACGCGATCAGCGGGGCCATGCGCGACTGGGTCACGAATGTGCGGACGACCTACTATCTGCTGGGCAGCGCGCTCGGGGCGCATCCTTATCCCACGATGGTGCGCGACTTTCATCGTTGCATCAGCCGCGAGATGAAAGCGCAGATTCTCGCAAAAGAAGGCCGGCTGCCCACCGCGATTATTGCGTGCGTGGGCGGCGGGTCGAATGCCATTGGCGCGTTTTACGAGTTCATTAACGACCGCGAGGTGCGGCTGATCGGCGTGGAGGCCGGTGGCCGCGGCAGTGCGCTGGGCGAGCACGCGGCCCGATTCAAGGGCGGCGCGCCGGGAGTGTTGCAGGGCACGTTTTCTTACGTTCTGCAGGATGAGGATGGGCAGATCGCGCTGACGCACTCGGTTTCCGCGGGCCTGGATTACGCTTCGATCGGTCCCGAGCACGCGATGCTGCACGACACGGGGCGGGCGGAGTACGTCTCGTGCGATGATGCGGCGGCGCTGGATGCGGTGATGAAACTGGCGCGGACTGAAGGCATTTTGCCGGCGCTTGAAAGCGCGCATGCCGTGGCAGAGGCCATGCGCATCGCTCCGACGTTTTCGGCGCGTGAAATACTGGTGGTGAATCTTTCAGGCCGCGGCGACAAGGATATGGGGATTCTTGCGCGCGAACTGAAGTTGTAGAATCGCGAGGGTTCTTGCTACCCCCGGTCCCCAAATGCGAGGGACCGGGGGCACCCAATTTTTGAGGGGATTAGAGATTTTCGATGGCGATAGGTTTCGATCACAAGCCGGGTTTAGTGGTCTATCTGACTGCGGGCGACCCGTCGCTCGATGTGACACGCGAGATTGCGCTTGCGGCCATTGACGCGGGCGCGGATGTGATTGAACTGGGCGTGCCGTTCAGCGATCCGCTGGCGGACGGCCCCGTTATCCAGCGCGCCATGGAGCGCGCACTGGCTCACGGATCGGGACACGAAGCAACAAGGCTCAAGGACGTGCTGGACCTGGCGCGCGAGATTCGCGCCGCGCGTTCCGCAGCAGGCCTGGTGATTTTCAGTTACCTCAATCCGATTTTGCGCTACGGCCTGAAGAAATTTGCCGACGATGCAAAGGCCGCGGGCGTGGACGGAGTGCTGGCCACCGACATGATTGTGGAAGAGGCCGCCGAGTACCTCGCGGAAATGAGCCGCGTGGATCTGGCGCCGATTTTTCTCGCCGCGCCCACCAGTCCCGACGCGCGGCTTGAGGCCATTGCCACGCACTCCAGGGGTTTTGTGTACGCCATCTCGCGCACCGGGATTACGGGCACTCAAGCTGCCGTGGCCGGCGATGCGGCGGCGCTGGTCGGACGCATTCGGCGATGGAGCAAGCTGCCGGTGGCCGTGGGGTTCGGTATCAGCAACGCGGAACACGTCGCGCAGGTCGCGGAGTTTGCGGACGCCGCGGTGATTGGCAGCGCGATTGTCGAGCTGATTGAGCGCGCGACACCGGAGACGGCGCCAGACGTGGTGGCTCGATTTATCAAGGGCCTGCGGCTGCCCCATGTAGCGCTGGCCCTGTGAAAAAGCAGCTTCCAGCTTCTAGCTCCTAGCTTGTCCGGTGACGGACTAGGCCACCTGGGCTCGCGCCAGCAAAATGTGGCTAGTAGCGAGTGTGGTGAGTCTGAAGTTCGTAGAAGAACCAATGCGGGTCCTTCGACTCCGTTTGCCGCACAAAACGCGGCAAACTTCGCTCCGGATGACCGATCATTATGATGCGAACTTCTGACTCGGGACACTAGAAGCTAGCTGCTGGTAGCTGAAGGCAAGAGGCTGAAATGACGATCGAAGAATTGCGAATCCGCATCGACGAGCTGGACCGCCAATTGGTCGATTTGCTCAGTGAGCGGGCACGCGCCGCACAGATGATCGGCCATTTGAAGGCCGCCACTTCGCTTCCGGTGTACGAGCCGAACCGCGAAAAAATCATCTACGCGAATGTGCGCGCGGCCAACAAGGGTCCGTTGCCCGACATCGAGCTGACGCATATCTACGAGCGCATCATCGACGTGATGCGCGCATTGCAGCGCAACGAGCTGGCTAGCCAGAGACATGCCCAGGCCGCCGAACAAGAAGGCAGAGCGCCGGGCCACGCCGCGGGTGAAGAGCCGCCCGAGACAGGGAACAAATCATGATTGTCGCAATGCAAGAGAAAGCCACCGAGGAGCAAATCGATGCGGTGATCAGCGCCATGGAAGAAGCCGGCGTCGACGTGCATCGCACCACAGGCGAGTTCCAGACCATTCTCGCCGGCGTTGGTCCCACCGCCACGCTCGACCTGACGAAGTTTGAAATGCTGCCGGGCGTGCTGCACGTGCACCGCATCAGCGCTCCCTACAAGCTGGCGGGGCGGGCGTGGCGCCCGGAGGGCACGGTTGTCGAATTCAGAAACGGGGCGACCATCGGCGGCCAGCAGGTGGCGATCATCGCCGGACCTTGCGCCGTGGAAAACCGCGAGCAGATTTTCGCCATTGCCGCGTGCGTCAAAGGTGCAGGCGGAGGGTTTCTGCGGGGCGGAGCCTATAAGCCGCGCAGCTCGCCGTATTCGTTCCAGGGGCTGGGCATTCCGGGACTGGAGCTGATGCGCGAAGCTGCCGACGCAAACGGGCTTTGCGTGGTGAGCGAGGTAATGGAGATTGCGCAGATCGAGCCCATGTTGCCACTGGTGGACTGCTTCCAGGTGGGCGCGCGCAATATGCAGAACTTCAATCTGCTGCGCGAGCTGGGGCAGATTCGCAAGCCCATCCTGCTGAAACGCGGCATTGCGGCCACGGTCGAAGAGTTGCTGCTTTCGAGCGAGTACATTCTCTCCGGCGGCAACTACGACGTGATTCTGTGCGAGCGCGGCATCCGCACCTACGAAACCGCCACGCGCAACACCATGGACATCGCGGCCATTCCGGTGCTGAAGAAGCTTTCGCACTTGCCCGTGGTTGGCGATCCCTCGCACGGCACGGGGCGGCGCGACATGGTGCCCGCGATGGCGAAGGCGGCGGTGGCCGCGGGTGCCGACGCGCTGCTCCTGGAGATTCATCCCAACGCCGACAAGGCCGTTTCCGACGCGGCGCAGACCCTATTTCTCGACCAGTTTGAAAAACTGGTGACGGAGCTGCGGGTGCTGGCAGAGGCGGTCGGCCGCACCCTGTAAGATGAAGCGGGACAAGCGGAGTTAGCGGCGTTAGCCGCGCTTCACGCGTGTTAGCGGAGCTCGATTTTTTCCTAACTCCGCTAGCTCCGCTAACAGCGCTAACTCCGCTTCCGAAGGACTTCCATGATTGATCGCATCTCCATCGTCGGCACCGGCTTGCTTGGCACTTCAGTGGGCCTTGCACTGCGCGCCGCGGGCTACGAAGGCAGCATCGTTGGCTGGAATCGCAGCCCTGAGCAGGGGCGGGTTGCGCTGAAAATGGGCGCGATCGATTCCATCGCCGCCGATGCAATCGAGGATGCGCGCGCGAGCCAGGTGACGCTGCTGGCCGTGCCCATCTACGCCACGCTCGATTTCATGGAGAAGCTGGCGCCGATTCTTGGACCTGATCATCTCGTGACCGACGTGGGCAGCACCAAACGGATTATTTCTGAGACTGCTGCGCGGCTTTACAACACGCCGGAGCGCGCGGCGTTTCTGCCTGGGCATCCGATGGCGGGCAAGGAGCGCGGTGGCGCGGCTCTGGGCGATGCCAATCTGTTTCGCGGCGCGGTGTGGCTTTTTACCGACGATCCCGCGGCGCAGCGCTCGCCGCAAGCGGCGGCTCTGGGGAAGGACTGGCGCGAGTGGGTCGTGAAGATGGGCGCAAAGACGCTCGATCTCGATGCCGCGCGCCACGACGAGCTGGTGGCGTGGGTGAGCCACCTGCCGCAGTTCACAGCCACGGCGCTAAGCGCGCTGCTGGAAGAAGAAGTGGGCGACGCGCCGGAGCTCAAGGACGTGGGCGGCCGCGCGCTGCGCGAGATGACGCGGCTGGGGGCGAGCCCGTATTCGATGTGGCGCGACATTGCCCATACCAATACCGACGCCGTGGAGCGCGCCTTGCTGGCGCTCGAGCAGCGCCTGGCAAATTTGCGCGAGAACCTTCGCACGCCCGTCTTGCGCGATGAATTCGAGCAGGCGAATAAGTTCCGGCGAGAATGAGCATTGCCTTTCCACCTTCATCGTCGCTTTTGAATCGTGTGCTATTGTCATCGTTGCCGGCCCTGTGCTGGCGAATTGCCCTCTCTGCATTGGGCCAACCCAGGAGAAAATTAAGATGCGAAACCTACAGATGATCATGCTGTCGATGGCGGTGTTCGTGGCCGGTTCTATGCCAACTCTGGCCCAGACCAAATGGGATGTCACAAAGACCGTGCACATCGGCGGCGACGGCGGATGGGACTATATGACCGTTGATTCGCAGACGCACCGCCTGTTTGTCACCCGCAGCACCCACACCATGGTCATCGACGCCGCCAGCGGTAAGGTTCTCGGCGACATTCCGGGA
>Ga0074046_10005013_pt1 | contig 10655 bp, 10 predicted proteins | sample BogForMeECP23OM3_FD_94441 | JGI IMG/M metagenome (GOLD analysis project Ga0074046, IMG submission 94441) | Bog forest soil microbial communities from Calvert Island, British Columbia, Canada - Bog Forest MetaG ECP23OM3 | ecosystem: Environmental > Terrestrial > Soil > Wetlands ...
ATCGCCGCCGGGTCGTGGCCGTTCAGCCCGAATCCCTCAAGGGAACGCACATTAAGTTGCCGCTCGACAAGCGGGACAGCAAAATCGCGTGTCCACACCCAGTCTTCAACCCGGGTGCGGGCCGGAATCCTCTCCAGTTGCGCCGGAAGCTCCGCGCTCGTAGCCAACAGCACTTCGCTGGGAGCGGCCAGCAGCAGCGCATCGATGGCTTGCGCCCGGGCATCCACGCCGCGAAACTCGGCGGTGCGAAACTCGCCCGTCGACACATCCAGCAGCGCCAGCGCGCACACTGCCTCGGGGTGCCCCACCCTCGCGGCGTCACTGTTTTTGCCGCTAGGGTGAGATTCCTCGTAAAGCGCCGCAAGAAAGTTGTTCTGCTCCTGCCCCAGCCCCGCATCCAGCGCCGTTCCCGGCGTGAGCACGCGCGTCACCTCGCGCCGCACGATTTTCTTCGTGAGCTTGGGGTCCTCCATCTGGTCGCAGAGAGCGATGCGGTAGCCCCGGCGCAGCAGTCGCGTCAGGTATTGCTCCACGGCGTGGTAGGGAACGCCGCACATGGGAATGCTGCGCTCCCGGTCGCGCGCTGTCAGCGTCAGTTGCAATTCGCGGCTGGCCACCGCAGCATCGTCATAAAAGAGCTCGTAAAAGTCGCCCATACGAAAGAACAGCAGCGCATCGGGGTTCTGTTTCTTCGCCGCGGTCCACTGGCGCATGAACGGCGTCAACTCCGTGGAGTTGCTCTCATCCTGTCGCCTGTCCACGGGCAGGGAGGTGAGTGCAAACCCTTCTGGATCAGTGACATCTCCAGCATCCACGGAGGCGCAAACCTCGCCCGTGTGCGGGGGCAGAGCTGCGTCGAGGAGCGGGGCCGTGCCCGGGGGTGGAATGTGCACGGAGCGGGGTTGAGAGTCGTCGCGGATCACGCTGGTTCTAAGACTATCGCGGCAGTGAGCCACAGGGTAGCGGGTGGGGCGGTGGAATTCGCGGGCTAAAACTCAGCAAGAGCTTGATGCATCGAACTGCAATGGAAGCATTGCAAGGCGCCGACTGAATCCAGGCGGGATGATGGCAGCCGTCTCAGGGCGTTGTGGAACGGCTGTAAGGGCAGCGCAGGGCCAAGCCCGGTGCCTGCAACTGAAGTGATATAGATCACTTTCGGAGACGGCAGAGATTGGCAAACTGGTGCTCTCGCACGAAGATCCCAAAGGGGACCCGTTTATGAATCTCGATGTTCTGCTACAAAAGCTGATTGCGATTGAACGTGCGATCGGAGTGGCACACAACAACACTGTCCGCGGCCTGATTTACGACGCGGAGAGCTATCTCCTCGATATGCAGTGCGAAGAGCTAGTGGCCGTGGGTCAGCCGGACGGCGAAGTGTCCCGGCGCGCTCCTCACCCGCGCGAAATAGCATAGGTCAGACCGGCAGGAATCAGCCTCTCAGGTACTTCGGCCGGCGTACGACCTGTTGATCGGTCTCCACAAAAACTACTCTTAAAGATCTCCGCTGGTTTCAAGATTCTAGCGGCACCAGCCTGACAAGTTGGCGAACGGAGAATTAAATCCTGGTCGGGCAGTTGCATGTTGCTGTGATGAAGAAATAGGTGCCCCGCCTCGCGCCTAGAGCGTATAATTCCCGCGTTCCCCGGGACCTCTTAAAGCTCCCCCGAAATGGACCCAAATCCACTCTCCCAGATTCCTTAAGGAGGAATACTGACTATGAACTGCGTGAAATTGTACGTTCTTTGCATGATGGTTCTGCTGGCGGCGTCAGGCGCTGCCGCGGTCTCGCACTCTCAGTCACCATTCGACGGCACGTGGCGTGTTGACCCGGCAAAAGCCAAGTTCGATCCGAAGCCTTTCACCATCTACACCAGCCAGGGCTGGTACCACTGCGTCAGTTGCACTCCGCCGTTTGATGTGCAGGCCGACGGGCAATTCCATGCGGTTGCCGGACAGCCGTTCGACACTATCGGCGTAACGATCGTTGACGCGCACACGATGACGATCGTCAGCAAGAAGGGCGATAAGACCATCGAGGAGGATACTGTTACCGTACCGGCAGACGCAAAGCTGGCCACGATCAAGACCATCACCTATCCGTCAAACGGAGACGGACCCCAGAACTCATCGATGATGCTCAAGCGCGTAGGCGTTCTGGCGGCGGGCGTCCACGCGACTTCAGGCAATTGGGTGCCCTTGAAGATCTCTGACACCGAGGCCGATTTGACTTTCACCTTCAAGTCCAATGGCGATGAATTGACGATGACCGACCCCACGGGCGACAGTTATACGGCGAAGTTTGATGGGAGCGATTACCCCTACAAGGGAGGGTATTACACGAGCGCCGTGTCGCTGAAGCGCATCGATGCCCACACGATTGTGGAGACCGACAAGCGTGACGGAAAGGTCTACAACGAGCAAAAAATGACGGTTTCGCCAGATGGCAAGACCATGACCATCGTTTCGCACAACCCGCAGAACGACATGACGTCAACTTTCATTGCCATGAAGAAATAAGCTAGGCGGTCGTCGCTGCGCCCATGTACAATCGCTGCGGCTCGCGGGGTCACCCTGATTCCTGCTACGGCGAATCCCGGCCCCAGCACCGAATTCCAAAATCCCCACGGAGGAAGATCAGATGATCAGAATGAAGCAGTATGTTTATTGCGGGTTACTGGCCTTGGCGGCGCTCTGCCTTGCCACGGTTGCCAAGGCTCAATCCCCATTCGACGGCACCTGGAAGACTGACCTGTCGCAGACCAAGTTCAGTCCGAAACCCCTGGCCTTTTACATCAGCCAGGGCTGGTACCACTGCGTCACATGCAATCCCACCTTCGACGTTGCCGCCGACGGGCAGGATCACGCAGTCACCGGACAATCGTACGACACGATCAGCGTTACGATCGTGGATCCACATACCATCTCGATCGCAACCAAGAAAGGCGGTCAAGCCGATTACGAACAGACCCGTACGGTCTCTGCCGACGGCAAAACCCTCACTGTCAAATCGACCGGTCACCCCGTGAGTGGTGGCGCGCCGACAAGCTTTGAAGCGACTGCCAAGCGCAGCGGGATGGCGCCTGCGGGTGTGCATGCGACTTCTGGCAAGTGGGTCATCCAAAAGGAGACCGGAAGCGAGAATGGCCTGCTGGTCACATATAAGACGAATGGCGACCAGTTCACGATGACCTCGCCAACCGGTGAGACTTATACCGCGAAATTTGACGGTGCCGACTATCCGGTGACGGGGGCCCATAGCTACAACGGGGTTTCACTGAAGAAGATCAACGCCAATACGATCGAGGAAACCGACAAGCGGGATGGCAAAGTCATCGATGTTTCGACAATGACCATCTCGGCGAACGGCAAGATGATGACCATAGTCGATAACGACAACCTCACGGGCAGGACTTCCACGTACGTTGCCAAAAAGCAGTAACGCTCACGGCATTTGGATGAAACGCTCCAGCCCCGGCGTCTGCCGCACCGTACAGGCGCCGGGGGAGGGAGACTCGCTGTTTCCGTCCCGCGGGCGTTGCTCCTGAGGCGGTGGTGAGGTAGATCTCGGATTCGTTTTTCATGGCAGAGGCCAGATTCGGCGTAGCCGTAATGTGATTTGCATCACAGTATACTTATCGGTAACGCCTTTAAGGTAAGAGCTGCCATGTACCTGCTTTGGCTACGAGTTGCGGCCATTTTGTATGCCGGCGGATGTGTCGCCATCTTCCCCGCCGTGCTCTCGAAATCCCTGCCCTGGCGCAAAACTTGCGTCCACCTGGGCGGATTGGCCTTTTTCTTTCATTTTGTCTCCGTGGTGGAAATGCTGGTGCAGGCGCATCGCGTGATGCCGGTGGGCGTGCGCGAGATCGAATCGCTGCTGGGCTTTGCCGTGGCTGGCCTGTTTTTCCTGGTGTGGTGGCTCTACGACGCCATCTCTCTTGGAATCTTTGCCTTGCCGGCGACCTTCTTCCTCGTATTTATCCCCTCGCTGGGGCCGGATCGCTACCGTTTTCCTTCGCAAACGGTGTGGATGAGTTGGCTGGTGGCGCACATCATCGCCCTGTTGCTGGCCTACGCGGCCCTCTGCTTCAGCTTGCTGGCCTCGATGATGTACTTGGTGCAAGAGCGGCGCATTAAGGCGAAGCACAAACTGGGCGAAAAGTCCCGGTGGGCTCCGCTCGACTGGCTGCCGCCGCTCGACACGCTCGAGCGCCTAGCTTCGGCCACCCTCGAATTTGGATTTCCCTGCATGACCGTGGGCCTGCTACTTGGAGCTGTCCTGGTGCAGGAAACCTCGCTAGGCGCTGCCTACTATCTCGATCCCAATATCCTCGCTTCCTTCGTCATGTGGATCGTTTACGCGACGCTACTCCTGCTCCGCATCCGCGTGGGACTGCGCGGCCGCAGGGCTGCCTATGTCTCCGGCGGGGCGTTAGTCGTGATGATGGCGGTTTGGGCCGTGAACTTCTTCAGCCAGGTGCACAGGTTCGGTCCCCAATGACACTCGCACTCATTGGCGTGAACCACAAGACGGCGCCCATCGCGCTCAGGGAGAAGATCGCCATCGGCCGCGATGAGCTGGCCGAGACCACGCGCGCGCTGGCTTCGACGCCGGGAGTCGCCGAGTGCATGATCGTCTCCACCTGTAACCGCGTGGAGTTGCTGGCTGCCGTGGAGGGCCCGGACGCGCCGGTCGCCGGCTTCCTGTCGAGCTACTTTGGCATCGACGCCCAAGTGCTTGCGCCGCATCTCTACGAGTATTACGACAAAGAAGCGGTGAGCCATCTGTTCCGAGTGGCTGCCAGCCTCGACTCCATGGTCCTCGGCGAAGCGCAGATTCTGGGCCAGGTGAAAGAGGCCTTCGCCGTTGCACGCACCGCGGGAACCGTCTCGGGCCAGTTGGAACATCTGCTGCAAAGCGCGTTTGCGGCGGCGAAAAAGGCGCGCAGCGAGACGGGAATCGGCTCGAATTCGGTTTCCATCGCGTCCGTGGCTGTCGATATGGCGCGCAAGATCTTTGGCTCTCTCGAGGGGCGCACGGTTTTCCTGGTGGGCGCGGGAAAGATGAGCGAGATCGCCGCGCGGCACCTCGTGCAACAGGGCGCGGGCGCCATCCTGGTCAGCAATCGCACCGCCGAGCGCGCGCGCCGCATGGCCGAAGAGTTTTCCGGCGCAGTGGTGCCGCAGGTGATCGACTTCGAGCAGCTCTACGATGCGGCCAGCCGCGCCGACATCGTCATCAGCTCTACCGGCGCGCCGCATCCCATCTTCCGCCGCGAGCATGGACAGGCCTTTCTGCACAAGCGGCGCAACCGGCCCATGTTCTTCATCGATATTGCCGTACCGCGCGACGTCGATCCGGAGATGAACAAGCTCGACGGCATCTTCGTCTACGACATCGACGATCTAAATCAAGTTGCCGAGTCGCACAAAGAAGAGCGCAGCCGCCAGGCGGTCGATGCGGAGACGCTGATCGCCGCGGAGGTGGAACGCTTCAACCTGCGCCAGCGCACGGTCAATGTCGCGCCGGCGATTGTTGCGTTGCAAAGAAAGGCCGAAGAAATTCGCGTGGCGGAGCTCGAGCGGATTCACAACCGGCTGGGATCGCTCTCGCCTGAGCAGTTGGCCGCCGTGGAAGCGCTGACGCGCGGTCTGGTGAACAAGTTTTTGCATCCGCCCATGCAGGCGATCAAACAGGCGGCGCGGGACGGCGACGAAATGCGGCTCGAGCTGCTCTGCAACGAGTGGTCGGTGTCGCCGGTTGCCCCAGTTGAGGCGCAACCCGCGAGTGAGCCCTCTGCGAAGACGGAACCGGAAAGCCCGAATGCAGAGGACCCCGAGAGCAAGCGCGTTACCAGCTTGAGAGTTATTGAAGGCGGCATGAGGGCGCGCCGATGAAGCTGCGCATCGGGAGCCGTGGATCGCAGCTCGCACTCTGGCAGGCCAATCATATTGCCGGATTACTGCGCGTCGAGGACCACGACGTCGAAATCGAGATCATCAAAACCACCGGCGACCGCCTGCAGGAAGTCACTTTTGCGCAGGTGGGCTCGAAGGGCATGTTCACCAAAGAAATTGAAGAAGCGCTGGCCGACGGCCGCGTTGATCTAGCCGTGCATTCGCTCAAGGACCTGCCCACCGAGTTGCCGGAGCCATTTACGCTCGCGGCCACGCCAGTGCGCGTCGATCCACGCGACGTTTTCGTTTCCATTAAGCATGCGAATCTTGCTGCGCTGCCGCAGGGCGCGCGCGTGGGCACCAGCAGCCAGCGACGCCGCGCACAGTTGAAGGCGCTGCGGCCCGACCTCGATTTGGTGGAGTTCAGAGGCAATGTCGATACGCGGCTGCGCAAACTGGCCGAGGGGCAGGTGGAGGCGATTCTGCTGGCCGCTGCCGGACTCGACCGCCTGGGCCGCACCGACTGGGTGCGCGAACGCCTCTCGCCGGAGCAATTTTGCCCTGCGGCCGGCCAAGGCGCGCTCGGTATTGAAACGCGCAAGGACGATCGAGCGACTGTCGATGCGTTAAGTTTTCTCGACCACGCCGATACGCGGTTCGCCGTCGCGGTGGAGCGTGCGGCGTTGGCTGCGCTGGGCGGTGGCTGCCAGGTGCCCATCGGAATCCACTGCCGCCAGGCGCCGTTTGAGAAGTGGGAAAGTGCAGGCGAAATCAGACCGCGCGATGAAGTGTTCGCCGTCGTCGCCAGCCCTGACAGCGGCGCGACTGTGCGCGTTTACCACCGGAGCGTGCGCGAAAACGACGATCCTGTAGCGCTTGGCCGCGAGGTTGCTGCAATGCTGTTGGAAGCAGGCGCAGGCCCGCTGCTTGCGGCCGGCAGCGATGTGGCAGGCGGAGCCGCCTGATGACAGAGCAGCCGCTTGCTGGCCGCCGCGTGCTGGAAGGGAAACGAGTCCTCGTCACGCGTGCCGCGCACCAGGCAGGCAAACTGAGCGAGGGATTCCGCGCGCTGGGCGCCGAGCCTGTCGAAGTTCCTGTGCTGGAGATTCAGCCTCCAGCGGATATGGCGCCGCTTGATCGCGCGCTCCGCGCACTCGATTCGTATGATTGGCTCATTCTCACCAGCGCCAACACGGCGCGTTCTCTTGAGGAGCGTACGCACTCGCTCGGCTTGTCGCTCGTCGCGGGGCCGCGCCTGCAGGTAGCCGCAATCGGAGAAGCCACGGCCGCCGCCGCGCGCAAAGTCGGCCTGCCGGTGGCTCTCGTACCGGAGGCTTACGTCGCAGAAGCTTTGGTCAAGAGCCTCGCAAGCCAGTGCGCGGGCAAAAAGATTCTGCTGGCCCGCGCCGAAATCGCCCGCGACGTGATTCCCGATGCGCTGCTTGCCGCCGGAGCGCAGGTCGATGTCGTCGATGCCTACAGAAACGTCATGCCCGCAGCCGCGCCAGAATCGCTGCGCAAGGCATTAGAGAAGGGGATCGATGCCGCAACTTTTACCAGTTCCTCCAGCGTCACGCATCTTGCGGAAGCAGCGCGAGCGGCCGGGATTGCATTTCCCTTTGCCAGCGTCCGCGCCGTCTCCATCGGTCCCGTCACGAGCCAGACCCTGCGCGCGCTTGGCTGGGAGCCGGCCGCGGAGGCGAGTCGGTCGGATGTGCCCGGTTTGATCGCTGCCGCGGCTCGCATCCTTTGCAGCTAAAGCATGAATTACCCTCAGCGCGTCGTTCTCGGCGTGCTGAGAAATTGTTCCAGGCTCAGGCTGTCAATGCATTTATCGCGGGGGAGGGGCCAGTAACCGAAGGGACGGCGTGTGCTTCAGGGCCGTCGCGGCCATGCTTGTCCTGATACATGCGGAGATCTGCAACCCTGCAAAGTGAGTCCACATCGTGCGCGTCGTCGGGAAACATTGCGGTACCGACACTGGCACCGACCGAGATCGAATAGTCGACTAATTGAATAGGCTCTTTGAGCAGGCATCGGAGTGAGTGCCCGACCTTTTCGGCATCCGCGCGGCTGATCGGATTCTCCAGAATCACGGAGAACTCGTCGCCTCCGGTTCTGGCCACGGTATCGGAGCCACGAATCCTTCCAGCAATCCAGGCGCTCACCTGTTGCAGCACAATATCCCCTGCCTGGTGTCCCAGTGCGTCGTTGACCTGCTTGAATCCGTTCAGGTCAATGGACAAAAGCCCCAGGAGTGCTCCCGTGCGGCGGGCACGGGCCAAGGCATTGTCCAACCGGTCCTGAAAGAGCCGGCGATTGGCCAGTCCGGTGAGTTCGTCGTGCAAGGCCAGGTACTTGCTGTGTTGAAGCTCATCTTCCAACAGCAGCAGCAACATGCCCATGGCCACCACAAATGCCGGAAGGTGCCAGACCTCGCTTTCTATGTAAATCTGGGACCAAAACGCTCTCTGCAGAGGCTCCAGAACAAAGACCAGCGCCATTCCGAGAAATCCGAAAACGGTCACCGATACGCCCGCTGTTGCGCGGCGATTGTTCCAAAAGGTAAAGAAGCAACTTCCGACATATACCGTGAAGAGAAATCCACTCCATGCAAGTTGCCGACCGTATGGATGCTGGTTCTGGACGGTAAGCAGGAAGATCGAGAGCGACGCGCAAAACGCCAGGACAATCCAATGCTGTCGTTCTATGACAGACCGAAACGATGCCAGGACAACGGCCAGCGGGCAGATGGTGATCAGCGCCGCCGCGAAATTCATGGCCCAATGACGGCCTGGGCTGAGACAAAGAATGGTCATATAAACGAGGCTCGCCGCCTCAATCGTTCCGAGCAACCAGCGACTGGTACGTTTGTCACGATGAGGAATCGAGGCGTGGGAAAAGAGAAGGCCGGCCCAAATCAAGGCAACCGAATAGACGATATATATCGGCCCTCCCCAAATTCCACGAAGCTGGGTGAACATAGCGGCAATGGAGTGAATGAGCATCATCACCCAGCCCGCCATCCAAATTCCGGAGACATATTTCTGCTTGCTTCGCGGCACGGAGCCAAATGCCCACAACATGAACACCGCGCAGATCAGGTCGGGAATTCGGGTCCAAATCACAGCGCTTTCCTCTGCTCAGAAAACTGTCAGTAATAGAATCGGCGTTTTATTGCCGGGGCGATACCCTTTGGGTCGTTTTGGATGCTTCTCAGGGCAACTTATGTAACTTTTCCCGAAACTGCACAAGCGTAACTAGCGGCCGGCAATGTCGCAAAAAAGGTGCATCTGTGAGCGATTGTGGTTTTTCTAACTTGAATTTTCGTTTTGCGGGTTTTGGTCACTCCCGCTCACTCCACCAGCCGCGCAGACTTGCCAACTCGCTGACTTGCCGCGTCGCTCAGCTCTCCCACGTCTTGTCCTTCGATCGGCAGAGCGGCTCGAGGTTGCACGAGTTGCACTTTGGGTTGCGCGCCGTGCACACCTGCCGGCCGTGATGAATGATCTGGTGCGAGAAGCTGATCCAGCGGTCGCGCGGAATTACATGCATCAGTTCCTGCTCCACCTTTTCCGCCGTGTCGCCCTTGGCGAGTCCTAGACGCCGCGCAATTCGGAAGACGTGCGTGTCGACGACGATGCCCTCCGCTTTTCCAAAGCAGACACCAAGCACGACGTTCGCCGTTTTGCGTGCCGCGCCGGGAATGGTGATCAGCTCGGCGAGTGTCTGCGGAACCTGGCCGTTGAAGTCGGCAGTGATCTTGCGCGCCGCGCCTTGAATCGACTTGGCCTTGTTGCGGAAAAATCCTGTGGTCTTAATCAACTCCTCAAGCTCCGGCAAGCTTGCCTTCGCCATTGCCTCGGGAGAAGGGAAGCGCCGGAACAGCTCGGGCGTCACCATGTTCACGCGCACATCGGTGCACTGCGCAGAAAGAATGGTTGCGACGAGCAATTCCCACGGCGAGCGGTGGTGGAGCGCGCACTCAGCGTTGGGATAGGCTTCGTCGAGGCCTTTCAGGATGGCGTCCACGCGTTCCGGCGCGAGCGGACCGCGGGCGGACTTGGACGGGGTGCTGCGTCTAGGTGGCTTCTTCGGCATAAGTTCAGGATAAAAGCCTGGCCTTCTTGCCTTGAGCTCTGAGGAGCTTGACGGCTTGCTTGTCGAAGCTGACAAACTCTTCGGCGCCGAGCCAGGCGCCTTCGTACGCGATTACGCCGTCGGCAAAGTCGCCGCCTTTGTCGAGAAGCTCTAATCCGGCCTCCACCGAAGCACGGTCTGTGGCCACGTTTTCGCTATCGATCAGGAACCGAATTGCTTTGGCTACTTCATCCGTATCCTTCTTATATCCCTGTCTGAGAACCCAGACGAATTCGCAAAGGACGGATACCGGTATGGCGACGAGATCGGCAGTCTTGAGAACCTCTGCGACCAAGCGCGCCTGGCGAAGATCGTCGTGCAAGGCGTCGCGCAGAAGCAGATTCGTGTCCGCAACGATTCTCATCGTTTGCCCGCCCAGGCATCCTCGGTGATCTTCTTGATTTGAGCGATGCTGAGCCGCGGCGTGCCCGGCTTAGCCAGGCAGCCGCTGAAAGCCTCGATCGAGTGCTTCCGCGCCGCGGGCCGCACTTCAAGGCGGCCATCGGGCAACTTCTCCACCGCAACCTTCTGGCCGGGCGCGACTTTGAGATGCCGCAGCAGTTCCTGCTTCAGTGTGATTTGGCCTTTTGCGGTAACTGTGAGCGTGGCCATAA
>Ga0074046_10005014_pt1 | contig 10655 bp, 10 predicted proteins | sample BogForMeECP23OM3_FD_94441 | JGI IMG/M metagenome (GOLD analysis project Ga0074046, IMG submission 94441) | Bog forest soil microbial communities from Calvert Island, British Columbia, Canada - Bog Forest MetaG ECP23OM3 | ecosystem: Environmental > Terrestrial > Soil > Wetlands ...
TGATCGCGACGGATGTGGAGATGATCGCGGCGAACGCCGACCGTTGTATTGCCAAGGGAAGTGTCGAAAGGATCGGGACGGACGAGGCCGTGTTGCATTTGACCGTGCCGCCCAACCCTGAGCAGAGTCTGACTGCGGAGATGCTTGACCACCAGGCGGCTCTTAGCCGCGCAATTCAAGCTCTTAAAGAGGCCAAGGTCCTAGCGGACATTTCACAAATCGAGGCAGTGGGGCATCGCGTCGTTCACGGCGGTGAGCATTTTTCGGCTTCGGTGATGATCGACGAGAATGTAGAGAAGGCGATCCAACAGTGCAGCGACCTCGCCCCCCTTCACAATCCCCACAATTTGCAAGGGTATCTTGTGGCGCGGAAGCTCATGCCACAAGTCCCACAAGTTGCGGTGTTCGACACGGCGTTCCACCAAACCATGCCGCCGAAAGCTTATCTCTACGGTCTGCCCTATACCTATTACCGCCGTTACGGGATTCGGCGTTATGGGTTCCACAGCCCTTCGCACCGTTACGTGGCGTTCCGTTGCAGAGAGATGTTGGGCAAAGCCAAGGGCGAGGCAAACTTGATTACCGCCCACCTGGGAAATGGTTGCTCGATTACGGCGATCGAGAAAGGGAAATCCATCGATACTTCCATGGGATTCACTCCTCTGGAAGGGTTGTTGATGGGCACCCGTTGCGGGGATATCGACCCGTCAATCATCCTCTATCTGATGTCCAAGGATGAGCTGAATTTTCACGACATGTCCACACTCTTGAATAGGTTCAGCGGCCTTTACGGCATTTCGGAACAATCAAACGACATGCGAGAACTGATCGCTGCGGCGGCAAAGGAAGATAAGCAATGCCAAGTTGCAATCGATGCCTTCTGCTATCGCCTGCGGAAGTATATTGGCGCCTATACGGCGTCTCTGGGCCACGTCGATGGCTTGGTGTTTACGGGAGGCATCGGCGAGAACGCTCCCTTGGTCCGCGAGAAAGCCTGCCAGGGGCTCGCTGAGCTGGGTTATGAGATTGATCCAGCCCGCAATAACGAGGCCGTCGGTAAGACGAGCGAAATCTCCACCGATTCCAGCCGCATCCGTATCATGGTCATTCCCACCAACGAGGAGTTGCTGATCGCCCGCGATACCTTCCGCGTGATTCGAGGTTTGCCGATACCGTCTTAGGATCGTCCGGGATTCCTTTTAGCCAGAAACGGAGTTCCCTTTGGAGTCGCGGTGTTTCATGACTTCGATGGGTTTACGGAGTTTTTCATCCTCGGGAGCCTTTTTCGGTTCCTGGTCGCTGGCCGAGTCTATGCGTGGACGGCGGTCATGCGCTTGAGGGTGGGCAGGGCCTTGATGGTTTCTCCGGCTCCCTTCTGGGCGATGCGCAGATCGTAGAGGCTTTGCAGATTGATCCAGAATTCGGCGCTGGTGCCGAAGAAATGCGCCAGGCGCAACGCCGTGTCGGCCGTGATGTCGCGGCGTCCGTTCAGGATCTGCGTGATGCGATTGGTTGGAACCTTCAATTGGCGTGCCAGCGAGGCGGCGCTCATGTTCAGTTCCTTCAATTCCTCGGCCAAATGTTCTCCGGGATGGATGGCGAGCAGTGGCATGTTCGTTCCTTAGCGGGCGAAAAACTTCTCCAGGACGGCGCAGATTTGAGGTACATGCGCAATGCCGACCTCCCAAACGATCTTCATGTCGATGTTGGCATAATCGTGAGCCACAATGTTACGCATGCCGCGCATTTTTCGGAAGGGAAGCTCGGGGATGGCTTGACGAGTTGTCTCGGTCAGATGAGCCGTGGCTTCTCCGATAATTTCGATGCGCCGAATCACCGCGTCTTGCTTCTCACTGTTGGCCAGAAAATCGGTTTCCGTCGTGTCTCTTAGGTACGACGCAATAAGCCGTGCTGCCTGCAAAATGTCCCGGAGCCGTCCGAGTTGGTCAGCTTCCATACACGCAGACCGCAGTGGAGAGGATATGCTCGCGAGCGAAGCGATTGGGCGATTTCTCTAGGGACGAACGGAGGACGAAATCCACAGGGGCGCCAACCAGTTCCTCCGCCTCGCCCGCCATTTCGAGCAAAGCGGGGGCGGAGACCGGAACCGACTCGTCGAGCGTCACTAGGAGGTCCACATCACTGCGGGGGCCGGCTCGGCCACGCGCCGCCGAGCCAAAAACCTCCAGCCTGCGGATGTGGTGTTTTTGGCAAAACGGACGCAGCCGCCTCCGCAACTCATCAGCGAACTGCGTCTCAGAATCTCCAACCATAGCAGCAGGATAGCCCGTCCGCACGTTTATTTCAAGGCTAACCGGGCCAGATCGGTCATCCCCTTCCTTACTGCCGCGCTGGAACACACCCGCCCAGCAGGTTCCTCCAAATCTCTCGGCCAGCCGGCTTGTAGACACAATTAGTGTATAATGAGGGAAGGATGAGCGTCACTAGTCCGGTCTATCTCGACATCATCGAGTTCATCGCCGCCGGAACCACCCCAGAGGGAGTGGCCGACTTTCGGCCTTCGCCAGAAGCTCGACAGAGGCTGGCGGCCTTGATCGAGCGCGAGAAAGAGGGAAGCCTATCACCGGAAGAGAAAGCGGAACTTGACCACTTCATGGACTTAGAACACATTCTAAGAATGGCAAAGGCGCGGGCCCGCCAAATCCTCTCTCGTGGCGAGTGAAATCAACGAGCAACTGCGAACCGAGGTGACCCAGCGGGCGGGTCATCGATGCGAGTATTGCTTGATCCATGAAGACGATGCCGGTTTCCCGCACCAGGTTGACCATATCCTCAGCCGCAAGCACGGCGGTTCGTCCACCTCTGACAACTTAGCGTATGCCTGCGTGGTCTGCAATCGGTACAAGGGGAGTGACGTCGCTTCGATCGACCCGCGCACAGGAGAGATTGTTCCGCTCTTTGATCCGCGGCGTGACCGCTGGGTGGACCATTTCCGGCTCGACGGTGCGCTGATTGAGCCGATCTCGAGTATCGGTTGGGCAACGGCGCGGCTGCTTCGGCTCAACGCGCCAGAGCGAATTCTCGAGCGCCGAATCCTACAAAGCTTGGGGCGCTATCCACAGTTGTAAGTTTCCATTCAAAGCAAAGGCGGGACGCCGCTCGCGGATTTCTAATGCCCGGAGACCGCAGAGCTTCGCTCTGCGCCAGCCAGCGAATACCTCCGCGCCTTCTTCCGCTTCGCCCACGAGAGTAAATGGATTGATGAGAATCCGGCCCGCGAACTGGAAAGCCCGAAAGTAAAACAATCGCCGACCACGCCCTTTGACTCTGACCAGATGGTCAAAATCTTGGCCGCCTCTGAGAAGTACGGAATGAAGTGTCGAGGAGGGAAGTACCGAGGCCCGGAGAATGCCCGGCGCATCCGCGCCTTTGTGCTTCTGTTGCGGCATAGCGGGTTGCGGATCGGCGATGCAGTGATGCTGGAACGAGGCCGAATCACTGGCGACAAGCTATTTCTCTACACGGCCAAGACTGGCACGCCTGTATATGTTCCAATCCCCGACTTTGTGCTGACCGCGCTTGAGGCCGTGCCGAAGATCAGCGAGCAATACTTCTTTTGGTCTGGCGGATCGAAAAGGCAGAGCGCCACGGGAGACTGGCAACGGGCACTTAAGGGTGTATTCAAAGAAGCAAAAATCCCCGACGGACACGCCCACCGATTCCGCGATACCTTTGCAGTGGCCTTTCTTCAGGCAGGGGTGCCGATGGACCGGGTATCAGTGTTGCTCGGACACACCAGCGTCAAGGTGACTGAGAAGCACTACTCGCCTTGGGTGCGGGCACGCCAGGAGCAACTCGAGGCCGACGTCCGACGCACCTGGGAGGCGGTGCTTCCAGAAAGAAAGAGTCTGCCAAATGTGCAGGAAAAACGAGAGAGCGTTAGCTAGCTGAGGGGTGACTGCTTAGGGGTCGCACTGTTGGGGGCAGCCCGTCAGTTCTTCAGAAATGGTCGCAGAACGCTTTCCTTCGTGAACTTCGAACTTATCCGATATCCGCATAGGGGACTCACATATTCCGGTAATATGGCGTCTCGGGGGATCATGCACACCTTCGGCTCTTCCAGTTCTATGAGGTATACCACGCAGAGAAAGTCCGCGATCAAACGCTTCTCTTCGTCGAACTCCGTTACGTGGAAATCGGGAATTCGCCAGATGTTCTTAGACCCTTTCACTTCAATCTCTAGATTTTCCTGCCCCTTTTTGATAATAAGATCGTAGCCCCGGTGTTCCGGTTTCCCACTCACATCCTCGACGCTGTACTGCTTGCTTTCGAAATATCGCATCGAGACCGATATGGCTTTCTGCCCGACTTTGTAAGGGTCCATGTTAGCCTTTCCCCATCGAAGGGTACGCCAGAGGTACACGAAAAACAAGGTGTTTCTAACTAGCTGAAACTGCTAATGATAGGCTGGCGGAGAGGGTGGGATTCGAACCCACGGGCCGATTGCTCGGCCACACGCTTTCCAAGCGTGCTCCTTCAGCCACTCGGACACCTCTCCGGGGCCGTGAATCGCAAAATTGCGTCAGGGTGTGGCGCATCTGCGATCTTCAAACTGCTGGCCGAATTCATCCTAGTATAGCATCCCACCCTGGAACTGGCCACAACCCGAGTAGGCAGGCGGTACTGGTGTCATTTGCGAGAAACGGCCGTTGCAAGCTGCAGTCATTCCCGCGAAAGCGGGAATCCACCCGGCAAACCTTCGGAAATGCGTTGTCGACGGACTAGATTCCCGCTTTCGCGGGAATGACCGGCGTTTCGAAAGGCATGCCATGTCAAATGACACCACCACCAGGCGGCAGTCGGCAGTAGGCAGGAAAGATTCGATCACAATCCCCTTGACATTCTAGGGGTGGGATATGCTACCATCTCCCCCTAGACTTTCTAGGGAGGAGGAGACCATGGCGGCGACCAAGCCCGAACTGCTTCAAGGCACGTTAGACATGATGATTCTCAAGGCTCTAACCGCAGGCCCGCTCCATGGTTATGCGGTGCTCAGAAGGATCCAGCAACTCTCCGCGGACGTGCTGCAAGTCGAAGAAGGCTCTTTGTACCCGGCGCTTCATCGCATGGAGCGGCGTGGCTGGATCGAGTCTGAGTGGGGGCCGTCGAAAAACAACCGGCGGGCGAGGTTCTACAAGCTGACCAGGGCAGGACGCAGGCAACTGGAAGTTGAGACATCGTCCTGGGCCACTCTCTCGACAGCCATCTCAAAAGTCATGCAGACAACGTGAAAGGGGGTAAGTCGTGGCTTCCCTCAAGGCACTGCTTAACGATTTCTGGGCCTTATTTCATCGGGACCGGATCGACCAAGAGGTCGCGGATGAGCTTCGTTTTCATATTGAGCTGCGGATCCAGGAGAGCATCGCGGCTGGCATGTCGCCGGAAGAGGCCAGGAGGAACGCCATCGAACGTTTCGGCGGGTTCGAGCGGGTAAGGGAGACCTGCCGCGAGATCCGCGGGGCCGCTCTCCTCGAAGCCTTTGCCCAGGATGCGCGTTACGGTAGCCGCATGCTGCTCAAGGGGCGCGTGGTGACACTGGCAGCCGTTTTAACCCTGGGTTTGGGGGTCGGGGCTACAACGGCAATCTTCAGCGTTGTGAATACAGTACTCCTGCGCCCGCTCCCGTACAGAGATCCCGACCGCCTGGTTTGGATCACGCAATCGCTGCCGCGGTTTAAGACCCGGATCGTAACCGGTGCAGATTTCCTGGAATGGGCCAAGCACCATGAAGTGTTCGAATGCGCCGCAGCCTTCTCGAGCCGCAACTTCAACCTGACAGGCGTCGACACGCCCGAGAGACTCTCGGCGGGTTTGGTTTCGGCCGAATTCTTTCCGATGCTCGGCGTGCAGCCATTGCTGGGCCGCGCATTCTTCCCCGAGGAAGACAGGCCGGGCCGAAACAACGTTGTGCTGCTCAGCTACGAACTGTGGCGTCGCCGCTTTGGTGGAGACAAGAGCGCGGTCGGCAAGGCTGTCACGGTGGATGACGAGCGCTACACCGTCATCGGCGTACTTCCTCAAGGCTTTCACATCTTCGGCGAGTACGACGTTTGGGTGCCGCTGGCGCTCGACCCGGTTACAGAGTTCAGACGGCAACGGATGAGCATTGTCTGGGCGGTGGCACGACTCAAGCCAGGGGCTACTATGGAACAAGCCCGCGCGCAAGTATCCACGATCGCCAAAAGAACGGAGCAGCAATACCCGCAGGGCTATCAGGGCGTACAAGTGATTATGCTTCCCTTGCACGAGCGCCTCGTGGGTAACCTCCGCCTGTCGCTCTTGGCGCTCTTCGGGGCCGGGGGATTTGTCCTCCTGATTGCCTGCGCAAACGTCGCCAATCTGCTGCTGGGACGCGGACTCGCTCGCGCAAAGGAAATTGCCATTCGTGCCGCGCTGGGCGCGGGCCGCCTACGGTTGGTGCGGCAGTTCCTCACCGAGAGCATCCTGCTGGGAGTTCTGGGAGGGACGACCGGCCTCCTTCTAGCGACCTGGGGAATGCATTCGCTAGCGGCTTTGATCCCCTCCAGCCTGCCGGGAGCGCAAGAAGTCAAGATCGATCATTCCGTACTCGTCTTCGCTCTCCTGCTGTCGCTGGCCACCGGAGTCTTCTTCGGCCTTGCGCCGGCACTCGCCACGACAAAGGTCGATCTGGGCTCAACTTTGAAGGACGGCGGCGAGCCCCCGGTGCTACGCTTGGGCCCCTTCCATTTCCGAAAGCTGCTGGTGATTGGCGAACTGGCACTGACGTTGGTTCTGCTCATCGGCGCCGGACTGATGGTCCGGAGCTTCGTGCGACTGCGCGAGGTGAATCCCGGCTTCCGGCCCCAGAACGTTCTGAGTATGGCCATCGAGCTTCCTCACTCGAGGTACCCCGAGCTTGCACGGCAGGCGGCGTTTTTCCGCGAAGTCCTCCATCGGGTCCAGACACTGCCGGGAGTGCAGTCCGCTGCCACAACCAGCCAGCTACCCATGGCTCAAGGAATGGGTGACCAAGCCCTCTTCTCTATCGAGGGCGAGCCACCCTGGCGTCCTGAGGAGGGCGCACAACGCCTGGTGAGCCAATTGGTGGTCAGTTCCGACTACTTTCGAACGATGGGCATCCCATTAGTTAAAGGGAACTGTTTCACTGACCGGGACATGCAGGAAAACTCGGGCAAGGTTCTCATCAATGAGTCGGTGGCGCAGCGATTCTTCCCGGGTAAAGATCCACTGGGCAAAAGGCTGAAGCTTGGGTTTCCGGAGGGCCCGGAGCCGTGGTTGCGGATTGTGGGAGTGGTCGGCGACGTCAGGCTCCAGACTCTGGAAGATGAGGCCGGGCCCGCGATCTATTTGTCCTACCCTGAGGTCGGAGACTTAGGCTCAGCGAGACTGGTAGTCCGCGGGGCGGTCGATCCGAGGGGCCTGGCGATTGCCGTGGCGACCGAGGTCCGGTCGGTGGATAAGAACCAGCCGGTTTACGACATGAAGACGATGGAGGAACGCCTGGAGGCTTCGGTGGCGCCGCGGCGATTCAAGACTCTGCTGCTGGGTATCTTCGCCACCATGGCGCTGCTTCTGGCAGGCGTGGGCATTTACGGCGTGATGTCCTACTCCGTCGCGCAGCGAACCCGCGAGATCGGCGTCCGCATGGCGCTGGGGGCCAACTCGAGCGATGTGTTGCGGACCGTCGTCGGTGAGGCCGGCGTGCTGGTGGTGCTCGGCATTGCGCTGGGGCTCGCCGGGGCAATCGGCCTGACGCATCTCCTGGCCGGGCTGCTCTACGGTCTAAGAGCGACCGACCCGACGACGTTTATTGCCCTTTCGCTCCTACTGTCGGGAGTCGCGCTCCTGGCCAGCTATTTCCCGGCCCGAAAGGCCGCCGCCGTCGATCCAGTAGTGGCTCTGCGTCAGAACTGACGAGGTCAAGTAAGGAGTTTTGGAAATGAGAAAAAGGAGGGAAGAACAAGTGAACAAAGACGGATGGATAAAGAATACAGTCAGAGGCGTGCTTTTGGTTGTTCTCGCAACACTCGTTCTTTCGGCCCAGCCGACATTTTCCCAGGATGCCAAGCCCAACTTCTCCGGCCATTGGAAACTGGACAAATCCAAGAGCGACTTCGGCTCGGGCCCGCAGCCCGACGAGGTGAGCGAGGTTATCGACCACCATGAGCCCACACTCGTCGTCAACACCACCACCACGCAGTCCGGCCGCGAAGAAAAGCGGTCTGTCAGGTACACGACGGATGACGCCGAAAACGTCAACGTGGTCGCCGGGCACACCATGAAGACCAAAACGCACTGGGAGGGCAACAGCCTGGTCACAGTTGTCCGAGACGAAAGGGGACTTCAGCTCACAGAGGTGCGAACCCTCTCCAAGGATGGGAAGACTCAAACCGTCGAAACGGACTTTGGCATGGGCACCCACAAACGGGTCATGCTGAAGGAGTAAAGCGCAGTGCCGGTTTCACTTGAAGCGCTGGCGGCGCCTCAGCTCGACGCCGACGATTCCGTTCGGGTCGCGAACGCCGATGAGCGAGACGTTTTCTCCGATTGCCCATTCAAATTGGATGATCTGGTATTGTGATGAGGCGGTATTGGTGATGTAGGTGAGGGTCAAGTCCCTTGTCACTTGCTGCTCGATGGTCACCCGCGCGCCGGTACTAAACCCCGGGAGTCCCACATTCGGGTCGATCTTGATTCGGCTCACGCCAAAGAGCCGCTGGATGCGGCCAGTTACCTGGCTGGACAGAGCTTGAGAGAGCAGTGCGCTTTCGCCCACGCTTTGTAAGGGGTTGCCCCCGGCGAATGAGCTGACTAGTCCTGATGTGGACGCCTGCTGTTGTTGGCGTGCGTACCCCAGCGCCAGCAGCGAGAACACGTCCTCGGTGGGAAGCGGCGGGTCGGAACGATAAGTCATCTTCAGGCGCCCGAGTGGGCCTGAAACATCTACCGTCAGGTCGTACTGTTGCACAACGGTTCGAGCTTCCAAATCGAGCGTGGCCTGGGTGCGAATGGGATTGGTCAGGCTGAGATCGCCTCGAGTGAGGGTGAAGCGATTCCCACGGAAGATAGCCTCGCCACTCAGAAAGTGCGCAGTTCCCACTTCCACGGGGTTTGCAAGGCTTCCTTGGAGGTGCACATCGACGTCGGCGGTCAGGTGCATATCCTGAAATTCCAGCCTCACCGGCGTCGCCGAGGTCACTCGAATGTTCAACCGAATGGCATCGGCAAGTGGGGAAGGCGTGCTGGGCTTTGATTCCCCGTAGGGACTGCCGGAACCCATTATCTGTGCAAGCCAATTCTTGTTCTGGCTTGCAAGCAGTTGGCGGAGGGCCAAGTCGCCTTGGAGCTGGGAACGATCCGATGTTCCCACCCAGCGGAAAGTCCCGCTGAGGATGGAGGTGAAGTCAAAGGGATAACGCACCCTTGCCTGGTCGAGCTCGGCTCGCAGCTCAAAACGGGGAGGCAATGCCAGGGTCACGAAACCATCCAAGGTGAGGGTGCCGCCGCCGCTGATGCCCCGTAACGATTTCACCGTGGCTCTCTCCCCCTCGAGCTGAATTTCGCCATTCAGGTTGCTCAGGCGGAAGGGAAGACCCTGGTAGTCAAGACTGACGTCCTGGATCTCTACCGCTCCATTCAATTGGGGTTGCGCGGGTGAGCCCGACATGCTCAACTTGATTCGTGAGTGCCCGGAGGCTTGCAGACTGGGGTCGAGCAAACTCAGCACCGTGGCATCAGCTAAGCCTTGGGCAGTGACGGATAGAGAAGCTGGGCCGGCAAAACGAAGAGAGCCATCGATGATGAGGTTCGTGGAGGGGCCTTGCATGCGGAAGGGTTTGGCGGAGAGCAGGTTTGAGGCAAACCGCAATTCAACGGGACGTTCGTTCCTCCATTTCAAAGAGGGAAAACTCACCTCCAGAGTCTCGATCTGGCTCTGCATTTGAAATCTCGAAGAATCGCGCAGGGAACCATTCGCCTCGAAGGAACCACTCGCAGTAACTTGGCCACCCAGACGGTTATTCAGCAACAAACGTGCCCAGGGATCCAAGCGGAAGGATACGAATTGCCCTTGGAGTTGGAACGGCGAATCGCCGGCAGCATTTGCGTCTCCGCCCAGGCTGAACATCCCCTCAGGCCCGGACCCTACTCCCTGAATCCGGAGGTTCTGACCTTCGCCATCCAGTTGAACATGGAGGTCGCCGACCTGAGTTCCGGCCACACTGATACCCTTGATGAGCATGGTAGAGCGAAAGTGGAAATTGTCAGGCGTGCCGCTTCCTTGGAGGTCAAAGCTTGCCTGGCCTTCCAATTGTTGGGGAAGGGAGGAATTCGGAAAGGAGAGTGTCAGTCTCTTGAACTCAGCGAGAGAAAAGCCCTTGCCATGAAGTTGGCACGTTATGGAGTGATTCAAAGGCACTATCTGTGCCTTTCCCGTTATATTGCCGTGATCTTTCAGCATTTGTATCGAATCAAGATCCCAGGTAGACTCACCCACCCGAATACTGGTCGAGAAGGAATCAAACGTTTCTCCGGCGATGTTGCCGTTTTCCACCTTGATGGAACCTGTTCCCTCGAGGTTCGAAGCTGTTCCCACCAAGTTAACCTGCCCGCTGACGTATCCTCCGACGGGGTAGGCACTTCCCAGCGCCGCA
>Ga0074046_10005015_pt1 | contig 10655 bp, 9 predicted proteins | sample BogForMeECP23OM3_FD_94441 | JGI IMG/M metagenome (GOLD analysis project Ga0074046, IMG submission 94441) | Bog forest soil microbial communities from Calvert Island, British Columbia, Canada - Bog Forest MetaG ECP23OM3 | ecosystem: Environmental > Terrestrial > Soil > Wetlands ...
CATCCGTAATCGTATTCTTGTTGTGGCCGAAGCGCACCACGTTGTCGGACCCGAACAGCGTGATCGTGCTCGGCCCGCCGCCGGTGTCCACCGCCGTGTAGCCGCTGGCAGCCCCGGTGATCGAATACGTCCCGCCGGCGCCGATGATGGCGGTCTCGACCGGGCTCGACACGCCGTCCTTGTCGGTGAGCTGGAAGCTGAACCGGTCGAGCGTCGGGTTCAGCGTCTCGGTGTACGTCACCCGCCCGTGCGCGGCGTCCAGCGTGCCGCGGCTCGGCGGCGCGACGATGACGGGGTTGCCGGATGCGAGCGCCACCGGCGCGGTGTAGGTCGCGATGTCCATCGCGACGTCCTTCGTCACCCCGGAATCGTGCAGGAACGGCACCACCTTCGGGCCGTTGTCGACGGTCACGAACGTGTTGCTGCCGCTGGTCTTCACCTTCAGGCCGAGCGGGTTCAGGCCCGGGGTGTCGAGCGTCACCGGCCCGCCGGTTCCGTCGAGCGTCAGATGACCGCCGGCGTACAGCGAGCCGGTGGCCTTGAACCCGGTGACCTCGATCGTGTCGCCGGCGTTGAAGTTGTCGATCGCGGTGGTCGGCACGGCGGTGATGCCTAACGCCACGAGCGGCGCGCCCGTGCCCGCGAAGGTGATCGCGCCGCTGCCGGCCGCACCCGCCACCGCGAGGTCGAGCGTGCCCGCTTCCAGCACGACCCCGCCGGTGAACGTGTTGGCCGCAGCCAGCACCACCGTGCCGAGCCCGTCGGCCACCAGCGTGCCGGCACCCGGGTCGCTGTACATGTTCGTGGGATCGGAGCCGGACTGGTCGGCGATCGGATCGCCGATCGTCAGCGTCTGGCCGGAGCCGGGCGCCAGGGTGATCGCCGCATTGCCCATGATGAAAATGCCGGCGCCATAACCTTGGCCGGCCTCGCCGGCACCGGCGGGGGCGACCGCGCTGCCGCCGGCGCCTCCGAGGGCCTTGCCGCCCGAAAGGCTGCCGCCCGCAATGGTCAGCTTGCCGCCTTGGGCAACGAAGATGTCCCCGCCGGCACCGAGGCCGCCGCCACCGCCACCACCCGCGCCGCCGCTGCCGCCGGCCCCGCCAGCCCCACCGCTGCCCCCGAAGCCGCCATCGCCGCCTGAGCCGACTGAGCCGACTGAGGGCGCATAATTCCCGTCATCGCCCCCGTCGCCATCGGTGGCGCCCAGCGTACCAGCCACCCCGGAGCCACCCTTGGCGCCTTCGGCCCCATCGCCGCCCGAGCCTGCGCCGAAACCGCCTTGGCCGCCGCCACCGCCATCACCGCCGTCACCGCCTTCCGCCCCGGTGCCGTTGGCGCCGGCTGATCCTCCGCCGCCGCCCGAGCCGGTGAAGCCGCCCGTTCCCGCGGTTTCGCCGGCGCCGCCGCCCCCGCCGCCGCCGCCCCCGCCGCCGTTCCCGCCATTGCCGCCGCCGCCGCCGCCGCCACCGCCGCCACCGCCGCCGCCAAAGGCGGGCGCATCGAAGCCGTCTCCGCCGTCCGCACCGGCGTGACCGACGCTGCCGTCGCCACCGGCTTTTCCGTCGCCGCCGCGGCCTCCATCCAAATCATCGGGCGGCGTGCCGCCCGCGCCTTCGGAGCCGCCGAGACCGATGCTCGACGTCAAGATGAGTCCGTGTTCTCCGCCGGCCCCGCCCACCCCTCCGTCGCCACCGGTTCCGACTCCGTCCAACCCACCGCCGCCGGAGCCGCCGGTGACGCCTTTGCCGCCCACCCCGCCATATCCGCCGAGACCTCCGGTGCCCCCACCGCCACCGAGTCCGCCAACCGGTGCATCCCCGACCCCTCCGAAGGGACCGGTGCCGGGGTGCCCTAACGCGCCCGCCGCGCCTTCGGCGCCGGGCTTGCCCAGATCGCCCTCGGGGGCTCCGTCGCCACCGGTGCCGCCGATGGCCGCGTCGTTCGAAAACGTGACGCCGCCGATGGTGACGTCGGCGCTGGCGCCCACGAACAAACCGCCGCCCAAACCGGCACCGCCGCCTCCGCCGATCGATCCGTTGTCACCATCGGTGGTGGCACCGGAGATCGTCAGGTTGTCGATCGATACGGTCCCGCTCAGGACCTGCAGCCCGGGAGCCCCGCTGGCGCTCATTGTGTCGCCCGCGCCGTTGATGATCAGCGACGCACCGGGGTTGAGAATGATCGGCGTGATCGACGAGGAATACGGAATGTCGGCGTCTAGGGTGATCGTGTACGTGCCGGAGGTCAGTGCCTCGGCGTCGGCGATCTGCTGGTTCAGCGTCGTCAGATTGTTGGCGGTCCCGCTCATCGACAGCGCTTCTGCATCTCAGATCGAGGAAGGCGGAGGTCTATTTTGGACGACGCGACCTCCGCTGCCGCGCGGCCCTCGCCGGGCGGAGGCATCATCCCAGCAGTGCGGTGATCTCGTCATCAAATGTTTCGTGCGCGGCGTCAGTTCTCCGATCGCGGGCGCTGCGCTTTTCCGCCAGACGGGTGCTGATCTCCTGCGACCGCGTTGACCTGCGTCAAGGCGCGAGCGTCCCGTGAACATATCGTCTCACCTGGGACAGCCGATCTTGGAACACATGGAGGGCAGGCCATGGCGCAGACGATGAAGGCGGCCGTCGTGCACGCGTTCGGCAAGCCATTGACGATCGAAGAAGTCCCCATCCCGACGCCGGGGCCGGGCGAAGTTCTGATCAAGGTGGTCGCGAACGGCGTCTGCCATACGGACCTCCATGCGGCCGAGGGCGACTGGCCGGCGAAGCCGACGCCACCCTTCATCCCCGGGCACGAAGGCGCCGGCGTCGTGGCGGCACTCGGTCCGGGCGTCAGCGGACTGAAGGAGGGCGATCCGGTCGGCCTGGCGTGGCTGCACGACTCCTGCGGCCAATGCGAATATTGCAGAACCGGATGGGATGCCCTGTGCCTTGCCCAGCACAACAGCGGCTACAGCGTGAACGGCAGCTTCGCCGAGTATGCGATCGGGTCCGCAGCCTATGTCGGGCGGCTGCCGCCCGATCCGGACTTCGTGGCCATGGCGCCGATCCTGTGCGCCGGGGTGACGACCTACAAGGGCATCAAGGAGACGGAGGTGCGGCCGGGCGAGTGGATCGCGATCTCCGGCGTGGGCGGGCTGGGCCAGCTGGGAATCCAGTACGCCAAGGCCATGGGCATGCACGTCGCCGCGCTCGATGTCACCGAGGACAAGCTGGCGTTGGCGCGCGAGTCGGGCGCCGATGTGACGGTGAACGCAAAGCTGCCCGACGCGGCCGCACAGATCGTCAGGCAAACGGGCGGCGGCGTGCACGGCGTGCTGGTGACGGCGGTATCGCCCCCGGCGTTCACCCAGGCGATACACATGGTGCGGCGCAAGGGCACGGTCGCCCTTGTCGGCCTGCCGCCGGGAGACTTCGCGACGCCGATCTTCGACGTCGTGCTGGGGCGGATCACCATACGCGGATCGATCGTGGGCGGCCGTCAGGACCTTGCCGAAGCGATTGCCTTCGCGGCCGAAGGAAAGGTCCATGCGCACATCCACACGATGAAGCTCGAGGACATCAACGACGTGTTCGCCAAACTGAAAGCCGGCAAGATCGACGGCCGCATGGTGATGACCTTCTGAGAGCAGGCTTGCGAGGGCTCGGCTTGCCGGCAGCCGCCAGCGAGTGGGGCGGGGACGCGGAGCGCATCCCGCCGCTATCCGCGCCACGTGTTTCGCGCCATTTCCCGGGGGATGGGATAGCCCGTCCTCGGAAGGATGGCAGAGTGCGCTGCGCCTTTCCGCCCTGCGTGTGCTGGCGATCGTGCGAGTCGTGGACGATGGAAAGCAAATCGGGCACCGAGCTATCTCCCTTGGGATCAAGCCCGGCTGGAAGGCTGGGTGGCGGGCCGGAACGCGCCTGCAGAAACCGGTTTGGCGGGCGCCCGGTTCGATGTGGACCGAACCAGTCAGATTGGGTTGACCCATGACCGAACGCGAGAACGAGGCAGTGCTCGCGTTCAAGCCGCCGTCGTTGGCTTGGTCGCGCCTATGGCTGGCGCCCGCGCGCGCCTGGCACCGCCCGTTCTTCATGGGCCTGGAGCACGTCGATCCCTCTCATCCGACGATGTTCGTCGGCAACCATACGCTGTACGGGATACAGGATGTGCCTCACATCCTGTATGAGCTGCAGCGCGTACACGGGATTTTCCCGAGGACCCTTGCGGATCGCGGGCACTTCGCGCTCCCGCTGTGGCGTGATCTTCTGACCACGGTCGGCTGCGTGAAGGGCACGCGTGAGAACTGCCGGGCGCTCATGCTTGCCGGCCAGCATCTGATGGTCTTTCCGGGCGGCGGCACCGGGATCACAAGGGACACGAGAGCAGCAGCCGCGACACCACCAAGGACAGCACCACCCACGAGACGGAGCACAACTCGCGCGGCTGATCGCGCCGGCGAGCCGGCCGGACGATCCGGCCGCGATCCCGATACGAAACGTTCGGGCGGGCCGGCATCCTTGCCGGCCCGCCGCATGTCTTTCCGGCGCCGGTCTTCGGCCCACGCGTACACGATGCCAACGAGCGACGCGCCGCCAGGCTGTGATCGGTCCGCGCGTCCAAGGACGCAAGACAAGGAGGTTGCAATGGTCACGATATCTGCTGCGCCGCCGCGCCGCATCCGGGTCTGGGACCTGGGCGTGCGGGCCTTCCACTGGCTCCTGGTCGCCGGAATCGCGCTGTGCCTGGTCTCGTCCGCGGACGAAGGCCCGTTGTCGGCCTGGCACATCCGCATCGGATGGGCTGTCGGCGTCTTGATCGCCTTTCGGCTCGTGTGGGGGTTCATCGGCGGGGAGCACGCACGGTTCCGCAACTTCGTGCGTCCGTCGCAGATCGGCGACCACGTCCGCGACCTGATCGACGTCCGTGTCGATCCGTCGGTGGGCCACAACCCGCTTGGCGCGGTCAGTATTCTGCTGCTGCTGGCGATGACGGCAGCGACCGTCATCACGGGCGCGGCCGGCGGCGAAGACTGGCATGGTCTGATCGCGTATCTGCTCCTCGGCCTTGTCGCGGCGCATGTCGCCGGCGTCGTGCTGATGACGCGTCTCACCAAGGACAATCTGGTCCGGGCGATGGTGACCGGCACGAAGGACGCGCGTCTGCATCCCGGCGCGCAGGACGCGGAACCGCCGGCGCGGCTCGCGGTTCCGGTGGCGGCAATCGTCATCGGCACGGCCGCCTATGGCGCGACGCGCTTCGATGTGCAGACGTTCATGCCGCACGCCGCCGCTGAAGGCGTGCAGGCCGGCCATCATGCCGGCGATCGGACGGCCGTACGACAGACGGACGACGACTGACCCCCTGACCCCGATGGACGCATGTCGAACTCCTCCCATCCCGTCAGTGTCGCGTCAGCGACCGTCGCTAGGTTGGCCCCAGGCAGCACGGCGCCGCCTGCAGACGAAACCAACCGGGAGAACCCTGATGTCGAAGACCACAAGCCTGATCCGCTCCGGCCTGACCGCTCTGGCCATCATCACCGCCGTCACCGCGACGACGCAGTTCATGTTCCCGCAGACCGCGATGGCCAAGGGCGACCACAGCAAGGACAAGAAGGACCACGGCGACAAGTCGGGTCACTGATCGAACGCACGCGGCGCCGGGCCGGACGATCCGGCCGGCGCCGCCCCGCGATCCGGAATAGTTGGCGGGCCGGCATCCTTGCCGGCCCGCTGTTCGTACTGATGGCAGTCGTTCTGCCCGCTGCGCGCGCCGCCACGACGGACGGCACCGCATCCGCCGTGTCCGAAACGCCGGTGCGGGTGACGCTCACCCTGCCATTTTTCGGCACCAGCAACGCCGTCAGCGATTCGGCCAACGTGACGAACATGGGCGCCGGTCCTGACGCCGATCTGGCGCCCGATCTTCAGGTCGACTGGGCGCGACAATTCGGCCCGGTCAGGCTGACCACCATCCTCGATACGACGGCCGAACGCTTCCCCCGCCACCCGAGCGAAAGCAGCGACAGCATCTTCGGGTCCATCCGGCTGGCGCTGACGGATGGCGTGTCCGAGCGGTTCGTGCCGTTCGTCCTGTACCGCGCGGGCATGGACTTCACGCCGCTGCTCGCCACGCGTCAGGACACGCTGCAATACCTCGCCGCCGGCGTCCGGACGGGCTTCGGCCTGACGGCCGCCGGCGCCATGATCGGGCGGCGCGATGCGGACAAGCCGGGACAGACGGCGATCTGGCTCGAAGCGCAGGCGGGGCGGCGGTTCGCCAATCCGGCCGACCTGGACCTCGTCTATGCGCAGATCAAAGGCGAGGTGCAGTACACCGTCTCGCCGACGGTGCAGCTGACCTTGGCGCCGACGGTGCGCGGACGGCACTACGACCTGTATTACGGATCGCCGCGGCAGGACCTGTTCCTGGAGCTGGAGGGAACCGTCGCCTGGACGCCATCCTGGCTGACGAAAGTCAACCCGGATGCGGAGCTCGATTTCGTCGTCACCTTCGACCGCAACCTGTCGACCTACAGCAGCGCCCGCTACGTCTCCTGGACCGGCGGACCGCAGATCATGCTCGGCTGGAGGTTCTGACTGCCGCCGCTCACGCATGCGGGGCGAAGGACAGCACGAACCGCGCGCCGCCGCCCGGCCGGTCCTCCACCCGCACATCGCCGCCATGCAGCTGCGCGATCCGGCGGACCAGCGGCAGGCCCACGCCGGTGCCGGCGCGGGTGCGGTCGGCGCGGAAGAAGCGCTCGAAGATCCTCGCCTTGTGCGTGTCGGGCACGCCGGGGCCGCGATCCTCGACCACCACGTCGCAATCCCGGTCCACCGCGACCTCCACCTCCTGGCCCGGCGCCGACGCTTTCATCGCGTTGTCGACGACGTTGCGGATGGCGATGTCGATCAGCGCGCGGTTGCCGTGTACGCACACCGGCGAGGCCGGGGCGCTGAACGCCAGGGTCAGGCTCCGCGTCACCGCCGCCGGCGCCAGCTCCTCGCAGATCGTGCGGCTGGCGTCGGCGAGGTCGACCTCCTCGCGCGACTGCGCCATGGCGTCTTCGGCCTGGGCGAAGCGGAGCAGCTCGTTGACCAGGCTGCCCAGCGAGTCGAGGTCCGCCTTCATCCGCTCCACGGCCGCGTCCGGCGGCAGCGCGGAGGCTTCCAGCAGCACCGCGGCGAGCGGGGTGCGCAGCTCGTGCGCGACGTTCGACGTGAACGCCTTCTGCTGCTGCAGCGAGCGTTCCAGGCTTTCGAGCATCGCGTTCAGCGCCGCCACCACGGACGCGAACTCGCGCGGCAGGCGCTCGGTCGGCAGCGGGACGAGCGGCGCGCCGGCCCGCACCGAGCGGCCGAGCGCCTCGGCGCTGTCTGCGATCCGCTGCAGCGGCCGCAGCGCCCGCGTGGTTGTCAGCAGCAGCGAGATCGCGAGTGCCGGGACGATGAACGCCATCGGCACCAGCACGTGGTCCGTCATCTCGTCGCCGATCACGTCGAGCCAGTGGCGGTCCGGGTCGCCGACCATCGCCAGCTGGATCCACAGCGAGCGCTTGCCGATGTCGACGTGGTCGGTCAGCAGCCAGCGGTCGCCGCCCGGCTCACCGCGGGCCGTGCCTGCCTCGCTGAAGCCTTCGGACACGCCCGTCGCCGCGCCGGCGCTGCCCGGCGGTGCGAGCGGCGGGAGAAGCGCCGGGTTGCGCTCGACGAGGACGGTCGGATTGGCGCGCGGCGCCATCAGGATGCGCAGCCCGTAGGCGTCGGGGTAACGGCTCCACACGCGCCAGGCCCCCGGATCCTCGCCGCGCGCCAACGCGTCGGTCACTTCGTGCAGATCGGACTCCAGCGTCGCGCGGCGCAGCGCCGGGGTGTCGAGCTTGTACTTGGCGAAGAAGATGACGAGCAGCGCCGCGCAGACGATTGCCGACGTGACGGCCAGGCGCATCGCCAGCAACCGGGTGAGGCTGGGCGCGGCGTCGCGCATCAGGCCCGCTCGCGGTCGGGCGTCGTCATGATGTAGCCCAGGCCACGCATCGCGGTGATCGCCACGTCGGCGTTGTTCGAATCGAGCCGGCGGCGCAGGCGCGAAATGGCAACCTCGACCGCGTTGGGCGTGACCTCCGCGTCGAGCGTGTAGATCGCGTTGAGGATCTTCTCGCGCGACAGCAGCCGCCCCTGGTTGCGCATCAGGGTTTCCAGCACCATCAGCTCGCGCCGCGGGATGTCGATCCCCTGTCCGGCGACGCTGACCGACATCGCCGCGGTATCGAGTTCGACGTTGCCCGCCGACAGCACCTGACTCGGTGCGAGGCGGGGGCGCCGCTGCAAGGCGCGCAGCCGGGCGAGCAGTTCGTCGAACGAGAACGGCTTGACGAGGTAGTCGTCCGCGCCCTGGTCGAGCAGTTTGATGCGCTCGAGGACGTCGGCGCGGGCGGAGGCGACGAGGACGGGCGTGCCCTCGCCCTTCTGCCGCACCGCGCGCAGCACATCCGCACCCTCGCCGTCGGGCAGGGTCAGGTCGAGCACGATCGCGTCGTATGGCGCGGCGTCGAGGGCGGCGATCGCGTCGTCGACGGTGGAGAATGCATCGACCACGTGCCCGTGTTCGCGGAACAGGCGCTCCAGCAGCGCCACGAGCCGGTCGTTGTCCTCCACGATCAGCAGCCGCATGACCCGCTCAAGCAGCACGCCGCTTGCTGCGCGTCAACGCCGTATGCCGACACGTCCGATGTCAGCGTGCCGTCAGCCAGGCCAGGTAGCGTCGCAGCGCGTGTCCGTGCGTGCGTGGCCGGAGCGAGGCGGCGAAGCGGATGTCCAAGATCGACGCGACGCGGATTCAGGTGGAAGGCCGGTGGCAGCCGGTCTCGCAGCCGACGGTCCATCCTGCGCTCGCGCCCAGCCGCTTGCCGATCATGCGTCGTATTGTCGAGGGGTTCCTGAAGGACCGAAGGCAATTCAGCCCCACAAGTCGCGGCCGCAAGCTCATCCGCGAGTGCCCGATCTGCGGCTACCGTGGTCGGTTCCTCAGCCTGGAGCATGGCCTCCGGCTCGACAGCCGGTGCCCGGGTTGCGGCAGTCGCGAGCGCCATCGCCTGCAGCATCTTCTGGTCACCGAGGAGTCCGGCTTTTCGCTGGACGGCAAGCGCATCCTGCACTTCGCGCCGGAGCGCCACATGCTGCGGCTGATGGAGGGCAATCCGCTGTATGTCAGCGTCGACCTGCATCAACCGGACGCCGACATGCGCGTCGACGCGACGTGCATCCCGTTCGACGACGGCGCGTTCGACGTGCTGATCGCGCATCATCTGCTCGAGCATGTGGACGACGATCGCGCCGCACTCGCCGAATTCGCGCGCGTGCTGCGGCCCGGCGGCTTCGGCCTGATCGCGGTCCCGCAAAACTTCTCCCTCGACGAGACCGACGAGGACCCGGGCGTGACCGATCCGATGGTGCGGTTCTGGCGTTTCGGCGGCTACGACCATCGCCGCCTGTACGGCCGCGACTTTTTCGACCGGCTGCGCGCAGCGGGTTTCCAGGTCACCGCCTACCGCCGCCCGCCGGCCGACCAGCTGCGCTACGCGCTGCTCAACGACGAGGTCATCTACATCGCCCGCAAGCCGGCGCGGGTCGCGCCACCCAACTCCCGTAGCGAAGTTGATGAGCGCACGCTCAGCACCGACGGCCGCAGTGTTGAAATGCGGCACCGTTCTCGCGCGCGGCTCCGGGATTAAGGGGGCAGAGATTCTGGGGCTCACATGCCCCGCCCACGGCCGCGGCAAACAGCAAGCCCGTGATGCTCAGCTCCCGAGACTACGTGCTGCTTCCGGGCTGTCGTCACGGACGATGCTGCCCCTCTGCTCGGCACAGGATCGTTCGTCACGTCAGACGCGGGTGCCGCAGACCTGTTCAGGAAGCCAACGGAGATGATGACTGATGACTGACAAGCCGACGAGGCTGCAGCGCTCGACCCACCGCCAGCGCCTGTGGCGCACCGCTTGTCATGAGGCCGGCCATGCGGTGGTCGGGCGGGCACTCGGTCAAGCATGCGGTCCCACGACGATCGAGCACGACTGGGAGTGGTCGGAGACTTTCCACGGCATCACGGCTGATCCTTGGACCACGATGAGCGCCTGGGGCGCGATCGGCCGGCGGCGCCACTATGACACCATCATGCACGGCCGGATCATGGCCTACATGGCCGGCGCCGAGGCGGAGGGGGTGCTGGTCGGAGATTGTGCGGAAGGCGATGGCGAGGACCGTCGACAGATCGCGCTCATGCTCTCCACGTTGCTTGGAGAAATGGATGAACCAGCGACCGAGGCGTGGGAGGAGCGACTCAGACGCCACACACGGGGTCTGGTTCGCCGCCACGCGGCCAGGATCGAACTGGTCGCCGAGGCGCTGCTCTTGCGGCGTCGGTTGGAAGGTTCGGAGATCGACAGGCTGCTTGCGGTCAGCGGCCTTGAGGTCGGTCTGATGAGCCATCGGGGCCACTGTCTGCGCAGACTGGCATGGACGGACACCATGAGAGTCGACGCGATGGGGCGTTGGTGAAGACGGCAGATGATCAGGCAGCGCGCACCCATGATGCGTAGGAAACCGCATCAGCCGACTTCCATACGAAAAAAGGAACGCCGATCGCTCTCGACGATGTGCCTCGCTATC
>Ga0074046_10005016_pt1 | contig 10654 bp, 8 predicted proteins | sample BogForMeECP23OM3_FD_94441 | JGI IMG/M metagenome (GOLD analysis project Ga0074046, IMG submission 94441) | Bog forest soil microbial communities from Calvert Island, British Columbia, Canada - Bog Forest MetaG ECP23OM3 | ecosystem: Environmental > Terrestrial > Soil > Wetlands ...
CAGGCTTAAGACGGATGTGGATCTGGTCCTGGTCGAGGCGACCGTTCGCGATCAGGACGGTGGCATTGTCAACAACCTGAGGCGCGAGAGTTTTCGGGTCTACGAAAACGGCGTCGAGCAGCGAATCGATTATTTTTCTCGAGATGAGCTGCCCCTGGCTGTAGCCCTGGTCTTGGATTGCAGCGGGAGCATGGGCCCGGTTCTGAAGCAACTGAATCGCGTGGCCTTTGACACGCTCTCTTCACTCAAACGGGACGATCAGGTGGCTTTGTTTGACTTTGCCGCCCGCGCGGAAATGCGTGTAGGTCTGACCAGGAATCGGCGACGCATAACGGACGCCATCGCAACCATTCACGCCGGGGGCGGCACGGTCATCCCAGACGCGCTCTTCGAGGCCGCGCTTTACCTTGCCCGCGCGGCCCCGGACCGCCGTCACGCCATCATCCTGGTTTCTGACAATGAAAATACCCTGAAAGGTTACACCGACGAAAGTCGCGTCATTCGCCAGGCGCTCGAATCCGAAGCCGTGATTTACAGCATTCGGGTCGAGGAAGGGTCACACCCACATTCGATGTACGTCCTTCTTCCCTTCTTTCGCGAGGTTTCCGTGCCGAGGATAACCCAGGAGACGGGAGGAGAAGTTATCGACGCCAGAAGCCTGGAGTCCATCCGCTCAGCCATGGCCGCCGCGATCTCGCGCTTGAAGCAGCGTTACAGCCTCGGCTACTACAGCACCAACCGTCGCCACGATGGCGCCTTCAGGGAAATCGAGATCCGCATTACGGATGGTTCGATTGACTCGCAGCGAAAATACACAGTCTATGCCCGCCGGGGCTACTACGCCTGGCCGGAAGACGCGACCTCATTAGACACTCAGCCCTGAAGGGTAGGTGTCGGGTGAGGGCACGACTTGTTCCTCCCGCGGCTGGCGTCTTGGGCCAGTGACGCTCGTCCCAGCGAGCGCTGGCGCGAAAAGCCGCGGACCTACAAGACAGGTCCGCGCTGCGCTTGCTCCGTGGTTTTGACGGCGCGGCCTGGATGTTCTCAGAAACCGTATTCGGCGCGGGGCCAAGCCTAAAGCGGATTGTCCTGTTTGTGGCGCGGCAAGAACCCGCGTCGCTGGAAGAGCCCCAGGGCCGGACTGCGGGCCCTGCGCTACAACCCGGGGTGGTCTTTCACTTCCTGGGTCCCGAATCCTGAATGTAGTAGGCAGTCGGCAGTAGGCACAAGGCAGAAAGCGGAGGGCAGAAAGCAGAACGCAGTTGGCGAAAAGCAGATGCCCTTCATTCTGACTCCTGACTCCTGTTCGATGCTGGTGGTCACGCAATGAAGATGGTTGAGGCCGTAAAAATTCCGCAGCCGAGGCATGACAACGTTCTACCCCAGACTCAAGCGGCATGAGGATGTCGCAGACATCACAAAGAAGCTGTGAAAAAATCCTCGCAGGGGCACGCCATGGCGCGCCCCTACCTGAATCTTCAATGGGCTACACCGGCAGAAATTCCCGGTTCTCGATTTTTTCACAGCTTCAAGCCGACGTCTGCGCCACCCGCCATGCCCACCCAGAATTCGATGGCAATTCTCTTGTACGACGCATGCTTGATGTCGTTCCTTCAGGCACCTTTTGGCTGGCGGATCGCCGCTCCTGCCATCAACGTTGACAGTTGCTTGCGCCGGCCTTTTCCCTTCCTCGTGACCGCTTGTGGCAGATCATTGATTCTCCCCCGCATGCGCCCTGTCAATCCTCCGGGCAATGGCGCGCGTGTGTAGTCGTCGTTTGCCGGAAACCCGATCACAACGCGGGCTCAAAACCAGGAGTCGGGCCATCAATTAATGAGCAAGAGTTGACATCGGAGGGCCCGAAAGGCTGGAAGTAAGTCAGTATCGACTCATAGAAGATAACAGTTGTGTTCTGCACCCTTGAAAGATCTACCCAAACCCGCCTGGCACACAACCATGCGCGACTGCCATACGATTTATCCGACTCTGACTGTCGAATATCTCATCCATCGTCGCTCGACAGAAGTATCGGATGAATCGTTCTCGCAGATCGCGCGGCAGCAAATCAGTCCCCAGAGCGTCCTCAAAGCCGGTGTGGTTTTTTAGCATTTGCCAGAGTGGTGCTCCAGGAAGCGGATACAGAACGGCAACGTCGATACTGGAAAGGACACCTAACCCAAGAAGAAAGCCGACCATCTCTTCCGTACGAGCTAACGAGTCGCGAGTCTCTCCGGGAAAGCCGAGAATGAGCGACACGTGTGCTCTAATGTTTTTTTCTTTGAGATTCTTCGCAGCTAGGCGGTTTGTTTCGCTGCCTTTGAGATTGCCCTTGTTGAAGATTTTAAGGCCCTCATCGTCACCGCTCTCCATGCCAATGTTTACTCTCGTGACCCCAATCTTTTGTAGTATGTCTACAGCATCCAGTTTCGTCAGTTCTTGGGCTCTCGCATAGACGAACAGTTCACCTTTGAAATCAGCTGGGCGTAGGTTAGCAATTTCCTTGAGCCAGTGCGGATGAGACGTGAACGAATCTCCAACCTCCCAGAGATAATTGAACCCGCACCCGGTCAAAGACATCAATTCTTTCCAGGCGCGCCTCGGAGAAACACGGTCCAAGCTTAAGTCATAGATGTCGCAGAAGGAGCAGCGGTCATTGTGTTTCGAACAACCCCGGCACAAGTTAACAGTCGTAGGGACAAGGTCCTGCGTCGAGAGGACGGGTCCGAAGCGTGTGACAAATGTTTCGCGGTACGGTCTGTGGTCAACAAGACTGCGGTCCGGTACGGGCAAGTTTTCCATCGAGTACTTGAGCGGTGGCTGTGCGACTGGGCCAAAGGGGCCTCGCATGGCGAGCCCAGGTATATCTGGGACAAAATCACGTTTCGAGGCTAACCAGCGCATGAGACCTGCAAACGGGAATTCAGTGTGATCCCCGATCAAAACCGCATGGACACCCCTCTCACACACGATCTTCTCCGCGAATCTGCCTGCATGGTCATTCCCCATTATTACAAAACAGTGCTTTTCAATCGCCTCTTCCGCGAGTCGAAGCGCATTTCGATACGTTGTGGTTAAAGCGCTGATACCTACCACGGCACCGCTGCTAAATCCCGCCGTGATGGACTCGGTTCCGACGACAGCTTGGTCGAGGATGCTAACCTGCGTTTCAGGGATTTCCCTTTTCAGCACGGTACCAATCGAGATCAGACCCAGCGGCGGATAACACGACGCTGAAGCGGCAGCCTCCCCGGAGTCAGTCGTAGGGTTAACCAGGAGCACTTTTGTTGGGTCAACGGTCTTCGGTCCGATTACCATGCTTACGGCTTTCTAACGCGGTGCGCGAGTGGTATTCAGAGATTCACCGCAAAACGTTTGATATTACGTCCTTTAATTCCCGCGGAGACCGAATCCTCGATTCGCCAACAAACTCCTTGAGAATTCGGCCTTCGCTCAATACAACTTGCCGGTCGCCATATTCCACAGCAAGTTCAAAATTGTGTGTAGCCATGACGGCGGATAGTCGTCGGCTCCGAATCAATTGATCTGTTGCCTCCATCACTACGCTGTGTGCGACCGGGTCTAATTGTGACACATGCTCGTCCAATAGAAGAATGTGACCTCCTTTCGACGGGCCGTCCGCAAAGACGGAAGCCACAGCGAGGTTCACAAGTTGATGCTCGCCGCCAGAAAGGTGCCAGACCTGTTCCTTTAGAGTCCTCGAAAGGCCCTTGCGGAGGCTTTCGAGCTGTTCCTCCGCACGTTGATGTATCCCTCGGCGTGTTATTCCGTGGGTCCGAGATTCAAGTGCCAAGCGCATCACTTCTTCGACTGTCAGAGACAGGGGCAGCCCTGATTCTCTGGACTGATGGATGTGCGTGACGAAGCGAGCTCGATGATACGGCGGCATCTTCGTTGCGTCAACATTTCCGAAAAGCACTTGACCCGCATCGGCGGCGATCTCCCCTGTCACGACACGCAAGAGGGTTGTCTTCCCCGAGCCATTTTCCCCCACCATGGTGACGAACTCTCCGCGGGCGAGTTCGAAGTCGAGAGCATTTAACGCAACGACCTCCCGATCACTATCGATGTTGAATCGTTTTGATACCCGTTTCAGCCGGAGCATATCACCAACTGGAGTTGAACAGCCTGTAACGGCCCTTCACCCGGAGTAGGATTAGCGCTGGAATAATGAGCAGAAGGCCTGTCACCAGCCGAACGTCGCTAGGGAGGATGAAGCGTTCGATTCCCAGCTCCCAATCAAAATAAAAGGCGCCTAACGCGATGTTGTAAATGCCGGTGCCGACGACACACATCACAGTGTGCCCCCAAACAGACCTTGCCGAATGGACCGTTTCTCCCAAGACCAACCCCGCAAGCGCGCTGATGAGGACACCGGAACCCATGTTGACATCGCAGACGTGCTTGAATTGCATCAGGATTGCCCCTGAAAGAGCGATCAGCGCGTTGCTGATAGAGAGACCGGCGATAAGAAGTGTTGCTGGGTTCTTCCCCAGAGAAACACAGAACCATTCTTGGTCACCTAGTGCACGTAGCACCCGTCCAAAGTGCGAAACGTAAAGAAACGCACATAGCACCAGCACCAAATATGCGATCAAGCCTGCAACGATGAAATCACCGATACTTGTGTTCTTCAAGTGAATCGTATCAAACACTGTTCCTGTCGCTATCCACCGGTTAGCCCGCCCCCCAAGAAGCCGCATCGTGAGCGAGTACAGAATGGCGGCTGTGATGATCCCTGATAGAAGCCGGCTAACTCTAAGTTGGGTATGCAACCAGCCTGTAAAAGCGCCAGCGGCCATTCCGCCGACAAGGGCAACCACCAGCGACAGGATTGGTGGCAGGCCTGCTTGAAGTGCGACGAAAGACAAAGCACCACCCACAATGAAGCTGCCCTCGCAAGTCAGGTCGGGGTAGTTCAGCAACCTGAAGGCAACTGCAAGCCCGATGGTCACGGGAGCGTAAAGCAGCGTCACAAGCGCCGCAGTCCAGAGCAATGCCGCCATATCGTTCATGTTCCAGACTACTGATAGACTTTGAGGGCCTTCTTTACCAAAGCTTCAGGAACGTTCAGCCCCAATTTCCTGATCGAGGCCATGTTCAGGTACAAATCTCCCTTATCAGCGGTCTGAACCGGGATATCCCTCGGTGCCATTCCAGAAAGAATCTTCGCCGCCTGCGCACCGTTAACCTTGCCCAGTTCATAATAGTTCGTCCCAACTGTACCCACCGCGCCATTCTCGACTATTCCTGGGATTCCAGTGAATACGGGAACCTTCTTATTCATGCAGGCTGCGATGACAACCTGGGCGCTAGACTGTACAGTGTTGTCGGCGGGAATGAAGAAAGCATCGATTCGGGCGTCCAGGAGACCTGCCACTGCAAGACCTATCTGGCTCTCGTCAGTCACTGTCCTCTCCAGCAGTTCGATGCTGTGCTTCGCACACTGCTCTTTGATGAGTTGGACAGAGACCTGGGAGTTGATCTCACTGGAGTTGTACACGATTCCGATCTTCCGGACATTAGGGGTAAGCTGCTTAATGAGGTTGAACTGCGCAGCGTAAGGCCAGATGTCTTGCGTTCCTGTAATGTTCTTTCTTGGCTTTTGTAGCGTTCCATCAAAAAAACCAGCCTGTACTGGATCAGTGACAGCCCCAAAGACCAGGGGCAGGTTGTTGTCGGCGGCTTGAAAGATATCCTGACTCGCCTGCGTGCCAAGCGCATAAACGACCGCATAATCCTGCCTCACAAGAGTCTGCGCAAGGGTGGTAGCACCTAGGGGATCGCCGGCCGCGGACTTGGTTACGACGGTCACGTTGCCGCCGACCTCAAATCCATGCTCCCGCAAACCGTCGTTAAAGCCGCGCATCAGGGCATCGGCCCATTCTTGAGGCGCTAGCTCAAATATCGCCACCCGCTTGGCTGTAATATTGGATCGCGCACATGAGGGCAGGCTGCAAAGGGCGGGGAAGGCAATAAGTGCCCAGGCTAGAACTGTCCAAAATCTTTTCATCACGTGCCTCCCAGGTAGCTAAATATCGGTCGCCAAAGCGTTTATAAGGTCCTTCTCGTCGAAGCGGGAGAAGCGCGCAATGTATTTCCATGCTTTTGCCTGATCAGCAAGCAGATTAAATTGGTCCCGAAACAAAGACATCTCACTTAAACCTTTTGCTTTATTCTTGGCTTCAGAGAGGCTGGCAACAGTGAACTCGTCTAAGGGAGTCAAGTAGAAAGTAAAGTTGTCAGCCGTTATGTGGTCTCCGGCCGCAAGATCATACTCCACGAGATCTCTTTTTCTGTGAAAGAAAACATCCACCCCGTTTTCGACCAGGGCGTGAATGATCTCCTTGAGGAAGCGCTCTGCCACAGTGGGGGAAACACAGAAAGGCAGCACGAACACACGTGCGTGCTGAGCTTTGGGGTAGGCTTTTGCCGAAGCCATCATCGACCTGTGGAAAATCCCATAGTCAGGATTCTCGAACCACATGGCAGGGTCTGGAGCGATGTCCACGGCACACAATGTTTGAGAGGTTGAGAGGTCCGCCTGTAGCTTCTTCAGGAACTCCGGACCCTGAGTATCAGGAGCAGATGGGGTTGCGCGTTGAACGCTTTGTTGTCGCAATCGCAGCAGCCGAGCCCAAAATGCCAATTGGGCGGCTGGTTCGCATTTTTGCGAGCTCTCTCCCCACACATGGGCGAACCATTGCCTGTATAACATCGGGGCAATGGGACCGCACTTTACCATTCCATGCCCTTCGACTTTGACTGTATCGGTGGCCCGAGCTACCTGTCCAAACAGCAGGTGTCGCCGGTCGAGTCCTGATTGAAGGCGACCCTCGAGGACTGCCATGTCTGCCAGCACTGGGTTATCGTCGGCGGTCTTGCGGTCTGTGATGGCAAAATGTCGGCTCATGCTCTCGCGCAGGTCCTTAATTGAACATGGCCAATATCGCAATATATATCTGTTCCTCGAAGCCCCGCCTCCGGCACCGTGGTGATTCAGGTAGATGAAATCGAGTAGGTTACTCCGCCGCTGATCGGATTGTTGAAGCTCGCTCAAGAGAGTGTCACGCGGGAAGACCAGCAAGCGGCGCACTTGGGCGTCCTTCATGGCCCGCTTGCAGGCGTCGTAGAACTCACGCGCTATTTCCAAAGTGTCGTAGGGGCTGTCCGTACTAGTTGCATCGTAGCGTTCGATTCGCGAGAATCCTTTGATCAGGCTGGTGGCCACTGCGAATCGGGTGTCTGGCGTCCAAGGCTCGCCATCGCCCCCCAATCTCATCACAGCCGTGGAGGTGTTTTCAAGGGCACGCCACATGTGCTGGTTGGTCAGGCCGATAAGTTCTGGTAGACGGTCGCGGATATCCTTGTATCCATCGTGGAGCAAATTCACGGGCAAGCTTTGGTACCGTTCGTACTTCGCGATCCCGTAAGCGGCGACGAAGGCAATTAGCAGTGGAAGAAGTATGTCCTGCCAAATATGGGACGGGCCGAATTTCCAATCCACAAGGGTCACCAAGAGTCCAATTACCACAGGGATGGCAACCTCGACGACAAATTGTTTCCAGAATTCCTTCTTAGCGCTATGGTACTCGCCCTCGAATCGGGGAAGGGAGTCTGAGATGGAAAGCGGATTGGCCATTTGTCACTCTCCGGCGTTCATCGCTTGGGCAGAGCTAATCGAAACGCGCCAAAACGATTGCTTGTAAGGGCAGCCTCCCGTAAAAGTGGTCCGAATCTGAAGCATATAAGGGTTGTTCCGCCAAACGTGTGACGGTTTGTCCCCGTTGCGGATGTTTCCAAGAAAGCCCGATATCGGCGGCTGACTAGTCCTCTTCAACCTCGCGACGCAGGGCCAGATATTCCCCCGAATGTCAACGTAGAGACCAAGAGATTGCGTGCATCCACCGCCGCTGTAATAAGCCGCCTGAATCGGCCTTAGGATTCCAAATTCGCCACGGTCGATTGTCCCAAGTTGAGTGAAAAGAGCGTGTCTCTGGAAGCCTGTTAGAGGTTGCAGAAGATGGGTCACGGAGGATCGCTCGGAGGCCGGCAGATTGACGATGGCGCTCAGCCCCACGAAACCTCCACCCTCCGTTCGTCCTGTAGGTATGTAATCAGCGATAAGGGGATGAATGTTGTTGACTCGGCAGAACCGATGGATCTGAGGAAGTTCGGAGTAATTTCCCTGAAACGCGAGGGTGTCCAACGCCAGTCGCGTGGGAGTTGGCTCGGCGAAGCCTCTCTTGGTTAGGTTAACAAGCGCTTGGTCCCGGATTCGGCTGTACCCTTTGCGACCCGCAACCATATCCTGGGTGGACTCACTTATGGAATTGTATTTCAGCACGACCGTGGCGCCTGTCTGGTACAACAAATCTACAGTCTCCAAATCGTGGGCGAGCCGAATGCCGTTTGTGAACACCACGGACGTGAGTTTGAGAGCCGTGATCTCGGCAATAACTTTTCTGAAGAGGGGGTCGGTTGTCGGCTCTCCTGCACCAACGATGTTAACGGTCCTGGCTCCAACAGCAGCAAAATCCCTCAAAACTTCAACGATCTCATCGAAAGTAAGCTCATCGGGCCTGCGCGTCTTTCTTGACGAATTCTTTTCCTCGATAAAACAGTACGGACAGTTAAGGTTGCAGGCGTTCGACAAGTCGATTGATGGGTTGAGGAGTATTTCACCTCGAATTGCGGCCTGCAACTCCTCCGCAGAGAACATCCATCCCGCCAGACTATTGCGAGGATCGGGAGCCACAACCATATTCTCTCTACCCGGGTTCACGGATAATTTCTCCGACGCTGCCTGAAAGGGTAAAGACAATCCCACGAGAAGTCAATGCCCCAGCGATTTTGGGCGAGGTAGCTCTGCGCGTGAAGGAAAGAGGAGTGACTGGTGGCCGTCGAATTAGCGAGCCAGCGCGAACCTCTCTTGTAGGTTCGCGCCTTTCAGTTTGAAATCCGCGCGTTCTCATCGGTTGGCAAACGCACGCGATCAATGGTCAACCCGCACCGCTTCTCCTGTTAGGCGGCGTCCATGCCCGCGTACCCTGGAGAGCCCCCCGCACCTGCGCCAGAGAGGTAGCCAATCGCCCGTAATGCGGTTACTCCAGCTTTTGCCCCTTGATCTCAGCTAATCCACGGTCACGAAGGCGTGGCGGTCATAAAGGAACGGACGCCCCAACCTGGAGATGCGATCCATCCACGTGCGATGCCGTGCGGGACGCAGCAAAGGACCGAGCCAGCGAGCGCTGGTGGCCGCGAAAGGGTGCGGACCTCACATAGCGGGCACCCGCGCTGGTTGGAAGGGCGGGAAGGCTTACCTTTTCCCCGTCGAGGCGTCGTAAAGGTAGACACGTTCAGGCGAAGTCGATACGGGTGCGCGGTACGTGCTTTTGCTCCGATCCTGAACTTGTCCTTATGCGCTCTTGCGTGGAGGAAACATTTCCAGGTAGTGACCTAATATGGGATGTAGGGCCGGGACGTGCCCCGGCCAGGCCGCCCCAAGGGGCGGCCCTACAGTCGAATTAGGACACTGCCCATTTCCAGGTCAGTTTGACCTTGAGGGCTAGGCAAGCTAGAATCCAAGTACAGAAAGACGGGAAACTCCCGAGTTCGGAGGGTTTGATGGCAGCTCAGAAATCTTCCTTTATCAGCCTCCTGAGAGTTGGGCTCTGCTTCTCATTGCTAAGCGTGGGATTGGCGCCCCGCAACGCGTGGGCGCAGTCAGCAGAAGTATGCGGTCCCGCGCCGGCCGTTAAGTTGGCCCTCGATGGGTTGCCCCAGCAGACCCCGGCGCTGACCGACTGGCAGTTTCACGAACAATACGCCGCCGCCATTCAAGCCTTGCTGCGCCAGTACCCCGGCGACGTGTTCGTGCAGAAGGCCTACATTGGCTCCATGCACGGCAGGTCGGACAAGGACAAGGTGATTGCCGAATATAAGGCGCGCCACGAGCAAAACCCTGACAACGCGCAGTTGGCGTACCTTTACGGCATGACGCTCGTAGGACGCCAGTCATCGGAGGCCATCAAGCTGCTCAGCTCTGCGCTCAAGGCGGATCCGAAATTCCCTTGGCCACATCTACAGCTTGTGACCATCTATAGCTCACCGGTGTTTTTGGACAAGGAACAACGCGTCGCGCACCTGAAGGCCTTCCTCGAGGCTTGCCCCGCCTCCCTGGAGGGTTACGAGCCGCTACCCCGTATCGACGACAAAGACCTTCAGCGCATCTACGCCGCCAAGTTGCGTACCTTGCTCGCCAGCCGAAGCGACCCCGATGCGGTCGGCGCCTATACAACGCTCTGGTCGCTCGAGTTCAAGGTGCACCCGCCGTCAGAATATGGCCCGCTACGCCGGCAGGTGGGCCAGGACCTCGAACGCCTCCGCCTGCTCAAGCTCGAGGACAAGCGCCAGTGGTACTCGGCGCTCGTGGATGGCTACAAGCTGGTGGACGATCAGAAGCAGTCCGACTGGGCAGAGGAGCAGGGGCAAATACGGTTCCCAACGCCTTGGTCGCTGGCGGCGATGTCAAAGTGGAGGAAAGACAACCACTATCCGGGCGACGATGCGCCCCCCGACAAGAAGCGGGCCTACTACAGCGATCTGTTGCAGCAGACCGCCCAGTGGGTCAAGG
>Ga0074046_10005018_pt1 | contig 10643 bp, 6 predicted proteins | sample BogForMeECP23OM3_FD_94441 | JGI IMG/M metagenome (GOLD analysis project Ga0074046, IMG submission 94441) | Bog forest soil microbial communities from Calvert Island, British Columbia, Canada - Bog Forest MetaG ECP23OM3 | ecosystem: Environmental > Terrestrial > Soil > Wetlands ...
AGCCCCGTGAACTCCGCCATCAGCGAAATCCCCGGCCCGGCCGTAGCAGTCATCGAGCGCGCGCCCGCCCAAGCCGCCCCGATCACCATGCCCACCGCCGCCAGTTCGTCTTCGGCCTGCACGATGGCAAAGGTCGCCTTGCCATCCGGCCCCACACGGTATTCCTTCATGTACTCAATCATCGTCTCGACCAGCGATGACGAAGGCGTGATCGGATACCAGGTCACCACCGTGCAACCGGCAAACATGCATCCCAGAGCCGCCGCGGAATTGCCGTCGACGATGATCTTGCCTTTCGTCTTATCCATGCGCTGGATGTAGAACGGATCGCGCTTCTTCAAATTCGCGGCAGCATAATCGTGCCCCGCCTTGGCAGCAGCAAGGTTCAAGGTCGCCGCTTTTACTTTTTTCGCGAACTGCTTGCGGATCGCCTTCTCCACCTCGGCAAAATCAATTTCCAGCAATTGCGCCGCGGCCCCAACGTAGATCATGTTCTTGATCAGCTTGCGCAGCTTGGCGTCCGCGCCCACCGTAGCCGCCAGCTTGTCGTAAGGCACCGCGTAATAAATCAGATCGTCGCGCACCTTATCCAGCGCCAACGGTTCGTCGTAGAGCACGGCCGCGCCCGCCGCCAGTGTCTTCACATCGTCCTGCGCCGTCTCCGCATTCATCGCGATGAGCAGGTCGATCTCCTTCTTGCGCGCGATGTAGCCATCTTTATTGGCCCGGATCGTATACCAAGTCGGCAGTCCCGCGATGTTCGAAGGAAACAGGTTCTTCCCCGAAATCGGCACGCCCATCTGAAAAATGCTGCGTAACAAAACCGTATTGGAGCTCTGCGACCCCGAGCCATTCACCGTAGCAACCTGAATGCTCATGTCATTAACAACCCGCCTATGCCCCAGTTGACCCGATGATTCCTGGGGCACGACATCGATAGTGGCCATCCCCATACCTTTCTTGTCTTAGTCGTACAATTTATTTACCGGGCAAACCCCGTCGCCCGAAAGTCTTGCGCAGTGATGCAGGAAAACTCTTTATTATACCCGTCCGGTGGCAGGAGAGGGTTAGCTTAGTGACAACCCGACTCTTCAGGCGCTGAAAAAATCTGTCTCGCGCACGCCAAGGCCGCGGGCCGCTGATCCACTCTGGCAAGTCCGTTACGTCAGAATGGTTGGCTAGGCTGGGCGTCCTTGTGATTTTCATCGCCTTGACCACCTGTCTGGACGGCGGGATAATTGCGCGTTGGATGTTGCTTCCGCGAGATTGCCACTCCACCAATAATGCCCGTCGTTAGTGAGGAACGGAGGCACCAAATGAGGCTCTGGGCGCCGGTCGATTTCTGCAGCTTTCTGGTATCTGCGTTGTTCGTGTTCACCATCACTCCAGCATCGGTGGGACAGCCTTACGGCATGAAGATTGTGGAGAGGAGTGCATTCGAGAACGCGATAAACTCCAGTGGCCAGATAGTAGGCGTAATTGACAGACGTCACCCTAGTGGCGCTTTCTTGTGGACGAAGACCACTGGCATTCAGGATCTGGGATCCATAAGCGGCACCAGTGACGCGACCGCGATCAACAACAGCGGGCAGGTAGTAGGGTCGTTCGGAACCGTGGGCGACGAGCAGGCGTTTATCTGGACACAAGCCACCGGCATGCAGGCCTTGGGCTTTTACGGTAATCCGTCCGGGATCAGTGATGGCGGCCAGATTGCGGGCTACTACAACGATGCCAGTCCCTTAGCTTTCTTCTGGAGTCAGGCCACCGGCTTCCAAGACTTAGGTACGCTGGGCGGCTGCTGCAGCCAAGCCACCGGCATCAACGACAGCGGCCAAGTTGTGGGGTGGTCCTACACAACATCTGGGGAGACACACCCTTTCTTCTGGACTCTATCCGCCGGCATGCAAGACCTGGGTTTCATCGGTGAGGCATTGGGGATAAACAACGTCGGGCAGGTTGTAGGGTCCTATAGCAACGGTGGAACCGCCAGTGCTTTCCTGTGGACCCAAACGACTGGCCTGCAAGACCTAGGCATCGATCAGGGCTATGCCAGTTCCGCATCCGCAATAAATGATAACGGCCAGGTGGTTGGATTCGCGGTTGGACCCACGGACTATGCCTTCCTGTGGAGCGCGGCGGCCGGTGTGCAGAATTTGAACGAGTTGACCTCTGGGCAAGTGGCCGGATTTCGAGAGGCCGGGTCAAGCACGATCAACAACGCCGGACAAATAGCGACCGACTCCGAATTGCTTGCCGGCAATGAGGCCGCTGTTCTTTTCACTCCAATCATCAGCGTTTCTCTTGCGTCCTCGCCCAACCCCTCCGAAGTCGGGCAGGAGTTTACCATCACTGCTACGGCAACTTCTATCGCAGGCTCGCCACCCAACGGCGAGAATATCGAGTTTTATGAGGGGCGTACGCTTCTGGCGACCGTGCCAATGGGAGGAGGAATTGCCCAATTCAGCGATTCCGGTTCCAAGCCTGGCAAACTTCGCATTAGCGCAGTCTATCCGGGCGATGTGAACTACGATCCGAGCAAGCCAAGCGCCATTATCCAAGTGGTTAATAAGTAGGCCAGAGCCTCGACACCGATCATATCCGGTCATTACCTTCGGAGTAACGGATCTCCGCTGCGGCGTCAGCCCCGCTCGGCCGGGGATGTTGGGTTGGAGTTCGATGCAAACCCAGCCGCCATTCCGCTTCGGCGATAATAGAACGATGACTGGTTCCTCGAAACGCCATGCCACCGCCGAGAGCGGTATCGCTGGAGGCAAAAGAGCAGGCGAACAAACCGGCGAACAGATTTGCAACGTAGCCCTCCTCGGCTTCGGTACGGTCGGGAGTTCGGTGGCGAGAATTCTTTGCGAGCGCCCGAACACCCACCTGCGCCTGACCCACGTTCTAAATCGCAACGTGGCGCGGAAAAAAGTGGACTGGCTTCCCCCCTCTGTGCAGTGGACGGAGAGCATCGACGATGTTCTAGCCTCCGACGCGGAAATCGTGGTCGAGGTGATGGGCGGCGTGCAGCCCACCGAAGACTGGATCCGCCGTGCGCTCGCGGCGGGCAAATCCGTGGTCACCGCCAACAAACAGTTGATCGCGCATTGCGGCCCTGAGCTGATCACCCTGGCGCGCCAGATGAAACAGCAGATCCAGTTTGGCGCATCAGTGGCCGGCGGTGTGCCGGTGATTTCCGGATTGCATGAAGGATTGGCCGGCGATGAACTATTCAAGATCTGCGGCATTCTCAACGGCACCTGCAATTACATTCTTAGTCAGATCGAAGCAACCGGCATTCCCTTCGCCACCGCGCTGCGGGAGGCCCAGAAGCTCGGCTTTGCCGAGGCCGATCCGACCGAGGACATCGACGGCCTCGACGCCCGGGCCAAGCTGGCCATCCTGGCACGAGTCGGACTGCACTGCAACGTCCGCGCGGAAAGCATTTTGACGCGCTCGATTGCCGCGATCGACTCGGTGGACTTCGAGTACGCGAAGCAGCTCGGTTGCACCATTCGCCAGATATCCTGCGCGGAATTAAAAGACGATCAACTATTTGCCGCGGTGCAGCCGGCGCTGGTCGAATTCTCATCGCCCTTGGCGCGCGTGGAAGGCAGCCAAAACCTGGTAATGGCCACCGGAAAGTATGGGGGCGAAACTGTCTTTGGAGGCCACGGAGCCGGAGGACATCCAACCGCCGTCGCAGTCGTGTCCGACATTCTCGCCATCGCTGGCTCCAAGCAAGCCGCAACAAGATTAACAACGACAATCGCGACGTCAGACGCCGGACGACCGCTGGAGACAACGCCCACCGTCACTGCCGATTTCACCGCCAAGCACTATCTGCGTTTTCTGGTGAAAGATCGGCCAGGAATCATCGCCAGTCTCGCCACGATTCTCTCCCGCTGCAACATCAACATCGATTCGGTGCTGCAGAAACCGGGCTGCCCGAAATCGCATTTGCCCTTTCTGATTACGCTCGAGGAATGCAAGGCGTCGCTGGTGGAGCAGGCACTACAGCAGATCAACACGCTGGATTTCCTGGTGCAGCCATGTCTGCATCTGCCGATTCTGTAAGAGGATCTCGGTCGCACCACGCCGGTTTCCGGACAGTTTAGTTCGAATTTGCTGCCGCTCTTCGCCGCGGTACCGCCTTCATGATCGCCCGCAGTGTATCGTTGACCGACTCGCCGGTTTTAAACACTTTCGCAACATCAGGAGCAAGCAGTAAGAGGACCGACCTCGCCCGGGCGCGACGCGCGAATCGGTTGGGCCGAGCTTTCGCGTAGTCGAACCGGTATTCGCTCCGCATGTCTTTCTGGGGACGCAATTCGCGAGACTTAGCCGCCGATGTTTTCTTCATAGTCCTTTTGCTTTGCGAAAGTCCCATTCAAAAACCAGCGGCATATGACATTGCCGTTCTTACGTTTCCACCTGAAAGAACTGGGCCATGTTGCGGAATTTCCTATAGCGAGTTTCCAGCAACTCCCCGATTGACAGCCGCCTCACCGAGGCCAGATGCTGCTGCAGCGCCGCGTCCAGCAACTCGGCGGCCTGCGCATGATCGGTATGCGCGCCCCCGGCGGGTTCGGGGATGATGCCATCAATACAGCCCAGATCGTTTAAGTCTTTGGCCGTAATCTTCATGGCCTCCGCGGCCAGATCTTTCTTGCTGGCATCGCGCCACATGATCGAGGCGCAGCCCTCCGGCGAAATCACGGAGTAAACCGCGTTTTCCATCATCAGTACGCGGTCGGCCACGGCTATCGCAAGAGCGCCGCCACTGCCGCCGACACCAATCACGGTCGCAATGATCGGCACCTCCAGTCGTGCCATCTCCAGCAGATTTCGGGCAATGGCTTCTCCCTGCCCACGCTCTTCCGCGTGCAGTCCGGGATAGGCGCCGTCGGTATCCACAAAGGTAAGAATCGGCCGCTTGAATTTCTCCGCAATCTTCATCACCCGCAACGCTTTTCGATAGCCTTCCGGATGCGGCATGCCGAAGTTTCGATACACGCGCTGCTTCGCGTCCCGCGCTTTCTGCTGGCCGACCACAATGACTTCTTCGCCATGAAAGCGAGCCATCCCGCAGACAATCGCGGGATCGTCGCGGAAGCTGCGATCCCCGTGAATCTCGCTCCAGTCGCTGAAAATGCGCTCCACGTAATCCAGGGTGTAGGGACGTTGCGGATGACGCGCCAGTTCCGTGCGCTCCCACGCGTTCAGGTGCGAAGAAATCTCACGGCGAAGATCGTTCACCCGATCGTGCAGTTGCTTGATCTGCCGCAGCGTTTCGGCGTTCTGCCCTTCCAGTCCCTGCAATCGCGTGATCTGCCCCTGAATCTTTTCCAGTTCCTGTTGCGCCTTCAGTCCAGAATCCATCTTGATGACGTTCCCATTCTTTCGGGGGTGATGCGCTTCCACAATCGAGAGCATAAAATCCGCGCCGGCGATGACGGGATTCTCCGCATCATCTTTCGCGCCGTGTTTCGCGCTGTTTTTCGCGCCGATGTTCGCACCGTTCCCCGCGCTAGGATCTGCCTTCTCTGCCCGCTTTATTTTCGCTCGTCTCATCGGCCGCATCGGTTCACTGGCGCGGATCAACTGATTTTACGCACGCTGCCGCGCCCGCACAGCTCTTCCACTCGCCCCAGGAAATTGCGGTCCGGCATCACATTATAGCCTTCCGCTTCCATCACTACCATGAAATCGCCTTCCCGCTCCACATCAAAGAGCACCTTCGCTTCGCCTTTGCACTCGTGGCAAAGCGCGTGCAGCGCGTCGACCGTGCTCTCGGTCGCATTCCCGAGTGGAATCCGAATGCGAAGCGCCTTCGCCAAGGGCACGGAAGCTTCATCCAGTGGAACGATTTCGTTGGCCGTAACTTTCGGATTAGCGCCTTCTTCAATGCGCACGCCCCCGCGAACCAGCACCGGAACCTCGAGCTTCACCTTCTCCGCGAGTTTTTTGTAGGCCTCGGGAAAGACCAGCAGTTCCACCTTCCCCCCCTGTCTTCAAGTGCTGCTTGCGCCCACAGTTCGCCTCTTCTTGACTTTGCCACCCGCAGACCCGAAATCAAACCCGCAGTCGTGATGTTCTCATCCTTGCCGGTGGATTTCTTCATGGCGGCAATATCTTCAGTGGAGAGCGCGTTCAGGTCGGCGAGTTTGTCTTTGTACTTTTCCATCGGATGCCCGGTAATAAAAAATCCCAGGATCTCTTTCTCCGCCCCGAGCCGTGTATGTTCGTCCCAGTCGGGCACGTTGGGGAGCGCGTCGCTCGCCTGCTGCGCCGTTTCATCCGCAAACACGCCGAACAGGCCGTGTTGTCCCGACTCTGCGTCGCGCTGCGCTTTCTGCGCCTGCTCGATCGCCGTATCCAGCGCCTGCATGAGCTGCGCCCGGCGCCCGAAACAATCCATGGCGCCGCTCTTGATCAGCGACTCCAGCACGCGCTTATTGAGCAGCCGCAAGTCCACTTCCTCGCAGAATTCATAAAAGGACTTAAAATTCCGGCCCAGCTTCTTCCGAGCCGCCACAATCGACTCGATCGCATTTCCGCCAACATTCTTCACCGCGGCAAGCCCAAAGCGAATCGCCTGCCCGTGCGGCGTAAAGTTCGCGTCGCTCACGTTGATATCCGGCGGCTCCACCGCGATTCCCATTTCGCGGCATTCGTTGATATACTTCACCACACTATCTGTATCGCCCGTGATCGAGGTCAGCAACGCCGCCATAAACTCGATCGGATGGTGCGTCTTCAAATAAGCGGTGTGATACGCCAGCAGCGCGTACGCCGCCGAGTGTGACTTATTGAAACCGTACCCGGCAAATTGCGCCATCAGATCGAAAATCTTCTCAATCTTCTTCGGCGGGAAACCCCGCTGCCTCGCTCCCTGCACGAAACGCTCTCGCTGTGCCGCCATTTCCTCGGGCTTTTTCTTTCCCATCGCCCGGCGCAGCAGATCGGCTTCTCCGAGCGAGTAGCCGGCGAGTTTGTTGGCCGCTTGCATTACCTGTTCCTGATAGACGAACACACCGAGCGTTTCCTCCAGAATCTCGTTCAGCTCGGGCAACTCATATTCGATCTTGCGGCGACCCTGTTTGCGCTCGATGAAGTCGTCGATCATGGCCATGGGGCCGGGACGATAAAGCGCATTGAGCGCTGTCAGGTGTTCGATGGAATTCGGCTGGTACCGCCGCAGAACGTCGCGCATGCCATGCGACTCAAACTGAAACACGCCCGATGTCAATCCCTTATGAAATACCTTCTCATAGGTCTCGTGGTCCTCAAGGGGAATGTCGTCGAGCTTTAGATTCGTCCCCTTCTGCGCGATCAGCTTCAGCGTGTCGTCGAGAATGGTAAGCGTCGTCAGCCCCAGAAAATCCATCTTCAGCAGGCCCATCTTTTCAATGGCCACCATATCGAAGGCGGTGACAATTTCGTCGTTCTTCGTCTTGTGCAGTGGCACCAGTTCAATCAGCGGACGCGGCGAAATCACCACGCCCGCCGCATGCACACCCGAATTCCGCACCAAACCTTCGAGCTTTCGCGCCGTATCGAGCAACTGCCGCACCTGCGGATCTTTCTGATACGCCTCCTGCAGCGCCACCGACTCCTTAAGCGCGTCGTCCAGCTTGATATTCAGCGTGGTCGGCACCATCTTCGCGATGCGATCCACGTCGCTGTACGGCATATCCATGGCGCGCCCGACGTCCTTGATGGCGGCTTTCGCCGCCATCGTTCCAAACGTGATGATCTGCGCGACATTCTCCCGCCCATATTTATGGGTGACGTACTCGATCACTTCGCCGCGCCGGTTCATGCAGAAATCGATATCGATATCCGGCATGGAAATGCGCTCCGGGTTGAGGAAGCGCTCGAACAGAAGTTCGTGCTGCAGCGGATCGATGTCGGTAATCCCGAGTGAGTATGCAACCACCGCTCCCGCCGCCGATCCCCGCCCCGGACCCACCGGAATGCCGCGTTCGCGGGCGTAACGGATGAAATCCCAGACGATCAAAAAATATCCCGAGAACTTCATCTGCTGGATGATCGCCAGCTCGCGCGCCAATCGTTGTTCGTACTCTGCCAGCGAATGCTTGAGCCGGCCGCTTGCCGCCGCGGCCCGCAGGTTTTCCATGCGCCGCGCGAATCCCTGCCGCGTGATGTGCTCGAAATAACTGTCGAGAGTAAATCCCTCCGGAACGTCGAAGTGCGGAAACGGGCTGGGAACTTTTTCCAGCCGCAGATTGCAACGCTCGGCAATATCGAGCGTGCGCGAAAGCACCTCCGGCGAATCCTTGAACACGCGCAGCATCTCGTCGCCGTTCTTGACGTAGAACTGCGTACCCTCGAATTTCATCCGGTTCGTGTCCTGGATGGACTTCCCCGTTTGAATGCACAGCATCACATCCTGCGCGTGCGCATCGTCTTCACAAAGATAGTGGCTGTCATTGGTCGCGACCATAGGCAGCCCAAGATCCTTTTCCAGTCGAAACAAATCCGAACGGATGCGGTGTTCCATCTCCAGCCCCTGATCCTGAATCTCGAGAAAGAAGTTTTCTTTGCCGAAGAGGTCGCGGTAGAATCCGGCTGCCGACCGCGCCGCGTCGTAATTCCCTTCCGCCAACCGCTCCGCCACTTCGCCTTTCAGGCATCCGGAAAGCCCAATCAGTCCCTTAGAATGCTCAGCCAGAAATTTCTTGCTTACCCGAGGCTTGTAGTAGAAGCCGTGCAGCGAGGCTTCGGACGTGATCTTCACCAGGTTGCGGTAGCCTTCTTCGTTTTCCGCCAGCACCAGCAGGTGGTTATACGTGTCGCCGTCCGGCGGAGTGCGCGTAATGACGTGATCGTCCTTCTTGCAGATGTAGAGCTCGCAGCCGATGATCGGTTTAATTCCCGCGTGGTGCGCCGCATTGACAAAATGCACCGCGCCAAAAATATTTCCGTGGTCGGTCATGGCCACCGCGGGCATGCCCAGTTGTTGAACGCGCTCGACAAGCTTCTCGACGTCGCAAGCGCCATCAAGCAAAGAGTAATCGCTATGCAGATGCAGGTGGACGAATTGGTTTTGGCTCATGAAGGCAGCTTTTGGCTCCTGGCTCTTATCAGCCCGTGGTGCAAATACGATTTTGTATCAGGGTATGCCTTCAGGCATACCGTAAGTACCGCATGGTCAAAGCGCCTTTAGGCGCTGCGGGCTCTTAGCGGATCGGATTTATTCTACCGGCTGGATAGGATCGTGCAACGCCTGAATGTGGTGCAGTTTAGTTGAGCGTGCGATCAACGCACAATCTGGAGCGAGAGCGCCGGTCCCGGCACCTGAAAATCTACTCCGCGATCGTCATTCATCTTGACCGTGGCGGGAATATCGAGCTGGGCAAGAGGAATCTTCTTCGCGGCGGTGTCGTTGAGCACCCAGAGCGTTCCACCGGCGATCGCGTAGTTATGCACTTCTTCAACATGCTGGTCGCGGAAAACCAGCGCCGTCGCGGGCTCCTGCTCTGGCTTCGGCCGATTGCGCGCTTCCACATCAGCTTGCAGCCGGTCGATTTTTCCATTCAGCTGATCGAGGTCGCGCCGCACTCCGCTGTCGTCGCGGTAGGGCACAGGGCTATAAGCACTGGCATACGAATCCTGATCGTCAGCATCGTAAAGAGGATCGTCATACCAGCCGTAATAACCGTAGGGATAATATCCAGCGTACGGGTAGTAGGGATAATAGCCGCGTCCGTAGAAGCCTCTGCGATTGTAGTAGGGGTTTCCAATCCGAAGACGAATGCCGGAGCTGTGGCTCACACTTCCGCCATGAAATGCGCCGGAGGCGCCGGACGAATGTCCGGCAAAGGAGTGTCCGCCACCGGAGGCGAAGTGACCGCCGCCGCTACCGCCGCCGCGCCGTTGTGCCCACACCGGCAGCGTGAGCAAAATCAGGCTGAACGCCGCTATGTACAACCAGCGCCGCATAGCCACATTATAGCGCAATTTGGCTGGTTTCCTCAGTCAAGAACATGCGGTCGGCATACGAAAAGCAAAGCCCCTCGCCGATTTCCACGTTCCGTCTATGCCGACTTACCTGCCCTTTTTCTTGGACTTTGCCTTGGCCTTTGCCTTGGTTCTAGCCGCCGGCTTCGTAGGCTTGGCGGGTTTCCTCGGCTTCTTTATGGCCTTAGCCTGAGTTGGCCTGCTCACTTTAGCAGGAGCCACAGTCTTTGCCGCAGTTGTCTTTGCCGCAGCTACGGATTTCACTGGCACCACAGGCTTCGCTGTCGGGGTCGACTTGACCTGTGCCGGTGCCGGCGGAGTCACCGGAGCCGCGGCCCCAGCTTTTCCCTTCCCCTTAGCCCCCGGCTTGCCGCTCGCCGCCACCGAAACAGTCGCGGCGGCCGCGGCCGCCGCGGAAGCAGCCTTAGCTCCTCTGCCTCGCTTCGTGGGTGGAGGTGGCGGCGGTGGCGGCGGTGGCGGCGCCAGCGGCTTGAGATATTTCAAGGTCTCCGTCCGCGAACGCAGCTTGCCATCCAACAACAGCATGAACACGTCGTTCGCGATCTTCGGATACTCCGGCATCTGCGGCGTGATTCGGAGTTCCGTCATCTCCGGCAACGGAATCTTCTGCTGCACCTGCCGCCACTTGGTAAAGAAAT
>Ga0074046_10005019_pt1 | contig 10640 bp, 4 predicted proteins | sample BogForMeECP23OM3_FD_94441 | JGI IMG/M metagenome (GOLD analysis project Ga0074046, IMG submission 94441) | Bog forest soil microbial communities from Calvert Island, British Columbia, Canada - Bog Forest MetaG ECP23OM3 | ecosystem: Environmental > Terrestrial > Soil > Wetlands ...
AAGATCGATGAACTTCCCCAGCTCATCAACGTCGTACTCGGGGACATGAGCCTGGTCGGACCACGCCCCGAGGTTCCTGAGTTTGTGAATCACTACACCCAAGTGCAACGGAAAGTGCTGGAGGTTCGCCCGGGAGTGACCGGGCCGAGCGCCAATGTGCATGAAGAAAAGTTGCTATCGAGCTGCGAAGACAAAGAAGAGTTCTACGTGACAGAAGTTCTACCCGGAAAACTCGACATCGATCTCCGCTACTGCGAGAACATCACTTTCAGAACGGACTTGGCCACCTTGCTTCAGACTTTCGCGAAACTTTCAACCAGACTTAACAAGAAATATGAAAGCATTCCTCAACAACCTTCTCGCGCACGATTTGAGCTTCGTTCTACCAAGAAATGAGTGCACTTACTCATTTCGCGAACGATGCTTCTACTGATTGCGACGGAGCAAAAGCCGGGAATCATTCATGCTCAAGTCACAGCTGATATATACGAGAACCAATCAGAGGATCCTGGATGGTTGCGCTTTCGCGCTCTCACTGTGCCTGGCCTTCATCGTCAGCTTTGATGGCAAGCTTGGCCAATCCGAGTATCGCCAACTGATGGTAGCGCTTCCCCTTCTTGTTGCCGCGCGGATCTTTGTTCATCAGATGTTCGGAATCTACCGTCACGTATGGAAATTCATCTCATTCTCGGACATTCTCGAAATCTCAAAGTCCGTGTTTTTCGTTTCTGCGATTTTATTTGCCATCCGCCTCGTTCTCACAAGCCGCGCTTCCTCCAGCATCTGGTCCAGCGTCCCGCTTAGCGTCATTTTTCTCGAAGTATTCTTCTCTCTCGCCCTGTCCATCGGCGCCCGGTCCTTGCGGCGTATCCTCTATGCCCGCCGGCGAAAAGCCGAGGCTGCGGCTGGCAGCGCTGCCGCATCACGCGTTTTTCTCTACGGGGCCGGCCGCGCAGGAATCATGCTGCGCAAAGAGCTGGAAACGAACAGAAGCTATGACGTAGTCGGGTTCATTGACGATGATATCCGCAAAGTTGGCTCGGTTATCTGCGACACAGAAGTGGTCGGAAGCGGCGATCAACTCGGCCTGCTGGCGAATAAATATAAAGCGGATGAAGTCATTATCAGCATGGCCACGGCCAGCCGCTCGACCCTTTTGCGCACTTTGACGAAGTGCCGTTCTGCCGACGTCTCCGCGAAGATCATCCCCAGCCTCCAGGAAATCATCAGCGGTCAGGTCCAGATCAGCCAGTTTCGCGACACCAAGGTGGAGGAGGTTCTCGGACGGGAAAGCGTCGAGGTTAGCAATTTCGAGCAGGTGGCGGGACCAACGTACCGGGGCAAGCGCGTTTTGGTCACGGGTGCAGGTGGCTCGATCGGCAGTGAAGCGGTCCGCCAGTTGATCCGCTTGAGGCCTTCGGTGGTGGCCATTCTGGACATCGACGAAAATGCCATCTTTGAACTCCAGCAAGAACTTCGCATGCGCAAATCGCCTGTGCCCGTTGAACCCCTGATTTGTAACGTCCGCGATGCCGGGCGTTTGTGCGCAGTCTTTGATACTTTTCGTCCTGAGATTGTCATTCACGCCGCGGCTCACAAGCATGTCCCGTTGATGGAACTTCATCCATGCGAAGCAATCCTCAACAACGTGGGCGGCACTAAGAATGTTCTTGAGGTCTCGTGTGGGGCTGGTGTGGAGCGCTTTGTCTTCATCTCTTCCGACAAAGCGGTGAATCCGGCGAACGTCATGGGCGCTACCAAACGCGTCGGGGAAATGCTCGTGCAGGCCTTCATGAACGGCCATGGTGTCCGCCTGGCTTGCGTCCGCTTCGGAAATGTCTTGGGCAGCCGAGGAAGCGTGATCCCTCTTTTTAACAAGCAGATCGCGGAGGGTGGCCCAATAACAGTCACTCACCCGAACATAGTCCGCTATTTCATGACGACTCGAGAAGCCGTGCAACTCGTTCTCTGTGCCGGCACTCTGGCAAAGGGTGGCGAAATCTTTGTTTTGGACATGGGCAGTCCAAGGAACATTCTGGAACTCGCGCGGGAGATGATTCTATTAGCAGGTCTGGAACCTGAGCGCGACATTGAGACTGTCATCACGGGGCTCCGCCCCGGCGAGAAATTATCTGAGGAATTGGTCGCTGCGTCGGAGCGGCTCATTCGAACGCACTTCGAAAAACTCTCGGTCATCGAACCCCAGCCCTGTGATGCCGCCCTTCTTTTCCGCAATATCTCCAGTTTGATGCTTTGCGCGGCCAACAATGACGAAAGTGGAATCTACGACATTCTTTCCAGCATGGAGCTCGGGTTTGAAGCGCCACCACTTTCAAAGAGGAAGGCAATGGCCGCCAGGGTCTCAGATTAACGCCCGTTGGGTGTTTATCGGCTCCTTATCGCCTTCACTGCAGCGAACCTGCAATACAGGAAAGCACCGTTAACGAAGGTTGGATTCAATAGGTAGCGAACTGGCGCGACTAGCATCCGGAACACTGTCAAGTTGGCTTTCGAGGAACTTCTGTTGCTCCTCTGGAGTTGTCTGGTGACCAAGCCTCTCCTTCCACATATTTCCAGTAATGGGAACACTTCCCACCTTCCAGACGAGGCGGGCCCCGAGTATCGCTACATGGATCACCTGAAATCAATGCTGGTGGATCTCGGTTCGCATTGCGGCCCCAAAACGCTTCATCTCCTGAATGCGTCCGTAAATTATCTGGAAGTTGGCCACTGGATGAAGTCGCGGGGATTCCATACATCCAAACGACTCAGCAAGAGGCGTGAACTGTTTGACCAGATTGCGGAAAGGGTCCGTAACAAAAAGGTTCTCTATCTGGAGTTTGGCGTTGCCAAGGGCACGTCCTTGCGCTACTGGTCGAACCTCCTCGCCAATCCTGTTTCCGCCCTACACGGCTTTGACACCTTCGAGGGCCTGCCGGAAGAGTGGCGCTTGGGGGATTCAAAGGGTGCCTACTCGGCAGGCGGGCGTCTTCCGGAAATTGCCGACCCACGAGTCAGGTTTTTCAAAGGACTCTTCCAGGAGACTCTTCCCCACTACCAGCTCCCCGATCACGAGAGCCTGGTCATTAATATTGATTGCGATTTATACTCTTCCACCAGCTTTGTGCTCAACTTCTTGGCTCAACATGTATGTCCTGGCACGTATCTCTATTTCGACGAATTCAGTGATCCGCGCCATGAGCTTCGAGCCTTCCGCGAATTTCTGGCCGCCACCAATAAGCGTTTCTCCTTATCGGGAGCTACTCGATCCTACGGTCAGGTCGCCTTTGAATGCATCTGACGATGAGTCCCATGGCAAGCTCAGGCCATGCGGCAGATTTGTTTCATCCGCACAAGGGCCGGCATTCCTCGGAATGCCGGCCCTTGTGCATCTCTTTAAACAACAATTGCAAGGAACTGGCTTAGAACAGAAATTTCACACCCAACTGGATGGTGCGCGGCTGGTGTGCATCCACAGGATGCAGGAAAGAACTGTTAACAATGCAGGATGGATCCCCTGCCGAGTAATTTGTTCCGCTCGCCCCATAGCAATTTACGACGTTATTCCCCGCGTTTCCAGGATTGGAAGGATCATAGATACGAAATTGAGTGTGATTGAAAGTGTTATACGTTTCGAAGCGAAATTGCAGCGAGCGTCCCTCACGCATGCCTACCGTCTTGCTGATCGCTGTGTCGAAATTGACCCGGCTGGGATTGTTCAGGAAATTGCGTCCCGCGTCGCCGTACGTAAGCCCTTGCGGCGCGACAAACCTATTTGGATTGCCCAAGAGCGGCCCGAATAGATTGCTATAGGTAAATGTTGGGTTGGCGACTTTACCCGTGGCGAGATCGGGGTAAGCTCCCGGACCAATCACCGCCAGCACCCCCGCATTGTCGGCCGTTGAGACTCCCGTCGGACTGCCCCCGTCAATGACGCTGAACGGCGTCCCTGTGGAGTAAATCGTAATCCCGGACAGTTCCCATCCGCTGAAGAAGGCCTTGCCTCGGTCGGACAGCCCGTGCCCCCTAACCTGATTCGTCGGGTCATCATCTCCGAGACTAATGAAGCTATTTACCCAGCGATCCAGTGGTAAAGCATAGATGTAGCTCAAATTGAGCAGGTGCCTTTGGTCGAAATCAGAGCTGGCGCGGTTTTGCGCCATGTTATAAGCATTAATAAAAAGCTCGCTGGTGCGATCCGAGGAATCGTCGATCGAGTGGCTGTAGGTGTAGGACACTCCCAGCGTCAGCGGTCCTCTGGTGCGCCGCAGCGTGAATTGCATGGCGTTGTAGCTCGAGTTCGCAATGTTTTGCAGCGAGTAAATCTGTCCCATGCTCGGTGCGATCGAGTAGCCGGGAATGCGCACCGAATTGGCCGCCGGACTCTCCGGGCTGCTTCCAATGCATGCGGCAAGCAGGTTCTGAAACGGAGCGGAGCCCTGCGGGTAGTAATTTCCGTTGACATAAAATATGTTCGAGTTAATTCCATCCTGGCAGGTTTCCTGCAGAATCGGCTGCCCGGGCTGGAAAGGGTTATTCACCTGATTGAGAGGAAGAAGCTGATTCACTTGCAATTCCGTCGTGAGGTGCGTGCCCTTGCTTCCCACATACGCCAGCGACCCGAGCAGGCTCCACGGCAGTTCGCGCTGGACACTAAAGCTCCACTGCTGCGCGTACGGCCACTCTGCCTTCGTGGGAATCGCGGTCACGTTTAACGGGTACGCGCCAGGGCCGACCAAAGCGCACATTGAGCCCTGATTGCCTATGCAGCCCCAACCTTGCGGGTAGTATTGCGTCATGCTCAGAATCCCACCTGCGGACTGCGGGCCAGCACTGCCTTCCAGCGACCCCGTGTTGGCTTCATTGCCGGTCCCATGCTCGAAGAAGATTCCATAGCCGGCGCGAATAGAAGTTTTGTTGTTGCCAAAAGGATCCCAGGCGAAACCGATTCGGGGCGCGGGGTTCATCAGGTGATTCGTCATACAGCTCGCGGGAACCTTCGTTCCATTGGCATAAGAACTTACGCCGCATCGCACGATCCCGTTCACAAGATACGGGGAAGGATTACTTGTGTTGATGGGGACCGGCACGCCGCTGGAGGTGAGCAATTCACCACCCGTGGGGTCTATCTTCACACCGCTGGCCAGAGCGCTGCTGAATTGTGATGGCACCCAATTAAACACCTGGTCCGCCTTCTCGCGATACAGCCCGAAAAAACTGAGCCGCACTCCCAAGTTCAAGGTCAGGCGCGTTGTCACTTTCCAGTTGTCCTGTAAATAGGGTTCCGCGATCTTATAGTCGTTGTGATAGACGGCTTGTCCGCTGTCCTGCGTGAAGCTCTGGATGCGTGGCACCCCGCCTTGAGCTACGGGAGAACCAAGAAAATCGGCGAACGCATTCCCGGATGAAGCAAAACTGTTCTCGTTGCTGAACGTCGCCAAACCCTGCACGTCGCCCGTGGTCGCGCCCACCGGAGGATTCACTTCGTTTCTTTGCGCGATAATAAAAAGCACTCCGAACTGCAAGGTGTGTTTCCCCAATGCAAGCGTGGCATCATCCCGCGGGCTGTATGTTGGATTCGAGTGATGCCAAGGCAGGTAGCCCGAATCGATCGAGAACCCCTGTCCCCCATAAGCCGCATTGTTGCCACCGATGACAATCCCGGGAATTTTCCCGTTATTCACATTAAAAATATAGCCCATGCCGCAAGTTAGGGATGACGACAAAGGGAACGCACTATTGCAGGCAGCGTTGTTCAAAATAGACGGCCGGGTAAGTGAGTTGTTCGCGACCCCGGGCCCCGCGAAGTCCGTTAAGGTAATGTGGTCCGTCGTGTAGGCCATGACCAGGTCGTTCACCAAGCGGCTCTTGATGGTGGCGGTGTAGTGCGCCACCATGCTCAATCCCGGACCCACGAAGTGATTCTGTACCGTTGGAAAACTGTTATGAACATAACCCCATTGCACGTAAGGCACATCCGTGCTCCAGGCGTCGTGAATGAATCGAAAATAGAACTTCTGTGTGGGCGAGAATTCCTGATCGATCCGGAAGAGATTCTCCCACCAGGTTGTCAGCGGCGACACCGTTGCATCGTAGCAGGACCCGATGGTGGAGTTGCATCCTGTGCTTGAGTTTGGGAGGGGGATGAGATTGGTATCGAGGATCGCCGCGGACCTCGCGTCCACGGGTACGAGATTCCCCTCAAAGGTCTGGAACGTCCCCGCGCTCGTCGGCTGGCCCGGACAGTCGGGATATTTCGCGCGAGTGAACAGGGCTGCTCCCCCTGGATCTACATCTGAGGTTCCAGCTGCAACAGAAGGACAAACATCGCTGAAGTCGGCAAATCTCGAAGCACCCGGTGGAACCTCGTTGCCGGTCGGATTCAGACAGAATGGGCCCGGGTTCGGGCCATTCCTGCAGTCTCTCTCCTCCCGTGATGGAACCGCCTGGTTGAACTCGATTGGGTCCTTATCATGTCGGTATTCCTCGGAAATGAAGAAAAATGTCTTGTTCTTATTCACGTTGTAGTGGCCCGGAATATAGATCGGGCCGCCGAACGTGCCGCCGGGCTCATATTTCTGATAGAGCGGCGCACTCTTTGTCTCGTCAAAAAAGTTCCGCGCATTAAAAATGTTGTTTCGTGCAAAAAGATAACCATCTCCATGGAACGAGGTTCCCCCGGACTTTGTCGTTGCCAGAATCGTGCCGGAGGCGCTGCGTCCATACTGCGCCCCGTAATTTGAAGTCAGCACCTGCAGCTCGTTGGTCGCGTCGATGCTCGGGTAAACGATCAGCGAGCTGTGGTTCCCATTGATGCTGGCGTTCAAAATATCCCCGCCATCCACGTCATAGGTGTTGTATTCCACGCGCCCGCCGTTCACGCTGTAATTCACGCTGCCCTTGATGCCCACCAGTGCTTCATCCTGGCCAGTTTGGTTGCTCACGCCGGGCGCCAGCGCGATTAACTGCGTGAAGTTCCGCCCGTTCAGCGCGAATGTGATCACTTCCTTGTTTGTGACTATGCCCGCGATCTGCGCGTTCTCCTGTTCCACCACCGCCGCGCCACCTGCCGTGACTTCCACCTTTGTTGCCACGGTCGCCGGCGTCATCGTAATGTCCACGCGTTCCTTCGCTCCTGCCTTGACGATGATTCCTTCCTTGGTCAGATCCGCAAAGCCGGGTGCGCTCGCCATCAACTTATACGTTCCCGGCGCCAATCCCGCGATTTGATACTCTCCCTTATCGTCCGACGTGGTGCTGGTCGCCTGCCCGGCACTGTCCATTGCTGTAATCACCACGCCCGCGATGACCCCCGAAGACTGGTCCATCGCGGTACCCACAATGCTTCCGGTTTGGGCTTCCGCCTGAGTGCCCGGGGACTGCGCGTTCGTTTGGAAGGGCTTGATTGCCAAGACCAACAACAATGCCAAAAACACAGAAATTGGATGTTTCACCTGGAAAACCCCTTTGGGCCAGTGAGTAATGCGAGTTTCCCACTGCCCGTATTACTGTCCGATTAGTCACAGATTGCTGTCTCAACAATTCTCTCTCGCGGCCTCAGAGGAAAAGTTTCCGTGGAAAAGCCGAACTCTCTTCCGGCCGAATTTCAACTGTCTGGCGATTGCGTAGAAGAAGAGCGTTCTTTTTTCCTTCGCTCCATGAGCTCTTGATCGCATGCGCTCGCTGCCGCCCGGGGAATTACCAGGAGCACGCGGCGTTTTTCTGGTAATCGTCCTCCTTGTTTTCATTTCAGAATCTGTTCGTAATCGCGCATTCATTTGCGCACCGATTTTCCACGGCGTCTCGCGGAGTTTCATGCGAGTTTGCATGCTCCTTAATTCATCCTTAACAAACCACGCAGATACTCGCCGCAACCGAGGAAGAGCAGTCGGTTGCCAGCCTTGTGCCGATGCCAGAGCTCTCCTCCGATCAGCCATGGAGGTCCCGTCCTTTCGTCAGGTCGACGAGCTGTTGCCAGGTGAATCAGGCGGGGCAGCAAACGAAACGAAATTCTTGGCCTCTTTAACCAAACCGACACTTGTTCTATCGGGGAAACTTCCTCGCCGCGCAAAATTCTCATCCGCAGTTTTTTGTGCGCAACCCGCGGACCTAATTCTTCTGAGGAGAATACGAAATGAATTGTAAGAAAATCCTGACTGTAGTTCTGTCGCTCGCGGGAGCCTTGCTCCTCGCGGCGTCAGCAAGCGCACAAACAGTGGTGCTCGGTGCGGGTTCCTCCGCTCTGTTCCCCACTGTGGGTATCGCGGCTGTAAGCGACGACCCGCTCACCCCGGGCAACGCACCGCCGTGCGGTACTCATCTTTGGACCGGCAAGAACGGAGCCAATAGCGCCGTAGTGGTTGGAAACGATCCGCGGGCCGGCACAACCACCGAACCCGGAAGCATCTGGGTTGCCTGGGACGCGGACCCTCCGACCGTTGTTTGTGCCTATCTCTCCGTGGATTCGCTCGTCGGCCAGCGCCTTTTCTTCGCTCAGGGCGCAAGTGGGAACGGAACCCTTACGTTTACCACCGGCACGGCAGCCAGCAACCTGATCGCAGGCTTCGTTGATACCGATGTCACCGTCCCGGCCGACATCGCTGCCAAAATCAACGGCGCACACTTCAACGTGGCCTTCACGGATATTCGCCCCGAAGATGGTCAGTACGCCTACTTCCGCGCAGCCAACGCTGTTGCCGGCGGCGGGTTCGGCTATAACCCCCTTGGTGCGGTTGCAGGCACGCCGATTTGGAGCTCTTTCTCCAACACCAACGCCCAAGTAGACAACTTCAGAATCTCCGGGGCTGACCCCATCAGCGGTTTTGCAATTCCCTCTTCCACCACGATTCCTCTTGGGGCCTCACCGGTCGTCGTTTTCTACAACACCAACGGGAACATGGGTGGCGGCACTCTTCCAACCAACATTCTCTCGAAGACCGCGGAAAAGTTCTTCTCCGGCCAGATCGGCGCCGCACAAGCGGTATTCGGCTCGAGCGTGGTTAACACCGTCATGTCGGAAATCCAGCGCGAACCCCTCTCCGGCACCTATAACACCTTTGAATGGCAGGTCGTCCACTCCCGGGATGGCAGCGCCGGCGACGACACCATGGAAACGAGCTTGGGGGGAACCCCTGCTGGAAGCGGCAGCGGCTTCATCGATCCAACTCCCGCGCAGTGTTTCGTTGGCGGTGCGGCGTTCGCAGCTTGCACTAACCCGATGTACATCAACTCGGGAAACAATTCGATCCGCTATCGCGCGATCGGCACCGGCGAAATGGTAAAGGCCGTCAACGGCACAACCACGGTTCCAACAACGAACCCGGACCGCTTGGGCTATGCCTTCTATAGCCTTGGCACTTTCTTCATCTCCGGCTCCCATCTCAAGTATCTAACCTTGCAGGGTGTCGACCCTCTCTATCCTTCATACGCCTCGAACAGCGGACTCTGGGGAACCTGCTCTGGAAGCATCAACGCCCTGGGTGGTTCGACTTTCAAGTGCACCACGACCTTGCCCAGCTTTGACAACATTATCAATGGCAACTATCGCGTGTGGTCCAGCCTGCGCGCTATCGTCAACATTACCGCCCCGCTGCCTCCCGTGCTCGCCACAACCTTGCTTCAAGCCTCGCAGGATCAGGCTTACTACGCGCTTACGAACCCGGCCCTCGGCGGTATCTCCGCTCCCAACACGGTTATCACTGCGATCGCAGACTTTGTTCCCAACAGCTACCTTGCCGGCGGCACCACACCAACGCGGTATCTCCCTGTGTTCCGCTCGCACTATGGGATCAGCGGCGTAAGCGGCGACAATGGTACCAATGGGGCGTTCTGCGCACCGGATCAATCCGGCGCAAGCTGCGGAGTTGAAGAAGGCGGCGATATGGCTGGCGTCGCGTTCCAAGTCATCACCGACGTGAACTACTACAACCGGTATGGTGGTGAATTAACAAGTCAGATCGAGTAGGAAGCTCTTTCCTAATCGAGCGAAGCCGGGCAGGCGGCGATCTCTTGCTGCCTGCCCGTTCCTTCGTAGCGGGATTGCATTTTGTGTTTTTTCGTCAGACCAGTTTCCAAGCTCTGGAAGGTGGCGCGCAACTTTAACACCAGGTGTGGATATTCTCATCTTCTTTCTTGAAAGGGAGCATTGGGATGATCTTGGGGCAAGTCGGGAAGTACATAGCGGTTACGATGGTTTTCCTGGGCAACCTTTTTCCGGTCAGCCTTTCTTTCGGGCAGCAAACCTCTGTTCCCAAAGCAAGCAGCGCGACGAGCCAGGAAGGGAATACGACAAAGAATGGCAAGGAGCTCGAATACACGGAGGATTTCTCCATCCTTACTCTAAAGGGGAGCAGGTTTTTCCCGCTTCCTCCCGCGTTGGGTCAAGTTGACGATTACCCGCAGAACTCCTTTATTCGAGAGCGCTGGCAGCTCGGGTGGAGGCCGGCCGACCCGATCGACTTATTCATTTGCAAGCCAAGGGGCGTTGCCAAGCCTCCTGTGATCCTCTTCCTTTACAGTTATCCGGGCACTACGGATCGCTTCAAGAGCGATGACTGGTGCAGTGCCGTCACCGCGCAGGGTTTTGCCGGCGCCGGTTTCCTCTCTGCGAATACGGGACATCGCTTGGAGATGAAGTCCCC
>Ga0074046_10005022_pt1 | contig 10631 bp, 7 predicted proteins | sample BogForMeECP23OM3_FD_94441 | JGI IMG/M metagenome (GOLD analysis project Ga0074046, IMG submission 94441) | Bog forest soil microbial communities from Calvert Island, British Columbia, Canada - Bog Forest MetaG ECP23OM3 | ecosystem: Environmental > Terrestrial > Soil > Wetlands ...
AGTCCGGCCCGCTGAATGTGCCGGTGCCGCTGGAGGACCCGGTGCGCTTCAGCGAAATCTTCGGACAGGACCAGGAGCTGGCGTGGGACACCGAGCGCGGCGAAATTGCCTACGCGCAGTTGCCTCCGGGGGTGCGGGCATTCTTCCGCAACGGCGGCACGCGCTGCTGGGTGGTGCGGGTCGCCGACGACTCGGCGGCGACGGCGAATCAGTTCCTGGTTCCTGGCTTGCTGCAGTACGGCAGGGATGAGCAGTTTCAGGGCGCGTACCTGGCGGCGCGCTCGGAGGGAAGCTGGTCTGACGACTTGAGCGTGAACGCCACCCTGAGCTACGTCCCGCTGGATGCCGATCCGCCGCAGGCGATATCACCACCGTCGAATGGCGCGACTTTTTCGGTGACGCTTCACGGCGCGACCGGAACGGCGGTGGTTCCCGGCGATCTGCTGCTGCTTACGGTTGGCGATCCGGCCACCATGCTCTGCTATTTGCCGGTGCTGGCAATGCCGTCGGCTCCAAACCCCGCAGCGGCCTCGAGTCCGCCCAGCGGAGAGGCGGTAACGGTTGTCGAGGTTGGACTCGGCTACTGGTTCGCCCCCGCTGCGATCGCAGATTTTCGGCAGTCGGCTATCAGTCCACCGGCTTCGCCCCCAGGGACTGGCCCGATTTCGCTTGTTCCTCCCAACGCACTCGAGTGGCTGACTCCGCCACAAGATGTGCAGCTCACGATCCTGGGATGCGAGATCACTCCCCAGGAAGATGGCTCGTTTCAGCTTGCGTTGGATGGTGCGCGATCCCAGATCGAGTCGATCACCGCAGGCTCGTGGCTGCGGTTGAATTTCAGCAGCACGCCGGCGCCTCAGGGGTCCACGCAGTTGCTGTTGCTGGTGGATTTTGTGCAGGGCTCGGCGGCGGCATCGAATGGCTCCCCACCCGCAGATGGCCAGCAGGAGAGTATGCAGGCCGTCGGCAGCCAGGCATGGTGGGTGCTGGATCCGAAACAATCCTGGGCAGCGAATCCGAACTTCATCAGCACCGACGTGGTCAGCCTGGAGTTGTGGGTGCGTGACGGTGAGGGCGCGATCACGACGCTGGACAATCTGGGATTTTCTCCGCTTCACCCCTTCTACATGGGTTATCTGCCCAGCGATGCGCAACTGTTCGTTCAGCCGGCGGATCAAACGCCGCCGCCCGGCGCTCAGTTATACGTGGAGGTAGACCATCCTCGCTTTGCCTTGGCTGCTCCGCCGCAGCCGGATGCAATGTTGGGCAGCTCTCCGACCGATCCGTCGATATTGCCGACGTATCTGCCGCTCGGCGTTCCCGGCCTGCCCGATGAAGATTATTATCAGCCGCCCATCGCGCAGGCGGACGATGCGTTGACACGTGACGGGCTGCAGTTGCCCATCGATCCTGTCACCGGCCAGGCACAGTTTGCGGCCAGCCTGTTCATTGATCCCGATCTGGCGAGCTCCACGGTTGACACGCTGCTGGAAGAGGCGTTCCACAAGCAATATCAATTGCAGCGCGGCGACGCCGAGACGCCCGGCGAGCCTCTGCTGAAGATGCATGCCCTGTTGCCGCTGCAGGAGGTCAGCCTGATCGCGACTCCCGACGCCGTTCAGCCCGGATGGAGGCCGGGGGCGGCATCGCTCAACGGAATGCTGGTTGCGCCTTCGCTGCAGAGCATCGCCGAGCCCGATGCTTCCGGACAGGTGACGGCGTCATGGAGCGCAGTTGACGGTGCGACGGCATACACGCTTCAGCAATCGGCCGATCCGCAGTTTGCCACCTCCACAATTGTGTGGCAAGGAGCAGGAAATCCGCTCGGCGGGCAGACCATCGCCTCTGATTCGTTTGCTGCCCCGGGCGGCTGCCCCGGCGTTTGGTATTACCACGTGCGTGCCACCCAGGACGCAGTCATCAGCGCCTGGTCCAACACGCTCAATGCAATTTTCCCGCGGCAGGACTTCGCGGGCTGCGCACCATCAACCATCGATGCGCCGGTGCTGGACAACATCACCTCGAGCCGCGGCCGCCTGGTGCTGCAGTGGTCGGCGCCCGCTCCGAACATCAACAACTACGTGCTGCAGATGGCGTACGAGCCAGCGTTCGAGCTGCCGCAACCAATCTACAACGGGAGCGATCCTTACTTCGAGGTTTGGCATGATCCCAGCCGCGCTGCTTACTTCCGCGTAAGCGCCATCAGCGGCAGCCAGTCGAGCCCGTGGTCGAGCACGATGCTGGTGCCGGCCGACGGCGGCTCTTCGCGCTACGAGATGCAGCAAACCAACCTGCAGCTCGATGCCTCGGACAATCCGCTGCTGCAAGTTCATCAAGCGATGCTGCGCATCTGCGCCGCCCGCGGAGATGTCTTCGCCGTGCTCGGCCTGCCCCGCGCCTACGACACCGGCACGACGCTCTTGTACCAGTCGCAACTGGCGGCGGCCATGTCCTCCGAGGAGGGGGACCGCACGCTGAGCTTCGGTGGAATCTACCATCCCTGGCTGTTCGTGCTCGATGCGGCCGCCGGTGAGACTCCGGAAGCGGTGCGCAGCCTCTCGCCGGAAGGAACAATCTGCGGCACCTTCGCTGCCCGCACGCTGGATTCCGGCGCGTGGGCTTCTCCCGCCAATCAGGTTTTGAAGGGGGTAGTGGACCTGGATCCACATTTCGAAGACGAGGCTGCGCTGACCTTCTTCAACCAGCAACTGAACCTCATCGTTCAGGAGTCGGAAGGGTTTCTTTCGATGAGTTCGTTCACCCTCAGCGGCGAGATCGATCTGGTTGAGATCAACGTGCGGCGGCTGATTATTCTGCTGCGCCGGCTGGCGCTGCGTGAAGGCACCAACTACGTGTTTCAGCCGAACAGCATCACCTTCCGGCGCGCGGTTCGCCGACGCTTCCAGGACGTGCTCAACGGCCTGTTCCTGCGGGGCGCATTCGCCGGCGCGACCGCAGCTGAAAGCTTCCTGGTGCGGATCGACAGCTCGGTAAACACGCCGCAGACGATTGAGCAAGGGCTTTTCATCGTGGAGCTGAGCATTGCGCCCTCAGTGCCGCTGGAATTCCTGACAGTGCGGCTGGTGCAGACGGGGGGAGATCTGCAGTTGGCGGAGCAATTCTAATGGCGACCGAACAGACAGGGCGAGGCGTGCCACCGTTCACCGCATTCAACTTCGAGGTGATGCTCTCCATCGATGGGGTGACCGACCGGGACCCAGCATGCGGCGCAGCCTTCGCGGAGTGCGACGGCTTGGAGATGACGCTGGAGCCCAAGACCATCCGCGAGGGCGGGCGCAACACCGGACCGGTGCACCTGGCCGGCGGCCTCAGCTACGGACAACTCACGTTGAAGCGGGGGATGACGAACTCCTTCGATCTCTGGAACTGGTTCGAGAAGATGAGCCAGGATGGACAAACCGGGTATCGAACATCGGCGGTCATCATCATGTACGGGGCAGATCAATCGGAGCAGGCGGTATTCAACCTGACCGGATGCCTGCCGCTGAAGTTGAAGGCGCCGGCGCTGAACGCGAAAGAAGGATTGATTGCGATCGAGGAGATGCAGATCGCCTACGAATCATTGCAACTGAGCCCGCCGGAGGAGTAACCGGCGGGCTTGTGGAAGTCAAGACCCTGGTCCGAAGAGTGAGCCAATGCCGCAGCCGCCAAACCTGATGCACGCGACCCTGGAAGAGATCTGGTGGGACAAGATGGGACAAATCCAGCCTAACTCGCCCACCGGCCAGGCGGCCAAAACCTTTGAGGTCCAGTTCAATCCGCAGAGCCTGAAGCTGAATTATTCGAACCAAAAGTCTGGGGGCGATCAGCCCAAAGGCTCCTCCACACAATTTGTCGGGCGCGGCGTGACCAAGATGACGCTCGAACTTTGGTTCGACCTTCCCCTGGCCATCACACAGGGGCGGCAAGACGCACAGGGCATGAAAGACGTGCGCGAGCTCACCTCGCAGGTCTCCTATTTCATGACGCCGCAGAAAGTGCCGGGCTCAGGCGCAAACAGTACCGTTCCGCCCCCTGGCGTGCGCTTTCGCTGGGGCACATTCACCTTCGAGGGCACGATGGATGGTATGGACGAAACCATCGATTTGTTTTCGTCCAACGGTTCAGCGTTACGCTCCAACGTTTCCATCAGCCTTTCCAAGCAGGAAATTCAGTACACCGCATCCAGTGCGGCATCGCAGCAAAATCCGCAGGCTGCGGGCACGCAGCCGCAAACACCAGCGAAATCCGGCGACACCTTACAGCAGATGGCCGCCAAGGCGGGTGCTCCCGACTGGAAAGGGGTGGCGCTGGCGAATGGGATCGAGAATCCTCGCCTGCTCGCCCCGGGTGCGCTGGTAAATCTCTCGGCCAGCGCGACGGTCAGCGCCAGCCTGACGGGAGGCATTGGCGGCGGAGTGCAGGCGGGCATCAGCGGCGGGATTGGTGTGAGCGGTGGATTGCAGATCGGAGTGAGCCTGGGAGTTCAGGGCGGCGCCAGCATCGGCGGCGCTTCGCAATTGGGTTTTGCCGCCGGAGCCAGCGTAGGCGCGAATGGTTCCCTCGGCTTCCAGGGCAGTGCTGGCGTCAGCGTCGGCGTCGGCGCCAGCGTCAGTGCGGGCGGACAGGCGGAGCTGTTCTAACCCACAGGCGTTTTACGAACCAGGACAGAACGGGCCTAAGAGGAGCCAACTGTGGCAGTCATCATCAACGAACTCGAAGTGGTGCTGGAGTCACCGGCGAGCTCTGCGGCCGCGCCGGCCGCCGCAGCAGTGCCGGCGAAGCCGGCGACGCCGCAGCAGATCCAGCCGCTTGATGTGCTGGACATCAACGAACGCGAGGAACGGGCGCGCTGGCGGGTGTACGCGCACTAAGGAAGCCGCATGCCGGATGTTGGCGTAGCACCGGGATCATATGTAGCGCGGCCCAGCTTTCAACTGGACGGCAACACCGTCAGTGCGTTGAGCGACGGCTTGCAGGAGATGGTGGTGGAAGAGACCAGCGCAGGCCTGTCGCGCTGCGAAACCACGGTCGCGAACTGGGGACCGAACGGTCCGGCCGTCGGCTTCCTCTATTTCGACCGCCAGCTGATTGACTTTGGCAAGACGCTGACGGTGACCGTCGGAGGCGGCGACGCGTCAGGCCAGATTTTCGAAGGAAGAGTGATGGGAATGGAAGGGCGATATCTGCGATCGCGGCCGCCGGAGCTACTGATCCTGGCCGAGGACCGGCTGCAGGATCTGCGCCTGACACGCCGCACGCGCAACTTCGAAAACATCAGCGACTCCGATCTCTTCCAGCAGGTGGGATCGCAGTACGGGCTGCAATGCAATATCGACGTGACCGGTCCTACGTACAAAGTGCTGGCGCAGGTGAATCAAAGCGATCTGGCTTTTCTGCGCGATCGGGCGCGCGCCATCGACGCTGAACTTTGGATCTCTGGCAAGACGCTGAACGCGCAGTCGCGAAATCGCCGCAAGACAGGAGACGTGACCATCACCTTCGGTCAGGGCTTGCTTGAGTTTTCCGTGCTGGCCGACTTGGCCTGCCAGGCGAGTGGCTGGGTGGTCAGCGGTTGGGACAGCTCTGGGAAGCAGGCGGTCAGTCATCGTTCCACCGAAACAGTTTTGGGCAGCGAACTCAACGGTGATTTGCCGGGCGGCAAGCTGCTGGCGACCGCGATTGGCACCCATGACCAGCAGGTCGTGCACGAACTGCCGGTTACGGCGCAGGAAGCGCAGGTCCTGGCTGATGGCGAGTATCGCCATAATGCGCGGCGCTTCGTCACCGGCACGGGAGTCGCAGAAGGTGACGCGCGGCTGCGAGTCGGAACCAAGCTGCAATTGCGAGCTCTGGGCGCAATGTTCGACGGAGCATACTACATCACGCGAGCGCGCCACCTCTTCGATGGCGTGAACGGCTATCGCACGCAGTTTGCGGTGGAGCGCGCGGGAATCGGAACGGGAAGCTGAGACATGCTGCTGGAAGATCTGACGGAAGAGGTGAAAGATGCGCGCGCCCCGCGTGGCTACGGCGGGCGCTTCTACGGCGCATTTCCCGCGCTGGTGGTCAACATTAAGGACCCGGATGGTCAGGGCCGGGTGAAGGTTTCGCTGCCCTGGTCGCCGGATGGGCAGGGAGCATCGTACGAAGTGTGGGCGCGGCTGGCAACGATGATGGCGGGAAATAATCGCGGCAGCTGGTTCATACCCGACGTCAACGATGAGGTGCTGCTGATCTTCATGAGTGGCGACCCACGCAGTCCCTGCGTCATTGGCGGACTGTGGAATGGCCAGGACTCGCCGCCGCAAAGCATGGATGGCGCCGGCAACAACTACATCAAGAAGATTCGCTCGCGCAATGGTGTCCAGATCACGCTGGACGACACGGATGGGCAGGAGACCCTGAAGCTGGAAACGCCAGCAGGCCAGACGGTCACGATGCAGGATGGCTCGCCATCGATCAATTTGCAGGACAGCAACGGCAATACGGTGCAGATGGATGCGTCAGGAGTGACGGTGACGGCATCGGCGCAGGTAGTGGTGAATGCCAGCACGGCGCAGATTTCTGCCGGCATGCTGACGGTGAATGCCGGCATGTCAGTGTTCAGCGGAGTGGTGCAGGCGGACACGGTAATCACCAACAGCGTAGTGAGCGCCAGTTATACGCCGGGCGCGGGAAATATCTGGTGAGCAGCTTATGAGTCCAATGGTTCAATGGTTGGCGCCGTCTCCGCTGTGGAGCGCGTTCACCCCGACGGCCGGCGGTCAGGCGAATGCCGCCGCTTTTCGCGGCCCGGCACTGCTTCGCTTCTCTAGCGACAGCTTTATGCAGGACCTGCAGAACCTGTTGGCTAGCAATCCCGGCGCCCTGACCGGCTACATCGCGCAGCCGGAGAATTGGCGAGTGCCGACCGTCGGCCTGAGCCCGGCGAAGACTTCCTCAAGCGGGGAAGATACGCCGACCACGCTGAAGCTCTTCCAGCCAACCCACGCGCGCTTCTACCTGGTATCGGCATCGCTGGTCTGCGCGCTGCCGGGATTGCCCGATCATCGCGTCATCCTGAACAAGGGAGAGCGCACAACATTTGTGTTGCGGCGACTGCAGTTGAAGTCGAACGCCACGGTGGCGGCGGGCAGTCCCTTCGATCCCACGCAGTATGACCAGTTCGCGTGGGTGGTCAACGCGACAACTTCAGGATGGGCGGCGGTGAGCGGGCTGGGCCTGGTGCAGGGTGAGGAGCTGCTCCCGCTCTTCAATATGCAATTCGGCAGCAACGGCAGCCGGCGCAGAATTTTTGCCGGCCTGATTCCGGTGAGCCGCCGGCAAACCTACATTGCCGGACGCGCGCTGCAATTCCCGGCGCCGCAGCCTAAGACTCCGCCACCGCCGCCGGTGCCTGCGGTCGCGGACGATCCTCGCAAGATCGACTTTCAGCGGCAGGTGCTCGACCCCTGGGTCGATTTGAAAGACTACTACGACAAATCCATGACTCCACCTCCAAGTTCTTCTGACCTCGTCAAACAGGTGAACTTCGGGGCCATGCAGGGCTCAGCATTTATCCTCATCGACTTCAACAAGTTTCTGAACGACAACCTTCCAGCTGTTTTCAACTTGATCCAGAACCCTTCGTCGGCTTCAACCCTGCAGCCGGCGCAGGCAAGCTTGTATCAGACTCTAACCACGGCAGTCTTCCAGTCTGCTCCTGGCATCAGTCTCGCGACCGCGCTACAGCAGATGCAGCAGCAATACCAGAATGCTTTCGAGAACGAAGTGCTGGCGCCAACCCAGTCGACTGATCCACAACCTCCGCCGCCGGGCGGGTATCCGGGATTTTTGTTGACCGACAACAGCCTGGCGTCGCTGTTGCAGCGTAGCGGCGATCCCACCACGCCGCGGCAGATCCAGTCGCTGGTCGAAGCCGCTCTCGACGAAGTTGGAGCTGCGCCGAGCTCGAATGTGCCTCCGCTGCCGATTCACCCCAACAATCCCCAGGGCGACGACTGGTTCGTGGTGCAGTGTGTCTATCAGCGGCCGCAATGCGGCATCAATGCGCCGCCGATTCTGAGTCAGCCCAGCCTGCCCTTCCAGATGGCGTCTTACTTTGATCCTGACGCTCCGGCGCGGGTGGTGCAGGTGGCGTTGCCGGTCGATACCAGTCCCGCGGCGCTGCGCAAGTACGACAAGGGCGTGGCTTTCATGATCTCCGATCAGCTAGGCATGCAGATGAGCCGCATCAAAGGCCTGCAGAACCTGATGAATGGCGATGTAGGAGCGCCGGACGGCTTCGGCCTGGGAATGATCTGTTCCTTCTCCATCCCCATTATCACCATTTGCGCCATGATTGTGCTGTTTATCTTCGTGCTGTTGCTGAACATCGTTTTCTTCTGGATGCCCTTCCTCAAAATCTGTTTTCCGCTGCCGACCTTCACAGCGAAAGGAAGCTCATGAGCAGCGCCGCGATTTTTGGTCAAGGCATCAGCTTTCCCCCACGGCTAGGCGCCGATGGACGAGTCGCGTGGTCGAGCGGGCCGGCAAACATTCGCGAATCGCTCACCGTCATTCTGCTGACCCAGCGCGGCGAGCGCCTGATGCTGCCATCATTCGGCGGCTCACTGCGCAGCTACTTGTTCGAGCCCAATACCGTGGCCACGCAGCATGAGCTCCAGCAGGAGATTCAAAAAGCGATTTCGTTGTGGGAGCCGCGCATCTCCGTCATGTCGGTCAGCGTCGATCCTGATCCCAACGATCCGCGAGCGGCCATTGCCACCATTGAGTATCAGCTGGTCGCCAGTCAGAACATCGAGCAGTTGAATTTGACTTTACAGCTTTCGGCGTAGCGCGAACATTCCGATGCCCCTGGTTATTCCACAACTCGACGATCGCAGCTACAACGACATCCTCCAGGAAGCGTTGACGCGCATCAGCGTCCACAATCCTGAGTGGACGAACTTCAACGACAGCGATCCCGGTGTCACCTTGGTGCAGTTGTTCTCGTTCATGCAGGAAAGCCTGCTCTATCGCTGCAACCTGATTCCGGAAAGAAACCGCCTGAAATTTCTCACGCTGCTCGGCGTCACGCTGACACCGGCCAGCGCAGCTCATGGCGTCGTAACGATTGCGAACCAGCGCGGTCCGCGGCAAACGGTCACCCTGCCGCCCAGTCTGCCGATGTCGGCTGGGCAGGTCGGATTTGTTACGCAGAACGGACTCGATGTCCTGCCGGTGGAGATGCAGGTGTATTACCGCAAGGCGCTGGATGCCACGTCGCAGGCGCAGGCGCAGGCAACATTCGCGCAGCTTTACACCAGCTTTTCCACTGACCCGAGCAGCCTGGATTTCTATCAGACGGTGCAACTGAATCCTCCGACCAATCCGGCGGCGATTCCTTCCGTGAATCTGAGCGACAACACAACCGTCGACGGCTGCCTGTGGCTGGCACTGCTGACCCGCAGTGGTGAAGCCTCGCTTAGCCAGGACGTGCTAAGTGACATCCGGGGAAAGACCATCACGTTGGGGATTATGCCGGCCATCGACAATGCGTCGCGCGTGCTTTTCCCGGGTGGTACATCGGTGGTGGCCGAGCCGACACTCAGCTTCGCGATTGCGACGGGCGCCACCAGCCCGCTTTACAGCGATCTGGAGAGCAGCCCCGACGGCGATCCGCTGCAGGATCTGACGCTGGTGCAGCTCACCATTCCCACCACCGGCAGCATCGGCAAGTGGGACAACCTCGCTCCGCTGGAAGACGGTGTCGGTGATTACCCGCCCTCGCTCGACGATCCCGATGTCGTCAGCCGGCTCATCACCTGGATTCGCATTAGCGTGCAGCAGCCTGCGGGAAGCACCGTTCCGTCGTCCTTGAACGCGAGCTTGAGTTGGGTCGGCATCAATGCCGCACGCGTCACCCAGCAGATTCAGGTGATCGCTGAGCCGCTCGGCACCGGAACCGGCGAGCCGGATCAGACATTTCAACTGGTGAACACTCCAGTGATTCCAAGTACCGTGCAGTTCGCGGTCAACGGCGAGCTGTGGACTCTGGTGGACGATCTGATGGCCGCACCGCCCGAAGTTCCGGTGCGCGATCCCTCGCTGCCTCCGACTGCGTCCATGCCGGCTTCCTCGATTCCCACCCCGAAGGTTTTTACGGTGGATGGCGAGTCGGGCATGATCACCTGCGGTACCGGCCTGAACGGCGCGCGCCCCATCGCTGGCGCATCGGTCGTTGCCAGCTACGCTTATGGCGGAGGCGCTGCCGGAAACGTCGGCATCGGCGCCATCCAAAGCAGCCCGCAACTGCCGTCCGGCTTCACCGTCGAAAATCCGTTGCCCACATGGGGCGGCGATCAGGGCGAAAGCGTCGACGATGCTCAGCGCAACATCCCGCAGTATCTGAACAATGGCGGGCGCGCGGTGACCGCGGCCGACTTCCAGAACATCGTGCAGCAAACGCCCGGGATCTCGATCGGCCGCGTCGATGTACTGCCACTGTTCAGTCCCGACGAAAGCATGTCCGCGCCGGGCACGGTCACGCTGATGGTGATTCCACAAGGAGGTTACGCGCCGGAGCCGGACCTGATGTTCCTCGATGCGATTTGCACGTACCTCGAGCCGCGCCGCCTGCTCACGAC
>Ga0074046_10005023_pt1 | contig 10630 bp, 8 predicted proteins | sample BogForMeECP23OM3_FD_94441 | JGI IMG/M metagenome (GOLD analysis project Ga0074046, IMG submission 94441) | Bog forest soil microbial communities from Calvert Island, British Columbia, Canada - Bog Forest MetaG ECP23OM3 | ecosystem: Environmental > Terrestrial > Soil > Wetlands ...
GGGCATGCGGCGAATCAAACTGTTCGGTAATCAGCTCAGGACAATGTTTCTCAATTCCGCTAGCAACCTATGCACTGAACACTCGAGCAACAAACTTATCAGGAAATTGGCCAAATTCTACCGATCGAAGGAGATACGTATGGGTTCTCACCGTTTGAATTTTGAAGAACTTTCCAATGCCATGGATGTGGCTCTAGGTAAGCAACCAGCCAGCCTTGTCGTATTAAACGGCGAAATCGTGAACGTCTGCACGGGGGAGACGTACGCGGGAGGTGTTGCTGTCGCTGGAAACAGGATCTCAAAGATTGGCAACGTTAAGCAGTGTGTAGGCGAGAGGACGGTGGTCGTTGATGCTGAAGGCGCATACCTTGTGCCAGGTCTCATAGATACACACATCCACATTGAGAGCACCATGCTCTCAATGACTCGTTTTGCTGAGGCTGTCCTACCGAGGGGGACCACTTCAGTTATGTGCGATCTGCACGAGGTGGGATTAATCGCTGGATTGCGTGGAATCAGGGAGATTGTGGAAAAAGCACGGGAACTGCCCTTCAAAGAGTGGCTTACCGTTTGCTTCGAAGTACCTATGACTCCTTCAAAAGTTGAGACTGTAGGGGGGCACTTCAGCAAGGCAGCTCTCATGAAGATGTTAACGTGGCCAGAAGCTGTAGGCTGGGATGAACTGAGCGTGCCAATGCTGCTGTCCAAGAACCCGGACATCGTGGACAAAATTGCGTGTGCTCGAGAGTTGGGAAAGGTTACGGATGGGCCATGTGGAATTGTGGAAGATCCGGAGCGAGTCATTCCGGCTTGTGTTTGCGCGGGAGTAGATTATTCACACGAAGGTGAATGGACAACTAAAGGAGAACTTGAAATGTTACGGAACGGGATGCGAGTCAACTTCATCGAGGGCGGAAACGTTTGGATGCAAAATCTCAAGAATCAAGCCAAGGTAATCACCGAACATCGAGTGCAATCACGGCACATCAGCTTCGCTACAGATGATTTGAGCGCGGAGGATATTGCCGAACGAGGGCATATAGATCGTCACGTAAGAAGGGCAATAGAAGAGGGGATTGATCCAGTCTCAGCGATACAAATGGGTACCCTGAATGCGGCTGAACTCTTTCGAATTGATCACGCAATAGGCAGTATCACACCTGGCAGGTACGCAGACATACTCTTCGTACGTAGGTTGGAGGAATTCAATGTCCATACAACAATATCGATGGGACGAGTAGTTGCCAAAAACGGGAAAATGGTTATGGGCCTCGCTAAGCCCCGATACACGCCAGTATTGACGGAAACTGTCAAACTGAAACGAAAGCTTAGACCAACTGACTTTCTCGTCCGAACGAAAAAGAACGTGAAGAACGTGAGAATTCAAACTCTTGTGTCCAACGAGGAAGTCCGCGGATTCAGAAACGGTGAGGCTGTATTGGGTGTAGAAAACGGCGTAATTCTTCCGAGCGTCCAGAATGACGTAGTGCTGATTGCTATTGCAGAGCGTCACACGGCAAGCGGCCGCATCTCCGTCGGCTTTTCTTCAGGTCTTGGTCTTAAAATGGGAGCAATCGGGACGACTGTGGCGCACGATCACCATAACCTAGTGCTGATTGGGACAAATCCTAGTGATATGGCATTTGCTGGCAACGAGATAGCTCGAATGCGTGGCGGACAGATCGCCGTCGCCAACGGAAAAGTTCTGGATAGTATACCATTACCCATTGTGGGGATGATGGCGGACATAGACGTTCAGACCATGGCAGCAAAAATCAAGTCTATGAAAGAGACTCTCAAAAACATGGGGTGCAACCTTACGCACCCATTCATGCACCTGTCATTCTTCACCGGCGCTCTCACGGGATGGGGCTGGGAGACAGGCCGATACAATCTCACAGACAAAGGCTGGGTAGACCTCGAAAGGCAGAAGATAATCAGTCCCATAATTGGAGTAAATGAAAGAACATCGTGATGCAAGACCGCTAGTCAAAACAAAGTTTCATTTAGCCGTCTATCTCATCGTCACCCCAAGGAATGATCTTGTCGAACGGCAACACACTTCCCGATTTCCTTGCAGAAGTGGATCGAATCATGAATGCGGCAACGAACGAGGGTGTACTATTGAGGTTGATTGGGGCGCTAGCTTTTCACAAACATTGTCCCAAATTCGCCTATATGCAGGAAATGCTTGGACGTACGATCAGTGACATAGACTTCGCATCCTACCGGCAGGAAAGTTCCCGAATTAACAAGCTCTTCGCGGAGCTTGGATATCAGAGTGACCCGAGAGTAAGAGCCCTCTTTGGCTCTCGACTGATATTCTATGACACTCGTAACACCAGTAGACATTGCGATGTCTTCTTAGACAAGCTCGAGTTCTGCCACGACGTCGTCTTCCAAGATAGGTTAGAGTTGGATAACCCGACAGTCCCGCTAGTAGAACTTCTTTTGGAAAAAATGCAAATAGTCAAACTGGAAGAAAAGGACATCATCGACACTATAATGCTACTAAGGGAGCATCAAATTGGCGGGTCGGACAACGAAACAATTAATGCAGATTATCTTGCACGCCTTACCTCTCGCGATTGGGGGCTTTGGAAAACCCTGACGATTAACTTGGAAAAGGTGAAAGAGAAAGCGCAAACCCTCGAGAAACTATCTGAAGAAGATAAGAAGGATGTAGACTCGAAGATTGTTGCCTTACTAACCCGATTAAATAACGAGCCCAAGACAAGGGGATGGAAGATCAGAGCTCAAATCGGTGAGAAAAGAAAGTGGTATCGAGATGTTGACGAGGTCTTACGTGAATAGCATCAGTTCCCTTACAGCACATTAGCAATGAGTTTCACGAGTTCAGATGGGCGCTCGCGATGTCAATACTAACGCCGTTGCAGAGTTACGTTGCGATTGGCTAGGCGTCTATGTTCCGAGGAGCTGTTTCGCCAAGGTCGGAACCTGGGCTGCTTCTTCGGCGTAGCCGTCGGCGCCTATCTCTTTGGCGAAGGCCGCGGTTACTTGTGCTCCCCCGACCATAACCTTGTATTTCTCCCTCGATCCGAGCTCCTTGAGCAAGTGGATCAACTCGTCCATATACCCTATAGTCGTTGATAGAAGCGCAGAGCAGGCAATTATGTGAGCTTTCGTCTCCTCAGCCTTGTGAATAAACGTCTCAGAGGGGACATCAACTCCTAGATCAATAACTTTGAATCCACCAGCCGCGAGCATAATTGACACAAGATTCTTTCCTATATCGTGAATATCGCCCTTCGTGGTTCCAATAACCACAGTACCAGCCATTCGTTCGCTGACCCCAACTTTCATCCCTCGTTCGAGCACTGCCATCGCAGTCTTCATCGTTTCAGCCGCGAGGATTAGATCCGTTAGAAAACACTCAGTGCCAAACTTGTCACCTATCTCCTTCATGCCTATGGCTAGACCGTTCTCTATCGCCTTCAAGGGATCTATCCCACGACTCAGGACCTCCTCGGAACACTTCGTCGCCGAGTCTTTATCATATCTCAAGACTGCTTCTTTGAGGTCCTTGAAAATTTCTTCCTCAGACCGCAAAATGCCTACCAAGTCGGTTGATTCCCGGTTCCAATTTAAACGTTCTATGCAGAAAACGATACCGAACATGATCAGTCAACGCTTCAATTGGCGATAGCCTAAAACAATCCATAGAGAAGTCTCGTATACGAGGGACTATTAGAATGCAAAATCGGCTGATGGAAACATGTGAGAGAGCGCAGAGGGGACCCTTCTGTAAGCCAAGCGACTTTGATTCTCTGGTGACCCAGAAGATCATGTCACTGATCAAAGAGTATGACATCAAATACGATCCGAAAGTTCTGATTCCAACTGATAACAGCCTTGTCGATGACGTTTACAAAGCCGGCTTCGACCTCTTTTGTGACCTGGGAGCCCTTTGCTTGGACACCGAAAGGCGCATCATATTTAGCGAGCAGGAAGTTAAGGAAGTCTTACGATACCTCCCAAGCGAAGTTCGCGTAGGGTGCGGCCAAGACTCCGTCGTGGCACGAAAGCGGGCAGTTGAAGACTCCAACCCGCCAATGATCCTCGGAGGACCGACAGGAACTCTCGTGTCGGAGGGGGAACTTTATGTGAAGAATCTCCAAAGCATTGCTCAAGAACCAGTCGTGAATGCTTTTCAGGCAGGATCCCTTCAGACGATTAGGGGAGAGAGGGTTCTCACAGGATCACCCCTTGAGATTCTCGGTGCGAGGAATGCTATGCTATGGGCACGTGAGGCTGCCCATAGGGCAGGTAGACCTGGTCTGCACATTGCCGATAACGCTGCAGCGATGACTTCGCAAGCGAAGATTTGTTCTTGTGATCCCATAAGCGGCATTCGTCCCTCGGACGGACTCATTGTCTCTCAAATGTGTGAAATGAAAGTAGATTACGATCATCTTTCTATAGCGGCTTTTCTTCTTGATTATGGCGCTTTTATCTACAACTTGATGACCCCGATAATTGGGGGGTATGCACCTGGTGCCGAAGGCGTTGCTATCGTTTCAGTTGCGGAACATCTGATCGGGACGGTAATCCATCATGCCATCTTTCATCATATGAGCCATACACACGTACGTTTTCTAAACAACGCGAACAGGTGGGGTCTATGGGCTGGGGCTGTAGTCGGTCAAGCCCTGTCGCGGAATACCAACATTCTCAGCTTTTATGACTCCTACTGCGCTAACGGTCCGGTTACTAGGGAATTGCTCTATGAAGTTGTCTGCAATGGGATGGTGAGTTCGGTGACAGGAATGCAGACAGAAGGAGTCGGAGCTACGGGGGGAAAGCATCCTGATCACAACACAGGATTGGAAGTTCGGCTCCTAGGCGAGGTCGCTCACGCTACCGCGGGAATGAAGCGAGAGAATGCTAACGACGTCTTGAACACGATCCTCCCAAAGTACGAGGATAAGTTGATCAATCCAAACCCAGGCAAACCGTTCAAAGATTGTTATGATCTGAGGACGATCCAACCCTCAGAGGAATGGAAAAAACTGTACGATGAAGTAAGAAAAGAGTTGGAAGGTCTGAGTATCGCCTGCTAGTGATTGACGCTTAGAAATTCAAGTCGGTTACGTCTCGCTACCTCATAGATCTCAAGCCATTCTTGTTGTTCGGCGAACTCACTCAATTCTTACTAGCCTTATTAGCAACCTTCTCAAAAATGAGGTCCGTGCTTAGCGATCCAATCCTAGCCAACGACTGGCACGTCGTTGCGCGTTCTGAAGATGTCGTGGAGGGTAGAATCTCCGCTGTTAGGCTGCTTGGCGAGGATCTTATTCTCTGGCGTTGCAGAAGCGAAGTCAGAGTCTGGCAGGATCTCTGCATACATCGTGGGACGCGGCTCTCATTAGGATGGATCAAGGACGAGACCATTACATGCCGCTATCACGGATGGGTCTACGATCTGGATGGAAATTGCATAAGATTCCCAGCCCACCCTGAGCAGAGACCACCCGCAAAAGCCAAAGTGAGAACATTCCGGGCTAAGGAACGGTATGGTCTAGTTTGGGCTTCTTTAGGAGACCCAATGCATGATGTTCCCAGTTTTCCCGAGTGGGATGATCCTTCATACTTGAAAGTCTCGTGCGGCCCTTACTACTATAAAGCAAGCGGTCCGCGTGCTATCGAAAACTTTCTCGATGTGTCTCATCTTCCATTCGTACACGAGGGCCTTCTGGGAGATCCGAACCGGCCAGAAATAGCGGACTATGAACCTGTAATCGATGAGGATGGAGTTACAGCCAAGAATATTGCCATTTGGCAACCTGACCCCGATGGAACTGGCAACCCCTCGCTGGTGAAGTATACCTATCGCGTACTTCGATGCTTGACCGCGACATTGGCTAAGGAATCCACGAAAAAACATTACGGGCTCTTCCTCACCGTAACTCCGGTCGAACAGGTGGAGAGCATAGGCTGGATGCTGATCGCGATGGACTATGCGCATGACCAATCGGAGAAGATACGAAATTTCCAGAATAAGATTGTCAGTCAAGATATCCCCATTGTAGAATCACAACGACCCGAGCTCTTACCCCTGGATCTGCAAACCGAACTTCACTTAAAATCAGACCGAATGTCCATTGCGTACAGAAAATGGCTGAAACAGCTCGGCGTCAGTTTCGGAACCGCATGAGAAGTATCACGAAAGCAACGGTGTCTGTATTCTTCGGATTATGGTTGAGTTGAGTCATGCGTTCTTCAAATATGCTGTCTGCGTGCCTTGAGAGACTTCTACTCTTCAAAGTGGAATTGCTGCGGATTCTTTCTCAGTTTCGAACACGAAACATGTCTGAGTCTTTTCGATTCCTCTAAGTAATCGGAGCTCATCCACAACGAACTTGCCTACGGCATCAACGTCCTTCACCTTTACCTTTATGAGGAAATCCCATTCTCCTGAAACAATGTGGGCTTCTTGGACTTCCGGGAAGCGTGCAATCTCTTTCGCTACTTTCCTATGCGACAATGCCCTGTCGCCCTTATGCGCAAATGAAACGAAGATGAATGCTGTAGTACCCGCGCCTAATTTGTTAGCTTTCAGGACAGCGTGATAGCCGCTAATTAATCCCAGTTTTTCGAAGCGCCTGATCTTCGCGAATACCGTCGTGACGGGTGAATCGATTTTGTCAGCGATCTCTCGAGATGTGAGGCGACAATTTTCCTGGATTATTCTAAGGATTTGAAGGTCCCTGGAGTCTAGGGTCGTCATAGTTGTAAATATTACAAATTTCGTATCTAAAATAGTATCTTTGCTGCACGAATTACGAAAATTGTTGGAAATAACTTAAGTTTGGCATTTCCAAAGTAAGCGGCGAGTGAACACGCGTGCTAGGACATTTCGCCCGAGCATCTGATCTAATTCTAGAGGTTAAGCCGAAGGCTGCGATGCCCCTCTTGCAGAGCCTGACATGTGCGAATTGCGGTGTGAACTTGGTAAAGGAAGAAGGGGAGTGGTGCTGGGTTTGCATAAGAGATAGGGAAAGTCTCGACTGAGTATCTCAAGGTATATCAATCGCCGTTTTATGCTCTTCTGGACTTGGTTCATGCGATAAGCATTAAATTCCCGAACAAGCTGTAACCTGTCAGGGAATGAGCTTGGCCTCGGAGATTACTGTGAGGCAAATCATGCGCACGATCGTTTCGATTGATTCTAAGGCGAAGGTTAAGGACGCCGCACGCCTGATGGTTGAGAAGGGTATAGGGTCTCTAATCGCGAACCGTGACGGATTGCCATTCGGTATTGTGACAGAACGGGATCTCATGGAGAAGATCGCAGCAGAAGGAGTCGACCCCAATAAGATGACTGTAAACGAAGTAATGACTGCCCCTCTAACAACGGTTGATGCTGACAGCAACATTATTGATGCTGCCAGACGAATGGTGGAAAAAAGAGTCAAACGACTAGTCGTAACTGATCAGGACAAAATAGTTGGCATAGTCACTCAAACTGACTTGGTCTCTCACATGACAGACTTCCAGAAACTCGCAAAGCTTGGCATGGCATAGTAATGCCGTCCTAACGTGACGCGTACGTTCACGTAGTACAATAAAATGACGCTTTGCACTTAGAGTGATGGAAGGTATTCACGCATGAGTAGACCGCATATCTGGCATCTCACGATTCTCAGAAGTCGTCCATCCTTGTCGAAGTCTTGGCCTATCTCTCGCACTCGACCGTGTTGACATGAAGAGTCATACCTTTCGAGGACGAGTGTCTGCATTTTCTCTTTGCCTCTCACTATATAGCACCCGTTATAGGATGAAGATAAATCAAGAGTCGAATTTGGATAGATCGGAATTGAACATACTCAAACCGTTTAATGTGACGATTCTCGGAAGAGCTCAGGCTGAATACAGCCTATATTCAATTCATTGACTGAGAATATGGTTACAGGGTTCTTGATGAAGTATGAGTAGGACTCAACGCATAGGTCTCTACATAGTCGGAGACTATGCCTGCAACCAGGTCGCACAATACGCCAGCTTGGCGGAGAGGAGTGGATATGATTCCATTTGGATCGCGGAAGACTTGGGCTTCAGGGATGCCATCGTTCCTCTCGCCTCCATAGCTGTTTCAACAAACAGAATTAAGTTGGGGACGGGAATTCTCGCAATATACTATAGGAGCCCAGCATTAATCGCCATGACTGCCGCCACTTTGGATGAGTTGGCACGCGGCAGATTGATCTTAGGCCTTGGCAGCGGAGCCCCACGTTTCCTTGCAGCTCAGGGAATTGATTCAAGCAAACAGTTAGACGCGTTAAGAGAATACATAGAAATTACCCGACGATTATTGAAGGGTGATTCAGTACGACACGAAGGGCGTCTTCATAAATTAACAGACGTAAGGCTTTCCTTCAAACCGTCAAGGGATAAGATTCCGATCTACTTGGCCGCGGGACGAGAGAGAATGCTACAATTAGCCGGGGAAATCGCGGATGGTGTACTCATAAGTGACGGATTCTGTTCTGAGAATTATATTAGATGGGCCCGGGAAAACGTAAGACAGGGTGCAAAGAAAGCGGGCAGGAGCTTAGGCGATTTAGATTTTAGCTGTGCAGTTCTCTTGTCCGTTGCAGTCGATCATGATGAAGCGAAGGAGCGCGTGAAACCTGCAGTACTCACGGTCCTATCAAGAGGGTATCTGGATCCATTCCTAGAAATGTGGGGATTGACAGTTGCCGACATAACTCCAGCACGGCAAGCATGGATGCGGGGGAACATGCGCCTGGCCTGCAAGGAAACCCCCGATGCTCTGATAGAGGGTTCCGCAATCTACGGGACCATTGAGGAATGCAAAAAGAAAATGGCAAAGTTCAGAAGCTCTGGAGTAGAACTGCCTGTAATAAGGCCGATCGGGCCGAACATGAAATCCATCGTTGAGCTGGCAGCCAAATGGTGAAACTCGCCAGTATCGAATCTTGTGAAATAAACTAAGAAGGATTTTTAGTCGACGCACTCCCTTTCGGGGTTGACTTTGGTATGCAAGACTTTGACGCAATAGTCATCGGGCTTGGTGGAATGGGTAGTGCAACAGTTTACCAGTTGGCAACCCACGGATTCAAAGTGCTCGGGCTAGAAAAATTCTCCCTAAACCACACCAACGGATCCTCTCATGGCAAGACAAGGATAATCAGAACATCATACTTCCATAATCCGTTCTACGTCCCGCTTGCAAAACGTGCCTTCCAAGTCTGGTCAGACGTCCAAGCTGAATCGGGAAAGCAATTGATCAAGATGACTGGAGCAGTATTGTACGGCTTACCCGATAGCACCCTCATTACCGGCGCTGTCACCAGTTCAAAGAAGCATAATCTTCCATATGAGATTCTGGATAGCCAAACAGCCGCAACCCGTTTTCCAGCATTTCAAGCAGAAGATGACGAAGTTGCGTTTTACGAAGAAGGAGCTGGCATACTATTTCCAGAAGAGTGTATTCAAGCCCACACAACACTAGCTGAAAAGTCAGGTGCAAACTTACATTTCAACGAACCAGTCAATCGATGGGACATCCGAGACGGCCGCGCGGAAGTAAAGACAATAAACGAAACCTACACCGCGAATCATCTAATTCTCTCTCCAGGAGCATGGTTAACCACCCTAGTGCCAGAACTGCGACTTCCGCTACAAACGGAACGTCAAACCGTTTTCTGGTTTAAACCGCGGAAGAACCAAGAGACTTTCACTCCAAGCAGAATGCCAGTTTATGTCTGGCAGATGAAAGGCGAGAAGTACTACTTCTATGGCGTTCCAGATGTTGGGGACGGCGTGAAAGCCGCTAAAGATCATGATGGAGAATTCACTTCACCAGACCAAGTCCGGCGTGAGGTTACAAAAGAGGATGAAGAGCCCGTGAGACAATTCCTTAGGCATCACATTCCTTCACTAGAAGGTCCTCCCAACTCCTCCACTACATGCCTGTACACGAACACGCCTGACGGCCACTTCATAATTGACTTCCACCCTCGTCACCGAAACGTAATAGTTGTGAGTGCTTGCTCCGGACATGGGTTCAAGTTTTCAAGCGTAATCGGAGAAATCGTGCGAGAAATGGTGGATGACGGAGAAAGCAAGCTCGATATCTCCCTGTTCACTATCAACAGGTTCAGAGTCCCGGCTAACACCTGAAGTGTTGTATCACGAAATATTGCGCCAAGAACTTGCGAGAAAGACGGGTTAACGGATCAGACTACAATAGAGCGTGAAGTTGGAAACGGTGGAGATTCTGACTACTTCTTGGTGAAGAATTGCTTAACGTTGGGACGTGTTAGGTAGTAGACGATGATTACGTCTATCACTAGCCCAACGAAGTGCAATGAGATTAGACTCAGGATAATGGCTACGATTGCAAACACCAATGCGACCATCCTGGCCCAGCCTTTGCCCGTCCAAATTCCCCAAGCCAGCAGGATAGATAGTAAGCCAACGATCATGAGCATCGTACCCAGAACGCGTGGGATCATTGTCATAACGTCGTGTGTAATACCGGAAAGCGCAAGTGACCGAATAACCGCAGCTGCAACGAATTCGCCAAACCCTGTAATTAGATAGTAGACTCCGACGAATGCTTCGAGGATGGCAAGTATGGCTA
>Ga0074046_10005024_pt1 | contig 10628 bp, 9 predicted proteins | sample BogForMeECP23OM3_FD_94441 | JGI IMG/M metagenome (GOLD analysis project Ga0074046, IMG submission 94441) | Bog forest soil microbial communities from Calvert Island, British Columbia, Canada - Bog Forest MetaG ECP23OM3 | ecosystem: Environmental > Terrestrial > Soil > Wetlands ...
CAAGAGCGGGGAGTTGGCGGAAGCCCTAGCGGGGGGCAAGAAGATCGTAGTCTGCACGATCCAGACTTTCCCGTTCGCGTTAAAAGCGGTTCACGAACTGGCCGCTACGCAGGGCAAGCGCTTCGCCGTGATCGCCGACGAAGCGCATTCGTCACAAACCGGTGAGGCAGCGGCAAAATTGAAGGCGGTATTGTCGCCGGAAGAATTGCAGGATTTGGCCGATGGCGGCGAGGTCAGTACTGAGGATTTATTGGCGGCACAAATGTCGTTGCGAGCTGCGGAAAAGGGCATCACGTATGTCGCTTTCACGGCGACGCCGAAGGCAAAGACAATCGAGCTGTTTGGACGACGGCCTGATCCTTCTCTGCCGGCGAGCGCCAGCAACTTGCCCGCGCCGTTTCATGTCTACTCGATGCGTCAGGCAATCGAAGAAGGCTTCATCCTCGATGTTCTGAGGAACTATACGCCCTACAAATTGGCCTTCAAACTTGCGCATGACGGCAAAGAGGTGGACGACAAGGAAGTGGAACGCAGTGAAGCGTTGAAGGGGATCATGCGCTGGGTCCGGCTGCACCCTTACAACATCTCTCAGAAAGTTCAGGTAGTTGTGGAACATTTCCGGGAGAATGTGTCACCACTGCTGAGCGGCAAAGCCAAGGCTATGGTCGTGGTCGCCAGTCGACTAGAGGCTGTGCGGTGGCAATTGGCTATTGATAAATACATCAAGGATCAGGGTTGCAAGATTGCGACGCTGGTGGCGTTTTCCGGTGAAATAAGCGACTCTCAGTCTGGCCCTGATTCCTTCTCCGAAACCAGCAGAGTGCTTAACCCAAACCTTCGGGGCCGCGACATGCGTGAGGCGTTCAATACCGAGGAGTATCAAATCCTGCTGGTGGCGAACAAGTTCCAAACTGGCTTCGACCAACCGTTACTTTGTGGCATGTATGTCGATAAACGATTAGCGGGAATCACGGCAGTTCAAACGCTTTCGCGGCTAAATCGGGCGCACGATGGAAAAGACACGACATACGTGGTTGATTTCATAAATGATCCCGAAGAAATCCTGACGGCCTTCAAAGCCTACTACGACACGGCAGAGCTTGAAAACGTTACCGATCCACATCTCGTCTTTGATCTACGAATGAAGTTGGATGCTCTGGGTTTCTACGATGAATTTGAGGTCAACCGTGTCGTCGAGGTGGAGTTCAACCCAAAGGCCAAACAGAGCGATCTGGCTGCTGCTCTGGAGCCGGTCATCTCGCGCCTGCTGCAGCGCTACAAAGCTGCTCAGGAACGCTTGAAGATCGCCGACGCACGGAGCGATGCAAAGACCACCGAAGACGCTAAGAACGAACTTAACGCGCTCGTGCTCTTTAAGCACGACATGTCTGTATTTCAGCGGATGTATGCGTTCCTCTCGCAGATTTTTGATTATGGCAACACGGCAATCGAAAAGCGTTTCATCTTTTACAAGCGATTGTTGCCGTTGCTGGAGTTTGGGCGTGAGCGCGAAGGGATTGACCTCTCCAAGGTCGTTCTGACGCACCACAATTTGAAGAACCTGGGCAAGCGGACTGTGCCGCTGGGTGAGGGGGGAAGTCCGAAATTGAGCCCGCTCACAGAATCGGGTGGCGGCTCCGTCCAAGAAAAGGAAAAGGCGCGGCTCGCTGAGATCATCACTAAGGTCAATGATTTGTTTGAAGGCGATCTGACGGAAGATGATCGCCTGGTCTATGTCAACAACGTTATCAAGGGCAAACTGTTGGAGTCTGTCATCCTGGTCCAGCAGGCTGTCAATAACACCAAAGAACAGTTCGCGAATTCTCCCGACCTATCGAACGAACTACTGAATGCCATTATGGATGCCCTCGCGGCACACAATACGATGAGCAAACAGGCGCTCGAATCCGAACGAGTACGAAGTGGGCTGCGTGAGATCTTGCTCGGTCCAGCTCAGCTCTACGAAGCGCTGAGGTCACGAGCGGAGGCAGCCGTAACAGGATCTGAAGTGAAAGATTGATTCTAAATTAACAGTTCGTCGAACTGTTCTGTCACCGCTGTATGTGCAGGACAATGCCTCGCTTTTGTACTTGGCGGGCGAATGTCAGGAGCTAGAGAAGTTGCGGGTGGATGTTTATAAGTGGGACAAAGAGAGTATCTGTCCTGAAACTAAACCTTTGGGCCAATTGAAGAGCAGGGGCCTTGATCATTGGCAGAGGCTATCAAACTTCCGGAACGGATGAGTGCTGATGCCAACTCGTGAAGAATTGGAAAATATGTTTCGGGGACTGGGAATTGATTTCGCAACTCCCGGTTTCTGCGATACGCCCGAATTTCAGGCGGTAGAGCGTAATAATCCAGCCTTCTTGAAGTCTTATGCGGATTACGTTCAGAAGTTAGAGTTGTCCGCCGAATACCTTGATCGAGCCCGAGCCGTAGTACGGGATACGGCACAGTTTCTTTACAACCAGCTGGTTGCGGACGGGCGGAGAGGGGCATGTGTCGATATCTCGGGTGTCGTACTCAGATTCCTGGAACGTCAAGGCATCTGGTGTCATGTTGCTTGCGGAGGAGTGAGGGTTGAGTTTCCTCCTGAGTCAGGCATCGCTACGAGAAGGTTCTATCCCTTGATGCACAGGAACAACAACGCATTCACTGGGCATGCTTGGATATACGCGCCCCCATTCAAGATTGTTGACGTGAGCATTTCGCTTCAGCCATATTCTGAAGAACAGCAAAGATACTTCCATGGCTACACACTGACTGAACAGTGGGACGAACCGCGGAAAGCAATTGGGATTCGTGATCTCATGGAGAACGAACTTGTGGAAGATCACGTACGCCGCTTTCGGCAGATGCCAACGATGAACAACGTATCAGCCAATCAGCGTCAGTTCATGAGAGAGTTCCCGGCACACGATTTCGCCAAGGACGGACTCAATTTCACCTACATACCTGTGAAAATATCCGCTCCTGACGTTCCGCTGGAGCAAATGCTTCACCCTACTTTATCGGGTCGCCGTCCAGTGCAGGTCTTCGAGGAATTCGAGAACCACCGAAACTGAGAAGTCTACGGTCCTCGTCGTAGCCCCCATCTTCGCCCGCCGCCCGATTTCCCTATTGACATAATAATCCGTATTTCGTTACCCTATAGGTAACTTTATGGCGAGGAGAATGAGTTACCCGATGGGGAACGCATGGATATATACGTCAGCGACAACGACCTGCGCGCCGCAATCACCGAGGAAGCCGCGTGCAGGCGACAGTACGGGGCAGACACAGCGAGAAAGATCACGTTGAGAGTGGCTGCCCTTCGGGCCGCTGATTCGCTCGCTGATTTTTGGCCTCCCAAATCGGGACCTGAGCGATGCCACGAACTCAAAGGCGATCGCTCAGGCACATTTTCGGTCGATCTGAAACAGCCCTATCGCCTGCTGTTCGAAGCGTATGAGGCGACGGCGATGCCGGATCGTTCCGACGAACGGCTGCGATGGAAATCCATCACGGCGATTCACATCCTGGGGATTGAGGACACACATGAATAGCGCTCAACAAACTCGTTTTGAGCCGAACGCTGTTCCCCATCCGGGCGAGACGGTGCTTGAGTATCTCGACTTCTTCGGGTGGTCGCAGCGCGATCTCGCGCGGCGCACGGGCCTGGCGCCCAAGACGATCAGTGAGATATGCAGCGGAAAAGCGCCGATCACGCCTCAGACGGCGCTCGTTTTTGAGAAAGCCTTTCAGCGGCCGGCGCATCTGTGGCTCAACCTGCAGCGCAATTTTGATGAGGCCGAGGCGCGCCGCCGGGAAATCGCCAAGTCCCTCGATTGGGGCGACTGGGTCCGGAATTTCCCGCTGAAGGAGATGCAGAAACTCAAATTCTCGCTGCCGGAGGGACACTCTGACGCCGACGTTCTCCTGAACTTTTTCGGAGTGTCTTCGCCGGACAGCTGGAGTTCCGTTTGGAAAGCCTCGGCCGTTTCATACCGGCAGACCCGCACGCTCAGGGCGCAGGAAGGGGCCATGGCCGCCTGGGTCCGCGAGACCGAACTGGTTGCCAGAGGTTTGGAGGTTGCGGATTTCGACGAGAAGCGCCTCATGTCATCGCTCGACGAGATGAGACGGTACAGCCGGATACGCGCCGACGAGATTATGGACCCGGTGCAGGCGATTTGCGCGCGCGCCGGCGTGGCCGTGGTCTGGGTGCCTGAACTTCATAACACCGGCATCAGCGGATGCGCGCGCTGGCTGACGGAAAAGACGGCTCTCATCGGATTGACGCTTCGGTACAAGACGGACGATCAGCTCTGGTTCACGTTCTTTCATGAAATCGGACACATCCTGCTTCACAGGAACAAGCGTTCTTTCGTGCTCGACAATGCGGCGGAGGATCTGTCCGATCATGTTGTCGATCCCGAAATGCATCGGTACGAGGAGGAGGCGAGCCGCTTCTCGGCCGATACGCTGATCCCCCCGCGCGCGCTCGCGGATTTCATGCGGGCGGGCATTTTCACCAACGACTCCATACACGATTTCGCGGAAGCCATCGGCGTCGGACCGGGGATCGTCGTGGGCCGGTTGCAATATGACGGAATTCTGAAACGCCATCAGGGCAATGCTCTGAAACAGAAACTAGACTGGAAATTTGCAGAGTAGAGGTGAAGATATGATTGGAAAGATCTTCATAACGCGCGCCGGTTACGATCCTGAATTGGGCAAGCACGTGAAGGACCCGTATCTGGGCCCGTGCCCAACGCTGGGCGCCTGCCGGCCGGATGTACGGCGGAAACTGGAAAAGGGTGACCACATCTTCGTCATTTCGGGCAGGGTTCCGGACCACAACCAGTTCGTGATGGCCGGGTTCGAAATCGAATCCAAGATAACTGCGGTCGAGGCCTATCGCCAGTTTCCCGAGCATCGGTTGCGCAAGCGCGAAGACGGGCAGCTCACGGGAAACATCATCGTGAGGGCCGACGGCCAGCAACACGAGCTGGACGATCATAGTTCGTTCGACGCGCGTATCAAGAATTACGTCATCGGCACGAATCTCATCGCGCTCGCGACGCCGGAGGAAATCGCCGAGGGGCGACGGCAGACACTAGAGGCGCTCCGCGACATCCTGCACAAGGGCGGCAAGTCGCCCTTTGCCATTGTCGGCCGTTTCGGCACGCAGCTGACCGAGAAGCAGGTTCTTCAGCTGCGCGAATGGCTGGAGACGCTTAAGGGGTCTGTGAATTAGTCGAGTGAATAGCAGTTCCAATTGCCTGAGCGTTTCTAGGCAGAGGAGTGCGTATGACCAAGTCAAATTCTGTCCGCGGTCGAAAGCCCCACGCCGGCGGGCCTTCGCATCGCCAGGCGGCCCTGTTTCCCGCAAGGGACCCATCCGAGCCTGCGTCGGACGCGCAATCGACTCTGTGCGATATCGTCTCCGTGGGGAAGCGCAGGGATGGCGGCACGCGGTATTGGTGCCTTCGGCACAAGGCCGACGCGACGGCAAAGTATGGCAGGCCCGCCAGCCAATGTCGAACCGCGCATATTCCGCCGATCAGCGCGGCGGAGACGCTTGCGCTCGATATCGACAAGTATGAAGGCGGGATCGCTCTCTGGGGCGCGGTTCCGCCGGTGTACGACACGACGACGCAGCCGATGGACCGGGGCATTCACGTCCACGCGCGCACGACGGTCGGCGGGGTTAAGGAGATGGATCAGACATATCGGGCCGTGCGAATCTTCGGTGATCGTCTGCCGGAGGAAGGGATTCTCGTCTCCGAACTTGACGCCATTTATTACATGGTCTCCTCGGTATTCGGCTACGGGATGAAGCACGTCACCTGTTCGTATTGCGGCTATGCGCATCTGGACCGGGATTGGTTCAGCGTCCATCCGCACCGCAGGCATCTCTGCGCCGGTTGCGGCAGACATTTTCGCGATACCGAGACGGGCATCGGCAATCCCATTTATGCCGTTCGCGACGCGTGCGGCGTCACGACGCTGGAGCCGAAGCTTTCCGGGAAGAAGCTGGACATTAAACAGGCAGATTTTCCGGGCGGGATTCAGGTCTGGGGCTCGAACCCGGCCTTCATCTGGACGAGCGGCATCAACGAAGAAGAAGGCATCCATGTCCACGCCTTCCGCGAAAATACCGGCATGCCGGCGCTGGATGAAACGTATGGCAGGGTCACCATTGACGGCATGAAGTTGAATGCATCGATGGTGCGCACGCTGATGGCGCAGAGCGCACTGCCTTCCCTGACGAAGCGGGTCTTGCCGATCGATTGTCCGTCTTGCCACAAGGCCCAGTTTGATGTTGGGGATCTCGCCTTCACGCCGTCCGTAGAACGCAGGTGTAAGGCGTGCGATCACGAATTCACGGCTCCCGGCCGCCTGCGTAAGATCATCGCCAATCCGCTTCCGGGCGTTCTCGCGCGTCTTGCCGAAAAGGCTCCGCGGCAACCGCAACATCACGATCTCGGCCTGATGCCGGAAACACTGTAGTAGTTTTTTCTGGCGCGATGCAGTTGGTCGTGATGCCTTACTTACTCAGCAGGCTGCCCTTGGCCTGCTTTGGGCTACCTTCCTTTGATCCTGTTTTTTTGATTTTTTCGACGGCGTGCATGATCCAGTAGTCCTTTCCACGAAAGCCGGATCATTGATCTCCTCGCTGTCCGGCAGGATCTCGACGAGCGCCTTGAAATCGCTTCTCTGGTGCAGAAAAGATTCATCCGGCATATTGCAACATCTCCCGGAACTTTTTCCGCGTGGAATATTTGCCGTAGAGAGAAACTGCCCGTGAAAGCTTTCTCGGGTCCATCTCTTTGGCTTTTTCGCGAACGCGAGAAAGAACGGCGTCCCGATCCTCCGCGAGATCTCCTAGTTCATTAACAACATCGACCAGGAGGAATTCGGGAGAGAGTTGCTTCGGAACGTTCAGACGGCGCTCGAAAGTGACCATTCGATTGCCAAGCGGAAATGTCCCATGGCGTTTCTGATTGTAGACAACCCGTTTGTTGTAGAGCTGCGTTGTCCCAAGTCCCAACTGGTTGTAGGCATTTGGGGAGGTCAGGACAAAACGGTCCGTCTTCAAGAAGGCTTTCACCAACTCGTGCTCGTCCGCGGGAGCCTCTCCAAATTCAAATTTACGAGGCCTGTAGTACAAGCCAGTACGGAGCTTCTGGAGGGTCCCGTCGTCAGTGAGTTCTTTGAGGTGTCGATCGACACTATGGGACCAGGGCAAAAGCTCCTCTCTGCGGTAAACGCGTCCGGGGCGGAGATGTCGCCTCAGCTGCTCAAGTGTGCTTGCCCGCATTCTCTGATCCTCGTGCCTTCAACTGTCAATAATTTTATGAAAATATCATGCATAAATGCAAGTAAGTACTTATTGTTCTATGGCTTGAGAGGTCCATTACATACTTGGCTCACATCGCAATTTCTGTCACAATTGCTACGAGGCAAGGCATGGCCGAGGAGCACGGAGGAGATCTTTGGGATTGGCTCTTGTGTCTGATCCTCGCTGTGTTGCTCGGGACAAGATTACCAGATATGGGTGAGCCAACCGCCGAAACGAAGATTCATAAGTTCTTCGCCAATCCTATTGTTCAGGGGGTTGGCGTGTTCTTAGCCCTCGCGCTCGCATTCAGCGGAAAGCTCAGTCAGGTTGGGACGCGAGTATGTATCGTCTTAGCGGCATGCGTGGGAATTTGGGGGCTATGGAGCCACTTGCGTTCCAAGCTTGCAGCGATAGTTTTCACAATTGCTTACATTGCAGCGCTGTTATTTCTCGCAAAGTTCCTGACCCAATCTACAGTCGCAGCCCCAGCTCCTCCGTTCATTACGGTTAAGATCAGCCCATCTGCATTCCCGGTTTCTGTTGCTCCGCGTTCCACTCTTTACATTCTTCCCATTCATCCGTATCAGGTATTCACCGACGCCGAAGGCGACGGCCACCTGCATGAGTTCGATAACTCGTGCGGCGAGGAACATTTGTGGCCTAGGCAAGCCCACGAGCCTGCAAACGGCTATGAAGAAGTGCGACGGGTCGAAGTGACAAATCACTCTCAAAGTGCCGTAGAGAGCGGGAGGGTTGCATTCAGTGTTCTCTATAACGAGGCATTTGGTGGTGGCTGCATGGCACCGCCAGCGTCGAGCGCACCTCAAGAAGACGTAATTTTCATTCCAGCTCTTGATCCCGGAAAGTCCTTTGAGTTTGTCGCTGTGAATCAGACCAGTCGGTGTGCATGGTTGCTAGCACCAACGACAATCACGATTCGGGTGGCGGGTGACGAAGCACTAGTTAATGCGCCGCTCAAATTGGAACCGACTGTAGTCTCTACTTGGGTATCTAGCCCATTTGGACCAACAACAACCAAATGGGTAGGAGTTCCTATCAAGAATCCTGGATACGGTATCGCTCGGAGCGGCGCCCTGTGTAGACAAAATATTCTAGACAAGTTGGGCAATGAGGTCTTGGACGGTGCGAAGCTGCAAAATGAATTTAGGGATAATCTCTGCAACAACGTGGGAGATGAGCACAAAATGGAGACGCAAATTGTTCACTGGCATAACAGCATAGAAGATTATCTTGGGCAAGAACTGGGACGCGTATCGTTAGCCAGATTCCGCAATCAGACGAAACCGCCGTCCTCATGGCCATGTGCATTTGATCGCCGTTACCGCAATGCGTATGTTGTGTGGAATGGCCTGTCGAGTGATTTAGACAGACTCAACGAATTCATGAAGGATCCGGAGATGGGAAAGTGAGTAAAACTGTGGAATATGCCGAAGGGCCGAAGGCAACCAAGAACTTTGAAGAAGGAATTAGAGCCCTATCACATCGCCTCCATATAGGGCCGAATGACATTGCTAACCCGGCATACTTTGGCGTAGCGGTAGATTTCGTTGATGCCGGCCCTTTTCTGGCGAAGACAATCCTTTAGCGCTTCGATTGCGATATCGAGTCCGATTTTGTTCCTGAACTTAAAGCAGTCGGCGACAGTTTTCGCAGCCGAATAGACGCGGACGGGGACGCCGTCGACTTGATGGTCTTCAATTCCTCTAGACAGCGATAGACCGGACAGTCGTACGATCCTGAGTGAAGGCGAATCGAGGGCAGGCGTTCTTGCCCCTTTGGGGAGAGCGATCCAAACTGGAGCAGGACACTGAGTCGTGATCTCGTGAAAGGCAAGTGCGGAAAGCAGGCAGATTGTGGCTCCCGGCACTCGCTTCGTGACTTGAGCGTAGGAGTGATGTTCGGTCACGTCGGCGTCTGGAAGTGTGTAGATTCCACGTGTAGGCCGATTTAGCCTGTGTTGTCGGTGAAGACGAAGGAGATATTCCCGCGGAAGGCCGATGGCCTCGATATCGCGGGGCCTAACAATCCCATGCTGGCCGACGTACTGCATAATCTTCTGAAGAGGCGCTGCCGGGGCTTGTTGCAATATGTCATTAGTTAATCATAACTAATGACGTATTGCAACACTCCATGGGTCTGACCTCAAATACCCTGCCCCAGACTGAGGTCTGTCATCGCGTTAGCTGTCGAGTGAGAAAACTCAATAGCAGAACTCTTGGAAACCTCGCCACTCAACCTTCGGCCCAGCTCGGCAGTGTCATTGGTATAGATCTTAGCGTCGAGGCTTGCGCGCGAGATGGAAACGTAGGCGAAGCGGGAGTTGAGCAGGTCTGGGTGGACGCTGGTCTCGCCATGAACGAGGACGCGTTCCGCGGTGAGGCCCTGGGAGCTGTGACTGGTGACGGCGTAGCCGTGGTCGAGATGACGATGCTCGTTGGGATTGAATTCGATCAGGCGGTTGTTGTCGAGGCGGACCGATATGTGACCATCGACGTGGATCGCCTCGATGGCGGCCATGTCGCGATTTGCAACGCCGAGCGATTTGTCGGGGGCAGTAAACTGGATGCGTTCACCTACGGAGAACTCCCGTTGGATCTCTTGGTAGACGCTGACGCCTGTAAGGCGGCGGGGATCGTAGGTCGCAAGCTCTCCGCTCGCTTTCTTGACCGTGAGTTCGTTTGCGGATGGGTTGATCGCGACAACCGATGCGTAGGCGGCAGCTTCGATTCCGATGGCTTTGCTGCCGCGTGTGTAGCGAAGTACGTTGTCGATCCCATAGTGGCTGGCCCAGGATCGTTCGGCCCCGGTCATGTCCTGACGCTGAACCAGCACACGGAAATTACGATCTTCCGGGGCAACGGCGCCCGTGGCTTTCAACTCCTGGCGAACCGCGAGATTCAGTTCGTGGCGGGAAGCATTGTCCGGTGAAACGATGAGAGTGTTCTGGGGCGACTCCACGTAGCTCTTGGCGATGGCCCGAACTCGCTCTTCCTGGTCAAGAATTTCCTTCACGCGACCTTGGTGTTGGAGTACGTCGAGCGCAGCGGAGACTTGGCCCGTCGCCAGCAGCTCGACGGCAGATTTCAGAGCTGGGTCCTTCTGCCGAACGATGTCATCCAGCGTCGCGGTGCGCATTCCCGCCTCCTGCAGTTGCTCGAAGGGGCGACCCGCTTCGACGCCCTGATGCTGGCGGATATCGCCGATCAGAAGCACGCGGTCATCGGGACCAAGCCGGGAAAGAAACTCGCGCATCTGGTTGGTGCTGGCAAGGCTCGATTCA
>Ga0074046_10005025_pt1 | contig 10624 bp, 8 predicted proteins | sample BogForMeECP23OM3_FD_94441 | JGI IMG/M metagenome (GOLD analysis project Ga0074046, IMG submission 94441) | Bog forest soil microbial communities from Calvert Island, British Columbia, Canada - Bog Forest MetaG ECP23OM3 | ecosystem: Environmental > Terrestrial > Soil > Wetlands ...
CATCTGAAATCACAAGCTACGGCGCCTTTCTTACTTCCGCTTTTTGTCTAAATCGCTCGCCTCAATTTGTTGGACGTGTTGGACATGCTTGCGGAGTTGTGCGCCCTGATCGGCGCTCGCGAGGGCTGTAGAACCGAGCGGGCGCGCTTGGGACTGGCCCCGCGTTTCACCCGCTCGTCGTATGGAGTGCCGGTTTAACCGTGTCCATCTACGCGCATTAGAAAGTTGTGGGACGTTTGAACCGGCCGGGCTCAAATCGAGCTGGAATGACTATGCACATCGATCAGGGCCAGCGCGCCCGGTTGTACGCCGCCATAGCACCTCCATGCTCGTTTTGCATCTAATTATGGTAAACTGCGACATTGAATTGGCATGTCTCCGACATGCCGTTCTTTGCTACTGAGCTAGACGTTGTTAAGTCTAGCTCAGTAGGATGCAATATACTGTTGACAAATTAACTCAGCACCATTAAAATCTTCGCTATCCCTGAAAAAGCCAAACCCGGCGTGAGCCGGGGACGGAAAGCCTACGGGTCTCGTAAGAGGCGGCCGGGTTGCCTGGAAAGTGGTAATAGGCCGATTGATTTTTTACGCATGACCTGTTTTTGGTTCAGGGTGTAAGATGTCAGAGCCTGTTCGATTCGCAAGAATTACCGAAGCGTACTCAACCAATACCAATGTCTCTTACAGACCGCGGAGCCTGCCCGATTGCCCGTTCCGGGATACGGTACAAATCTCCCAAGAGGCACAGGAGAAATCGAAAGAATTTTGGTTGAACATCAAGGAACAATCTTCTTCAGAAAAACCTTCCCCGCAAACTAAAGCGGGAAATGGCATCGAAGTCCTTAATCTGTCAGCAAACGCGACAATGGACCAGATCCGCAGGGCCTACCTCGCGGCCATAAAGCAGTATCACCCCGATAATTTTGCCGGCTTTTCCCCGGAATTTCTAAAACTCGCGGAAGAAAAGAGTAAACAGATTAACCTCGCTTACAAGAAATTGACAGGCATGTAATGCCTGAACGACCCCGTGCAATAAGCCCCTCGTTGCAGCAATCAGCCGCACTCAAAAATCCTGGAAAGAGCGGACTATTTTTTTCTTCAGTTTAGCCTCAATTTTGCCGATTCTAATCCAGAATGGATTCATTTTAGCAACATTTGCGGATCGAAGCCGTCAATAAGGCGGTGGGACCGGCGACCCTCCGCAACTACATCACCCCACAGGAGAGCACAGTGTCTTCAGTGTCTTCTACAGCATCTTCATCGTCCACATTGAGTGAGTTGGGCCTTACCGGCATGGGGACCAGCATCGACTGGCAGAGCATGCTGACCCAGTTGCAACAGCTTTCAGAACAGAGTTTGACACCCTACACTAATCAAATAACAACCTGCAACGACAAAGTCTCCGCCTGGCAAACCTTCGACGGTGACCTGAGCGCACTCCAAACTGCCTCAAATGCTCTGACGGCAAGCGGCACAGGCCTGAACCTATACAGCGCCACCGTGGGGTCCTCTTCAAGCGTGAGCGCCTCATCGCTGCTCTCCGCCTCCGCCTCCTCTTCGGCCAGCAACGGCAGCTATGAGGTAGTTATCAACCAGGCTGCGCAAGCGGAGCAACTCGCCTCGGGAGATTTTTCGTCAGAGACGGCTGCGCTCGGTATCTCAGGGACCATCCTGGTAAACGGCAAGGCCATTCAGGTGGCTGCAACCGATACGCTTCAGGATTTAGAGTCCAACATCAACAATGCAAATACCGGCACTAAAGCTTCCGGCGTATCGGCTGCAATAATGCATGACTCGGCCAACACCTACCGGCTGGTGCTTACCAGCGGACAGACAGGGGCCGCCGGAATAAGCCTTCTGGATGGTTCGGCTTCTGATACGCTCGAAAGCCTTGGATTCAACGGAGCCGGGACAGGAGTTATTCAAAACCCGATAGCCGGAGGCGCTCAAAGCAACAGCTTTTCGAGTTCTTCCACCGGGGTTGCGGCCCTGCTCGGAATAGCAAGCACTTCCGGAACTGTGACCATAAACGGAAACACGGCCACTATTGACTTGAGCGACACCCTGCAGCAAATACAACAGACGCTTGCCAGCGCAGGTATTGCCGCTTCTGTTGTCCCGACAACCAATGGTTCTCAGACAACCTACAGCCTCAATATTGCGGGCATGACCAGTTGGACGGACGATAACAATGTGCTGCAAACTCTTGGCCTGATCCAGGGAAACCGGGCGGATACGGTCGGGGTTACCGGGAGCGTCGCGAATACGTCGGATGGTTCGACTCCGATCACTGCCGCTACGCTCATCACGAGCATTTATGGATACAACAACTATACATCCGGAGACGAGATCGCCATTTCCGGAACGACTCACGACGGGACTAAAGTGGCGGCATCCGCTTCAACGGATTTGGCTATAACGCCGAGCACGACGGTCGGGGACCTACTTAATCAGATTCAAAGCGACTTTGGCAACGTCACCGCGACAGTTACTTCAAGCGGGCAGATTCAGGTAATCGACAATGCTACCGGGACGAGCGATCTCTCCGTTAATCTCCAGGCTTCCCTTCAAAATCCTAACGCCGGGGTACTGAATTTTGGGTCTTTTGGACAGGCCGGGACGATCAACCAGTATGTACTCCAGCAGGGTGCAAACGCCGCTTTTACGGTAGACGGCATGAGCATGACAAGCCCGACCAATACTGTTACAAACGCAATCGCGGGGGTTACGCTCAATCTGCTCGGATCGGACCCGAATACTACCTTGACGGTCAACGTCGGCCCCGATACGCAGGGGATCGAAAACAACATCAACACCTGGATTAACGCCTATAACACCGTCATTTCATACGTCAATACCCAGAATACCTACAATGCCACTTCAAATACAACAGGCGGGCCGCTTTTCGGCGATACCAACCTGGAATTGATAGAATCACAACTTCAATCCGCTCTAATGAGCCAGGTCGGTACCGGGAGTATGGACTATCTCGCCGATATCGGAATATCGGCAGGCAGTAATGGTCAGCTCAGTCTGAATACGACCACGTTCGAGCAGGCGCTCTCAACCAACTTCTCAGGGGTGGTTAATCTTCTTTCGGATTCCGGCGTTTGCAGCAGCAGCCAGTTTCAATATGTCTACAATACCAGCGCCACCCAATCGGGTACGTATAACATCAATATCAGTACGCCTCCGGCCACAGGCCAAAACGTTGCAGGCACAATTGACGGTCTTGACGCCAGCGGTTCGGGCAATGTATTAACCCTTAATAACACAGCCAGCGGCGCCAACGGCCTTGAAGTCAGCTACACCGGGACCACGGCGCCGGCAAGCGCAACTATTACGGTAAACCGCGGAATCGCGAGTCTTATCAATGGCCTCGTGAGTGGATTTACCGCCGTAAACGGGACGGTTGCCGCCCAGACAACCGGACTACAGAACAGCATCACCGGGCTCAATCAGCAAGTGAGCAATATGCAGGCAAATATCAACCAGCAGATGACGAATATGCAAACGGAGTTTGAGAACATGGACGTCGCTGTGGCCCAGATGGACGAGATGCAAAGTTACCTGACCGTCCAACTGGCTAATTTATAATTTATGCCGGCCACAACCCGGTGGAAGGTGAATCCGGTTTCAAATCGCAAGGTGTGCTTACGGGTTGTCATCTTTGCGGTGAATCATCAAAGCCTGCAACTGTTGCGTTATATCGATAACCACTCCAGCCCAGTCGCCAGGGTTTTTTTGGCGGAAAAGCCGCGCGGTGGGATACCAGGGGGAGTCACTGCGCTCCAGAAGCCAGCGCCACTCGCCGGAATGTCTTAGCATAATCCAGACAGGCTTTCCCTGTGCTCCCGCAAGGTGAGCAACCGCCGAATCGACGCCGATCACCACGTCAAGGTTTTCAATCAGGGCAGCCGTGTCTGCGAAATCCGATAGGTTTTCACCCAAAGAAGCAATCTTCGGCATGGACTCGAGCACCCTCCTGTCCTGGTCGGGAATTTCCTTTTGCAGACTTATAATCTCTACGTCAAGGCGTGTCAGGGGATCAAAGACTTCCAATCCCGCGTCCCGTGTGCGGTTAACGGGTTCGTGCCTGCGGCCCGCCCAGACAAGACCAATCCTTAGCCTGGTGCGCGGTCCAAGCTGATTTCGCCAGTTTTCAACCTGATCGGCTTTTGCGCTCAAATATGGAACATCCGAGGGGATTGATTCCAGCGTAGTGCCAAATGCCAGGGGCAGGCTCATCAGTGGACAATTGAAATTATGGGGAGGCAATGCGTCTCCGAAGGTGATAATCGATACGGGGCAATCGAGTGTCTGAGCCAATGACCGCAACGGGGGGGGCACACGAAGAATCGTCAGCCCCGCAGTTCGTGCTACCAGCGGCACATAGCGCAAAAACTGAATCGTGTCCCCAAATCCTGCCTCAGCCCAGAGCAGAATAGTTTTGCCGGCCAGACTCTCTTCCCCAAGCCATAAGGGCTCGGATGATCTCAATTTGACAGATTTTAGTCGAGCGTTTTCCCACCTCGATTCATACTCTTGGAAACCCCTTTTAAAATCCCCCATGGCCAACCTGCAATGACTTTGTTCCATCTTTGCTTCAGCTAAGTCGGGTTTGTATGCCAATGCCTGACCATAGCTTTCCAGGGCTTCATCCATGCGGGCAAGCTGTTGCAGGACATTGGCCCGGTTAAATAATAAGGACGCATTGCGCGGCGCCAGTTCCAGGGCACGATTATAACTCTCAAGGGCGTCTTCGAGTCTATTAAGGTATAATAACGAATTCCCACGCTTATTTAAAACGTCTACAACATTGCTTACGTATATTTCCAAAGCCATGTTATAAGCATACAGAGCATGGTCATAACGGTGGAGGCGCTGTAGAATGTCGCCTCGCTTGAGAAGCACTTCCGCGTTTGCCCTGTTCTCTGCAAGAATTCGGTCATAGTTTGTCAAGGCATGCCTTAGACAGTTATCGCGCAACTCGCGCACCTGGGAGTTACTAATATGCGTCAAAAAAAGATCGAAACATTCGATCGATTCTTCATATCGGGCTAATTCGAACAGAACAATCCCTTTTTCCACGAGCACCGGGAAAAACTTGGGATCAATGCTGATTGCTTCTTCGAGGAGCCTCAGAGCCTCTTCATGACGATTATCCTGGCGAAGAGAAGTGCTCCTGGCCATCAGGTCGATTATCTTTTGAGCCTGCGGATGATTCGGCATTGCTTGTATTGTGTTTGCCATGGGCGTTTTCTTCAGGGCTTTTATGCGGGATATCCGCAAGCGTTACCCGGCGCCGAAGCGTTAAGCCGTAACAATGCATCATACGAAGTTGCGTTCAAGATTGAAGTAATCGAAAAGAGCGGGGAAGTGACTTCCCCGCACCCCGCAGGATTTGGCCGCACGCGTCCGCGCGCGCGACCAAGCGCTCGGCGCCGGCGGCTGCCCGGCACTTGCTGGGCGCCCGCCGCAGCGCCATATAGAGCAGCGAAGCTGCGAGGGGGTTTGGGGGGCAAAGCTCCCCAAGCTTTTCAGCTTCTTTTGGTACTCACTTGAACGCAAATTGGTATCAGGCGGTCCCGAAGCGCAGTTGGAGGCGGATTCCACCGGCAAGGCTGTTCGAATACCCGGGAGGCCTGTTCAGTTCACCCATATTCCATCAAACCCGCATTCTATATAGATATGCCGATAAGCAGGTTTGGGCGCTTCGAGACATACTATCACCACCCTCAACACGACCATTCTAAACCGAAATTCTCTTTTTTGCTTCAAGATTCGAGTCGGTCATAATAACGAACCTCCATGTAAGCCGGTGGGGCTCAATCTCGTGTCCATCCGGAAACCCGGATGAACGTAGGAGAATTTCACCTTATAGACACCGGCAGTTTACGATTCGGATTTTGTGACCTCAAAATATCGGATAGTTGAGATAAATACAAGCGTAATTCTTATGGATGGTTCGCGCATAATTCAGGATTCTACCTTCTGGCTTTTCCTGAAATTAGTTCAATATCTACTCTTATGACTGCTGTCTTGTGAAGGGAATTAAGGGCATATGCCTTCCCTTTCTCCAGGTACTCGCCGGTGCTGTATTTTTCAACAAGAAGGATCAGCGCTTTTAATTTTTCTTCCTGGTCCACTTCGTATGCTTTTCCGAACACAATGGCACTTTCATATTTCATGCTGAACTGGTCCACCAGGGGAATGGCCTCTCCAACAACACAAAAGCTCACCCTGTTATCATTACGGATACGAGTGATTTTCCGGCCTTCGGCAGCACAATGCAGATATATGCTATTGCCGGTATAAACATAGCTCAGTGGCACCCCGTAGGCATAATCGTTTTCTCCATTCATTGATAGAACGCCATAAGTTCCCTTCACCAGGATACTCTCTGTTTCCGTTCGATTCAGTTCTCGATCTTTTCGTCTTATTGCATTAAACATTTTCGTTTTCCCTTTCAGTCCAAATCGAGGACTTGGAGTCCCGGCATCGTCTTTGCTTTTGACGTTACCCGTGCAGGTTTGCCGGTAACAAGTTGGATATTCCCCATTGAGGCCACGCGAGAGCAAAAGCACAGTAAACAGGTTGCCAGAGAACCGGAAGAAGAACTCGAAAACTACCTGGAGCGCCAAGCTACAGCCAGATGGGCTGTATAAAGAGGCAGTGGCGGAGTAGAGCAGGTAGAAGCCGATCTGAGGCCGCAAGGATATCAGAGCGTCCCTGTAGCGGTCAAGAAGGCATCCCGCTGACGGCCCAAAGCGCATGACAGACGAACCGAGCGGTATGCCTTCCGCGCTACGCGAAGTACCTTCCGCCTAAAGGCGGTAAATTGAATGACCAGATTATCGCCAAGGGATGCCCGGGAGAGCATTTCAGCAAGTGATCGCTTACTGTTGTTAACAAGTCTGTCATACGAGTGCCTGGACTCGATATCGGACATCTGCACCTTGCCTGCCGTGGAGATCTTTTTCGCTTGAGCCCCACCCAACATGATCGGGCGGGAAAAGAGCACGAAATGGAAATCATCTGCTACTTTCTTCAAAATCGTCTCCGGGACGATTTTCAGCTTATCAGGCATTCTGTAAATAAAGGGGCTTCGAGGAACCTCCGATCCCAGTTAAAAGGATATCACATCAGGCGGCCATTTGCCGATGGGTGTTCCTGGTGAAAGTTCAAAGGTCATATCGGCAATGTATCGCGGATAGCGACCCTGAGGTAAGGTTGGCAGACACTATTTTGATAAAAGCAAATGGTGGAGCTGGAACACGGGACATTGTTTCCCGGGTATGCGCATCCTGAGCCGGGGTTCGCATGACCCCGGCTGATTCAGGTGGGAAGAACTGAAGTAAGAAATCACTTCTTCATGAATGCACCTTCGCGATGTTACGCCTGTGGCAGCAACGGCTTGAATAATTCACCTTCTTTCTCTCCTTCCTGTTCGTGAAATCGTCTCAGAGTATTCCGTGGCTCTTTTGCTCCAAAGCACCCATTACCTGCCGAGTTTTTATCACGAGGATGGCCGCAAGCGGGCCAGTCTGGTTCGCTGCTGGAAGGGAACCGTAAGCATCGAGCGGATGCTCTTTCTGGAGGGCTATCACAAGGCATTCAGCCTGGTGGGCGAAAGCTGTTCGCTGTGCAAGAAATGCGTGTATCCCAGGAATTGCCGATTCCCTCAAGAAAAAAGGCCTTCCATTGAATCGTTCTCGATAGATGTAATTGGAACGCTGCAGCGGCCGGGGTTTACCCCGCAGTTGGCCACCGATATACGGAAAGCCTTTAAATATTATGCGATCATCCTGGTAACATAGAGTCAGAAACAGGCCCTTTCCAGGGAACCTCACCTACCCCATGGAGCCAGTTCAAATACCGGGCCAGTACAAACAGGTATGCAGAAAGGCGGTTTAGAAACGTAAGCAACGCCATCAGTTCTATATGTGCTTTCCCTTCGCTCGATTCGGCGGCCAGGCGCACCACATGTCTTTCGGCCCTGCGGCATACGGTTCGTGCAATATGGGCAAAAGCCGCTGACGAGTGACCGCCGGGAAGAAGGAATTCTCTTAGGCGCGGCAACTCATGGTCCATAACGTCAATAGCCTGCTCGAGCATCTTGATCTCGGACTCGGGGATACTGTCTACGGTTCCCATTTCCGGAGAATCGGGAGTGGTGGCGAGCCAGGTGCCTGCAACAAAGAGAAGCGACTGGATGTGCTCGATCTGGGCCTTAAGATCGCTTTTGTTTTCCGGTAAAGCAGAAAACAATGCGCCTAGAACAGAGTTCAGCTCATCTATATCGCCGTAAGCTTCGACTCTGGGATGATTCTTGGAGACCCGTTCACCGCTGTAAAGGCTTGTCTTGCCTCGATCTCCTCTACCAGTATAAGCTTTCACTTCCGGCTCCTTATCAGCATGAACTTTGGCAGGTTGAACATGTGCAGTAGAGACTCTGGCCAGTTTGATGGTATATTGCAAATGATGTTTCCGGGGCAGTTCGAGCAAGCAGCTCACGGTTGATCCGATCAGGGAACGCCGAATATCCGCAACCTCTTCAATTGCAAGAAGGAGATTGCCATGCAAAATACTCTGTGTAGTGTGGTGCTGATTGCCGGATTTCTGGGCGCCGGCAAAACCACGCTCCTGTCAAATATCCTGACTTGGCCAGGTAACCTATCAGGGACTGTGGTATTAGTCAACGAATTTGGCGCAGTCGGCATCGATGGTGAACTCCTCCAGGGGTTTGATGCGCCTGTGGTGGAAATGGCAAACGGGTGCATATGCTGCTCGCTTCAGGTGGACTTCCGGCGGAACGTAGAGGACATTCTCGCTCGGTTCCATCCCAACCGTCTTCTTATCGAGGCTACCGGAGTGGCTGATCCACACGATATCCTTGCAGTCCTTAATGAAACACAGTTCAGGCAAAAGTTGAATTTGGCAAAAACCGCAACAGTTGTTGACGCCGATTTCTGGGAGGCCAGGGAACATTTTGGGCCCCTGTTTTACAACCAGATCAAGGCTGCGGATCTCATACTGCTCAACAAGGTCGATTTACAACCTGCGGAGGCGGTGACAAAATTCATTTCCGAGATGCAGGAGGCATGCCCGTCTTCCAGCATAATGCCGACGTATCATTGCCGCATTGATCCGGATGCCCTGTGGGGGCTGCAAAAGCACATCGAGCACCGGATGGAATCCTTATTCCCGATGTACATGGAGGAGGATCATGCAGGCGGCCACGAGCAGCATCATGGAGACTCGAACGCACACGAACTGGGATATGTAACCTTTTCCTTCGAAACAACGGCTCCATTCAGCGAAGAGCGTTTTCGCCTGTTCATGGCATCGGCCCCGGCTAATCTTTATCGCATAAAGGGATATGTATTCTTCGCAGAGAAGTGGGTTTTCATAAATCACGTGGGCGGCAAGACAGAATGGGTCGATTGCAGCGCAAAAGACTGCAGCAGGCTCGCTTTTGTAGGATGGCAAGTTGACGAAGAACCTTTGTTGGCCAGGCTGAAAGAATGCCTGATCGAATGAGGGACTTATACCGTCATTTTTTTGGGTGCTCGATTTGAGGCAATTTCCATGCGGGGAATATGCATTATCGAAGGAACAGGACATGTTTGAGTCACTGTGTGACAGAGCCATTGAGTTGGGCGCTATCGAGGCGAAGCTGATCGACACCGAACAGGTCGTTTTCGATCCTCGATCGTTTTTGAAATGCCGTTTCGGGTGCAATCGCTGGGGCAGGTTTTGGACTTGCCCCCCACATCTCTCACTTAGTCCCGAAGAGTTCATGAAAGCTTTTGATAAGTACAGAAAGGCAATCATCATAAAAGCTCCGGACCCCAAAGGTGGACAGGAAATCGGCTTGGCCATCGAAAAGGAGGCCATGCTATTCCACGGCTGCTTGTTTGCCTTTGCAATGTTTTTGTGCGTCCGGTGCAAGGAGTGCGCCTATCCCGAACCTTGCCTTTTCCCCCATATTGCCAGGCCCGCGATGGACGCTTACGGCATTGATATCGGAAAGACCCTGGAGCCTTTGGGATTCAAGGTCGAATTTGATGTGGAAGGCCAGCTTCTTCCCGCGTGGTACGGGATGGTGCTGCTGGATTAATTTGTCTTTGGCCGTCATTTGCTGCCAGGTTTTTGAGAAAGAAATCCGGGCCGTTGTTCGCGACACACCTGATCGGGAGGAGCTTCTCAGGGAGGCTTTCCAAGCGCGCTCGAACGGGCTTTGAGCAAGGCACTGAGGCACTGCACTCAAGCTACACGGTAAGTCTTTTGTGGATGGCAGGCAGCATTGCAGGCAGTAACTCCACCGTGGGCGGAATGATGCTCCGGGTCTGAGGCGAAATCTGTCTTGGATAGGACTCACCCCTCTTGCCGGAAGTGATGATGAAGGGGTGAATCCTTTGATTTCGGCCCCCACCTGCTCAACAGAAAGTGGGGGCGAATTGCAGGGTTGTTGTTATGTTGACCAGGAACAGTACAAACAGGCGCCCCGCAGTAGCCCACCGCAAATGATAGACCCTACCCCGGATTTGCGCCGCATCTGAAATCACAAGCTACGGCGCCTTTCTCACTTCCGCTTTTTGTCTAAATCGCTCGCCTCA
>Ga0074046_10005026_pt1 | contig 10620 bp, 9 predicted proteins | sample BogForMeECP23OM3_FD_94441 | JGI IMG/M metagenome (GOLD analysis project Ga0074046, IMG submission 94441) | Bog forest soil microbial communities from Calvert Island, British Columbia, Canada - Bog Forest MetaG ECP23OM3 | ecosystem: Environmental > Terrestrial > Soil > Wetlands ...
GCTCAACTCCAACCCCGCCATCCGAATCCTCCCTCGAATCCATCCAAACCGAACCTACTCTGCATCGCTTTGAATCGCACCCGACGCGCGAACCGCCCGCGCCGCCGGCATCGCGGCGAACAGCCGCAGCAGTTCGACTCCGAACAGGTCGGCGAAGCCGGCCGCCAACTCCGCCGCGCGACTCGTCGCGCCCGGTTGCAGCCCGAGCACCAGGCGCTTGAAGCCGAGCGGCTGCAAAGTCATGGCCGGCCGTCGGGGCGCGCCTCGGGGCCGCTCTCCTTGCCAAAACTCCGGCGGATGTCGGCAAAGGCCCGTAACCGGTCCTCGACCCTGCGGTTGACGCTGCCCGGCGGAAAGGCGCCGTCGGCGTGCCGCACGCCCGCCTCGAGGCCGGCGAGCAGCGCGATCCCCTCGTCGACCGTCGCGATCGGATAGACGCCGAAGCGCCCCTCGGTGCAGGCGCTGACGACGTCCTCCCTCAGCATCAGATGCTGAACGTTGGCCGCCGGGATCAGCACCCCCTGTCTGCCCGTCAAGCCGCGGGCCGAGCAGATGTCGAAGAAGCCCTCGATCTTTTCATTGACGCCGCCGATCGCCTGGATGACGCCGAGCTGGTTGACCGAGCCCGTGACGGCGAGGTCCTGCCGCAAAGGCGCTTCGGCGAGCGAAGACAGCAGCGCGTAAAGCTCGGCCGAAGAGGCGCTGTCGCCCTCGACCCCCCCGTAGGACTGCTCGAAAACAAGGCTCGCGAAAAGGGACATCGGCGCGTCGAGCGCATAGCGCCCGGCGAGGAAGCCGCTCAGGATCAGCACGCCTTTGGAGTGGATCGGTCCGCCGAGCTCCACCTCGCGCTCGATGTCGACAACCTTGCCGCCGCCCGGGCGGGTCTGGCAGGTGATCCGGGTCGGCCGGCCCCAGGCGAATCCGCCGATCTCGATCACGCTGAGGCCGTTGACTTGTCCGACCCGCGCGCCCTCGGTGTCGATCAGCGCGACGCGCTCGAGGATCGACTCCCTCGACCGGTCCCGGATGCGCGAGGCGCGGCGGACGCGCGCCTGAAGCGCACGCTCGACGTCCTCGCGCGCGATCACACTGCGGCCAGCCCGGCCCGCGCAAAAATCCGCCTCGATCAGCGCCTCGCGCAGCTCCGCCACGCGCAGCGACAGCTTCCCGGAATGGTCGGCAAGCCGGGCGGCGTGCTCGACGACCCGAGCCGCCGCGGCGCGGTCGAGCGGTTTCAACCCGTCGCGGCGAGCGATGGAGGCCGTCAGGCGGACGAAAGCGGCCTCGTTCTCGGGCGTTCGGGCGAAATCGTCCTCGAAATCGGCCAAAACCTTGAAGTGCTCGCCGAAGTCCGGGTCGTAAGCGCAGAGCAAAAAGTAAAGCAGCCGGTCGCTGAACAGCACGAATTTCACATTGAGCGGAATCGGATCGGGCTCCAGCGTCACCGTGTTGGTCAGGCCAAGAAATCGTCCGACGTCCTCGATCGCGATCTGCCCCCTCTTCAAAGTGCGCTTCAGCGCAGGCCAGCTGAACGGCTCCATCAACAGCGCGCGCAGGTCGAGCATGAGATAGCCGCCGCCTGCTCTGTGGATGGCGCCCGCCTTGACCAACATGAAATTCGTCACCAGCACGCCATGGGTCGAGACATAGTCGATGCGGCCGATGAGATTGCCGAGCGTCGGATGGAGCTCCTCGGCCAAAGGTGCTCCGGTCGCGCCGTTCTGGGCGACGAACGCATTGACGTCGTAGCGTTCGAACACCACGGCGCGAGCGGGATCGGCCGCCTCGCCCTCGCCGCCCTCGCCCTTGGCGGCCAGCGCCGGCACGGTCTCGATGAGATCGGCCCGCACCGCCTCGATCTGCTGGGCGACCCGGGGGAGGTCGGCGAAGGCCGCGCGCGCGTCCTCGATCAGATGGTCGACCGCGAATTTCGCCGTCTCGCGGTTGAGGACGCGGACGGCGTCGCGCCGCTGCTTGTCCCACAGCGGAACCTGGCGGACGATGTGTTCGAGCTCCTTTTCCAGCGCCGCGATCTCGGCCTGCATCGCCTCTCTCCGCGTCTCCGGCCAGCCGCTGAACTGATCCGGCGGCACGACTTCGCCGTTTTCCGACGGCGCCAGGGCGAACCCGACCGGCGTGCGCAGGAGTAGGATCGACCGCTCCGCCGCCTTATGACGCAGGGCGGTGAACGCCTCGAATTGTATCTTCTGGAACGCCTCGTCGATCGCGCTGCGCCGGGTCTGGTAGTCCTCGCTCTGGAACGCCGCGGGCGCGGTCGTCTTCAGGTCCTCGATCAGTTTGCGCATCGCCTCCTGGAAGCCTATGGCGCGCCCAGGGGGCAGTTCGATCGCGACGGGACGGTCGGGTCGGGCGAAATTGTTCACATAAACCCAATCCGGCGGGCTCGGCCGCTTGGCCGCATCCTCGGCCAGCAAGGCCTTGACCGCCTCGCGCATGCCGCCGCCGGCCCCGCCGATCGCCACGAGATTGAAGCCAGCCTTGTCCACGCTGGCGGCGAACTCGACAGCGCCGAGGGCGCGCGACTGCCCGAGCATGCCGTCGATCGGCTCGAGATCGGCCGTGTCAGAGAAGCTCAAGCCGGCGAGGTCGCAGGCGCGATAGAGACGATCCGCGGGCAAGGGCGCGACCCGCGCGCCCGGGGCCAGGGTCTCGTCGCTCACTTTCCGCCTCCACTTCATCGACCGGTTCGCCCCGTTTCCTACGACGACGCGAAGCCGACGCCCATGATACAGGTCAACTTACCGACTCGGCGCTGTAGCGGGCGATGAGTCCGGTGCGGATGGCGATCTTGTAGACCGTCGCAAAGAAGAGGCACGCGAGAACGAGATAGGCGAGCGCGAGCGCAGCCCCCCCGAACAGCGCCATCCAGGGCGCGGGCTGGCCAGCCACCACCGCGCGCATGCCCTCGAATACATAGGACGGCGGCAGAATCGCCGCGATCGCCCGCATCCAGCCGGGCAGGACCGCGACCGGATAGAACACCCCGGCGAAGGGCGAGACGATCATCGGGATCGGCCAAATGAGCCATTCCGACGCCGGGCCGAGGCGCAGCACGAGCCCCGCGGCGGCGACACCCATGGCGATTCCAGTCAGAAAAAGAACCCCGACGAACGGCGCGAGCGCAACGCCATAAGTCAGGAACGAGAGTCCGAACGCAACCCGGGCGAAGACGATCATCACGACGAGGCTCAGAGAGCTCGCGCCGATCGCGGCGATGACGAGGCCGGCCAGGTATTCGGAAATGCGCAAGGGCGTGGCGAACAGGTTGAGGAAGTTGCGCGACCACACGTCCTCGAAAAAGGCCATGGTCACGCCCTGCATGACCCGGGTCAGGAAGTCCCACAGAAGGACCGCGCCGAGCAGCGCAGGCACGAAATTGACCCCCGATTGCGACACCGAGTTGAGGTAGCGGGTGAGAAAGCCCCACAGCAAGATGTCGACTGCGACCCAGATGAAGATCGGGAACACCCGCTGCGGGCTGCCACGATAAAGATAGAGGATGCGCAGAACGATCGCGCTGACGCGCGAGCGGTTCATTCCGCGCCTCCCGCCGCCAAGTCTTCATGGGCGACGGAGACGAACAGGTCGTCGAGCGTCGCGACGCCATGCTCGCCGGGCAGCCGCTTCGGGTCGCCTTCGAGCACGATCCGGCCGTGCGACAGGAACAGCACGCGGTCGCAGACGGCCTCGACCTCGAACATGTTGTGGCTCGTCCACAAGACGCCGCAATGCCCGCACTCGACCAGTCCCGCAATGCCGGCGCGAATGTCGCGGGCGGCGGACGGGTCGATCGAGGCGGTCGGCTCATCGAGCAGAAGGAGGCGCGGACGGTTGAGCATCGCCTTGGCGAGCGAGAGGCGCGTCTGCTCCCCCGACGACAGCACGCCCGCCTTGGAGCGGCGGTATTTCAAGAGGTCGTAAGTCGCCAGCAACGCCTCGATCCGTTCGTCGATCCGGTCGACGTCGTAGAGTTTGGCGAAGACGCGCAGATTCTGCTCGACGGTCAGGTTGCCCGGCAACGGCGCATAGACGGCCGCGAAATTGGCGCCGGCCAGCGCCTTGCTGCGATCGGCGCGCAAATCGACGCCCTCGATGGCGATCCGGCCCGAACTCGGCGCGAGGACGCCGAGGATCATGTTGATCGTCGTCGTCTTGCCGGCGCCGTTGGGGCCGAGCAGTCCGACAATCTCGCCGCGCGAGACATGGAAGGATACCCCGTCCACAGCCTGCAGCGGGCCGAAGGACTTACCGAGGTTTTCGACCGACAGGATCGGTGGCGAGGGTGGACTCATCGCCCGGTCGTATCCGACCGGCCGATCGCGCCGTCAAGCCGCCGCCCGGCCCGGCCTTGCGCGGCTTCCGACGCCGCCGCCCGACCTTAGGCGAAGGCGGCCGCGACCTCGTTGACGGCGTTCTGCACAACCGCGAAGGCTTTTTCCGTCGCGACATGGGCGGCGAAATCGGTCACGGCCTCGGTCGCCAGTCCGACGCCGATCGGCGCGATCGAGCTGACCTCCTTGTGCAGGTCCACTTCGAGGAGCGTCCCGATCACCTTTTTGGCGCGGGCGCGAATCTGCTCTTTCAGAGCGGCGAGCGGAACCTCGCGCGGCCTGGGCAAGTCGGCGGCTCCGATCTCGATCGGCTTGCAGAGGTCGTCGACGAGCGGAATGATCGGGAGGCCGGGACGCGGGACGCCGCCGGCGACCTTGGGCGAAAACATCTTCGGCTTCAGCGCACGGTCTCCGGCGAGGTCGAGGGAGCCGGCCTCGCCTTCGGCGTTCCGCACCCGCCAGCGCTCGGCGTTGATCCGCTGGCCGTCGAACATCGGGTTCGAATCCGGGAGGGCGAAATTCCAGCGCAGGAACGCCTGCGCGTTGCGGCGCCCGAGCAGGTAGTCGTGCCTGCGGAACGATTGGTCGATGAAGCCGCCGAATCCTCCCATGACGCCGCAGGCGATCGGATACTTGCGCGCGGCGTCGCTGCCGTTGCCGTTGCGGATGGGCGAGATCATGAAGCGGGAGAAGACGGTGTCGTTCGCCGCCAGCTCGAGCTCGTCGGGTTTGAACCGCGCCTGATCGATAAGCGCCGACCCCACCCGCGGCAGAAGGTCGATGAGGCGCAGCGCGTCGCTGAATGGAGGCGCGGTCTCGAAGTTAGGGAACGGCGCGACGAGAACGACGGCCTTGTTCGCGGCCTGGCCGTCCCTGGGGTTGTGCAGGTCGCGCCCGGCGAGATAGCGGCGCGCCAGTTCGAGGGGCTCGTTGTCGATCGTGCCGCCGTCGACCGTGGCGAAGCGATACGGGGCTTCGCCGGTAAACGAGCTGTCCGGCGCGATCGGGACGAAGCAGTCTTTTGTCGCGTCCTCGTAGCCGACGCAGCCGGCGAAGGAATACCAGGTCTCGTCGGACCGCTCGATGATGCGCGGTCGCAAGCCGACGGGGAATGCGCCGGTGGCGAGGGCTGCGGTCTTGTACCGGGTCCAGGCCGGGTTGGCGAAGTCCTCGACGTTCAGGGCGAGCGTCCCGCCCGCGGCGTTCGCGGTGCCGACCGCGAAGTCGTAGTAGTCGGCGTGATTGAGCATGCCGAGCCGTTCGTCCGAGTTGGCGCCGAAGACGGCAAACGAATAGGGCACGCCGCGCACGTTTGTCAGCGTCAGCATCACCCGCAGGGTCCGGTCGTTGTCGCGCCCGACCCAGTTCCGCTGCCGGACGGAGCCACCAAGGACGAAGGCGGAATCGACGATCTGATCGAGGATGTCGCAGCACAGGAGCGACAGCACACCCCCCGCCTCCCGGCCGCCCTCGAGATCGGTCGTCGCGAGCAGCGCGTCGAGCGAAATGTCGGTGACCCAGCTCGAATAGAGGCGATTACGCTCGGGCGAGGGCGGAGCCGCGCCGGGCCATACGTGCTTGAGATCGTAGTAGGCGTGCAGCGCCGAGATCGCGGACGTCATTCCGCCCGCTGAGGCGCCCGCCATGACCGGGACGCGCACGTCGTGGGTCGGGCCGTCCCAGCCGGGACTGGACTTCGCGCTTTCGTAGGCGTCGAGCGCTTCGAAAATGAAATCCATCACGCCCGCCGTGTACGCCCCGGCGGAAATTGCTCCCGCCATAACAAAACCGATTTCGAAAGTCCGATCGTTCGCCATTGCAAGCACTCCTGATCAAATTGCGGAGAGCCGTCCGTCGACGACATGAAAAAACGAGGCGATGAAATCCGCGTCCCCTCCCCCTCCGGCCTCCCGTCTCTCAAGAGTTCAACCGTTTCGCATCGAAAGCAAGCGCCGTACGCGCAGGTTGCCCCTCAGGCGTAGGGGTCGAGCGTGAACAATTCCTGCGGCTTGCCGACTCCGCGCAAGGCGTAGCGGCCCACGGAGACGAAAGGCGGCCGGTCGGACGAGAAGGACTCGGCGAATGCCGAGGAGATCAGGATCGGCTGGTCGACGGAGCGGCACATCGCCGCGATCCGCGACACTTCGTTGACCGCGGGCCCGACGACGGTGAAGTCGAGCCGGTCCTTGCTGCCGATATTGCCGTAGAACACCACGCCGAGATGGAGCCCGAGATACATGTCGGTCGTGGGAAGCCCCTCGGCGCCGCGACGCTCGTTGAGCTCCGCCACCGCCAGTCGCGCCTGCTTGGCGGCCTCGAGCGCCGCGGCGGTGGCGCGGGCGCGGTCCTGGGCGGGAAAGATCGCCAGCACGCCGTCGCCGATGAGCTTGAGCACGTCGCCGGAACGCGCGTGGATCGCCGAGACGATCGCGTCGGCGTAGTCGTTGAGCAGCGGGATGATCTGCCCAGCTTCGGCGTTGTCGGAAATGCGGGTGTAGTCGCGAAGGTCGCTGAACCACAGGACGGTCTTGATGCGTTCCGCGACCCCGCGCTCGATGCGGCCGTGCAGCACCCGCCGCCCGGCGTCGCGGCCGAGATAGGTTTCGACCAGCGTCTCGGCGATGCGGCCGAGCGCGGCGGCCTTGATGGCCAGTCCGAAGTGGGGAACGACGCGAACGAGGGCTTCGACGTCGGCGTCGGAAAAGCCCTCGGGCCGGTCGGTCATCCAGCCTGAATAGAACGAATCCATCTCGCCGATGACGGCGTCGGCGTCGAAGCGGTTGAGCAGCGCCACGTATTCGGTCAGCGACGCCTCGTAGAGATCGTGCAGGATTGGGAATTCGGACGCGGTCTCCGGCCCGATCCGGCGCCGCAACAGGGATTCGCCGTCGTTCAGCATCCGGAACCAGGGGCTGGTCCGCCATCGCTCCGCGGCTTCGCCATCCGTGCTCCGCCCATAATCGGTAAAGGTCACGTCCGGCTTCTCCCGCTCCCAGCGGAAGGTCCTTCCCTCATACAACGGATGCAGGGTGTCGATGAACGCGACCCCGCGCGCGAGCGGCAGACCGCTCGCTACGGCGCGCTCGCAAAAGCCCTGCAATAGCGTCGTCTCCGAAGCCCCGGCAAGCCCGGCCTCGGCTATCCAGCCGCAAAGCGCGGCGATCTCCGCATCGGTCATGCGCCCGATGATAAGGCTTCGGCGCGTTTCGGCCAAACGGCGATCTCGGATCTCGTACGGCCGTGGCCTCGAAGCCGCGAGCCTGCTACTCCTCATCGCGGCGGGTCGAAGAACCGGAGGAAACGAAGTGAGCAAGATCGCTCTCGTCGGACTGGGACTTGTCGGCCGCGCCTGGGCGGTCAGTTTCGCGCGCGCCGGCCACGAGGTGGCGATCTGGGACGAGCGTCCCGAAGCCATCGACGACGCGCTTCGCTTCGTCAACGGCGTTCTGCCCGACCTCGACGCCAATGATCTCTTGCGCGGCGAACCTCCTCTTTCGGTCCGCGCCCGAATGCGCCGAGCCGGCTCGCTCGAAGAAGCGCTCGACGGCGCGAGCCACGTGCAGGAGAACACCCCCGAGGACCTCGCCGCCAAGCGGCGGGTGTTCGCCGAGCTCGACCGGCTCGCCGATCCCGAAGCGGTGCTGGCGAGCTCCACCTCGGCGATCCTGCCGTCGCTGTTCAGCGAAGGGCTCGCGGGCCGCGGGCGTTGCCTCGTCGCCCATCCGATCAACCCGCCCTATCTCATACCCTCGGTCGAGGTCGTGCCGGCGCCATGGACCGGGCGGGACGCGATCGAGCGCACCGCCGCCTTGCTCGTAAGCGCGGGCCACGCGCCGATTGTAATGACGCGGGAGATTGACGGCTTCGTCGTCAACCGCCTTCAAGGCGCCCTGCTCGAAGAGGCCTTCCGGCTCGTCGCCGACGGCTTTGCCTCCACCGAGGACGTCGACATCGCCATCCGCGAGGGTCTCGCGCTGCGCTGGTCCTTCATGGGACCGTTCGAGACCATCGACCTCAACGCGCCCGGAGGGGTGCGCGACTACGCCGAGCGCTATCAGCGCATCTATGCCGGAATCTTTCCCTCGACCCAGCGACGGATTGACTGGGCGGGCAGCGCAATGGATGGAATCGAAGCGGAGCGCCGACGCCGCCTGCCGGCGGAAAAGCTGGCCGAGCGCGCGGCCTGGCGCGACCGGCGGCTGATGGCGCTCGCCGCCCACAAGAAGCGGGCCCGCGAGGAGATCGGCGAATGACGGAAAGCTTAAGGACGAAGCGGCTTTTCGATCCGAATGTCGACGGCGGATTGCTCGCGGTCAGGTAAGGAGGGGCGACGATGAACGCGCCTGCGCTGATCGGCGTCGACTGGGGATCGTCCAGTTTTCGCGCCTATCTCATGGCGGGCGATGGCGCGGTTCTCGACAGGATCGCGGCGGCCGAGGGCGTCGCCTCGATTTCGCCGAGAGAATTTCCGTCCGCATTCCGTCGGTTGCTCGGCGCTTGGCTCGCTCAGCATCCCGCCCTGCCGGTCCTCGCTTCGGGCATGGTCGGCAGCCGCAACGGCTGGCGCGAGGCCCCTTACGTGAAATGCCCGGCCGATCCGCGCGCGATCGCGCACAATCTGGTCGCGGTCGAGACGGACGGGCGGCGCGTCCTGATCGTTCCCGGCCTCTCGTACGAAGACGAGAACGGCCGGCCCGACGTGATGCGCGGCGAAGAGGTCGAGATTTTGGGGATTGCCGACGCGGGCGCGCGGCTCGTCGTGCTGCCCGGCTCGCATTGCAAATGGGCGGTCGTCGAAGACGGCCGCGTCGCGCGCTTCAAGACCTTCGTGACCGGCGAATTGTTCGCCGCGATCCGCGAACACACGCTGATCGGCGCCTTCGCCCGCGCCGCCGCGCCTGAGCCGCTCGGGCCCCCCTTTGCGCTCGGCGTCCGGCGGGGCGCCTCCGCCGCCCGCGGCGAGGACGGAGACGGGCTGATCGGCGCGCTCTTTTCCGCCCGCAGCCTTCCGCTTACGGGAAAACTCGCCGAAGCTGACGCCGGCGAATATCTTTCTGGCCTCGTCATCGGCGCCGAGATCGCCGAGGCGCGCCGGCTTTTTCCCGACGAAAGGGCGCATATCGCGGGAGCGAATGCGCTCGTTGAGCGTTATCGGACCGCGTTCGCCGCCCTCGGCGAGGTCGCCTCGGCCGCGCCGCCTCGCGCCGCGGCGCGCGGGCTGTTCGTCATCGCCCGCCAAGCTGGACTTCTGTCATGATCGCCCTTGCTCCAACGCCTTTGATCGCCATCCTCCGCGGCTTGACGCCGGACGAAGCGGAAGCGATCGCCGCCGCCCTGGTCGAGGCCGGCTTCGGCGGCATCGAGGTTCCCCTGAATTCGCCCGAACCGCTGAAGAGCATCGAGATCATCGCTCGCCGAGTCGGAAAGGCCGCGCTCGTCGGCGCCGGGACCGTGCTCATGCCGGGCGCCGTCGAGGCCGCGGCCGGCGCCGGCGCCGGGCTGATCGTCGCGCCGAACGCGGACCCCGGCGTGATCGAATGCGCGCTGAGGCTCGGCCTCAGCGTTCTGCCGGGCGTGGCGACGCCGACCGAGGCCCTCGCAGCGCTGGGGCTCGGCGCGACGGGCCTGAAGATGTTCCCCGCCGAGGTCCTGCCGCCCGAGGCCGTCAGGGCGTGGCGGTCCGTCCTGCCGAAGGACGCGCCGCTATTTCCCGTCGGCGGGATCACGCCCGACAAACTCGCGCCCTATCGGACGGCCGGCGCCGACGGCTTCGGGATCGGCGGCGCGCTCTACCGGCCAAGCATGACGCCAAAGGCGGTCGAAACGAAAGCGAAGGCTTTTGCCGCGGCGTGGGAACGCAGTTCCTCCGGCTCGCGATAGGCTGCGGAGAATTGCTTCTATCGCCAGGGCCCCGTTTTGCAAGGCACGGGCGATCAAAATCGAGGCTAAGTCGCTAAATGCCCCATAGGCAGATTTCCGTTTGGAATTCTCTAATGTTACTGCCCTGTAGCGATCAATTAATCCTAAGTTTATATCCAAGGTTTTGGGGGCTTCGCGAAATTCCCAAATTAACATAGCGAGACCAAAGGATATTGATCCAAACCACAGTATCAAAGAAATTATTAATAATATCAAAAAGACCAACGAGTCCGTTGCGAATTTAGCGAGAAACGCAAGGATCATAGATAGAGCAATACTTATCGACAAGAACCAACAACTCCAAGAGATGACATCGTACCGGAAATTGAATGTGTCACCCTGTAAA
>Ga0074046_10005027_pt1 | contig 10620 bp, 6 predicted proteins | sample BogForMeECP23OM3_FD_94441 | JGI IMG/M metagenome (GOLD analysis project Ga0074046, IMG submission 94441) | Bog forest soil microbial communities from Calvert Island, British Columbia, Canada - Bog Forest MetaG ECP23OM3 | ecosystem: Environmental > Terrestrial > Soil > Wetlands ...
GTCAAAGTGCGCTCGCCGCGGGCAATTTTCGTGGATCACACGTTCGTAGGCAAACTTCGGACGGCGGAACTCGTCCAGCTCCGGCAGCTTGCCCATAGTGACGTATTCCAGAACCAGAGCCAGCAAATTGTAAGGATTGGGCGGGCAACCGGGAAGGTTGACAATCGGTTTGCCCGACACGACGTAATCAACACCGACCGCACCCGTGGGATTTGGGTCAGCCGACGGCACGCCGCCCCACGAGGCGCAGGAGCCGATAGCGATCACCGCGGCCGCCTGGGCTGCAACTTCTCTCACCACCTGAACTGCCGGCCTGCCGCCCAACTCCATGTAGACGCCGTTGTCCCGGGTCGGAATCGCGCCTTCCACCACCAGGACATATTTGCCGGCGTTTTCGGCCATGGCTGAGCGCAGCGCGGCTTCCGCCTGGGTGCCCGAGGCTGCCATCAAGGTCTCGTGGTAATCGAGGGAAATCACGTCGAGAATCAGGTGAGCAACATCGGGAGCGGAGGTGCGCAACAAAGTCTCGGTGCATCCCGTGCAGTCCTGGAAGTGCAGCCAGATCACCGACGGCCGCTTGGTCTTGCCGATCGCCTCTGCTACCTGCAGAACGGAGCCCTTGCTGGTAAGTGCCAGTCCCACCGGCGCGGTGGCCATCAGCACGCTGCATAACTGGAGGAAGCTTCTCCGGGAGACTCCGCTAGCCTCCAGGTGTTCTGCAATGGTTGGATGCTTGGACATTTAGCGCCTTCCTGAGTACGGCATTACCCCGTGGACATTGAGCGGATCTACCCTCGCGAACTTAGTGGTGTTCCCCGTGGAGTCGCAGAGGGACAGGAAGAACTGAAACGACCCAAGCTTATGGGTGCAACAACTTCTGAGACTAAGAATTAATACATGATAAAAATTACGACCCCGGTTTCTTCGTCTCCGCCTGTATCCCTGTGACCACAAACTACCTTCCCGCCAATAGCACCTCGGGATCTAACGATAACGTTTATCGCCCGCGGCGTATTTTGATTCAGTGATCTTAGTCACTCGCCAATGTGACCACCGCCAGCGCAGCGCGCCAATCCGCCGATGGTTTGCGCGTCGCCTGATTGTCTTTGCTGTCGAATCCCGCCCGCCGCACCGAGGGTGAGACGCCCCTTCGGCACGCTCAGGGGCAGGCTCTCGGGACAGCCGGCAAAATGCCGGCGCTACAATCCCATCCAACTGTCGCAACTAGTGTCAGCGCCCCCGCCACTGGAGATCTGCCAGCTCCGGCAAGCACCAGCAGATGGAGTCACAGCTGCACGGGCTGAACGACCGCGAGATTCCCAACGTTCTCTCCATGGGGAATGGAGTATATTGATTTTCGCGACGGTTGCTCCGCCCGGAGAACATCGCCCACTGAGTGGATGAAAGCCGCTACTCTAACGTCACCTCAAGAAGTTTCGAAGCGGCCTCTTCGGATTGGCCAGGTTGCGACGCCGGAACCGAAGCAAGGTCAAATTCTCCTGCGCGTGCGAGTGTGTGGAGTGTGCCGCACCGATTTGCATATCGTCGAGGGCGATTTGCCGCCTTGTCGCCCCGGAATCATCCCCGGACATCAGATTGCTGGCGAAGTCGTAGCCGGAGCTACTGAGGAATTTGCTGTCGGCACCCGCGTTGGCGTTTCCTGGATGGGGGGAACCGACGGCACCTGCCCGTATTGCAAGCTTGGTCTGGAGAATCTCTGCGATTCACCTACCTTTACCGGTTATACGGTGGACGGCGGCTATGCTGAATATGCAGCCGTTCGTTCCGATTTCGCTTTTCCTCTTCCCGATCGACTGGACGATTTGCACGCCGCCCCGCTGTTGTGCGCAGGCATTATTGGTTTTCGTAGCCTTCGTGTGGCTGGTGTCAAGCATGGTGACCGCGTCGGTCTGTTCGGGTTCGGTGCTTCGGCCCATCTGGCAATCGCAGTCCTACGCTCCTGGAATTGCGAGGTGTACGTCTCGACGCGAGGAGCAACCCACCGCCAATTAGCAGCTTCTCTGGGCGCAGTTTGGGTCGGAAGTGAGACCGACCGGCCGCCCGCGCAGCTTGACTGCGCCGTGACTTTTGCTCCGAGTGGCGATGTGGTAGTAGCAGCGCTCGCTAGTCTGCGAAAGGGAGGAGTGGTTGCCATCAACGCTATTCACCTGGACCGGATTCCGCAGTTTGACTACGATCGCCTGTTGTGGGGCGAGCGCCAGCTGCGGAGTGTCACCAACATGACGCGTGCTGACGCTCGAGATTTTCTCCAAATCGCGAGCGAGATTGGTCTGAAGCCGAAGGTGACTGCATTCCCACTCGAGCAGGCCAACGAAGCTTTGATTGCGGTAAAACAGGATTCCATCGACGGAGCGGCCGCCATAGTCGTGTGAGGTGGTTCCCCGCATGATCTGTCTACGTGTTGTATGCCCGCAAGAATCACCTTGGATGGTGCCGAGCATCACTGACACCAGCGCACCGAAACCTGTAGGAATTGATCAGGAGGAATTAAAACTGAATACTGCAAATTGGCGGCCCGGCCCCACAAAAGGGTGAGAGCATCTCGCCCAGCCGCCGCTCGACGGCGGGGGCCGGGCCTGCTGACGGGTCAGCCGGAATGTCCACAGCACCTCGCCGGAGCCCACAATGCATCGACGAGTTCCCACGCTGGTAATAGTCTCAGTGGTTGCGCTGGGCATCTTCGACTCCTCACAAGAAAGGAGCCAACGACAACCGCCAATCGTTCCGGTGGACGGGGCTAGCGTCTTCCAAAATTATTGTGCGGCCTGCCACGGGCCCGGTGGGCAAGGCGATGGCCCGGCGTCCAAGGCACTGAAAAGAAAAGTCCCAGATCTCACCAGGCTTTCGCGACGAAATGGCGGCGTATTTCCTGCCGTTCATGTGCGAAGCACCATCATGTTGGGCTCAGACGATCTCCTGCCTGCACATGGCTCGAAGCTGATGCCGATTTGGGGGCCGATTTTCCATGACATCGAGTTTGATCAGGACTTGGGCAACGTACGGCTGGAAAATGTAACCAAGTATTTGGAATCCATGCAGCGGAAGTAGAAGGTTCAGGCGAACCTGCCACGGCCGTCTCCTGCCATCCGTGATTTCCAGACTGCCGTTATACATCCGCGGGCGTCATGATGTCCCAAAGGTTGAGAACAGCTGTGACATTGTGTGTCGCGGGTGGAATCTTCGGCCGAGATCGCGCGGCCGCGAGTCCGTTCCTCATACCCCTGGCCTAATCGACGTGCTCGCCGACCTCGAACCCTTCTTCGGCCGCGGGCAGCACGTCGCGTTCGCCCGCGATCCACACATATAAGGTGGGCAGCAGAAAGACGCTCATGATGAGGGCTGCGATTAGACCTCCAACGATTACGATCGCGAACGGACGCTGCGAGTCGGAACCGATGGCATGCGAGAGAGCGGCAGGCAGCAGACCTAGAGTCGCTACCAGCATGGTCATCATGATGGGCCGCAGTCGCAACACAGCTCCCTCCACTGCGGCGTCCTCAATGGAATAGCGGCGTGCCCGGAGCTGATTGATGTATTCCAGCATGATGACTCCGGTCTGCACCGACACGCCGAACAGCGCCAGGAAACCGACGCCGGTGGAAACGCTGAAATTGGTGCCGGTGATCAAGAGAGCCAGTAGACCGCCAATGGGTGCGATGGCAACCGTCGCCATAATCAGCAGCGCCCATTTGTAAGACTTGAACATCGTATAAAGGATGACGAAGATGATGAGGATGGTGATTGGGAGTACGATGAGGAGCCGCGCGTTGGCTCTCTTCTGGCTCGCGTATTCCCCTTCCCAATCGATGCTATATCCGTTGGGCAATTTGACCTGTTCGTTCACCTGCTTGATTGCTTCTTCCACGGTGCTGCCGAGATCGCGACCGCGGACGCTATACTTGATGGCAACGTAACGCCGATTGCCTTCGCGATAAACTTCTGACGCGCCATCGGTTTCGCTGATCTTGCACAACTGCGCGAGCGATACACGTTCACCAGAGGGCGATAGCAAACGGATGCTCTCAATCGCTTCCTTCGTATCGCGGTATTTTGGGAGATAGCGCAGCGTGAGATCGTAGCGCGCCTCGCCCTTCAGGACCTGGGTGAGCGCGTTTCCGCCAACCGCGGTTTGTACCGCATCCTGCACATCGGCAACGTTGATCTGGTAACGGGCGGCCGCGTCGCGGTCGACCGTGACATTCAGATTGGGCTGGCCGAGTACACGAAAAACTCCGAGATCCTCAACGCCTTGGATTCGCCGCATGATACTGGCGATCTCATCGCTCTTTGCTTCGAGAACTTTTAAATCGTCGCCATAGATTTTCGTGGCCAGCGCGCCTTTCACTCCGCTCACAGCCTCTTCCATGTTGTCTTCGATGGGCTGGGAAAACCCCCAGACGACGCCGGGGATTTTGTTGAGCTCGCGATTCATGGCGGCGATCAGCTCGTCTTTATTTTCGTGGAAGACAGGCCGCCACTTTTCTTTCGGTTTCAGGTCCACGAAATACTCGGTGTTAAAGAAGCCGGTGTTGTCCGTGCCGTCATCCGGGCGCCCCACCTGGCTGGTGCATTGCGGCACCTCGGGAAAGGAGCAAAGTACGATTCGCGCCTGGTTTGCGACCCGGATGCCCTCGTCCGGCCCGGTGCTGGGCGCAAGCGTACCGCGAACCCAGAGCGCACCTTCATCCAGGTGGGGCAGAAATTCGGAACCGATGATTCCGCTGAAGGCGAGATAATTCCCAAAGATCACCAGAAGCACGCACACACCGACTGTGATCACGCGATGGCGAATCGCCCAGCGCAGGGCATCACGATATCGTTCGGTCACGAAGGTCATGACTGGGTTGCGCCATTCGTGTGCCCCCTTCTGGAAGGCGAAACTTGCCAGTACGGGTGCGACCAGGATCGAGAACAGCAACGCCCCGAGCAGCGCAAAGGCTACGGTCCATGCCATGGGGTGGAAAAGCCTGCCTTCGACGCGCTGCAGCGTAAAGATCGGCAAGAAAGCAGTAATGGTTATGACGATGGCGTAGAATACCGGGCGCTGCACTTCATGCGAGGCAAAACTAATTCGTTCGGTGGTGGTCTTGATCCCATCGCCATAGCTCAAATGGCGCACAATGTTTTCGATCAACACGATGGCGCCTTCGACGATCACGCCGAAGTCCAATGCGCCGAGGGACAGCAAGTTGGCGGGAATGCGACTCAAGTCCAGACAAATGGCCGCAAACAGGAGAGCAAACGGAATGGTTGCGGCGACGATGATGGCGCCTCGAACATTACCCAGAAATAGAAGCAGGACGATCGATACCAGGACCATGCCTTCGGTGAGATTGTGAAGGACCGTGTGGGACGTGTAGTGAACCAGATCACTGCGATCGAGGAAAGGGACGATCTTAACTCCCGGAGGCAAGATGTGCTGGTTGAGTTCTTCCACCTTTTGGTGGATGCCTTGGAGCGCCGTCTCGGCGGTTGCGCCTTTCCGCAACAGCACGATGCCTGACACGACATCGTCATTATCGATGATCTTTCCGTCCTCGTGGTGAATGGCTCTGGCAAACTGGCCGAGTCGAATCTTCGGACCTTGCGAAACGACCGCAATATCCTTTACCCGGAGCGGCGTTCCATTCCTGGTGGTGATGACCGTGCGTTCGATGTCCTGGGCGCGATCCACCAATCCGACGGAGCGCACGTTGATCTGTTGCAGACCTTCCTGGATGAAGCTTCCGCCAGCGTTGATGTTGTTGGTGGTGAGTTGCTGCTCGACCTGGGCCAGGCTCAGGCCGTAGGAAACGAGTTTGTTGGGGTCCACGCGAACCTGGTATTCGCGAGTGGGGCCGCCGAAGCTGGCCACATCGACAATATCGGGCACCGACTTAAAGTTCTTTTCCACGACCCAGTCTTCAATGGATTTCAGCTCCATGGGATCGTACGCGGGATTGGTGCTGCGCAAGGTGAAGAAATAAATCTGGCCAACCGGACTCCAGTCCGTGCCCATTTGCGGTACCACGCCCGGTGGCAGGGTGACCTGGTTCAGTCGCTCCAGGACCCGTTCCCGGTTCCAGGCGTTGTCCGAACCATCCTCGAAAATCAGCTTCAGGTCCGAGAGCCCGAACAACGAGAACGAGCGCAGATGCACGGTCTGCGGGATGCCGTTCATGGCCACTTCGAGCGGAATCGTGACTTGCTGTTCGATTTGTTCCGCTGAAATTCCCGGCCATTGCGTAATGATCTCCACGTAGTTGTCAGCTACGTCGGGATAGGCCTCAATGGGCAATCGCTCGAACGAGACGATCCCCCCGGCGAGAAGCAGCAGGGCGAAACCGAGGACGAGGAGGCGGTTGTCAAGAGCAAAATCAACGACTCGGCGAATCATTTATTGCTCCCATTTATTGCTCCAAAGTGTTCTGCAACGGCAGAGCGTTTGAGACGACTCGATCTCCCGGCTTGATGCCTGAGACGACTTCTTGCAGGTTGCCCGGAAGCATGTTCCCGGTGACCACTTCCAGGCGCTTGAAATGGTCCGTGCTCTTCGGAACTGGCGTGTATACCCACTCGCGATCGTGCGAGTGCAGAATCGCCGTGGCGGGAATGGCAGCGTGGGTTTCCGGCTGCTTGCCGTAGAACGTCGCGGTCGCAAACATGCCTACACGCATCAGTCCGGGGTTGGGAACTTCGAGGCGAACCTTCGCCGTGCGGAGGTTGGGATCGAGAACGGGCAGGATGTTATCGACCCGCGCTTTGAAAACCTTGTTGGGATAGGCATTCAGGCGGACATCCGCATCCGCGCCGACGCGCACGGCATCGAGATCATTTTCGTACACGTCGCAGATGATCCAGACATACGACAGATCAGAGATGGTGAACGGGTTGGGGCCAGACAGACCCTGCACGCCGGCTGCGTTGGTGACCTGCTGATCGGTAATTACGCCCGAGATGGGGGCGGTAACGTCGACGATTCCAGAAGGATGGTCCTTGTCCACGCCGAGAAGGTGCAACTGCTCGGTGGCTGTATTCAGATCGACTTTGGCATCCTGTTCAGTATCTTCCGCTTGTTCGATAGCGCTTTTTGCGATCGCACCCTTGTCGTAAAGAGTCTGGGCTCGTTCGAGTTGCTGACGGGCCAAGCGTTCATCGTTCACAGCCTTCAAGTACGTCTGGTAAGCCCCGGAAACATCGCTGCTCCGAACTCTCAGCAACAACTGGCCTTTCTTCACTACGTCTCCCAACCTGGCTTTGATTTCCACCACTCGTCCCGAAGCAAGGGAAATCACCGGAACAGCGCGCGCGATATCGGGCTGCACTATGCCGGTCACGTTCAGGGCGGGCGCCGCCTTGTGTTCAAGCGCTGTCACCAGTGGGAACTGATCGGGGTGATCAACTTTGAAGTTATTGGCATCGAGGTCGGGCTCGACGGTGGCCGGGGGCGGGGCCTCGGCTTTCGGGTCCGCTTTGTTTTCGCCGCAGCCAGAGAACAGCGCCAGGCACAGCAGGAGGGCGGCGGACCAGCGAAGGCGGGCGGCGGAGATTTTCGGCGCGGCCACAGGGGGAAGGCTTACTGCGGCCGCGCCGCAAGAGTCCGCCGGTTGCACAGGCTTGGCGGCTCTTGAAGTCAACAAGTATGTCGTTTGCGATGTCATGGGATCACCTCGCGGCCTACCGCTAGATTCAATTGGGCGGCTGCGGTCAGGTAAGAACCAACCAGGTTCACGTAGGCCAGTTGCACGGTGCGGTATTCCGCCTCGGCGTTCAGGAAATCCAGCAGCGACGCGCCGCCGTGCTGGTAGGAAAACGTAATCGTGTCCCGCACCCGGACGGACTGCTGCAGGTACTTAGCCTTGTACGGCCGCAGCAGAATCAAATTGCTGTCTACCGTGGCGTAGCTGGAGTCGACGTCGCTGAGCACCTGTGCTGCGGCCGCGTCGCGCAATCTCTCATTGCGCCTGATATCCAGTTGCGTTCGCAACTTCTCTCCCTGGTTGCGGTCGAAGATGCGCAGCGGGATGCTGACACTGAGGCCGACGGTATTGACGCCAAACGGGTTATTGGTGGAGGAGTTGTGGGTGTACCACGCGCTCAAGGTGGGATCGGTCGAGCCGTTGGCAACCGCGAGTTTGTGATCGGTTTGGGCTTTGTCCACGGCTTCGATGGCGGCCTTCAAGTCCGGCCGCGTATCCATAGCGATCTTGCGGAACTCGTCGCGTGGCACAAGTTGGTCGTTGAAGTCGTAGGGCCCGGTCACGTCGACTTGTTCAATCGGAGTCCGGTCGTTGAGCAGCGTCAGGAGTTGGATCTTTGCGTTTTCCAGGTTCTCCTCGGCGGCTTGCAAATCGGACTCATACTGCACCCGCTGCAGTTCCAGTCGGTCGAGATCGATCTGCGCAATGTCGCCGGCGCTGAAGCGAGTCCTGCTGATATCGAGCACGTGGTCGTAGTAGGCAAGATTGTCTTTTGCCAGCTGCAGTACCGCTTTTGCCTGCAGCGTTGATACAAACGCTCCCCGCAAGTTGAAGAGCAGAATTCGCTCCAAGTCGGCGTGGCTCGACTCGGCGATCAGTGTCGCTTTTTTTGCGCTCTCCAGGCGCAACTCCCGCTTGTGCCGCCGTTCGTGCAGGTAGCTGACGCTGGGCGACTCAAACGTGCCAGCGAAGGGTCGCCATACGTCTTTATGAGGAGCGATTTGGGTTCCGTCTGCAGACAGAGTGAGCTGCGGGTTCGGGCGCAAGTACGCAGTGATTTCCTCTGCCTTCGACTCGTCCACGCTCAGCTTGTCGGCCTGCAGAGTGGGATTGCTCTGCTCGAACCGAGCGCGCACGTTTTCCCATGTCCAAGGCTCCTGTGCGGACGCACGCCGCCCAAGACAGAGCAGAAGATACAGTGTCAGACAGCGCAAATGGATCCTTCGCATTGCACAACTCCCTAGTCGCGACGGCACTCTTCGCGACTGGTAACTGCCAATGCTGCGATCCACAACCCATGGCGAGGGAGCGCAGCAACAATCCGTTTGAAAATTAATGAGATGCCGCCGCTGATGACGGCGCAAAACGACCTCAGAACTTAGGCCTCGGGAGGGGCCCGGCCAGCGATGCTACGGGCTGGAGTTTGGCGCGGACGAACGCGCAGATCTTCAGAAACCGTTCCAGACGCATCGTTCTCGGGCCGGAACGAAGCCACCTGAGCCGGTCGCGCCGTTCCGCCATCATAGCTGCACGCTGGAGACTTGATGCTTGGCGATTGTTTGACGGTGCGCTTGAAGGGTCCGGACTCTTCAATTTCGGCACTGATGGGATGCAGGTCATCCGAAGCAGAAACCACGGGGAATAGCAACGCCAGGAGGCAGCCCAAAAGAACAAATGAACGAGACGGCTTCCCTGAACTCCACCGCGACGCCGGTTGGCGACGCCAGATAAGCACCGCGGGCAACGCCAACGCCAGCCATAGAAGGTTGAGAAGTAATTCCATTCTTAATGCGCTAAACCAATAACCCCTTCCGCACTTGCGGAAATTGTATCTGCAATTTGCGGAAGATGTCGAATCGAAATCGCGGCGGTGGTACCCTTTGGTCATGAGGCGCAGGCACGCCGCTGTTCTAACCTGCTGTGTTCTTTTTGGTTTTGCGCTGCCCGGTTGGAATTCCGGGCAAAACAGCGCAGGTCAATGGTTTACCCTGACGGGTGGGCACAATTCCTCAACTGATCTTCAGATCCAAAGCTCAGTCTTGCGGATCGACTTCGACCACAACTTGCACAGCCGAGTGGTCGCCTTGTTTGGCCCAAGCCCGAAACTCCTGGCGCCGTTTTCTGCATCGGAAACGGTTACCAGCATGGATCGCACCTGCGGCGACTTTGCCCTGAGTGCAAGCCGCCGGGAACAAATGTCTGACACTTTTGGCGCGGGAGAGCGGCTGACGCTAACTGGCAAATGCGGAGACCTACGCAAGAGCGTCGCGGTCACGACCTATGCCGACTTCCCATCCTTGGCGGTCTTTGATGTCGAGTACACGAACGATTCGCCGGTGCCACTGAAAATTCATGGCTGGAGCAACAACCAGTATGTGCTAAGTGCAGTCCCTCCGGCGCGCGGACCCGCATTCTGGTCCTACCAAAGCGGCTCCTACGAGAAGCGTCCGGATTGGGTTCTTCCGTTGCGTGCCGGATTCCGGCAGGAAAATTATCTCGGCATGAATGCCAGCGACTACGGTGGCGGCACTCCCATAGTCGATGTTTGGCGTAAAGATGCTGGTCTCGCGGTGGGTCACGTGGAACCGGGACCACGCCCGATATCGCTCCCCGTTTCTATGCCGGATGCGCGCCACGCCAGGGTGGCCGTCCGCTCCACAAAGGAGCGAACTCTGGAACCGGGAGAGAGCTTCCATACTCTTCGCACATTTGTCTCCGTGCACCAAGGTGACTACTTTCGCACGCTCGCCGAATACCGCCGTCTCATGATGCGGCAGGGATTTCAAATGGCTTCGGCGCCCGACAGCGCTTTTGGCCCGATCTGGTGTGCCTGGGGCTACGGCCGGTCGATGCAGCTCCAACAGGTGTATGACACGCTTCCGACCGTTAAGAAAATGGGCTTCGCCTGGGTCACTTTGGA
>Ga0074046_10005028_pt1 | contig 10619 bp, 8 predicted proteins | sample BogForMeECP23OM3_FD_94441 | JGI IMG/M metagenome (GOLD analysis project Ga0074046, IMG submission 94441) | Bog forest soil microbial communities from Calvert Island, British Columbia, Canada - Bog Forest MetaG ECP23OM3 | ecosystem: Environmental > Terrestrial > Soil > Wetlands ...
CGGCGTCGTCGAGCAGCCCTGAACTCACCGGCCTTTGGTAGTGCCACACAACCCGTCCGGTTCGCGCGTCCAGAGCAAATACATCGTTGGACGAGGTTACGTACATCACTCCATTCACGACTACTGGGGTCACTTCGAGATTCTGCGAGTTGCCGGGATGGAAACCCCACACCGCGCGGAGTTGCGCAACATTTGTGGCGTTGATTTCATGCAGAGTGCTGTAGCGGCGCCCGGTGTAGTCGCCGTTATAAGAGGTCCAGTTGGCTCCGACCGGGCGTACCAGAAGATCTTCTGCGCTCACCTCAGGCGCAGCAGTGACAGCGGATTGCGGCCGGTCCTGCCCGACAATAGGCACCGCCGCGCACATGGCAGCCAGTAGTAATAGGATGAGCGCTTTCGCGGGCGATTTCATATCAGCGATTGTCGCCGCTATCCACTTGTACTTCCTGAAGAGAACCCCAGTCCACACCGTGATCATCTTCCAGGTGCAGAGAGACCCGCGCTGGGTTTCCGGGCGGAGCAACTTCCGTTTCGAGCAGCACCGGTTCGGCGGGACTGACGGTCGCAATTGCCATGGCTCCGAGGCTCGAACCATGTTCGTTGTAGAAGTGAGCAACCAAGCGCCCGGCACAGAAAACTCCGAACGAACCTGAAAGTTTGATTTTTCCGTTCTCGAGACGAACGCTTTGCAGCGGGCGGATCACGATGCCGGCGTCCTTCGCCCCATGAAATTCATTCCCGGCTCGCGTGGGAAACCATTCCGTGTCCAGATCGCAAGAGTCTCCCGGTCGCAACCGGCACATCGGACTGTTAATTTCCGCTTCAAGGTAGTAAGGGGCTGCGTCCGCATCGTTGCTAAGGGAAAGAATTCCATCGTTGCTCAGCCTTGTCTCCGGGCCGTTTGTCCAGAAGATGACCGAAGCTTTACCGGGATAGGGTTTGTTCTCGTTGAACTGAAAGCGTTCCACCATGGCGTACTTGCTGCCGCCATCCACTACTGCCAGCCAGCCCTCGGTCGAGTCCAGCCACAATTCAGCTGCCATGTGAACGTAGTGCACGGCAAAGAGGCCATCGTTTCTCACCGACACAGCAGAATTCTGCGCCGGACCGAAGCGAACGTGATAGCGGTTGAGATAACTGCTGGATGGGTTCGCCGGGGTGAAGGTCCAGAAATCGGGGTTGAAGCCGGTGGTGGAGGAGGGATCGGCGGTGTTGTACTGCGAAACCGATTGCATCGACCACTCCAGGGTATGCCCGCTCACGTTCTTCATCGAGGCGTGAAAGCGGATACGCGGAGAGTCCGCGTCCAGGTGGATGGTTCGCACAAACTGGATCCCGGTCTGAGGATCGGCCGGACCGGTAAGTTCGATTTCGCACTGCTGTCCTTCCGAAAGTTTTCGAAAGATGAAAGGACCATCATCCAACACGTCAGAGTCGCCTACCCAATGTTGCTCGTCGTCGTTGCCCTCGGGCAAAAGCCACAGCTTGTCGCCACCGTAGTTGAACCACACACCTGGGGTCGGCGGTTTGTACGTCCCAGCAAGTTTGGGATTCACGAACAGGTAGGGATGCCCAGCGAAATTTACCTGCATCAATCGGCCGCCATTTTGCGGCACCACAACCAACTGAACCCACTGATTGGAAAGTTGCTGCGAGCTCCACCCCTTGTAGTTCAGGGCGTCGACCCGACACCCCGTAGTGGCCGGCGAATTTGCTGGACCGGGAGTCTGAGCCGCCGCCGCCAGCCAGAGCCCGCTCGAGCCAAGGAGAACTACGACCAGTCGTCGCATCCGATTTGCCAGTAGAAAATGCATTGCCATGAGTGCACCTTTCCAGGAAACCGCCGGAGTTGAGGGTAGCATGTGTCAGTTTTCAAAACGTGAAACTGCACCGGCAAAACGGAATGAAATGCAATAAAACGAAAGATTTCGATTTGCGTCAAGCGAATTCTGTGGTATACCCAGTGGGCAAAAGAAGTGTGCGCACGTCTCCTTGGGAACAAAGTTGAAAACTCTGCTGTTATTGCTGCTGCTCTCTCCGAATCTGCTGGCCCAGGAGCGGAAAATCGATCCCACTTGGCTACATCGGTACGTTCCACAACTGAGCGAAACACGAACTGATCTTGCATCCCTGACTTGCCACTACAAAGCGATCTTCGGGGAAGGCGATGCCGATGATCGAACTCTGCAAAGCGTTGCCCGTTTCGCGGAAGTCACGCTCGATGCTGGCGGCAATTGCCAGACCACGCTCTACGATCATGAAGAAGAGGTTTATTTCGTCCTGCAGGGAAAAATCGATCTCCGATATGGGGAACAAACGTACGCGATGCGAGCGAATGACTTCACTTACCTGCCGCCCGGTATGAAACATTCGATTGCGAATAGCTCCGATCGGTCGACCCAGGTTCTAGTCATGAGTTTCAAAGTGCCTGCGGAAATGTCAATCAGCGCGCCAGCGCTGCAGCCTAAGATCGTGAATCTTGAAGACGTTAAGGAGGAGACGGTTGAAGGTCACCCGACGTCGGTTCTGTACAAGCTTCTCCTCGGTCCCCGGAAGGGCAAGCGGGACGCGATCGATGAAGCGTACGTTGTCACCAGTTTTTTCTGGATGAATTTTGCCCCGGGAGGCACGAACTTTCCGCATCATCATGAAACCGCGGAAGAAATCTATCTCGTGCTTGAGGGAGAAGGTGAAATGGCGGCTGGAAGTGGAATGGATGGCATTGCCGGCCGCTATCCAGCAAAAGCTGGAGACGCTTATTACTTTCGCCCCAACTGCACCGTGGGGTTCTACAACCAGAACAAACCGGGAGCCAAGGCTCGCATTTTGGCGGTGCGATCGCAGGTTCCGCTGCCGAAGAATGAAGATTAGTTACTGCTGTATCGCTCGGTTTCATCCCATAAACAGGGTTTGAGCAGTGAACGCTGCGTACTCTAGCTAACAATCATTCACGATCATTCATTGACGACATTGAGGAGACCTACTAATGCGTATCCCGAATTCGAGCCGGCGATCATTTGTTAAGTTGTTGGCGGCCGCACCGCTGCTCAGCCAGATTGCGGTCCGCGAACTCTACGCACAAGCCGCCACGGCCGTGGGCAAGGACCCTCGGCAGAATGTATACACTCAGCTGGGGGTAAAGACGGTCATCAATTGCCGCGGAACCTGGACTTACCTGAGCGGGTCGCTTGAATTTCCTGAGGTTCGTCGAGCGCAGCTGGAAGCCTCCAATTATTTCGTTAACATGATCGATCTGCAGCGTGCAGTGGGCAGGCGGTTGGCAGAACTGACGGGCGCCGAATCTGGCATCGTCACTTCAGGATCAGCTGGCGCGATGTCTGCGGCGACGGCCGCATGCATGGCCGGCAGTGACGATAAATATATTTGGCAGCTCCCCGATACCACGGGACTGAAGCACGAAGTGATCATGGTGGGAGGCAGGAGCGCGTTCGACAGTGCTATCCGTCTGGTCGGCGCCAAACTGGTTCTGGTTTATTCATCCGAGGAGCTCGCCAACGCCATCAACGAAAACACAGCGATGATCTACACTACCGATCTTGGTGACAAACTGCAGCAAGAAGTGGCGATTGCGAAAGCGCATAAAATTCCTCTCCTGCTGGATGACGCCGCGGGCATACCGCCCGCCGACAACGCCAAACTTTACGCCCGGATGGGCATCGACCTTTACTGCTTCTCCGGAGGAAAGGGACTGTGCGGGCCGCAGTGCAGCGGCTTGCTTCTGGGACGAAAAGATCTGATCGAGTCAGCTCTCATGAATTGCAATCCGCGAGAGGGAGCCATTTGCCGTCCGATGAAAGTCGGCAAAGAAGAAGTTATTGGTTGCCTCACGTCGCTTGAGACCTGGCTGAATCTAGACGAGAAAAAGCTTTACGCCGAATGGAACGGGCGTGTGGATCGCATCCGGAAGCTGGTGGACACAGTGCCCGGCGTAAAGACCGACATCTACATTCCAGACGACGGGAATCGATACCCGACACTGAGGGTCTCCTGGGACACGCAGGCCTGGCGATTCAGTATTTCCGATTGCGTACAAGAACTGCGAGCGGGCGATCCGGTGATCGAAGTGCTCGGGCCAGACAATCCCAGCCTGGTGACAGCGGTGCGTGAGGGGAACCCCAATCGAAAAGAACGCAAGGAGCCCGATCACATCGAACTGATTTCAATGACCATCAAGCCAGGTGAGGAAATCGTCGTGGGGCAGAGATTGCGCGCAGTCCTGGGCGCTGCCCAGAAGAAATCGGCTGCCTAGGCGCGAAGGGAACCTACTTGAGAAAACAACGTCGGAAAGTTCAAATACGATTTCTATTGCTTGCATTCCTGCTTTTGCCAGCACTCCTTGCAGAGGGACAGATACGCGCCATCGTTCCTGCGGCGACTTCCGCCCGCGGGAATCGCTACTATTCGCCCGCTGTCGACGCGGGGGACTACGTCTATATCTCAGGTCAGGGGCCACGTCGTCCGGACGGCAGCTTACCAGCGACTTTTGATGCGCAGATCCGTCAGGCGCTCGACAACATGGAAGCGATTGTCGAATCTGCGGGTTTGACCATGGAGCACGTGGTCTACACGCAGGTTTATCTCGAGGACATCGGCAAGTATGACGAAATGAATCGAGCTTTCGCCGAGTACTTCGCGAAAACTCCACCGGCTCGAGCCGTGCTGGGCGTTGCTCGCGTTCCCGAGCCGCCCGTCGAGATTAGCGCGGTCGCCGTGCGGAGCTTGGCCGACCGTCGGGGCGTCTATCCGCCAAATTACAGTCCGGGCGATTCAGCATCGCCAGGCATTCTTACTCACGACCGGCTTTTCATATCCAGTATGACTGGCAGCGATCCCGTCAGCGGCAAGGTTCCGGACGACCCAGCGGCGCAGGTCGATTTGGCGCTTGACCGCGTGCAGGCTGTCGTGAAGGCGGCCGGTCTCGAACTCAGCAACATGGTCTTCGTCAATCCTTATCTGACTTCGAAGATCCCGATGCACGTTATGAATCAGCGTTACGCTCGGCGCTTTGAATTCGGCAATACTCCGGCGCGCGCCACCATTGAAGTGTCGAGTTTGCCAGGCGGCGCCCTGATCGAGTACACAGGCGTGGCTGTTGTTGACCTTCGCCAAAGGAAAGCGATCCGCCCAAAGAATATGCCGCCCAGCCCTACCGCCAGTCCCTGCGTTTTTGCCGGCGACACCTTGTATTGCTCCGCCAAAGATGGCTTCATTCCCGGCCCGCACGGCGGTATCTACGCCACTACCACACAACATCAACTACGGCAGAGCATGCGCAATCTCCTCGACAACCTCGAAGAAGCCGATATGACTTTCGATCAGGTTGTGGCGACAAATGTCTACCTGGACGATTTGTCTGACCTGCAAGTTTTTGACGATATATACGCGCAATATTTTGGCTCCGTGCTGCCGGCGCGAACAACCATCCAGCAAATTGCGCCTACGGAACGCGAAGCCGACAAGGAAGATCACTTCCCCGGGCTGGAGCAAGTCTCGCTGATCGCGGTTCGAAGAGAGCGAGTACGTCCGTAACTACCGGACGGATGCCAACCAAAGTATCATCTTGCCAAATCATCCGCCGGAGGGCCTTATGCAGCGAGTTGCTATGCAAGCTTTGTGCATTGTTCTGCTGATCGGCAGCACGTGTTATGGTCAATCGCTAGCCGATGCCGCGCGCGCAAATCGCAAGCAGAAGGGCGACGCCCCGACGAAGGTCGTCACCAGTGATGACCTCGACGGAACATCAACGCCAGAGACAATTCAACTGATTCCCGGTTCAAGTGCTACAGGACAAGGAACGCTGGTTGCGCCCGGAAGAGGAAAACATAGTTATCGCGTCATCATGCTGGATGCAAGCCGGTTTGTGAATGGAGGCACGGTCCATATCACGATCACCGTGGGGGACGGCGAATCCGAGGCATCTTTTGACTTGTACCCACAGGGTCTTCCGCTACCTTCAGAGGGATTCCCGAAGTCTCTAGCCAATGCGGTGAATATACACAGCGGGTCCAGCGCAAAAATCAATTATCGTTTTGCTCATGGAACAGTGTTCCAGTTCGGCGCCGAGGGCAGCTGGAATTCAAAGGCCGGAGCCACGAATACCTACAGCTTTGTAGTCGATGTGGACAGCCAATCTGCGCCATGACCCGCATGGTCGCAGGCTCGGAATTGCTCGCCGTCAGATCTTGATAAAGATCCGCTTGCGCCAGAGAAGCCAAAGCAGAATCCAGCAGAACAACAGAGCCGAGAGCGAATAAACCAGCGAAGCGTTTGGCGTGCTCAGTCCGAACGATTCGAGGTAGGCTTGCGCGGCCTCGTGCCAGTACATGCTGACTCCGTTTGGGCCTTTCGCCGTGAATGTGTAACCCGGTCCATACACTAGTGAGTCGGCGACGAATCCAGTGATCGCGTTCATCCCAAAGACCAGGATCGGCATCGTCCAGGCTCCGCGCCACTGCTTGATCTCGAGCAACCAATAGAGGAATGCCAGGAACAAAAGGGCAAATCCTCCACTGAATAGCACGAACGAACTGGTCCAAAGATTCTTGTTGATGGGAAACCACCGATTCCAAAACAAGCCCGCAGACAGGCCAACCACGCCAACCAAGAGCATGCCGGCAGCCTTGATTGCCGGCGCTTTCGCGGAACGAAGCCAATGTCCGGTCAGAACGCCGATGAGCGTGGTCCCGATGGCGGGAATCGTATGGAGGATTCCCTCCGGATCGCGATTCCCGTTGTACAAGTGGCCCATGAACAACTTGCGGTCGAGCCATGCCGGCAGGTTGCGGTCAGGATCCATGAATGGAACATTATGTCCGGGCATGCCATACCCCGGGATCGGCACAAATCGGAGAATCGCCCAGTACCCGACAATGCACGCGGCGAGTGCAATGAGTTGCCCGCGGCGGCCAGACCACAGTTCCATAGCGGCGGCGGCCAAATAGCAAAGCGCAATCCGCTGCGTCACGCCTTCAAAGCGAAAACTGTGAATATCGAAACCGATGATTGGGGACGCATTCACCAGAAAACCGACGGCAATAAGAATCAGGCTCCGCCAAAAAGCGTGGGCGAAAATGCGCGAGCGCGATTCGCCGCGCTGCAGACGCGAGGAGACGGAAAATACCAATGAAATCCCAACCAGAAAAAGAAACGAAGGAAAGATGAAGTCTGCAGGCGTCCATCCATTCCACTCGGCGTGCATGATGGGCCAATAGGCCTTGGTGTCACTGCCCGGGTTGTCCACAACGATCATGCCTGCGACACAGAGGCCGCGATAGATGTCGAGGGACATCAGGCGGTTGGGGACCTGCCGCTCTGTCTCGTTGGTGCGGCTAAGCGTGAGAACATCGCCAGGGGTGGATGGCATGTCTCGACCAATATACTCGCAAAAGTCCAGCAGACGATTAGACGAGCCAGGTCGCTACAATCGAGACGCCACGAATTCGTTGTCATCGATCGCGGGGTTGAGTCGCCGTTCCGCCGGCCAGCCACCAGTTCTCGATTTCCTCTAGGCTTCGCCCTTTGGTTTCTGGAACCATCAGCTTGACGAAGAGGAACGCTGCAACACAGACGATGGCATATAGCAGAAAAGCGCCTGGCGCGGTCAATGCTCGCACCAGGGAGAGAAACGTCAGGGTAACCAGCAGGGTCCCGCACCAAAGAAAGAGCGTCGCGATCGACATGGCGCGGCCGCGGATCCGGGTCGGGCAGATTTCTGACATCAGCACCCACGTTCCTGTGCCGATGCCGACGGCAAAGCAGGCAACATAGATCAAGACAAGGATCAGAACTGCCAGGGGTGGGCTCTGCAGATGAATCGCCGCTGCCACTCCTACGAGGGAAACTGCCATGCCCGCGAACGCCGACATCATCAAGGGCTTCCTGCCCACGCGGTCGATCAAGTACATCCCGAGAAGCGTTGCCAAGAAATTGATGGCCCCAATCATGACGTTGGCCCAAAGAGCCGTACTGGCGGTTTGCTTCGGCACGTGCTCCAGGAAAACCAGCGAGCCGTAATAAATGATGGTGTTGATGCCAGTGAACTGGCTGAAGAGCGCGATCAGCACGGCGACCACTAGCGGCTTTCGGAACGCCGGATCGAGCACGTTGCCGCTTTCTTCGGCGACGGCGGAGTGGATGGCAAGGATTTCTGCCTGCGCGGCCTTCTGACCCTTGATGCGCGCGAGGATGTGCTCGGCTTCATTCTCGCGGCCCTTTTGCACCAGCCACCGCGGACTTTCAGGAACAAAGAGCAATGCCAGCAGGAAAAACGCCGATGGCACCGCGGCCGATGCGAACATCCAACGCCAGTTCTCCGGGCCGGCTCCGGTGAGACCGTAGTTGACGCTGTAAGAGAGCAGAATGCCGGTGACGATTGCCAACTGGTTGACGCTTACCAGCCGCCCGCGAATGCGGGGCGGAGAAATCTCGGCGATATAGAGCGGCGAAAGAGTGGAAGCGAGTCCGATGGCGAGGCCGCCCATCAGGCGCGCGAGCACGAACTCGGTGATATTGCGGGGAAGCGCCGCTCCGATCGACGAAACGGTGAACAGCGCGGCAGCGGCCAGCAGAGACTTCTTCCTGCCGAAGCGGTCGCTGGTGAAGGCAGCCAGGCTCGCGCCGAAAACGCATCCCAGAAGCAGGCTGCTGGCGCCGAACTCAGTTTGTGAATCGCTCAGCGCGAACTGCCGCTTCAGGAAAACGATAGCGCCGTTGATGACCGCGGTATCAAAGCCGAACAACAACCCGCCAATCGCCGCGACGGCAGCGGGCAGATAGAGAAAGCGTGCCGATCCATGTTGTGGCGATTCATCCCGTGCGCGGACGGATTCCTGCATGTTGGTCAGGTTCATCGTGATGGATGCAGTCTTAAATTGTCAGCAATTGCTGTTGCAGGAAGACCAGTCCAGCAGCGCCAGCCACTCCACCGTATCCGCCGGTACTTTGAAAGACGATCGGAACCTTCCTGCCAAGCAAAACACTAGTGCGGCGCGCGACCTCTTCATGCAGCGGGGCGAGCAACCGCGGTCCGGCTGCGGCGATATTGCCTCCCAGGATGAGCAGTTCGGGGTCGAATATGTGGAGAAAGCTTACCAGAGCCGCAGTGAGAGACTCGAAAGCGAGATCCAGAACGCGACGCGCACAGGGGTCGCCGTCCGCTGCCGCCTGAAAGATGGCCTCGGTGCTGGGAGTTCGGCCAGCGTCGTCGAGTGATAAACGGGTTGGGGACGCGCGATGGAGGTGAGCAAAATAGGAGGACTCGATCGCGCGGGAAGAGAAGCAAGTCTCCAGGCATCCGTAATTGCCGCAAATGCAGAGCCCCCCGCGAATGTCGAGGGTGACGTGACCCAAATGGCAGGCCGCTCCGGAGGCGCCGCGGACGATGACGCCATCGACCAGAGCCGCCGCTCCCACGCCTGTGCCCAGCGTGAGCAAAACCACGTTGCGCCGCCCCTGAGCAGCCCCCCACAACACCTCGCCGACCAGGGCGGTGCGTGCGTCATTGTCTGCAGAAACTGGCAGCCCATCCACGGCGACCAATTCTCGCAGCATGCATCCTTCGAGAAAATTCAGGTCGCCGGGCAAGCGGTTTACGCGCGTGGTGGCGGCATCAATGACTCCCTTACAGCCGATCCCAATCCCCAGCACCGGGACCGTCGCCTGCTGGCGCACGGAGCGGACAAAATTCTGAAGCGACGAAATGGTGCGTGGAGAGTCCTCGTGAAAGCTCGCGATCAAGTCGCCCCGCAATCCGACCAGGGCGGCCTTGATCGTGGTGGCACCGATATCGACACCGATGGCCACAGACTCGGGGTAGGGTGATTGAGTTTCGCTCACAATCGTTCTGAATTATACTCACGTCGATCCTCAGCTGACGCTCGCGAGGGAACAAGGAGTCAATCTCATCCGTGCCTGACAGGGTTCTCGATCACGTTGCGGGTTCGAAGCAGGCGGGCCTGGCATTCTTCGATCGGGCAATGGTTTTGCTGGAAAAGTTGCGACGCACGCAAGCCGACGTGATTCAGAAAGCAGCCGAGCTGTGCGCCGAGCGAATCTCGCGCGGTGGTCTTGTTTTTCTCTTTGGCAACGGCCACTCCCGCATGATGTGCGAGGAGATGACTCCCCGGCAGGGTTGCTATGCCGGTTTCGTCGCGCTGGTCGAGTTGGCGCTTTCCAACCATGCGTCGATCGTCGGCACGAACGGACTGCGCGCTCCGCTGTACCTTGAGAACTACGAAGGGTACGCGGAGAAAATTCTGCAGAGCTTTCATTTTGGACCGCACGACGCTTTCATCGTGATTTCCACCAGCGGGATCCGCCCCGTGGTGGTCGAGATGGCGGCCGGAGCGCAGCGGCGCGGGCTGCCCGTGATCGCCATCGTATCCAAGGCTCATTGCGAGCAAGCCAAGCCGGCTCATTCCTCGGGGAAGAAGCTCATCGACTGCGCCGATTTGATCATCGACAACCAGTGCCCGCCGGGTGACTGCATCGTCGAGTTGGAGGGATTGGAGTGGCGTACAGGGCCGGTTTCGACGGTTACAGGCGCGATCATCATAAACATGATTCGCTGCGCCACCGCCGAAGCGCTGCTGGCACGAGGC